>Ga0233425_10000972_pt1 | contig 68573 bp, 72 predicted proteins | sample Watercolumn_Towu_2_FD_181712 | JGI IMG/M metagenome (GOLD analysis project Ga0233425, IMG submission 181712) | Freshwater microbial communities from Lake Towuti, South Sulawesi, Indonesia - Watercolumn_Towuti2014_140_MG | ecosystem: Environmental > Aquatic > Freshwater > Lake | place...
CACCAACATGCTTAAACGGGAAAATTCCCTCAAAGGCGGCATGCAAACCAAACGTCTTAAAGCCGCTTGGGACCATGACTATCTGCTGAAAGTACTCATGACTTGATTTCTACACGCGATTGCCCTGTCACCCTCTCCCTCAACCTTGACATTCAGGGCAGTTTTTGGTTAACTATTTTTAGGATTCATCAAAACTGGGACACAGTCCCGGACACCATCGGCAGGGGTTACTCCCGCCGATTTTTTTGTGGTCCGGGCCGCCCGGTTCTTAGCGGCGGCACAGGAATTCCAGCCGGTGCGGATTTCCCGGGCGGGCGAGACGCCTGCCCTACGAAACGAAAAACCTAAAACCAAAAACGCAAAACGGTACTTAAAGAGGTTAAAGTCAATGAAGATATGCTTTGACGGTTTCGATCTTCCGGAAGGGAAGGTCAAATTTCAGGACGAAAAGGTCACCACCCTGGAACATAAATTCGCCCCCCAGAAAACCACCCCTTTTTATGCCGAATTTATCAAGGAAGACTTCCAGAACGGCGACGCCATCTTCATCGCCCGGGACCGGATCCTCGATCTGCTGATCCTGGACATGGAAAAGCTGGAGACCCGCCGGGACCGAACCGGTGATCCCCAGGAAAGGCAGCTTCTGGATAAGTGCCTGGATTATCTGGAAAAAGAAACGCCGTTGTGCCGGGTGGAGTTTAATGAAGAGGAAACGGCCCTGTTGCGGGGCCTCGCCCCTTTAAGCCTGAAGCCCACGGTGGTGGCCGACCGGCAGCCGGAGGTCAAAGAGATCATCGAGCCCGTGCTGGAGGCCGCGGGCATCGTCTTCTTTTATACCGCCGGGAAAAAAGAGGTGCACGCCTGGCCCGTCGCTGAAGGCGCGGACATCGTCACCTGCGCCGGCAAGATTCACACCGATTTGGCCCGGGGGTTCATCAAGGCGGACATCGTCAGCTACCATGACCTCATCCATGTCCATAACCTCAACGAAGCGCGCTCCAAGGGCCTGGTGAAGCTGGTGGACCGGGATTATTCTATTCGTCCGGGAGATGTAGTGGAGATTCGGTTCAATATTTAATGCGAGTCAAGAAGAGATAACTGGCAGCGGACAGCTATCAGCTATCAGCTAAGAAAAGAAAACCGCAGAGACGCAGAGGTCGCAGAGATTCACAGAGAATAAGAAAAGGGCCATGGCGGCAAACGCCAAGGGCTTTTTTTAATAACCTCTGTGTACCTCTGCGCTCTCTGCGCCTCTGCGGTTAGTTTTTTTGGCTGACCGCTGACCGCTGAAAGCTGATCGCTTCATTTCCCCCCCAGTTCCTTCGCCCTCGCCGCGGCCGCGGCCACCGCGCTCATCACCAGGCCCCTGAATCCCCCGCTCTCCAGGACGAGGATACCCTCGATGGTGGTGCCGGCCGGGGAGGCCACCATATCTTTCAGCTTGGCGGGGTGTAGTTCTTCTTCATGGATGAGTTTGGCCGCGCCCCAGACGGTCTGCACCGCCATGTGGTGGGCCAGCGCCCGGGGCAGGCCCGCCTTCACCCCGCCGTCGGCCAGGGCCTCCACGAACAGGGCCACGAAGCCCGGGCCGCTGCCGCTCAAGGCCGTGACCGCGTCCATCAGCCTTTCCTCCACCACCGCGGCCTGGCCCACGGCCTTGAAGAGTTCCAGGGCCAGGGCGGTGTCCTCCGGGGTGGCCCGGCTGCCCGGCGCCAGGCAGGCCATGCCGGCGCCCACCAGCGCCGGGGCATTGGGCATGGCCCGGATTACCCGGGACTCCGGGCAGGCCGCCTCCAGTTTGGCCAGCGGCACGCCCGCGGCGATGGAAATGATCAGGTGCCGGGGCTTCGCGAAATTCTTGATCTCAGCCAGCACCTGGTCCATTAATTGGGGCTTGACCGCCAGGACCACCACCTGGGCGCGCATGACTTCCCGGTTGCCCGGGACGGCTTCCACCCCCAGCTTCTGCATTTTCTTTTGGCAGGCAGGGTCCGGGTCGTAATAAACCAGGTTTTCCCGGGGCAGCCGCGCCCGGGTCCGCAGACCCCTGATGATCGCTCCCCCCATGGCCCCCGCGCCGATGAAGCCCAATTTCACTCCCTTTAGCCGCGCTTTGCCATCTTCCGTCATTGACCCGCACCGCCTCAAATCGTATAAATAGGTGACCCATATTTTTGCATATTTTGACGAATTAAGGCAGAGAAAAAATCTTTAATTAAAACTAGATAGTTCAAGGTTTCTATGGTGGGTTGGTTTCGTCGCCGCCGTCTCTGGCGATTCCTGTTTGTTATCCTCCTCTTCTCCGGGGCGGCGGCCGCGGCCGCGGGCGAATCCGCCGGGCTTCCCGCCCGGGACTGGAATCTCCGGAACCTGGAGCGCCTCCGGGCCTTGCCCCCGGACCCCCTGGTCTTTGCGGTGCTGGGGGACAACCGGGGCAATTTCCCCGTGTTTGAGGGCCTGCTCCGGCAAATGGCCCGGGACCCGAGCCTTCAGTTCGCTATCCACCTGGGAGACATGGTGGAAAAAGGAGAACTGGAGCAATACCGCCCCTTTTTCCGGTCACTGGAGCAATATTTGAGATTGCCCATGTTGGCGGTGATCGGCAACCACGAATTGGCGGGAGATCAGGAGGGGAAACTCTATACCGCAATTTTCGGCCCCAGGAACTATGCCTTTTACCTGGGGAGCCACTATTTCATCATGTTCGATGACGCGGCCAAGTCCGGCCCGGAAGGGGAGCAATACCGCTGGTTGGAAGCGGAACTAAAAAAGGGCTTGAGATGTAAGACCCGCCTGGTCTTTCTCCATCTGCCCCTCCATGATCCCCGGGGCGGTAAATACCGTCATTGCTTGCTGCCCGATTGCGGATTGCGGCTGACTGCCCTGTTCAATAAGTACCGGGTCACCCGCGTCTTCGCGGCCCATATCCACAGTTTCTTTGAGGGCCGCTGGGACGGCGTCCCTTTCACCATCACCGCCGGAGCCGGGGCCAAGCTCTATGGCGCCGACCCCCAACATTTTTTTTATCATTACCTGAAAGTTACGGTGACAGGGGACCGGGTGAAAACCCAGGTCCAGCGGTTAACAGAAGGTCCTTAAGGACCTGTGGCCCCTCACGGTATTAGCTATTTGCGTCTCGCTTTGCGCCTTGGCGTCTTGGCGTGAGCTCTATCTTTTCCAGGCGGAAGGAAATAATTTATGACGGAATTCCAGAATCGGCCTCTGCTGGCCTTGACCATGGGCGACCCCGTGGGTGTGGGGCCGGAGATCATGGTGCTGGCGCTCAAGGCCCCCCAGATTTACCAGGTCTGCCGCCCTCTAATTATCGGCGATCCGCCAGCTTTGGAGCGGGCTCGGAGGCAGTTGGCTCCGGACCTGAAAATCCAGGCCGTGGACCGCCCCGGGGCGGGCCGCTATGAACCGGGGACCATGGATGTCTTGGCCCTGTCCCGTCTAGCCCCGGAAGACCTGGAGTACGGCCGTCCCACCCCCGCCGGGGGCGCGGCCGCGGTATCCTACATCCTCACCGCCATCGATCTGGCAATGCGGCGCGCAGTCGCGGGCATGGTCACCGGCCCCATCAGCAAGATTTCCATGAACCTTGCCGGCTACAACTATCCCGGCCACACCGAGTTGCTGGCGGAGAAGACCGGGGCCCGGGAACATGCCATGATGCTGGCCGGCGCGGAGTTCCGGGTGGTGCTGGTCACCATTCACTGCGCCCTGGCCACGGTACCGGGCCGTTTGAGCACGGAGGCCATCCTCAACCTCTGCCGGCTTACTTCCCGAGCCCTAAAGCAAGACTTCGGTCTGGCCTCCCCCCGCCTGGGCGTGGCCGCGCTCAACCCCCACGCCGGGGAGGCGGGCATGTTCGGCCAAGAAGAAGAGGAGATCATCATCCCCGCGGTGCGCCAAGCCCAGGCGGAGGGCTTAAGGGTGGAAGGCCCCTTCCCCGCGGACACCCTCTTCTGGCGCCACTCCCAGGGGGAGTTCGCGGCCATTGTCTGCATGTACCACGACCAGGGACTGATTCCTTTGAAACTCCTGCACTTCATGGACGCGGTGAATGTCACCCTGGGCCTGCCCATCATCCGCACCAGCGTGGACCACGGCACCGCCTACGACCTGGCGGGCAAAGGCCAGGCCCATGCTGGCAGCCTGAAAGCCGCAGTGCGCATGGCCGCGGAAATGGCGGGGAGGAGGTCTCTGGGGGGTGAAATAAGAAATGGAAAGGTGAGGAAGGCATGAGCCTTTCTTCAAAACTCATACCTACCTTTTCTTGGGAAATGAATGAAAGGAAAGCTTCATACTTTGAATGCCACTAAAGGATACGGGCTTCGGCCCGATCCTTAGTAATATTAACTCATTGATATTGAATCATTTCGTTAATATTAGATCAATCTCTATGAATTTTCTTTTTTTCTTTTACTTTTCTAACCAGAGATCCTCTTTTAGGAGGACATGTATCTTTTACAACACATTCGTCTCTCGAGATTTTTCCATTTAGATTGTGAATGAATATTTCTACCCCCGCACTTCTGCATATTTCTCGTGCAAGCGTGATTGCTTCTTCTTTCCTAGAAAATATTCTCGCCGATTGACTTTTATCATTTTCCAATATGCGCCAACCACCTGTTTCTGCTGGTACGACATGATATGATTTTTTGCCTATCGCGGCTGTTCTAACCTCCTTTGCAATCCTATCGGTAAGATGCATTTCTTTAGCCATTTCAAGATCATAGTGTGACTGCAGATTAAGCCAAAACTGCGGCGTGGTATTAAAATATTTTGCTAAGCGCAGAGCACTATCCACTGTAATCGCCCTCTGTCCCCGGACGATTTCATTGATCCGCTGGGCTGGGACCCCTAAATCCCGGCCCAGTTTGTTCTGGCTAATCCCCAGGGGCCGGAGATATTCTTCCAACAATATCTCTCCCGGATGAACCGGGGGCATCTTCTTGGCAGGCATTGTGTTTCTCCTCAATGATAGTCCACTATCTCAACCCCATGGACTCCATCTTCCTTCCAAATGAAGCTGATGCGGAATTGGTCGTTAATTCTGATGCTGTGCCGTCCCTGACGATCTCCCTTAAGGGCCTCCAACCTGTTCCCTGGAGGGCTTCTTAAATCCTCCAGACTTTCTGCCGCATGCAATAACAGGAGCTTTCGCAGCGCCAACCGGTGTAAATCCTGGGGTATTCTCCGGGAAGATTCCCGGTTAAATAGCTTTTCGGTTTCCTTGCACCTAAAGGTTTTGATCACAAAGCAAATATTAGTATGCTAAACATGACATGTCAAGCATGATAATATTTGCGATAAAAAATCACCCACTCTCCTAAAATTGCGAAGGTAGATTTAAAAAGCCTAGGCCCAAAATCCTTAGATCTGCTGCCTTCCCGGCTTCCTCAACAACATCACCAGCCACAAAGACGCGATCAAAAACACGAACGCGGAAAAGCGGTATTTCGGTTCCCGGGAGATGTCTTCCAGTTCCTGAAAAGTCAAGCCGTTGGCCAGGTCGAAGGAATTCATGGCCAGCCTCATTTTCTTGCCCTGGGATTCCTGCTCCGCCAGTCTCGCCATCTCCGGGGATTTCTTCTTTTGCAAAGTCCTCTCGGCAGCCGCTCTCTTTTCCCAGGCGGTAAAGATTTTGGTTCCGTAAGTGATGCTGCCCAAAAACAGGCAGACCAGTACCAAGATAAACGCGGCAACAGCTTTGCGCATTGCTGACTCCTTAAGGTTTACGGCAGGAACTCAAGGGGGAGAGGCGATGTGGCTGGAAAGAATTGCCAAAAAGCTAAGAGAAAATGCCCCTGCTTTAAACTCGTCTTAAGAATTAAGATAATGCTTAGTTCCCCTATCGGCAATCCTCCCGGAAACCTGAGGGCCGATTTACTAAACTAATTAATTATCAAAGATTTATTTCTTCCGTAGAGGCGAACCTTGTGTCCGTCCCGGACGTCCAGGGCGGACACAAGGTTCGCCCCTACGGAAAACAGGGGCACAATAACTGTGCCCCTGCATGATGTGAGTTCGAAAACAGCACGGGGATCGTCAGGCGAACCTCCTGGTCCGTCTTTCCCTCCCCTTACTTTTAATTATCGGCAATCCTTGCACACGAAAAAGGTCTCCACCGGGTCGCCGGTGATTTTGGCCCAATGCTCCAGCTGGTATTTGGGGGCGACGTAATTGCCGCATTTCTGGCAGGGTTGCAGTTCGAACGTTCTCCCCCAAATCTGGCGGACCCCGTCTTTCTCGGTGTAGGGGATGACGTTGGTGGGGCAAATAAACGCGCAGGAGCCGCAGCCGATACAGGCTTCGGATTCCTCTTTGAAAGGCGTAGCCACCAGCTTATCCGGGGTGCGGCCGGCCATGGAGATGGCGCTCACCCCCACTACCTCCCGGCAGGTGCGCACGCACTGGGCGCAGAGAATGCAGCGGGCCTGGGGGTTCGCCTTTTTAAACCTGGTCTCGTGGACGCCCATTTCCGCGGCCATCTGCTTGATGAGTTCCGCGGCCGGGGCCTGGGCCAGCAGCAGCTCCAACACCATGCGCCGGGCCGCCAGCACCTTTTCTGACGCGGTTTGCACCACCAAGCCGGGCTCCGCCGGATAAGTGCAGGAGTTGACGAGGCGGGTGGCAGGGGCCTCCCCGATTTCCACCACGCACAGGCGGCAATGGCCCTCCGGTTTGAGATCCGGATGGTAACAAAGTGTCGGAATGTCGCAGCCCTGTTCCTTGGCCGCCAGCAGGAGAGATGTTCCAGCGGGGACCTGGACCTGGGCGCCGTCAATGGTCAGGTTCACTAAATCTTTGTTCATGACTCTACCTTAACCGCTTCGAATTTGCAGACCGCATAGCACATGCCGCATTTGACGCAAAGTTCCTGATCCAGAACCTGGGGCTCGCCGGCCTCCCCGGAGATGGCCGCTGCCGGGCATTCCCGGACGCAGGCCAGACAACCGGTGCAGGTTTCGGGGTCAACGGTGTATTTCAAGAGCGGCCGGCAGACCAAAGCCGGACATTTCTTGTGATGGATGTGGGCGTCGTATTCTTCCCGGAAGTATTTGAGGGTGCTGAGCACGGGATTGACCGCGCTCTGGCCCAAGCCGCAGATGGAGGCGGAAGCCATGGCTGAGCACAGTTCTTCCATCAGGAGAATCTGCTCCGGTGTGCCGTTGCCGCTGGTGAAGTCCGTGAGGATCTCCAACAGGTGCTTGGTGCCTTCCCGGCAGGGAGTGCATTTGCCGCAGGACTCATCATGGAGGAAGGTCATGAAATACTTGGCCACATCCACCATGCAACTGGTAGTGTCCATGACGATCATGCCGCCGGAGCCCATAATGGAGCCCACTGACTGGAGGCTGTCGTAGTCCACGGGCAGGTCCAGGAATTGTTTGGGGATACAACCGCCGGAAGGACCGCCGGTCTGCACCGCTTTGAATTCCCCACCGCCCCGGATGCCGCCGCCCAGGTCGAAAACGATCTGCCGCAGGGTGGCCCCCATGGGCACTTCCACCAAACCGGTGTGATTCACCGCACCCACCAGGGAAAAGACCTTGGTGCCTTTCGATTTTTCGGTGCCGATTGCCGCAAACCATTCGCCCCCGTTATTGATGATTTCCGGCACATTGGCCCAGGTCTCCACGTTGTTGATCACCGTGGGCTTGCCCCAGAGGCCTTTCTGGGCCGGGAACGGCGGCCGGGGCCGGGGCTCGCCGATGAACCCTTCCATGGAGGCGATGAGAGCGGTCTCCTCGCCGCAGACGAACGCGCCCGCGCCCATGCTGATTTTGATGTCGAAGTCGAAGCCGGAGCCCAGGATGTTTTTCCCCAGGAGGCCGGACTCCCGCGCCTGATCAATGGCCAGGGAGAGCCTTTTTACGGCCAGGGGGTATTCATGGCGCACGTAAATGTAGCCCTGGGGGGCGCCGATGGCGTAAGCCCCGATCATCATGCCTTCGAGAACGGCGTGGGGGTCCCCCTCCATCACCGCCCGGTCCATGAAGGCGCCGGGGTCGCCTTCGTCGCCGTTACAGATGATATACTTGGTATCGCTTTCGGCCTGGCGGCAGAAACGCCATTTGCGGCCGCTGGGGAAGCCGCCGCCGCCCCGTCCCCGGAGGCCGGAGGCCTCCACCATGTCGATGACCGCTTCGGGGGTAAGGCCGCTGCAGATTTTCTCCAAGGCCTGGTATCCCCCAATGGCCAGGTAGTCGTCCAGACTGGTGGGGTCGATGAGGTCCAGGTTGCGCAGCACCAGGAAGCGCTGCCCCTGATAGAAGGGCACGTCCTTTTTGTGGGCCGCTTTGGTTCCGGTGTTGGGGTCTTCATAAATCAAGCGCTCCACCACCTGGCCCCCCTGGATGGTGCTCTCCACGATCTCGGGCACATCCGCGGCGGTCACTGTCTGGTAGGTGATTTCCTGGGGGCGCAGCATCACCCGCACCGCCCGGGCGCAGAGCCCCTGGCAGCCGCTTTCCTTGAGGATAACTTTGCCGTCCAATCCCCGCTGCTGCAATTCTTCCTGGAAGGCTGCGGCCACTTCGTCGCTGCCCATGGGCAGGCAGCCGGGGCCGCCGCAAACCAGGATTTGCTGCTGCTGTGGGTCCAGGCCTGCTTTAAGCCGGTTGCGATAGTCTTGTAACTGGTTAATGGATGTGAACTTTGGCATATCAGTCTGCCTTTATTGTTGGGGTTGCCGGTAAGGCCGCAGGATTTTCGGCACCTTGTCCACGGCCATCCGCCCAAAATATTTATCGTCGATCATCACCAGGGGAGCCTGAGCACAGGAGCCCAGGCAACCCACCGTCTCCATGGAGAACTGAAGGTCTTCGGTGGTTTGGCCGGGCTCGATGCCCAGCCGCCGGGTCATGGATTCCACTATCCGGGAACCGCCCCGGAGATGGCAGGCCGTGCCCAGGCAGACCCGGATCTGATACTTGCCCTTGGGAATCAAGGAGAACATCTTGAAAAAGGTGGCAACGCTGTAAATCTGGGTCAGAGGCACATTGAGACGGGCGGCCACCATCTTCAATTCGTCTTTGGGCAGATAGTTGTAGGAATCCTGAATGTCCTGGAGCACCGGGATGAGGTCCGCGGACGCCCCTTCATAGCGGGAAAGGATGGCTTCAAGGCGTGGCTGATCCATTATTCCGTCTCTTTTTCGCTTTCAGTAATTACCGGAAATTCCGGATAAGGAGCGTTGCATTTCTGCAAGAGCAGTTCGTATTGGGCCAGGGTATATTTCTGAATCAGAGCCCGCTCTTTGTCCCGGAGGTGCCGGAACCGGCCCTGAGGCTTGAGATAATCCTGCACCGGCCGCAGCTTGGGTGGTTCCACCGTCAGCCGGTACTTGCCGTTAACCACCTCGTAGAGGGGAAAGACCCCGGTTTCCACCGCCAGGCGGCCCAGGCGGACGCTCAAATCCGTGGCGGAGCGCCAGCCCGTGGGGCAGACGGAGAGAATGTGGATGTAGGCAGGCCCAGGGGTTTCTATGGCCTTGCGCACTTTGAAGAACAAGTCAAACAGGTAGCTGGGAGAAGCGGTGGCCACATAAGGAACACCGTGGGCCACGGCGATGGCCACCATGTTCTTCTTCTGGGTTTGCTGGCCGATGCTCATCTTCCCCGGCGGTGACGTGGTGGTCATGGCCCCGTAAGGCGTGGAGCTGGAGCGCTGGATGCCGGTGTTCATGTAGGCTTCGTTGTCCCAGCAGACATAAGTGAAGTTATGCCCCCGTTCCAGGGCGCCCGAGAGGGCCTGAAGGCCGATATCCGTGGTGCTGCCGTCCCCGCCCATGGCCACCACCTTGGGCATGGGGCCTTTGATCTTGCCCTTGCGGTGCAGGATTTTGAGGGCCGTCTCGATGCCGGAAGCCACCGCCGAGGTGTTTTCGAAGGCCACGTGAATCCAGGGGTGCATCCAGGCCGTTTGCGGCCAGCCGGAGGAGACGATTTCCATGCAGCCGGTGGCGTGGGCGATGATCGCGTCCTTGCCGATGGCCTTGGTGACCCAGCGTACCGCTAGGGCCTCGCCGCAGCCCTGGCAGGAGCGGTGTCCGGAGGTAAAATACTCTTCCCGGGGCATCATCCGGGAGGCATAAGTATCGAATTTCTGGCCTTGGGCGTAACCGAATTTTTCCATTAGCCTCTTACCCCGAATATGTGGTATTCCTCGGTGGGTCCTGCTTTGGCTTCGGCCTGGGCCTGGGCCACGATGGACTTAAAGGCTTCGGGCGCAACATCCCGGCCTCCCAGCCCGATAATAAAGCTGGCCGTCTTAGGCCGGTTCGGTTCAGTGAATAAAGCGCTGCGCACTTCCGCCAGCACCGGCGGCGCCGCGCCCCCCAAAGACAGGGCCCGGTCGCAGACGATGAGCAGTTCGGCGCCGTCCACCGCCTTCCTGAGGTCCGCGAAGGGGAAGGGCCGCCACATCCGCAGCTTGAGCAGGCCCACTTCCAGGCCGGCCTCCCGCATCTCGTCCACCGCCACTTCCGCCACTTCGCTCAAGCACCCCATGGTCAGCAGCAGAATCCTGGCCCCGTCGGCCTTGTACTTCTCCACCGGCTGATAGTGCCGGCCGGTGAGGTCCCCCCACTCCTTCCAGACCTTCAGGATATGGTCATACGCGGCGGTGAGGGCCACCTGGTGGCCCTTCTTCACCTCGGTGTAGACCTCGGGCATGGCGAAGGCCCCCATGGTCACCGGTTTCTTGGGATCCAGGCTGAACCGGGGCTGATACGGGGGGAGAAACTTGTCCACCAATTCCTGTTCCGGAAATTCCATGGCCTCCACCACGTGGGAGAGGATGAAGCCGTCCAGGTTGATGATGGTGGGCAGCAGGACCTGGTGGTTTTCCGCGATCTTGAAGGCCATGACCGAATGGTCGAAGGCCTCCTGGCCGTTTTCCACAAAGACCTGGATCCAGCCGATATCCCTGGCCGCCATGATGTCCCCGTGGTCGTTCCAGATGGAAAGCGGCCCCGACAAGGCCCGGTTGGCCACGGTCATGACGATGGGGAGTCTGAGCGCGCTGGTGATGAACAAAATCTCGTTCATCAGGGCCAGCCCCTGGGCGCTGGTGGCGGTGTAGGTCCGGGCCCCGGTGGCGGACATGCCGATGCAGGTGCTCATGGCCGAGTGCTCGGACTCGACGTTGACGAACTCCGCATCCAATTCGCCGTTGGCCACCATGCTGGAAAGATGCTCCACGATGTGGGTCTGGGGGGTGATGGGATACGCGGCGATGGCTTCGGCCCGGGACATCTGCACCGCGTGGGAGACCGCAATGGATACTTCCATGCCTGCTCGGTGGGACATTATTCTTCCTCCGGCACCATGCTGATGCAGCCGGTGACGCATTCTTTAACGCAGATACCGCAACCCTTGCAGTATGTATTCATGTCGAAGTAGCCGTCCGGCTCCTCGGAGATCCCGGCCTCGGGGCACACGGTCCAACAGATCCCGCAGCGGATGCAGCGTTTCTTGTCCCATACCGGGTGCATGGAGCGCCAGTCACCGGTGTTGTACGCCCGGGCGCTGCCGGGTTCCGTGAGGACGGCGCCCACCTCGATCTCTTGCCAGGTAACCTGATCCATGGGTTTGCTGCTCATGACCGCCGCTCCTCAATCACGGTTTCCTCAAAAGCCGTCTTCAAGGCGTTAAAATTCTTCACCGCCAGGGGGCCGAAGCGTTCTTTTAAAGGCTCTTCCAGGGACTCCAGGTGCACCACCCCGGTGGCCTTAATCAGGGCCCCCATCATGGTGGTGTTGACGATGGGCACGCCCAGCACCTCCCGGGCCACCTTGTTGGCGTCCACCAGGGCCAGAGTGTGCTTGAAGCCGTAATCCCGGCGCACTTCCTCCGGAGACTTGGGGGTGTTCAGGACGATGATGCCGTTTTCCTTCAAGTCCGCCGGCGGGTTCTGGATGCGAATCAGACTGGGGTCGAGAATCACCACCACGTCGGGGATGGCGATTTTGCACCGCAAGCGGATATGCTTATCGTCCACCCGGCAGAAAGCCAGCACCGGCGCGCCCCGGCGCTCCGGTCCGAAGGAGGGGAACCCCTGGGCGAATTTCCCTTCGTTGATGGCCGCCAGGGACAGCAACTCCACCGACGTCACCGCGCCTTGTCCGCCGCGGCCGTGAAAGCGGATTTCGATCATAAGTTTTGCCCTTGATTTATGGGAAATGATTTTTCAACCATGGAGCTTATCGGAGTCCAATCATTCCAAGTTGTTAAGCATCAGCCATGCCAATTGCCCGCTACCGGGGGGGCGTTATTTAACTTCCAGTAATAATTAGGAAATTATTGAAATTTAAGGGGCCTTTCATCAATTGCCGCATTGAGGATACTGTAAGTATTTTTTTCAGGCTGTAAAGCCGTCGGACATACCTTGGGGCGGGTTGTACCTCTTGGGGGATCCTAGAATCTCCACCCGCCGACGGCAACGTTTCCTATATATCATCGGCTTTTCAATTAAAAAAGTCAGAGGGTTTCCGATTCCTGCGTAGGAAATTTTCTTACATATTACCGTTTTTCTCTGCGCCCTCCGCGTCTCTATCCTGAAAAGTTCTGTTTACCTGGTGGCACAGGCGTCTCGCCTGTGCGGTCTTAAGGCGGGCGAGACGCCCGCCTACGTGCTTTTCATGGTTTGCGGGTGAGCCGCAGGCCCATGAAGAGCTGCGGTGAATCAGTTTTACCGCATAGACGCAGAACTTGTGTAGGGCGGGCATTGCCCGCCATAATTCTAATCAAAAGGATTCCGCACCACGATGGTCTCTTCCCGGTCCGGACCCACGGACACGATCTGGATGGGCACGCCCACCAGCTCCTCCAGCCGGGCCAGATAGGCCCTGGTATTGGCGGGAAAATCCTGGTAGCGCCGCACGCCCCGGAGGTCTTCGCTCCACCCCGGCAGTTCCTCAAAGACCGGCCGGCAGCGCTCCAGTTCCTTCAAGGTGCCGGGCATGGTCTCCCGCTTTACTCCGTCCTGGTCATAAGACACGCAGATTTTCACCGGGTTCAGGGTGGACAGCACGTCCAGCTTGGTGATGGCCAGGCCCGTCAAGCCGTTGAGCCGGGCCGCGTCCTTGAGCACCACCGCGTCCAGCCAGCCGCAGCGCCGCCGCCGCCCGGTGGTGGAGCCGAATTCCACCCCGCATTCCACCAGGTGGTCGCCGATCTTATCCAGGCATTCCGTGGGGAAAGGGCCGCCTCCCACCCGGGTGGTATAGGCCTTGACGATCCCCAGGACGTGGTGCAACTGTCCCGGCCCCACGCCCGAACCTGTGGCCGCGCCCCCGGCCACCGGGTTGGAGGAAGTGACGTAGGGATAAGTGCCGTGGTCGATGTCCAGGTGCGTTCCCTGGGCCCCTTCGAACAGGATGTTCCGCCCCTCCCGCCGGGCCTGCTCCAAAATCACCGAGACGTTGGCCACCAGGGGCCGGAGGCGCTCCCCCATGGCCAGGTAAGGTTCGAGGATCTCCTCCAGGGTGAAAGGCTTGCTATTGAGAAATTTTTCCAGATAAAAGTTCTTCTCAGGCAGGACGTCCGCCAGCTTGGCCTTGAGGGCTTCCGGGTCCAGCAGGTCCGCGGCTCTAATGCCCCGGCGGGCCACCTTGTCTTCGTAGCAGGGGCCGATACCCCGGCCGGTGGTGCCGATCTTGGCCGCGCCCTTGGCTTCCTCCCGGGCGATGTCGGTGCGCTGGTGGTAGGGCATGATCACCTGGGTGCGTTCGCTGATGCGCAAGTTTTCCGGGCTCACGGTAATGCCCCGCTCTTGCAGCCGGTCTATCTCCATCAGAAAAACCTCGGGGTCCAACACCACCCCGTTGCCGATGAGGCACAAGGTGCCGGCCCGCAAAATCCCGGAGGGAATCAGATGGAAGATGAACTTGTCCCCCCCCACCACCAGGGTATGTCCGGCGTTGTTGCCCCCCTGATAACGCACCACTATCTGGGCCTGCTCGGTGAGCAGGTCGACGATCTTTCCCTTGCCTTCATCACCCCATTGGGTGCCCACCACCACGACGTTCGGCAATGCCTTGTCCTCCTTTTCACAAAACCGCTATATTAAATCATACCGGCAGGCAAAAGCAAAATAAAAATGCCCGGCCAGGGCCGGGCAGATTAGTGGCACAGGCGTCTCGCCTGTGCCGCAGAAGCTGAAGCCTTAGCCACGGGCGGGCACGGAGGCCCGCCCCACTAGTCTTTTTTCTGTCCTAAGCTCCAGAGCACCCAGCTGGGGAATGAGCTATTTATGAGCCTTCGGCTCACCCAAACCCATGAAAGTCCTGGTGGCGCAGGCTTTCCAGCCTGTGGGGCCAGCACTTTCAGAGCAGGGGATGGATGTTCTCTTGACAAAGGGACTTGTTAGTGTGTATAGTTACACATGATCAGCAGGGAGATCATCCGTCGCCTGAAGGCGGATGGCTGGTACCGGGTGGGTCAAAGTGGCTCTCATGTGCAATTCAAGCACCCGGCTAAGCCCGGCCGGGTAACGGTGCCCCATCCGGAACAAGGATATTCCCGCCAAGACGCTGCGGAGCATCGAAAGGCAGTCGGGAATCAGTTTTACCTAGGAGAAAGGCCCATGCCCAATTATATCGCCGTGGTCCACAAAGAGCCCGGTAGCGATTACGGGGTGTCGTTCCCGGACTTTTCCGGTTGCATCACCGCGGGGAAGACCATCGATGAGGCTAAGGACCTCGCCTCTGAGGCGCTCCTGCTTCATTTAGAAGGTCTGCGGGAAGATGGAGAACGGTTGCCCACCCCCACAAATCTGGAGGATATCGTTGCCGATGCCGAGAACGCTGACGCGGTGGCCTTCCTGGTGGTTTCGGCGCCCGACGCCCCGGGGAAGGCCAAGAGAATCAACATCACCATGCCCGAGGAGACCCTGCGCCGGGTGGACGCGGCCGCCAAACGCCGGGGCCTGAGCCGTTCTTCCTTCCTGACCCGGGCCGCCCAGGAAGCCATGGAGCAGGAAGGCCGCAACTAAAGAAATGCCCGGCCGCAGCCGGGCATTTCTTTGTAAAGCGTTTCCGGGGGCGGCCACCCGCCCCCGGAGCGTTTAACTGTTCGCCGGCGGGACGCCGGCGCTACTTTACTTCACTTTAGGCACGAACTTGTTGCCGTATTCCGGATAGTGCTTCCGGAGGTCTTTCTTGATGATCTTGCCGGTGGGAGTGCGCGGAATGGCCGGCAGGAAGACCACTTCCCGGGGCAGCTTGTAGGTGGCCAACAGGTCCATGGTGGACTTGATGATCTCGTTGGCCAACTCCTGGGAGGCGGTATGGCCGCCCTCCAACTCCACCATGGCCACCACTTTCTGGCCCATGATCTCGTCGGGGATGCCCACCACCGCGGTGTCCCGCACTGCGGCATGGCGCATAATGGTGTCTTCGATCTCCGTGGGCGCCAGGCGGAAGCCGGAAGATTTGATCATGTCGTCTTCCCGGGCCTGGAAGAAGATGAAGCCGTCTTTGTCCATCATGACCGCGTCGCCCATCATGTTGAAGCCGTCTTTGATGCCCTTTTTCATGGATTTCAGGAGCTTCTGGTCCTGGATGTAGGGCTTCCAGTACAGGGTGGCGGTGGGGCCTTTGATCAACATGGAGCCCACTTCGCCGGGGCCCGCGGTGGCGCCGTCTTCACGGACCACTTTGATCTCAAAGCCGGGCAGGGCCTTGCCGATGGAATCAGGCATGGGGATGTCGCTCATGGTGTTGGAGGTCACCAGGTGCATCATCTCGGTGCCGCCCAGGCCTTCCCAGATGGGTTTGCCGGTTTTGGCCTGCCACATGGCCAGGGTCTTGCCGGTCAGGGCGTCGCCGCCGGTGGTGTACATGCGCACGCAGGAGACGTCGTAGTCGTTGAAGTTGGGCATTTCCAGCAGCTTCCGGTAGGCCGTAGGCAGACCGGTGATCACCGTGATCTTGTGCTTGACGATGGTGGACATCATGTCGTCCGGGGTGAACTTGGGCAAGAGCGAAATGGCCGCGCCGCCGGCAAAGGGGATGTTGCAGAAGGTGCCGTAGCCCGCGGCGAAGGTCACCGGGGCCGAGCCGCCCAGGACGTCGCCGGGGCCCATTTTATAGACATATTTGTTGACCAGGTTGGACTCGATCAGCACTTCCCTGACGAAGTGGACGCAGCCCTTGGGCTGGCCGGTGGTGCCGGAGGTGAAGAGGATGACGCCGATGTCGTTGGCGTCCAGCTTGACGTTGGCAAACTGGTCGGAGGCTGTGGCCATCTCTTTACCGAAGGAGACGAACCCCTTGGCTTCGACTTCTTCGGGTTTGCCGCCGACGACGACAAGCTTGGTGCCGTACTCGAATTCGTGCTGGGCTGCTTCCACCGGCCCCATGAGGGGGAAGCTGACCACAAAGGCCTTGAATTCGGCGTTGTTCACCACGAAGGCCACTTCTTCCTTAGCCCACAAGGGGGAGACGGGCACCGGGATGGCGCCGATTTTCTGGACGCCGAAGTTGGCGGCAACGGCTTCCGGCATATTGGTCATGCGCAGGCCCACCCGGTCCTGGGCCTCGACGCCAATCTTTTTGAGGACGTTGGCGAACTTGTTGGCCATGGCCAGCAACTCTTTGTAGGTGATCTTCTGATCGCCAAACAGAATGGCAAGCTGGTCACCCCGGCCTTCCTTCACATGCTTGTCCAGAAATTCTTCCGCAATATTCCACTGTCCTGAAGCATACTGCTTGAACTCCTCAGGCGCGGTGTAGTCGGCCCAGAGTTCTTTGGGGGGCAAATAATCGGCAGGAATTTTACCCATGTACTGCGTCCTCCTTCTGGCGTTTAGTTATCTAAAGGGTTCTCGGCTTTTACCGGACTAAACCATGTGAAGCATATTACAAAGTCTGGGGCAAGTGTCAAGAAATTTATAAGTTTTCAGTTTTTAGTTTTCAGTTTTCAGTCCCAAACTTCACTGCATCTCTCATTTTCCTCTGCTTAAACCGATTTCCAGGCAAGATCAAGTATAGATTTGATATACTCTTTTCTAAGAGTTTTTACGGAAAACGGAAAACGGAAAACGGAAAACAGAAAACCCCCCAAATGCCCACCGTCGCCCTCATCGGCCCTGAACTCTACCCCATTCCCCCCATCCGGGGCGGCGCGGTGGAGCTGTTCATCGAACAGACCGCGTCCCGGCTCACCCGCTGGCGGCCGGTGGTCATCGGCCCCTCGGACCCGGAGCTGCCGGACCATGAGGTGTGCGGCGGCGTGGAATATTTTCGGATTGCCTTAAGCGGTTGGCGGGGACGCCTTTATAAGCGCCACCGCCGGCTCTTTCCCTTCTACGACCGCCAGGTGGCGGCCATTCTCCGCCGGGTGCGGCCGGACTTGGTGCATGTGCATAACCGTCCTCTTTTAGCCTTGTCTTTGAAAAACCGGGGAAGGCTGGAACAGACCCCGGTGGTCCTGCACATGCACAATCTCTATCCTTCCCTGGGCCGCCGGGAGAGACCGGACCTCGGGACCTCTATCCCTCTGGCCGGGCTCATCGGCTGCAGCCGGTTCGTGGTGGAGCACGAAAAATCCCGGCTGGGCCGGGACGCGGCCGCCCATTTTGTGGTTTATAACGGTGTGGACCCCGGAGCTTTTTTACCCCATTGGGACCGGCCGGAGCCCAGGCAGAAAATGCGCCGCCAATACCACCTGGACGACGATGAACCCACGGTCCTCTTTGTGGGCAAGCTCCGGGAAAGCAAAGGTGTCCATATCCTGCTGTCGGCCATGGAACAGGTCTGGTCCAGATTTCCCCCGGCAGTCCTGGTCCTCGTGGGGGGCACGGAATTCGGCCTGGGCCGCACCGACCGGGAGACCCCTTTTCTCCGGGACTTGCGCCGCCGCCTCGAGACGGCCCGGGGCCGGGTGGTCCTTACCGGCTTCATTCCCCCGGCCCGCATCCCGGAGGCCTACCTCCTGGGGGACATCTTCGTCGGCCCCTCGCAAATCGAAGAAGGCTTAGGGATGGTATTTTTAGAGGCCTCCGCCGCGGGTCTGCCCATTATCGCCACCCGCAAGGGGGGCATCCCGGAAATCGTCCGGGACGGCTTTAACGGCTTGCTTCTGCAACGACATGATGACCCCGGGGAATTGGCCGCAAAAATCCTACTGCTTCTGGATGATCAAGACCTGCGCCGGCGCCTGGGCCGCCAAGGCCGGGCTTGGATGCGGGAAAACTTCTCCTGGGAGAGGATCTCCCAACGCCAGGAAGAGGTGTATGATGAGATTGTGGGGAGATAAGCTGTCAGCTGTCAGCAATCAGCGGTCAGCTTAAAGAAAATACAACGGAAAACGGATTTAATTTGGTATCCCGCTTTAAGGTTTTTAAAGCTGTAAGCTGAAAGCTGAGAATTGACAGCCAAAATCTAACATGAAATAAGGGTCTAACAATTGGGACGCAAGTTGTTAATGTGGGGTGTCCGCCGTTATTTACGCCGCCAGGTGCAAAAGCGGCCGCCTCTGCCCCTGGCCGGGCTCGACCCTCAGAAGGTGCAGCGGGTGCTGCTGATCAACAGCACCGCGCTGGGAGATCTGCTCTTCTCCACCCCGGCTATCCGGGCCCTGAAAGAGACCTATCCCCATTGGCGCCTGGACCTCCTGGTCAAACCGAGCTACGCGGCGCTGCTGCAATATAATCCCCACCTGGAACGCCTCATCCCCTTTCCCGGACGCAGTTGGCGTCTTTGGGAGCTGACGGGGGAACTGAAACGCTCCCATTATGATTTGGTGATCATCCTCCACGGCAACGACCCGGAAGCCACCCTCGTGGCTTGGTCCACCGGCAGCCCTTATATCGCCGGCTCCGCATACAGCCCTTTGAGCTTCGCTTATTCCGCCAAGGTGGAAAGAAAGGACCCTTTGCAGCACGCCATTGAGCGGCGTCTGGATTTCGTGCGCCTCCTGGGGGCGGATACCCCGGATAAAAGGATGCAACTCTTCCTGCCCTCTAGCGAATTAATCCGGGCCGAGGTGCTTGCCTTAAGGCATTTCGGCAGCAGCCCTTCTTTGCTGGTGGCTTTCCACCCCTTCGGTTCCGGCCGCTACAAATGGTGGCCTCTGGAATCCTATGCCGCCTTGGGGAACCATCTCCACGAGACTTATGGAGCTTCGATCTTGATCATCAGCGGCCCCGGGGACCGGCAGGAGGCCGAGTCCCTGGCGGCAAAACTGGCTGGGCCCTCCCTGGTGACCGGCGGGCGGCCCCTCCTTGAAGTGGCGGCCTTTCTGAAACACTGCCGCCTCTTCGTGGGCAATGACAGCGGCCCGCTCCATATGGCCCTGGCCCTGGGAGTCCCCGGCATCGCCCTCCTGGGTGCTGACCATCCCCGGCGCATCGGCCCCCATGCGGTGGCTTGGGGTACGTTCCTGTACCGCAAGGAAGGCATCTGCCCCCAGGAGCATTGCCTGAACCAAAAATGCCCGGATAATAAGTGTCTCCAGGCCATCCGGCTGGGGGAAGTGGTCGACCTGATCCGCACCTGGTGGGAACCCCGGTTTAATGGGGAAAAGGGGAAAAGGGAAAAAGGTTAACCACCGACCACTTTCTCTCCCTTTCCCCTTTTCTTAATCCTGTCTGGGTGAAAAGGAAAAATATTGAAAGATTAATTAGTTATAAAATCTGATTCCTTCCCTTTTCCCCCAAAAATTTTCATTGTGCCTTTTTTCTCATAATTAACTTCTTCCTCTTTTACCCCTGGTCATACCGACCCCTGGCCCCTGGCCCCTGACCCCTTTTTCCCTGGGGTGAATCACCCCTGCCGGTGATACCGATTCCCCCAACACTTCCGTGGGAGACCTGCCCCAGGGCCAGGAAAACAGGGGCTATGATTTCTTAAGGAACAAATCATTAAGTTAATCCAGCATGTTGCCGTTGCCATTTTTTGTGTCGGAATTCGCGCCAATTGGCACAAAATTAGCTTTAAGAAACTGAGGACATGAAACCCGGAGTATGCAGAAATGCCTGGCTCCTTCAGAGCCGGGAAAACAATTCCAGGCTCCCGAGACAAACTAGAGCCTTGCCGAAAGGGGGTGAAGACGCAGAGTATTCGTGCATTATTTGCGGACAGAGTTTCCATTTGTCATTTCGAATCAATCGTTGAAGGAGGAATCTGAATGTCCGATGATCTGAAAAAAGAGGTTCAAGAAGCACCGATGCTGTGGCCTCTAAACCCAATCCCCACTTTTGAAGAAGTATACGATCCCAAAATCTGCACCGAGGCCTCCCGGGAAATCTCCACCATCTTTGAGGGGTGGCTCCATCCCAACCACGAGATGGCCAAACCCGAGGCCCTGGGCAAAATCCGGGTCCTGGAATGCGGCCACGGCGGCCTCCAGACCAACGCCATGTTCGGCGGCGGCTATCTCTCGGAACTGGGGGCCAACGTCATCATGGTGGAACCCCCCGGCGGCTCGCCCATCCGCAAACTGACCGCTTTCGGTCGTAAACGTTACATGTTCAAAGACAACGTCAACGGCGACCTTTGCGGCGGCACTTTCCTCCATGAATGTCGCAATAAGCAGTCCATCACCCTGGACCTGACCTCCGAAGAGGGCCGGGAAATCCTGAAAAAGCTGGTAGCCCACGCCGACGTGCTCATCGAGAACTATGCCCCCGGGCAGTTTGACGCCTGGGGCATCGGCTACCGCCAGCTCTCCAAGATCAACCCCCGCCTCATCTACGTCTGGAACGGCCAGAAAGGCCAGTGGGGGCCCTTAACTGACAAACCGGGTGAGATTTATCCCTCTTCGCCCTGTTCTTCCGGCTGGTGCCATGCCACCGGTCTGCCCAAGTCCTTCGGCGGCACCCCCTTGCGGGCCGGCGAGCGGGCCGACGATATCTTGGCCGGCAACCTCACGGCCCACGGCACCATCGCCGCCCTGATCTACCGGGACAAGGTTTCCGGCAAGGGCCAGTTCATCGAGGTCACCTCGGCTGAAGCCCACGCTCGCATCCATGACTATGCCTGGGGTTGGTACGGCACTGACGGCTCCTCTAAGCCCCGTTACGGCAACTGGGACCTGGCCATCAACATCTACTCGGTGAACCCCTGCAAAGACGGCTACATGATGGTGGGCGGCGGCCATGACCGGCTGTGGTACCGCATCTGGAAGACCGTGGGCAAGGACCGCCCCGAGCTGGAAGACATGATCCTGGACGAACCCACCCTGCGGGTGGTCATCGACCGGGTCGGCCACGACCAGCAGGTCAAAACCCTGGTCTGCCTCACCGACTGGATGAAGGACTGGACCCGGGAAGAATGCCGGGCCAAGCTGCTGGAAGAAGAAGTGGCCGCCGGCGGCGTCTCCTTCCTGGACGAAGTCGCGGAAGAGCCCCACTTCAAATACCGGGGCATGGTGCGGTCCATCGACACTGCGCATTACGGCAAAGTGCTGTTCTGCGGCTCAGTGTTCTACGGCCACCGCACCCCGGGCCGGGTCAAAGACCTGGGCCGTCCCATAGGCTTTGACAATGTGGATGTGTACTACAAGCTTCTTGGCTTCGACACGTCCAAACTGAATGAGCTGTACGAAAAAGGGCTCATCTAATAGAGGGGGTTAGGAAATATGACCGAACACTTGGATAAACTGCCCTTTGAGGAATATTGCAAAACCGTATTCAACAAAGACACGCTTGCAGAGAAACCCGAATGTCTGAAGGGCTATCGGGTGCTGTCCTGCACCCAGTACATCCTGGGTCCGGCCGCGGCCGCCTACCTGGGCGAGCTGGGCGCGGAGGTCATCAAGATCGAGGTGCCCCGCCTGGGTGAGCCCATGCGTCACTGCTCCCCCTACAACGAACCCTGGTTCTACCCGGTTTCCCGGTGGAACCCGGGCCGCGGCACTTCCCCGGCCTTCCAGGGCGCCAACCACAACGAATACCACGTCACCCTGGACTATCGTAAACCGGAAGCCAAGGAGCTCTTCTATAACCTGGTGCAGAAGACCGACGCCATGGTCTGGAACTACCGGCCCGGCACCTTCGACCGCTGGAAGATCGGCTACGGCGCCTGCAAAGAGGTGAACCCCAGAATCGTCCTGGCCTGGTGCGGCGGCTTCGGCGGCTTCGGCCCCGGCCGGAACTGGGCCTCCTACGACATCCTGGGCCAGGCCAAGGGCGGCGTCTTCTCCTTTACCGGCCACCGGGCCGGGAGGGCCACGGCCGGCTTCCCCAGCAAACATACCACCTGGATCATGGACTACTCCATCGGCATGCTGGTCTCCACCGCCATGCTGGCCGGCCTCTACTGGCGGGACACGGTGTCCAACCTGGGCAACTACTTCGAGTGCTCCCAGGTGCAAGGCGCCACCCGCTACACCGAGTACGGCCTGCCCCTCTGGGGCCGCAACGGCATAGTCCGCATGCGCTGGGGCAACTGGGACACCGAAATCTGCGTCAACGGCATCTGCGCCTGCGGCCTCTCCTCCTATCCCCATTCGGACCATCCCGCGGAGCAGGAAGAAGGTTACATCTGCGTCACCGCCTACACGGACGCCGATTTCGCCAACCTGATGGGCCTCATCGGCCGTCCCGACCTGGCCAAGAAGTACGCCACCCACGACGACCGGGTGGAAGCCAAGGCCCAGGAAGAGATCTACCCGGCCATCGAGGAGTTCCTGAAAGACAAGACCAAGGAAGATGCGGCCCGGATCTTCACCGCCGCCGGCATCGTCTCCCAACCCCTGCTCACCATCCGGGAAGCGGCCAATAACGACCATTGGCTGGATCGGGGTGCTCTGGGCTGGTATGAGGATCCCTATTACGGCGACATCTTCACCCAGAAGGCCATGTACAAGATGAGCGAGACCCCGCCCCGGTTGAAGCATGTGCACCGTCCGGTGGGCTGCGACAACGAAGAGATCTACCAGCGGGTCTGCGGCCTCAGCTCGGAGCAGATCCGGGAGTTTGAAGCCAAGGAAATCATCTAACGGGAGCGCGGCGGGGCCGGGTTCCCTTTCCGGCCTCCCGGAGCCAACCTCTATCCATAAAGGGAGGAATGACTCGATATGACTGAATTCAAAGTCTCGTTGTTTCACGATTGCCCCAAATGCGAAACCCGCAATATGTTTGACCCTTACAGCTTCTGGGATTACTCGGGCAACTTCAAGTGCGCGGGCTGTGACGTTCTCTATTACGCTGAATGGGAAAACGGCCAGCGGGTGGTGGAGCCGGAAGCGGGCCGGGGCACGGACTTTATCCTGCCGGGTTATGCCGAGACCAAGGACCTCAAGCCCCTGTCCGGGCCTGGGAAAACCTCGCCCCCGGCGTATGCCAGCGCCACCTTCCTGGGCAAACCCAAGAACAGCACCGTGTCCGCCCGTGGCAGACTGGTCGCCTGCACCCAGCTCACCCCGGAAGACCTGGATGGCAGCCGCTGGAAACGGATCTCGGCCCTGCGGAAGTTCGGGAAAACTTGGTAAGCGGCGTCGTAACTTCGGAAGATAGGAGGAGTCCTCAATATGGCGATTCTCTGTGAAGGTTGCAAGAATTACAAACGCACGTACGACCCGCAGATTTCCAAAGTGCTCCACGGTCACTGCCGGGCCATCGAATATCCGTTCCTGCTGGGCATTTTCATGGAAGCCCGTCCGGGCGCGTTTACCGCTCCCACTGATTGCAAGTACTTCCAGGAAAAGAAAAAGTAGGATATACTAAACGTCAAACCGGGGCGCCGGGTTGCCCGGCGCCCCTATCTTTTTGCCATCAGTGGTAATTTCTATGAAAGATTATTCTCTCTATTATTTGGATCGGCGGTTGGAAGAAGCCGAAGTGGTCGAACTCATGAACCAGGCCTGGGGAGAGCTTTATGAACTGGAGTTTGACGCTGTTTTTGGGGCCTGGCGCGGCGTGCACTTTGAAGCGGAGACGGATACCGTGCATATCACCTGGGAGACCATGTATGCCGGTCCGCCCCTGATGATCTCCATTCACCGGGTCACCCGGGCCCTCAGAATGGACTATCCTCGGGACGAATTCCTAGAGTTGGAGCAGGCCGAAATTGAGCGCCTCCGCAGCCTGCCGCCCAAAGTTAGAAGTTAACCGGCCCCGGGGCCTCTTTTTCTCCTGCTGTCATTACCAGCCTTAGCTATAAATGTGGCGAACCTGGTGTTCGCCACATACCGAAAAATTATTGCTTGCGAATCGGGGGAAGCAGATGTCTATTGCGGGCTATATCGACTATCAACGCCGGGAATTTTGTAGGGACGTGCAATGTCCGGTACAAATGGATTTGGAAAAGCAACCGGAAGGCTCCGACAGTTATGAGAAGATCAGGCAGACCTGTAAGACCGGCTGTCGCTATACCACTTATCAGTTCCACCATTGGCTGATCAATAAAGGCTATTTGCTGGTCCGGCCGGAATAATATTCCTGAACGATCAAACACCGGTTCACCTCAAATGCAGCTAATCGATCCATAACTCTTTTAACCGAAAACCGAAAACCGAAAACTTTTTTGGGGGGGAGATCGGCATATGAATTGGGGAATGAAAAACCGCTTAAGCCGGCTGATGCCCAACGGCAGATGTTTTTTTATGCCCATTGACCATGGTTATTTCCAGGGTCCCACTAGGAACCTGGAGAGGCCGGCGGAGACGGTAAAACCGCTGCTGCCCTACGTGGACGCCATCTTTTGCACCCGGGGGGTCTTGCGCGCCGCCCTTGACCCGCTCATCGATAAGCCCATTGTCCTCAGGGTTTCCGGCTGCACCAGCATGGTGGGGGAGGACTTGGCCAATGAGGAGCTCACCACTTCCATTTCCGAGATTATCCGGGTGAACGCCGCGGCCGTGGGGGTTTCGGTCTTCATCGGCAGCCACTACGAAAGAGAGACCCTGAAGAACCTGGCCACTCTGGTGAATCAATGTGAGGATTACGGCATCCCGGTGATGGCGGTGACCGCGGTGGGCCGGGAAATGGAGAAACGGGAGGCCCGTTACCTGGCTTTAAGCTGCCGCATCGCCGCGGAACTGGGCGCCCGGGTGGTGAAGACTTATTGGTGTGAGGAACATTTCGACAAGGTGGTGCAGGGCTGCCCGGTGCCGGTGATTATGGCCGGAGGGCCCAAATGCGAGACGGAACTGGAGGTCCTGGAATTTGTCCATGACGGCATTTCCAAGGGCGCGGCCGGCATCAACCTGGGGCGCAACGTCTGGCAGAGCCCCCATCCGGTGGCCATGGCCAAGGCCTTGAAGGCCATTATCCATGACAATGCCTCGGTCAAGCAGGCCGCCGAGATTTACAACAAAACCAAAGGTAAAAAATGAGTTCAAAGTTCAAGGTTCAAGGTTCAAAGCCAAAAGCGAAAAGCTAACAGCCAAAAAGCGAAAAGCTTTCCTCTCTTGACTCTTTGCTCCCAACCTTGAACTTTGAACTTCGAACCTTGAACTACTCCGATGATCGTCGCCAAATACTACCACAACAACGACATCCGCCTGGAAGACATCCCCATCCCCCGGATCGGGCCGGGGGAGATTCTGGTAAAAGTCCGGGCCAGCGGCATCTGCGGCACCGACGTCATGGAATGGTACCGCATCCAAAAGGCCCCCCGCATCCTCGGCCACGAAATCGCCGGGGAGATCGTGGAGTCTCAATCAGATAGATACCAATCCGGCCAGAGAGTCTTTGTCAGTCATCATGTGCCCTGCCATGATTGCAAATTTTGCCGGGAAGACAATCAGACCGCCTGCGATACCCTGCATTCGGGCAATTATGATCCCGGCGGCTACAGCGAATACGTGCGGGTCCCCAAGATCAACGTGGATTACGGGGTCTATGTCCTGCCGGAGCAGGTTTCCTATCTGGAAGGCACCATGGTCGAGCCCCTGGCCTGCGGAGTCAGGGGCCTCAGGCTGATTAACATCCGGCCCCGCCACACCGTATTGATCCTGGGGTGCGGCATTTCCGGTATTTTGAATATCCAGTTGGCCAAGCTGGCCGGCGCCCGGGTGGTGGCCACCGATATTAATGAGTACCGTTTACATAAGGCCAAAGAATTCGGCGCTGATGAGGTGCTGCACGGCTCCCGGGACCTGAATCTGAAAGCGGACCGGGTCATCGTCTGCACCGGCGCCTACGCCGCGGTGGAGCAAGCCTTCCGCTGCGTGGACAAGGCCGGCGTCGTCCTCCTCTTTGCCATCCCCAACCGGGATATCGCCATCCCCATTCCGGATTTTTGGCGCAACGAACTCACCGTCACCTCCTCTTACGGGGCCGCGCCCTCCGACCTGGAGGAAGCCCTGGCCCTCATCGCCGCAAAAACCATTAACATCAAAGACACCATCACCCAGGTTATGCCGTTGACCGCCATCCAGGAGGCTTTTAAAATTGTGGCCGAGGCCAAAGAATCATTGAAGGTGGTTTTGGAGCCTTAAGGAAAACGTGCGCTCCATGCCGCGCGAAGTGCATGAGATGGCTTATTAGCAGGGGTTGATTCCATATATTCTTGCAGACCGGGAAGACGAGTAAATATGATATAAGGGGATCATCTCGGTCAATTTGGAACCTGGAACCTGGAACTTGGAACTTGTAATGCTTATCGTTATAAGCGGCGAGGAAAAGGAGGAGACTGATGAAACTGAGAAAAATTATGGTCCCGGTGTTGCTGAGCCTGCTGCTTTTGGTGCTGACCGTCCCCCTGGCCCAGGCCTATTCCGGTCATTATTACGTCATCCCCAATTCCGCGCAATTGCGGGAATGCGCCAACTATGACTGTCCCGTGACCCTCACGGCCTACCAGGGAGAGCGGGTGGAGATCCTGGAACGTACGCCCGGGAACTGGTCCCGGGTGCGCTTCGTGGACCGCTCCGGCTGGGGCTGGATTCCCAGCGACCTGCTCAGCTACAGTCCCGACCGCCTCTCCCGGCCGACGTCTACTTACTATGTCAATACCAACAGCCTTACCGTTTACGATGAGCCCAACCCTAATTCCCGGGTTGTCCTCACTCTGCGTTTCAATGACCCCGTGGAGATGTTGGGCGTCGGCGCCAGCGGCATGGCCCAGGTGCGGGACCTGCGCACCAGCGTGGTGGGCTGGGCGGCCCCCCGCTATCTCTCCTCCAGTCCCTTGAAATACCCCAAGTCCAAACCGCGCCGCCGCGCCCCCAAAGCGGCCCCCAAGGAGGAAGCCCCCGAGCCGCCCAAGGCGATGTGAGGGTTCACTCATTGGTTGGTTAAGACTCCGGAATCAATTTAATTTCCAGGCGACAGCCCACCGCGTGGGCATATTTCTTCAGGGTGGTCAGCGAAGGCGCATGCTTTCCTCCTGCTTCCAGGCGGGAAACCGCACTTTTGGTCGTCCCCATTAATTCCGCCACCGCCTCTTGAGTGAGGCCAGATCTAGCGCGGGCGGCGAGCATCTCCCGGGCCAGGGCATACTCTTCAGCCAATCCATCGTATGCCTCTTTGAATTTCTCTTTTTTCAGCGCCTTCTTTAGAAAGGCTTCATGGTCGTGGACAACCGGTTTATATTCCAATTCAGACATTTCGTATCTCCTTCATCCTTTTCCGGGCTACTCTCAATTCATGCTCCCCTGTATCCTGAGACTTTTTCAAGAAAGCATGCAGTATCACGACGCGCTTATCAATAGTGAAACAGTAAAATGCCCGCCCGATCCCTTCCCGGCCTCGTGGCCTAAGCTCAAATAGACCGCCTCCCATGGCCCGGGAGTGCGGCATCCGCAGGTTCGGCCCGAATTCCATCAACAGCTCCACCATTCGGGCATAGTCAGCCAATATGCTGTCAGGCCAGGACTCGATCTCTGCTTTTATTCGAGGGTGAAAGTATTCAATGGTGAAGGTCATGGTTTACATGGTTTATAGGTTAGCAAATATGATAACTAAGGTCAACAAGTCTTAAGGTCTAAAAACTCAACCCCCACCCTTGTACTCCTCCCTCAACCGCCTCAGCTTCTCCACCTCCTTCTCCGGCAGGGGGGGCAGCGGTCCCTGGAGCCGCGCGGCCAAAACCACCCGGGCGGTGTGCTCCAGCTTCTCCATTTTGTTGTAGGCGTCCGTCACGTCCCGGCCCACGGTCATGGCCCCATGCCGGGATAAGAGGATGGCGTCGTATTCCTGGATGAATTCCCGGATGGACTCCGGCACTTCGTCGCTGCCGGGGGTGGCATAGGGCGCGGTGGGAATACCCCCCAGGGTGATCACCACCTCGGGCAGGACGGGTTCCAGCAGGTCGATGCCCGCCAGGGTGCAGGCCGTGGCGTAGGGGAGGTGGGCGTGGACCACGGCCTGGACGTCCGGCCGCAGCTTATAGGCCAACAGATGCATGCGGATCTCGGAAGTGGGCTTTCCTTCACCGCTGAGCAACTTGCCCTCCAGGTCCACCGTAAGTACCTGATAGGACTCCATCAGGCCCTTGTTCACCCCGCTGGGAGTAACGAACACCAGGTCTCCCAGGCGCACGCTGACATTGCCGTCGGTGGCCGCGAGATAGTTCTTCCGGTGCAACATCCGGGAGATGCACACTATTTCTTCTTTGCATTTCTGTTTAAGGTCCATGGCTTCTCCTGAAAAGGGGAGGAGGGATATCGGGAAATTACCGCTGCAGGTCAGTCCGGAATAGGTCTTACCATTTCCCGTGCAAATGCAACTTATCTTAAACTGCAAATTTTTGATAAAGCAGATTTATTTTAACCGAAAACCGGAAACCGAAAACCGTCAGCTAGACCCCGTCTTCCCCATCACCTGGTCCATCCGGGCCATGATCTCCCGGGACCGCTCCGGCCGGCTCTGGAACATCAAGGAGAAGAGAGCGTCGAGGATGGAAATCTGGCAGATCAGGGAACCGTCGATTTCCCCCGGGAGAGTGGTGTCCCTGGCGGCGGTGGCCAACACCAGGTCCGATTCCCTGGCCAGGGGGGACAGCGGGTTATTGGTGATGGCGATGATCCTGGCGTCGTTTTCCCGGGCGGCCCGCACGGTTTCCAGGGTTTCCCTGGTGGCCCCGGATTTGGAGACAGCCAGGACCGCGTCTTCCCGAGTCAGGAGTGCGGCCCCCATCAGCATGAAATGAAAGTCGGTGTAAACCTTGGCATTGAGGCCCAACAGGAGGAACCTGGCGCCGGCGTAGGTGGCCGCGGTCCCGGAGCCGCCGGCGCCGATGACCACCACCTGGCGGGCGTCCAGCAGCAGCCGGCAGGCCGCCTCCATCCGCCCCATCTCCATGACTTCCAGAGTATCCTGCAAGGCCGCGCGCTTGGCCTGAAAGACTTTGCGGACGATGTTCACCGGATCGTCGCCGTCGGTGACCTCTTCATGGGGCGGAGGCACCAGTTCCCGGGCCAGGGAGATTTTGAAATCCTGGAACCCCTTAAACCCCAGGATGCGGCAGAAACGCATGACCGTGGCTTCGCTCACCCCGCACGCGGCCGCCACTTCATTCACCGAAGCATAGATGGCCATCTCCGGCTGGCGCAGGATGACGTCGGCTACCTTCTGCAACGCGGTTTTTAAGGAAGGATAAAGGCCGCGCAGGCGAATCAGGGCTCCGGCTTGAGCGTCTCGAGGGGGAGCAGCCGGATTATCCTTGTCCATGGAACGGTCTCCTGATTCCATCTTAATAATAAATAATTACCTGTCAATTTTTTTTAAAAAAATATTTTATATAGAAGGAAAAACTGAAATTTCTGCAAGAGGTATTTTAAGATAGGGACTAATGGCCGGCATCACCAATGGAGGGGAAAGGGGGAAGAGGGGAAGAGAAAAAGAAGACTCGGGTATAGAAAAAACAAAATTTTTTCCCTCTTCCCCTCTTTTCCTTTTCCCCTTAATTTCCCGGCCCCTCCTCTCGGTCCAGGTTCCGGGCCAGCTCCAGGGCCTCTTCCCGGGTCTGAATGGACCCTTCCCATTGGGCTTCCTCCACCGCGGTCAGAATCGCCCGGAAAAGAGGCCCAGGTTCCAGACCCAGGACCTTGATCAAGTCATGGCCGGTGAGGAGTCGGGGCTGCCGTTCCTGGAGTTCCAGGCGTTCCTTCAAAAAGTGGTACGCCGCGTCCGCCAACTTCGACAGCACTTTTTCCGCATCCGCCGGCTTCTGGGGTCCCTGGCCGGCCAGGCTGTCGGCCATGGCCAGGGCAAAAAGGCCGGGGAGATGGGGCCGGGCGGCACGGGCCAGCCTCCCCAAGGCCCGGGTGGTCAGCTCCCCCTCCCGGAACGCGGGCAGCAGCAGAAAGGGACGCATATGCAGGGAAATGAGGTGCGCCACGGTCTTGGTCTCCGCCTGGGAGAGGCGCAGTCTCAAGGCCGCGGCCGTGAAGATTTCCACCCCCACCCGCTCGTGGTAATAGAAGGTGTACCGGTCCGGGTCGGTGCGGCGGCTCTGCACCAGGGGCTTCCCCACGTCATGGAACAGGGCCGCAAGTTTCAGGAGCGCCGCCTGCCGGGGGGGACGCAGATAATGGGGAAATTCCGCAGCCAGATCAATGAAGTATGCCTGCGGCTCCGCCAACACTTCTTCCAAACGGGCCACGGCCGCGAGCGAATGAAGGAACACGTCCAGGTGGTGAAAACCGTCCTGGTCCACCCCTTTCATATCGACGCACTCCGGAAAGATCCGGGTCAGGAGCCCGGTTCGGTCCATATCCTTCAGAACAGCCGCAGCCCTTGGCGCGGCCAGGAGAATAAAGAGCTCCTGGCGCACCCGCTCCCCCGCCACCCGGGAAAATTCCGGGACCTGGGCGGAAATGGCCTCCTGGGTCTCAGGGGTGATCTGAAAACCGTGGGTGGCGGCAAAACGGTAGGCCCTGAGCAGCCTTAAGGGGTCCTCCAGGAAATTCCGGGGCCGCACCACCCGGATCAACCCCCGGGCCAGGTCATCCAATCCATCCCAAGGGTCGATGAGGTCCGGAGGCCGGTCGGCCAACAGCGTTTCTAAATCCAGGGCCAGGGCGTTCATGGTAAAATCCCGGGCCTGGAGGTCCCCCTCCAGGGTGGGGGCCCGGAACCGGGCCAGGTCCAGAATTTCCCCCTGCCACACCACCCGGGCGGTGCCCTGGGCTTCATCCAGGAGCACAAAGGTGCCCTTTAAGGCCGCGGCCAGGTCCCGGGCCAGGTCCAGGGCCTGGGCGGACACGGCCAGGTCCAGGTCAGGCGCGCTTTTCCCCAGGGCCAGCTCCCGGACCGTCCCTCCCACCAGATAGACCTTGACTCCCCTGACTTGCGCCAGTTTCCCCAAAACCTGAAGAGACCGGCGGTCGGCCAGATTTCTCGTACCCTGGAAAATATGATCCTTCATTTTCTGCAAAGTCCCCGGCATCCTCTTCCTCATGGAAAAGCCCCGGCAAAATAAAAAACCAGTTTATTGATTTATCATACGTTCAGGCTCAATTCCCATCATTTTTGGAAATCGCGTTGCTAACCAGTTTCTCCTTGGGCTGAAACCATGACTTCGGGTAAAATCAGCATGCCTGAGTCTCCACGGAAAACGGAAAACAGAAAACGGAAAACGGTCTTAATGGCTAAAGGTCCCAAAACCGTCTTCATCTGCCAAAGCTGCGGCCATCAAACCGGCAAATGGCTGGGCCGCTGCCCGGAGTGCGGCGTCTGGAACTCCCTGGCGGAGGAAGTGGTGGCGCCTGCCGGCCCCCTGACCGACAGCCAGCTTCCCCCCCTCCGGGGCGCGCCCCAACCCCTGGTCCGGCTCCAGACTCCGCCGGAGACCCGGCTGGCCACCGGCCTGATGGAATTCGACCGCACCCTGGGAGGCAGCGTGGTGGCCGGTTCGGTGGTCCTCTTGGGAGGCGACCCGGGCATCGGCAAGTCCACCCTGATTTTGCAGGTCCTGGACCGCCTCTCCGGTCCGGGCCGCCAGAGCTTATTTATTTCCGGGGAGGAATCCGAGGCCCAGCTCAAGCTCCGGGCCGACCGCCTGGGCTTGAAGTCGCCGGACCTGCTGGTGGCCACGGAAACCTGCCTGGAAAACATCCTCAAAATTCTCGCGGAGCATAAACCCGCGTTCATGGCCCTGGATTCCATCCAGACCATGTACACCGCTACTCTGCCCAGCGCGCCCGGCTCTCTCACCCAGGTCAGAGAGACCGCGTTCCGCCTGGTGCAGCAGGCCAAGCTTACCAACACCGCCACTTTCCTCATCGGCCACGTCACCAAGGAGGGGACCCTGGCCGGGCCCATGGTCCTGGAGCACCTGGTGGACACCGTGCTTTACCTGGAAGGGGACCGCAGCCACACCTTCCGCCTCCTGCGCACCGTCAAGAACCGCTTCGGCCCCACCCAGGAGTTGGGGGTCTTTGAGATGCAGGAGGCCGGGCTCCAGGAAGTCCCCAACCCTTCGGCCCTGTTTCTGGCGGAGCGCTCGCTGGAGGTCCCCGGCGCGGTGGTGGTCCCCAGCCTGGAAGGCTCCCGCCCCATCCTGGTGGAGGTCCAGGCCCTGGTCTCCCCCACCTCCCTGGCCCTGCCCCGGCGCCAGAGCATGGGCGTGGATCAGGGCCGGGTCTCCTTGCTGGTGGCGGTCTTGGAGAAACGGGTGGGGTTGGCCTTAAGCGGCCAGGACCTGTTCGTCAACGTGGCCGGAGGCGTGCGGCTCACCGAGCCCGCCGTGGACCTAGGCATTGCCCTGGCCCTGTCCTCTTCCTTGCTGGACCGGGCCGTGCCCGCGGACACAATCATCTTCGGGGAAGTGGGGCTCACCGGCGAAGTGCGGGCCGTGAGCCAGCCGGAACTTCGGCTCAAGGAAGGCCACAAACTGGGATTCCGCCGGGCGCTCCTGGCCCAGCGCCAGAAGGACCGCCTGGGCGACTTCCCAGGCCTGGAACTCCTGGGCGTGGACACCCTGGCCGCGGCCATCCGAAGTTTGTTTCCAAGGTAGGAAGGAAAAAACCATGACGATAAAAAACCCGGTTCATCCCGGTCTGCTAGTTAAGGATTGTCTGGAGGATCTGGGCTTATCAGTGGCCGAAGCCGCGGCCGCTTTACATATCACCAGGCAGCAGCTTCATAACATCATTGCGGGCGCAGCAGCGTCACCCCGGAAATGGCCATCCGTTTTGAAAAGGCCTTCGGCAGCACCGCGGACACCTGGCTCAGGATGCAGATGAATTACGATCTGGCCCAGGCGCTCCAGCGTGCTTCTGACATTGTGGTGGAGCGGCTGACGCCGAAGGTTGCCTAGTTTTTTTAACTTGGAACTTCTATAGGCAGTCGTTCATGAGCCTTCGGCTCTCTCGAAAGAATGAAAAATTTGGTGGGGCGGGCCTCCGTGCCCTGGGGCAGGCGTCCCTGCCCGCCCACCTCTGGGGCGGCCAGAGACGCCCGCCCCAGAAAAACGCCTTACTTTCGGTCTTGCGGCAGCGCCAAATAAAAACTGGCGCCCCCGTCTTCCTTGCCTTCGGCCCACACCCGGCCCCCGTGCATGTCCACGACGCGCTTGACAATGGCCAGGCCGACCCCGGTGCCTTCGTATTCATCCCCCCGGTGCAGGCGCTGGAAGACCCCGAAGAGCTTGTCCGCATAGCGGTCATCAAAGCCGACGCCGTTATCCCTGACGTAATAAATGGTTTCCTGGTTCTCCGACCGGGCGCCCACTTCAATAACCGCGGCCTCCCTGGGCCTGGTGTATTTAATGGCATTGACCAGGAGATTGGTCAGGACCATGGCCATCAAATTGGGGTCCGCAAAGGCCGGGGGCAGATCACCGGTCACCAGCCGGATATCCCGCTCAGGCGCCTGGTCCCGGAGCTCCTGGAAGAGGCGCGTCGCCATCTCGTCCAAATTGATTTGCGACTTCCTGACTTGCTGGCGGCCCAGCCTTGAGAGGGCCAGCAGGTCGTCGATGAGTTGGGCCATGAGCCGGGTGTTGCTGCAAATGACATTGAGGAACCTGAGCCCTTTCTCATCCAATTGTTGGGCGTGGTCCGCGGCCAGCATCCGGGAGAAGCCTTCGATGGCCCTGACCGGGGTCTTGAGGTCGTGGGACACGGAATAGGAAAAGGCCTCCAGTTCCTTGTTGGCGGCTTCCAATTGCGTGGTGCGCTTCTGGAGGTCCTTCTCGGCCCGATGGCGCCTGAAGGCCTCCACCACGGCTACGGCCAAGGCCTCCACAGCCTCCCGATCGGCCTGGGTGTAGCCTCCCTCTTTGTTGGCCAGGCCGATCATACCCATGGTCTCGCCGCCGTGCTTTAACGGCACTCCCAGAAACGCGGTGATAGGGGGATGGCCCTTGGGGACGCCGATACTGTCGGGGTGGGAGGCCGGGGCATTGGCGATCTCGGAGCGGCCCTCCTTAAGGCAGACGCCGTAGATGCCGTGTAGATGCATTTTTTTTGGTAAAACCGGTTCATCAGAGCCGGGAATTTTGCACTCCACCCAGCCGAGATGGCAGATGGCCAGGTCGTCAAGGTTGCCGTCCTTATTCATTTCGCCCAGGAAGCCGAACTTGCTGGCAGTCAGGTCTTCAGCCACAGCCAGGCAGGTCTCACCCAATCGTTCCTCGGTGTCGCAGGTCAACGATTCTCTAAAGACCCGGTTAATCCCGGCCAGGACCGCGTGCTGGCTTTTCAGGGCCTCCTCGGCTTGAATGCGTTCGGCAACCTCGCTTTGCAGCGCCATATTTGCCTGGGCCAGTTCCGCGGTGCGCCGAGCCACCCTTTCTTCCAGCCCTTCCTGGGCCTGGCGCAGTTCCCGGGTGCGTTTCTTGACCAGGAGTTGCAGCAACACCACCCAGACGCCGACGATCAGGGCGGCGGCCGCGGCCGCGGCGACAGCGGGCCAGAGGTATTTCTCCAATCTCCGCCAGGGATCGTCCGCCGCCAGCCATTTCTCGTAAATCCGGTCATATTCCCGGTTGGTTTTGATGATCAACAGCCCTTGATTCAACTTTTCCAGGAGTTCGGCATCCCCTTTTTTCACCGCAAAGGAAAAGACGCGCTTATAGTCCGGAATAGGCGGCCCGGCAATGAGATTTTTCAGGCCATGTTCCTTTATCACCATGGTGCCGATCAACTTCGAGCAGAGAAAGGCTTCATGTTTTCCCGAGGAAATGAGCGCCAACCCCGCGGGTATCGTGTCCACCGGAATAATGCGGCCCTGGAAATGCCGGGCCAGCAGTTGGTGATGCGCGGCATCGGCGCGCATGACCACGATCTCCTTGCCCCTGGCGGCATCGATATCGGGGATTTGCGGATCACCCCGGCGTACGAAGAAGGCGTCGTAAGTCTCGGTGTGGGGCAGGCTGAAATCCACCAGGAGTTGGCGCTCGGGGGACTTGGCGACGACGGGCAGCACATCGATCCGGCCGGCCACCAGGTCGTTCCACACCGTGGCCCATGGCCCGGTGGAAATCTTGATGGTCAGACCCATGGCGTCGGCCACGGCCTTGATCAGGTCGATGGAGAATCCTTCCGCCTGTCCATTTTTATCTACCATGGCATAGGGAGGAAAATCCAGTTCGCTTCCCACCAGGACCGGCGGCGAGACGGTCGCGGCCTTGGAGACCCCGGCGGCCAGGCCCGGGCAAAGCACGGCCAGCAGCCACAACAGGACGGGAACGAGGCCGAAAAGGAGGGACGGCGCCCGCTTCCCGGAATTACCCTGATCATTACTGCTTGATGGACTAGTCATGGCCGGCCTGTCCCGCGCAATCAGAGCGGTTTCTTGGGAGCCAATACCGGAAAAGGAGTGCCCCGCTGGGCTTCTCTATGTATCAGGAGATGTTGTTCCATCAGCTCCTTCATCAATTTTTGCCCCTGCATCAGCATATCCCAGACCCGCCGCCGGAAGGGAGTGGCGGGAGCCTCCGGCCAGGTGAGCATGTCCTTGAAATAGGGATAAGCCAGAATCTGGTCCCAGAGGTTGACGCATTTATCGAAGAGATCGGGGTAGAAATAGGGGAGTTCGATCTTCTTTGCCTCCAGGAAGGCCAGGGCTTCCTCCAGGCGGCGGGTGGGGCCGATGGGCGGCCCGTCCCGCTGGCTCAGCTTCTCCAGGGGCTGCAGTTGGTGGGCCTGGGAGACGTAAGCCAGGTGCTGCACCACCTCCCGGTGCAACTCCGCATGTTTGGCAAAAACCTCCCGGTGCTCCCGGTTGAGCAGGTAGCTGTTAAGCATCTTCTTGGCCGCCTCAAAGGATTCCTGGCTGTAAGTCCCCAAACGCCGCTGGTTCTTGGTAAGCCAGGCGGAGAGAAATTTCAGGCGCTCCTCGTGGGTCTTGGTGGAGGCGAGGAGTTCCGAGCGCCGGTAGGAGATGGTGCCGCTGTGCTCCCCCCGGACGATGTCGGTGAGTTCCTTCAGGAACCGCTTGGTGTCCTTCAGGATGTTGAGGCTGGTGTCCCGGCCCCCATGAAAGGGATGGATGATCTCCTGCCTGACCACCGCCAGGGCCCGGTCCTCCAGGACGTTGAAACGGTTATATTTGTGCTGCTGATAGGTCACTTTAATGATGGCCACCCGCCGCCGGGGGTCCAGGTAGAAACCCTGGTTCCCCAGATGGGGTAAGGCTTCGGCCAGGGCCTTGGGCAGGGAAATCAAGGCGGTTTTCTCCACCAGGGGGTATTTTTTTTGATCGAACCCCGACAGGGTGGTGATGGTCCGGTCCGATTGGCCCAGAACCTTGACTAGATATTGTTCCTTCAGACGGCTTAATTTTCTGGCGAACAGGGCCGCGGAGGTGCGTCGTTCCGCGGCGATGGGGAAGCCGTAAAGCTCCATGAGGAATTGATAAACGAAATACCGCTCCCGTTCGTAGGTGGGGCTGTCCAGCCTCTTGAATTTGCCCAGGCTGCTGCCGAAGGTTTTCAGCTCGGTATCCAGGTCGGAAGGAAAGGAGGCATAGACCCCCATGAGGCGGAAATCGCCGCGGTCGTCCTTGGCGATCACCTGGGCCCGGTCCATGCGGAAGAGAAACTCCCCCAGTTCCTGGTAGTGGGCCAGATCGGTGAGGTCTTTGGCGGCAAAGAGCTGCTTGAACCCGGGGCGCAGGTCCCGGTCCAGATGGGGGATGATCCGGTCCAGGTTTTCCCGGATCGCTTTTTTACCGCCTTCCTCCAGGGTATGGAGCAGATCGAACTGGAAGATCTCCTCCTGGTAGGAGAGCGGCCGGTTAAAGGCCACCAGGCTGAAGCTGGGGAGATGATGATATTCCGCGAAGTTCTTCTCAAAAGACGGCAGCAGCTCCCGGGGTTCCACCAGGGGATAGGAGGAGTCGTAGGGAGCCAGCAGGCCTTGCTGAATATGGACATATTCCAGGAAGTCCTTGAGGACATGACGGTCCCGGATGGCTGCGCCCTGTTTGAAGGCCGCCAGGGTGGTTCCGGCTATCTGGACTTCGGAGAAATATTCCAAGTCGCGATTTCCTGGTTATAAGTTCAAAGTTCAAAGTTAAAAGTTAAAAGCCTGCCTGCGCATCTTGAAATTATTCTAAGGCTATCCCCTCTGCCTGCATCTGGGACGTGGCGCGCATCGAATAACTTTGAACTTTGAACTAATCAAGGCCAAGGACTGTCTTCAACCTCGCCGCAATGATGCCGGCGGCATATTTCGAACCCTTATCATTAAAATGCACCATATCATATAAATAAATCTTGTCAGGGGGAACTTCCACGGCCAGATCGATGAGGAGGACCTGATTCTGCCGGGCTGCGCGCCGGATGGTCTCATTGAAGGCGTCGTAGATTTCCTTGAATTCCCGGTAACTAAGACCCGTGTCCCGGCCGAAGCGGCCCACGTAGGCCGCCACCACCTGATCCGGCTTCTCGGTGATGCGGTTGGCCTGGGTCATGAGCACCGGGACAATTCCCCGGGCCTTGCAGGTATCCACGATGATCTGCAGGTTCATGGCGAATTCCCGGGTGAGCCGGGCTTGATCCACCTGCAGTTTCTTCCCCCGGGCCGGCGCGAATTCGTCTTCCTGGCCCGGAAAGAGAAAACTTGTCAGATTCTTATAAGCATAGTTGAGATTGGGGATGCAAATTTCTTTGAGAAGCTTGCCCAGCATCTTGGTTCTGGGCAGGGTCTCGATGGGAGAGCGGCTGGTGTTCCGGTTCCAATAGGTGCCCTCGTAAAGCAACGTGCTCAGGTCGTTGATATTCTCCATGAACACCACCGCCCGGGGGGACAACGGAATCACTTTGTTTACCAGGATATCGATGCAGTTCAGGGTGTTGATGCCGGACATGCCGCTGTTAAACGAGTTGATCTTCTTGCCGGTCTCCTGCTCCAGGACGACGCCTGTAACGTAAGGAAAGCGGTTTTCTTCGTCCACAAAGAGACACTCGGTGGTGGACCCTCCCAAAAAGACGAGACTCAAGTCGGGCCGGACGTGCTTCCGGGAAGGCATGATGAACCCGTCATGGTCGACGTTGACCGGGTATCTCTTGGTGAAGACGTTATCGGTGAAGGGCAGGTGGTGCCGGGGGAAGGGCAGCATCATCCGGGTCAGGGGCCGGTATTCCTTCAGCCGGATATAACGGGGCTCCGTTTCCAAAAAGACGCCCTGGCGGTGGTTATAAAATTGCAGGGTCTTTTCCGCGGCGAAGACAATGAAAACCAAAGCCGCGGCGGTGACCAGGACCAGGGTCTTCTTGGGGTTCCGGTGGAACCAGGTCGGCTTTGAGGGTTGCGTCGATGGGGGCATTTCTCTGCTCTGTCGGCGTCTCCCATAAAAGTTCAAAGTTCAAAGTTCAAAGTTCAAGGTTAAAAGCCCGCATCCATATCTTGAAACTATTCAATGGCTCTTCACCCCCATCTACCTCCGGGATAATGCACATCGCTAAACCTTGAACTTTGAACTATTCAAGGCCCGAGGATGGGTTTCAAACCGGCGGCAATGATGCCGGCGGCATATTTTGAGCCGTTGTCGTTAAAATGCACCATGTCATAGAAATGGTCCTTGTCCGGAGGGACTTCCGCGGCCAGATCAATGACCGGGACCCGGTTGCGCCGTCCCACTTCCCGGATGATGGCGGTGCAGGAATCATACAGTTCTTTGAATTCCCGATAAGAAAGGCCCGGCTGTTCGCCCCAGCGGTTGAGGTACTCCGCCACCACCGGGTCCGGCTTCGCGGTGATGCGGTTGCCCTGGGTCATGAGCACCGGGGTGATCTGCCTGATTTTGCAGATCTCGACGATGGTTTGCAGGTTCATGTCGAATTCCCGGTGGATTTTGGCTTTATCCACCTCCAGCTTTTTCCCCCGGTAATGGCCGAACTGGTCCACCTCCCCCCGGAGCAGGGTGCGCGTCAGATTCAGATAAGCCCCTTGGAGATTGGGGATCCAAATCTCTGCCAGGAGCTGGCGCACCGCCTTTTTTTTCTCCACCGTGTGAATGGGGGACCGCCAGGTTTTTTGATTCCAATAGGTGCCGTCATAGATGAGCGTGCTCATGTCGTTGATGTTTTCCATGAACACCACCACTTGGGGTTTTATGGGCAGCACCTTGTTCACCAGGGTATCGATGGCATTCAGGCTATTGGTGCCGGCCATGGCCCCGTTATAAGAGTTGATCTTCTTGCCGGTTTCCCGCTCCAGGATGACGCCCGCCTGGTAAGGGAAGCGGTTTTCTTCCTCCACATACATGCACTCGGTGGTGGACCCCCCCAGAAAGACGATACTCAAGTCCGGCCGGTCATATTTCCGGGAAGGCATGATGAATCCGTCTCTATCGATGTTTAACGGATATTTCTTGGTGAAGACGTTGTCGGTGAAAGCGAGGTGATTCCGGTCGAAGGGGAGCATGAACCTGGTCAAAGGCCGGTATTCCGTCAGCTTGATATAGCGGGTTTCCGTTTCCAGGAAGACGCCGTGGCGGTGGTTGTAGAATTGCAGGATCTTCTCCGCGGCGAAGACGATGAGGAGAAGGGCCATGATAGTGACCAGGGCTAAAGTCTTCGCGGGGTTGCGTTGGAACCAGGATTCTTTTTGGGATTGAGGCACTTGGGGCATAGCGTATCTCACTCTGCGCCCTCTGCGACTCCGGGGGAAAATTTTTTCACCGCAGAGACGCAGAGGGCGCAGAAAAAAATATATTTAATTATCCATGAGTCTTACGAAGAGACCGAAGACGAAAACCCAAAACCCAAAACCTTCCCCTACCCCTGAACCACCTTCACATGCAGCCGCCGGGAGCGGGGACCGTCAAATTCGCAGAAGAAGATGCCTTGCCACGTACCAAGTATCAACCGTCCCTGGCTCACCAGGATCGTGAGGTTCGGCCCCATAAGTGACGCCTTTATATGGGCCGGGGAGTTCCCCTCCTGGTGGCGGTAAGGCTCCCGGTCGCTGATGACTTTATTCAGGACCATGAGGATGTCGGCCTTGACGCTGGGGTCGGCGTTTTCGTTGATGGTTAACGCGGCCGTGGTGTGAGGCACGAAGACGTGGCACAAGCCTTCGTTAACGCCGCTGTTCTTAACCACTTCTTGCACCCGGGGGGTCAGGTCCAGGAGTTCGGTGCGGTGATTGGTCTGCACGGACAGGGTCTCGAACATGATCATCTCCGGATCAGCAAAGATTCAGTAGGCGGAGCCAACAGAGAGGAACCGGAGGTCTCTTTCTTATCGCCCTCTTCCGCCTGGGCCATCTTCAGGGCCTCCCACACCAGGGCCTTGAGGAAGGGATTTTCCCCGGCCAGGGAGCCTTTGGCGCCTGCGGCCAGGTCCTGGGCCGCAGCCTGGGCCAACAGGGCTTCCGCCCCCAAATCCTTCAGGTCCAGGAAGTAGGCGGTGTCCAGCAGGCGGCGGCGCCATAAATCCCGGGTCTCCGGGGGGTAAAGGGCCCGCACGGCTTCGTCCACCACGTCTCCCACCCGGAGCTGGCGCTGCTGGTCGGATAGGACCAGCGGACTCTCCTGCACTTCCCGGAGTTTTTCCAGCCAGGGGGCGATCTCCTCCGGACCCGGCAGCCAGGTAACGAACAGGGGGTTAAAGACCAGGTCACGGGATTGCTCCAGCAGGCGGCTCTGTTCTCCGGGGGGCAGAGGAGGGAGGACGGCCGCCAAATCCGGCGCCTCCTCCGGGCGGCCCCACTCCTGCCGGATTTTCGGCTTGAGGGCACGGTACCGGTTCACCCCCTCGGCGTCGGGTTTCAGGGCCTCGGCCTCCTCCAGGAGGCGCACCGCATGGGCCGGTGGTGCGGGGGCCAACTCCAACAGGCCATCCTTGAAATGGTCCCAGAATTCACGGCGTTCCCGGGGCTTGACGGACAGGAGGTGGCATTCCTTGAAGCCCTCGACGTCGCTGACCAGGGACACCAGGAAGTTGCCCCCCAGGATCTCTTTGGGGCCTTCCAGGATGACGTAGCGATCGCCGTTTCCCAAAATCTGGGAGATATGGGCCAGGGCCTGGCCCCGGCCCGGGGCCCTTTGCGGCACGGCCTCGCCCCGGGGCAGCAGGTCCTCCGGCACCGGCACCCCCTTGGTTTTCAGGAGGTGGAGCGCCCGTTTTAAGGCCTTGCGCCGCACCTTATCGGCTGCGGCCCCGAACAGCCCGGCCAGCAGCCCGGGCGTCCCGGGATGGGCCACTCTGCCGAGGGCGGCCATCAGGTGCAGGTCCCAGGCGAGGTCTCCGGTGGTTTCCGCTACCATCTGTTTCAGGTCTTCCGGGTCCCCGCCTTGTTCCAGGGCCGCGGCTACCCGGGCCGTCAACTCCTGGAGCGCGGCTGCGGCGTCCGCGGCCAGACGCGGCAGAGCCGCGGTCTCGGTTCCCGTGCCTTTCTTCTTGCGGGTCATGATCATCTTGCCGGCGGCCCGGATTCGATGGCCACCTCGTCCTCCCGCCCCATTTCCTGGAGATAGACGTTGACCCGTTGTTTCGGGGCCAATTGCACCGTCTGGCCGACGTAATCGGCATGGATGGGGAGTTCCCGGCCGCCCCGGTCCACCAAAACGGCCAGTTCGATGCGCCGGGGCCGCCCGTAGTCGATGAGCGCGTCCAGCGCCGCCCTGACCGTGCGGCCGGTGAACAGGACGTCGTCCACCAGGACCACCTCTTGATCGTCGATGGACCCCGGCAGTTCCGTCTTCCCCACCAGGGGCTTATGGCTGAGCTGGGTCCAATCGTCCCGGTAGAGGGTGATGTCCAGGACGCCCACCCGCACCGTGCGGGAGGTGAGGCGGCTGATTTTATCCGCCAGGCGCCGGGCCAAAAAAGCGCCGCCGGTGCGGATGCCCACCAGGACCAGGTCCTCCAGATGCTGATGGCGGGTGAGTATTTCCTGGGTCAGGCGTTCCAGAGTGTGGTCTACTTCCGGCCCGGGCATGGCTAAGTTTTTCTTGGGGGTCATGTAACCGGGTTTCCCTCCCAAATTTTAGATATGAGATTAATAACCTAACATGTGAGGGCCGGGAAGACAAGAGATTATGAGGGGTTAAGGGGATAAGGCGGTCCCAAAGTTGGCGAACTCGGCCATTTCCTTTATAATATAAATCCATGACTCTGGAAGAAGCCCGGAAATTGCTGGATTTGGAGATGAAAGCCACCCGCCGGGACATCCGGGCCGCGTATCGCCGGGCCGCGCGGCGCTGGCATCCCGACCGTTCCCCCGCAGGCCAGGAAGAAACCTACCGGGCGCGGATGCAGCAGGTTAACGCGGCCTACCAGAGGCTGGTCCAATTCATTGACGAATATCGTTTTGAACTGGTGGATAAATCGGCTCCGGAAGATGTGCAGCAGTGGTGGCGCGACCGCTTCTTCACCGGGGTGTGGACTCCCCCGCCGCCCGATGATCCCGAGGAAGAGAAGGATTGATAATACGCATTGTCGGCGCTTGGTTATTAGTGGCGTTACTGGGTTGGGCCCAGGCCGGGGCCTCTCCCACCGCGGCCGCGGACCCGGCTGATCTGGAAGACCTGCAATACCGCCTGAGCCTGGGCTTTTTCGAAGACGTGGCCCGGGTGCATCTCAGCCTCCAGCGGGTGGGGCCGGACCGCTACCGCGCCCGGTTTTCCGGCGCGGCCCAGGGGGCCTGGCAACTCCTGAAAAAATTTCTGCCGGAGAGTTACGAAAACGAAATGGCCCTGGAAGAGGGAAGGCTTAAGCCCCTTCTTTATCGGGAGAAGTTCTACAAGAAAGGCCAACTGATCTCCAAGGAGTACCGCTTCGACTACTCCCGGCAGGTTCTGGAAGTATGGCGGGGGGTGGACGACCGGGAACTCCGGAAAGACTCGGAAGTCCCTTTGCAGGGGCCGGTCTATGATCCCCTGACCCTGTTTTACAACCTGCGGTTGGGGGGCGTGGCCGTGGCGCCGGGCCAAACCCTGAAAGTCACCCTGGTCCCCACCCCGGAACCCCGGGAAATGGTCCTGAGAGTCGGGCCCCAGACCGGCCAGGGCTGCAAGACCATGATTACCGTGAAGTCGGGCCGAGACTCCGAGGACGGCCCTTATTTTGTCTTCTCCGGTCCCCAAAAGGTGCCGCTCCAGGCCTGGGTCAGGGTGCTGGCCTTCGGCAAGCTGGCCGGCGAGTTGCTCAATCCCCAAGAAGTCATGAAAGAGGAGCTTCCGACTTTAATGCAGTTACCAAGGCGGGGCGGAGAAGAGCGTTAAACAGGGTAAAAGGGGAAAAGGGAAAAAGGGGAAAGGGGGCCAAGTATAGGTGCATTAAATGCGGTAGCTTATCCTTGCGCCCTTCCCAAGATACCCGCGAAAATGACAAGGATGCCAGCCCCGGCTGGCTGTTGCCTTGCCGAATTATAATAGCCGAATATCTTTATGATAAATCAACAGGATAAATGGGGAAGCGAAAGAACTGAGGAAGAAATTAACCATACCCCTCTCTTTCCCTTTTCCCCTTTTCCCCTTTTCCCCTCAAGAAATATTTCCTGGAATAGTTCCCGCAAAACCCTGGTTCTCCTGGCCTTGCTGGCCATCCTGCTGGGGCAGACTTGGTCGGTGGTCCCCACCGGGGCCGCCACCTCCCGGGAGGAAGTGATAGAAGACCTGCACTTCCGGGTGGACATCTTGATCTTTACCGGTGCGGCCAAGGCCCGGGTCATCCTCAAAAATAAGGGCGAGGGGCGCTACCTGGCGGAGGTGGCCGCGGAGGCCCAGGGGCTGGCCAAGGCCCTCAGCGGCAACCGCCGGGATAACTATGCCACGGAGATGGTCTTCCGGCAGGGCCGCCTCCTGCCCCTTGTCTACCGGGAGGAAAGCCGGCGCCGGGGGAGATACAGCCTCAAGGAATACCGCTTCGACTACGACCAGGGCCGCCTGGAGTTATGGCAGCACCATGAGGGCAAGGGACTGCTCCCCAAGTGGGAGACGGCCCTCGATAAGGAGCCGATCTACGACCCCTTGAGCGCGTTTTACAATTTTCGCCTGGGCGCGCTGGGCCGCCTCCAGGCCGGCGAGAACCTGAAGGTCCGGGGCATTCCCTACCCCCGGCCGGAAGATATTTCGATTCAGATGGGCCAGGAGGACCCGAAGGGGCGCAAGGTCATGGTGACCTTGATCAACCGGGTTTTCGACGACGAGGCGGTGGTGGTCTTCGCCTTTTTCGATGACCAGTGGGCTCCTTCCCAGGGATGGACCCGGGTCCTGAGTTTCGGGAAGGTGGCCGGGGAAATATTGCCGGAGAGTAAGCCATTGAACGGCGTCCTGCCGGAGATGCGCGCTTCTTTGAGTTCCAGGTTCCAAGTTCCGGATTCCAAGTAAGCAGGCGGGGCGGGGAAATAAAAAAAAGTGGCCAGTGGTCAGTGGTCAGAATGCATTGCCGGTTTTTTCTGACCACTGGCCACTCTTCTGCGTCCTCTGTGTCTGTGGTGAATCCTTCAAAAATTCCCGGAATTGAAGAAGCGCTCCAAAACGGCGGCCGGCTCCAGGCGGCAGAGGAGCTTTTTAAAGTTGAGGCAACCGGCGGCTTCCTCCGGCAATTCATGCCAGGGGCAGATGCGGCAGGCCGGAGGTGGATGGTATTCTTCTCCTTGCATCCAGGTCAAATTTGTTTCCGACATGGCCCTCCCACCCCTTTACTTGCCTAAATTGATGATTATTAAATAATTAGAACAGCCTGAGGACCGGAAAGTCTGCTACCGGCCCCCCTGAAGCATTGCGCCTAGAAGGGGAATAGGATGCGGGGGTGCAGTCCCGCCAGGCTGTTTTTTCCATATCAGGCCATGCCTAGCGCATGGCTTTTTTATTTGGGGATATTAGCGGAATAAGCCTTCCCGGTGTTCGGTTCCGGTCTTTCTTCCGGTTGACAAATACCCATTCTTTCTTTAAGATTCGGTTGTTACTTTGAGAAACTTGAGGGACAGAGGCCAGGCATGGAAAGACAGGATTTAGAAATCATTGCCGCATGGAAGGAAAGGGACCCCGAGCTGAAGCGCTATTTGGACGAACACGTGGAATTTGAAAGGCGGTTGGAGGAATTCAACCGCCGGCCGTACCTGACCGCGGCCGAAACCATGGAGCGGAAACGGCTGCAGAAACTGAAACTTGCCGGCCGCGATAAGATAGAGCAGATTTTGGCCAAATACCGCCAGAAGGAAAGCGCGTGATGAAGAAGATGACGGGCGCCGAAATTTTTCTCGAGTGTTTGAAGCGGGAAGAGGTCAAACACATCTTTGGCTATCCCGGCGGGGTGGTTCTGGATATCTATGATGAACTCACCCGGCATCCGGAGCTCCGGCATATCCTGGTGCGCCACGAACAGGCCGCGGCCCACGCCGCGGACGGCTATGCCCGGGCCTCCGCCAAGGTGGGGGTGGCCCTGGTCACTTCCGGCCCCGGCGCCACCAACACCGTGACCGGGATCGCTTCGGCCTACATGGATTCCATCCCCATCGTGGTCTTCACCGGCCAGGTGCCCACTGCGCTGATCGGCAACGACGCCTTTCAGGAAGTGGACATCGTGGGCATCACCCGGCCCTGCACCAAGCACAACTACCTGGTGAAGGACGTCAACCAACTGGCCTACACCATCCACGAGGCCTTCCATATCGCCCGCTCCGGCCGCCCCGGACCGGTGCTGGTGGACCTGCCCAAGGACGTCATCCAGGCCAAGACGGTCCCCGAGTTCCCCAAGGAGATCAAGATCCGAAGCTACCAGCCCACCTACCATGCCAACCCCAGGCAGGTGAAACGGGCCCTGGACCTGATCCTGGGCGCCAAGAAGCCGGTGCTTTATACCGGGGGCGGCATCATCATGTCCGGCGCTTCCGAGGAACTGAAGCAGTTCGCGGAATTTCTGCAGATCCCGGTGACCAGCACCCTCATGGGTTTGGGGGGCTTCCCCGGCGACCACCCGCTGTGGATGGGGATGTTGGGCATGCACGGCACCTATTGCGCCAATATGTCCATCTCCGAGACGGACGTCCTCATCGCCGTGGGGGCCCGCTTCGACGACCGGATCACCGGCAAGCTCTCGGAATTCGCACCCCACGCCAAGATCGTCCACATCGATATCGACCCCAGCTCCATCAGCAAAAACGTGGTGGTGGACATCCCCATCGTCGGCGACTGCAAGGACGCCTTGCATCAGATGAACGACCTGCTCAGGGTAAAACCCCCCAAGGACTGGGCCGCGGCCCGGGCCTCATGGCTGGATACCGTCCGGGATTGGGAGAAGCAGCACCCCCTCACCTACGCCTGGAGCGACACGGTCATCAAGCCCCAGTACGTGGTGGAGAAGCTCTGGGAGCTGACCAAGGGCGAGGCCTATATCACCACCGAAGTGGGCCAGAACCAGATGTGGGCCGCGCAGTTCTATAAGTTCAAACGTCCCCGGCAGCTGATGACCTCCGGCGGCCTGGGTGTCATGGGTTACGGCTTCCCCGCGGCCATGGGGGTGCAGATGGCCAAGCCCGGGGCCACGGTCATCGACATCGCCGGCGACGGCAGCATCCAGATGAACATCCAGGAGTTGATCACCGTGGTGGAAAACGATCTTCCCGTGAAGATCGCCATCCTCAACAACTCGTTTTTGGGCATGGTGCGCCAGTGGCAGCAGTTGTTCTACGAAAAACGCTACAGCGCCACGCCCATGACCGCCCCGGACTTCGTCAAGCTGGCCGACGCCTACGGCGCAGTGGGCCTGAGGGCCACCAAGCCCTCGGAAGTGGAGCCGGTGATCAAACAGGCCCTGGAGACCCCCAAACCGGTGATTATGGACTTCCGGGTGGAGCCGGAGGAGTGCGTCATGCCCATGGTGCCCGCAGGGAAAGCCATGCACGAGATGCTGTTGGCCTAGGAGCTTTAGATGGAACCGAGACACACGATTTCCGTTTGGGTGGATAACATTCCCGGAGTCCTCTCCCGGGTCACCGGCCTCTTTTCCGGCCGGGGCTTCAATATCGAGAGCCTGTGCGTGGCGGAAACCATGGACCCCGCGGTCTCCCGCATCACCATCGTCTCCACCGGGGACGAGCAGATCACCGAGCAGATCATCAAGCAACTGCACAAGCTCATCAACGTCATCAAGGTGACGGACTTGAGCGAAATGGAGCACGTGGAGCGGGAGATGGCCCTGGTGACCGTGAAGGCGGAGGACAAGTCCCGGGCCGAGGTCTTGCGCATCGCCGACATCTTCCGCTGCCGGGTGGTGGACGTCAGCCCCCACACCTATACCCTGGAGGTCACCGGCAACCACGAAAAGATCGGGGCCGTGCTCACTTTGCTGAAAAACCACGGCATCCTGGACGAAGTGCGCACCGGCACTTTGGCGATCCAAAGGCCGAAGAAGGATTAGAAAAAGCTGTCAGCTATCAGCGGTCAGCTTTCAGCTTTTCTTGTCTTTGCTGAAGGCTGAAACTGGATGGCTTCTTTCTATATGCCCTTAAACCCACCACGGATATGTCTAATATGAGAAATGCAATTGATCGGCGCGGATGGGCGATCCTCCTGGCCTTCGCGGTCATCTTTGCGGGGCTGGCTGTGGCAACCCACGCCAAGGTCAAAGACCCCCAAGAGCTTCTTTGCTGAGATAAAGGCGGTTGGACAGCCTGCCGGATAAAGACCGGCCGAAAAAAAATAAAGCTGATCGCTGAAAGCTGAAAGCTGACAGCTTAAAGGAAAGGAAATTTCATGGCGATCAAGACCTACTACGACAAAGATGCGGATTTAAAGGTCCTCAAAGGCAAAACCGTGGCCATCATCGGCTTCGGCTCCCAGGGCCATGCCCAGGCGTTGAACCTCCGGGATTCCGGGGTTGACGTGATCGTGGCCGAGATGCCGGGGACGCCGAACTACGAGGCCGCGCTGAAGTACAAGTTCAAGCCGGTGGCCGCGGCGGAAGCCGCGAAGAAGGCCCAGGTGGTGCAGATTCTCACCCAGGACCACGTCCAGGCCGCGCTCTATGAGAACGACCTGAAGCCCCACATGAGTGGGAAGACGCTTCTTTTCTCCCACGGTTTCAACATCCACTTCGGCCAGATCATGCCCGGCCCGGACGTGGACGTGGTCATGGTGGCCCCCAAGGGGCCGGGGCATTTGGTGCGCAGCGAATACGAAAAAGGCGCGGGCGTGCCCTCCCTGGTAGCCATCCATCAGGATGCCTCCGGCAAGGCCCTGAAAACCGCGCTGGCCTACGCCAAGGGCATCGGCGCCACCCGGGCCGGGGTGCTGGAGACCACCTTCCGGGAAGAGACGGAAACGGACCTCTTCGGTGAGCAGTGCGTGCTCTGCGGCGGCGTCTCGGAGCTGGTCAAGGCCGGGTTCGACACCCTGGTGGAAGCGGGCTATGCTCCGGAAATCGCCTATTTCGAGTGCCTGCACGAACTCAAGCTCATCGTCGACCTCTTCTACCAGGGCGGCATCAGCTACATGCGCTATTCCGTGAGCGACACCGCGGAGTTCGGCGACTATACCCGGGGCAACCGCATCATCACCGAGGAGACCCGGGAGGAGATGCGCCAGATTCTTTACGAGGTGCAGTCCGGCGAGTTCGCCCGGGAATGGATTCTGGAGAACCAGGCCCGGCGGCCGGTGTTCAACGCCCTGCGGCGCCAGGAAGCGGCCCACCCCATTGAAGAAGTGGGCAAGAAGCTCCGGGCCATGATGGGCTGGCTGAAAAAAGAAAAATAAGGGGAAAAGGTCAAAAGGTCAAAAGGTCAAAAGGTTAAAAGGGAAAAAGGGAAAAGACTGTTTAGGAGTCGGTTTTTCTTTCCCTTTTTACCTTTTTCCCCTTTTACCCCACAAACGAGATACTGATAACTGAAAATTATGCCATCAAATCATAATGAAGGCCGTGGGTTAATCGCCGGGCCCGGCCACCGCTTCATCTGGCCCCTGGTGGGCGTCTTTCTCCTGGGGCTGGCCTTGAACTCCACCTGGCTGGCCCTCCTGGGGCTGGCCGGGGCCGCGTTTTTCACCTATTTTTTCCGGGACCCGGAACGGCCCATTCCCCAGGAGCCGGGCATCGTCATCTCCCCCGCGGACGGCAAAGTGATCGCCCTGGACGAAGTTATGGAAGAAAAATTCCTGGGCCGCCCGGCCAAGCGGGTGAGCATCTTTATGAACGTCTTTGACGTGCACGTGAACCGGGCCCCGGTGGCGGGGACGGTGGCGGCCTCCAGCCACCGGGACGGCTGCTACAAGGTTGCCTCCTGCCCAGCCGCGGCTCAGGTCAACGAACAGCAGGCCACGCTGCTGGAGGCCGAGGCGGGCCGCCGGGTGCTGGTGGTGCAAATCGCCGGACTCCTGGCCCGGCGCATTATTTCTTTTGTTACCCCCGGACAGACCCTGGCGCGGGGGGAGCGCTTCGGGATGATCTGTTTCGGCTCCCGGGTGGACCTGTATTTGCCGCCGGATACCGAGTTTTTAGTTAAGGTGGGGGATAAGGTTCAGGCCGGGTCCAGCATCCTGGGCCGCTGGTGGCTCAACGCCGCTTAAGCGGCAGGGGCTTCGGCCTCCTGCTGCAGCAACACCGGAAAAAGACATGACGGCCTTTCGCAGAAGACGCAAGAAAAGGGATCGGCGGCGCTTCCGGGGAGTTTACCTTCTTCCCAACCTGATCACCACCGCCAGCCTGTTCGCAGGTTTTTACGCCATCGTCGCGGCCATCGACGGCCGCTATCTGGCCGCGGCCTGGGCCATCTTCGTGGCCCTGATCCTGGACGGCCTGGACGGCCGCATCGCCCGCATGACCCACAGCACTTCCAGCTTCGGGGTGCAGTACGATTCCCTGGCGGACCTGGTGGCCTTCGGGGTGGCCCCTGCGCTCCTGGTCTATCTCTGGGCCTTAAAACCCTTCGGGAAGTTCGGCTGGGTCGCGGCCTTCCTCTTTGTGGTTTGCGGGGCCCTGCGCCTGGCACGGTTCAACGTCCAGACCGGCTCCATGGATCCCCGCTTCTTCAACGGCTTCCCCATCCCCGCGGCGGCCATGGTAATTGCCACCGTTATTGCCTTTTACCATGAAATCGGTGAGTGGGCCCCGGAGAAGCACAAGTACATCCTGGTGATGATCTATGTGCTGTCCTTCCTGATGGTCAGCAATATCAAATACTTCAGTTTTAAAAAGGTGGAGCTCTTCAAGCGCCATCCCTTCCAGACCCTGGTGGCCGCGGTGCTCCTCTTCGTGGCGGTGGCCATGGCCCCGGAACTCATGGGCTTTCCTTTGATGTGCCTCTACGCGGCTTCCGGCCCCTTAAGCACCTACCTCTACTACCGCCGGCCCCAGTTGCCGGAGAAACCGGAGGAAGAGGCCCCGGCCTCGGGGCCCATAGGACCGTGAGAGGGGTGCTATCTGTTAGTTTTATCCCATCCCTACGCTACCGGAATCAACACCAAATCAAAGGTCCCCTGCTTTTCGCCTTTTTGGGGGTAATGCTGGGTCACCAGGTCCCGGAAACCCGGCGCGGTCACCTTGACGTGGATATGAGGGGGCCGGAAGGTGTATTTGGGCGGAAAATTGCTCTCGAAGCGGTAGGCTCCGGCCTTGTCCGTCAATACCGTGGCCCGGTGGGCGTCGTCATAATTGCCGTCCGGCCCTGCCAGCCAGAACTCGATTTTGGCCCCGGGAATGCCCGCGCAGTTCCGGGCCGATTTCACCACTCCCTGGAGCAGATAACCCTTGCCGACACTGGAGCGCTCCGGCGCGTTGGGAGTGTAAAAAGGCCCCAGGGCATCCGCTTTGGTGGGGGGACACTGCCACTCCGGTGCGGCCACCGCGGCCACCACCGCCAGGGAGGCGCATCCGGCCGCTACCAGCAACACGGCAATAAATTCGGTAACCATTTTCATCTGTCCTTACCCCTTTGAAAGTTCCGAGTTCCGAGTTAAATGCACGGCTGTCGGGACTTTTGATAATTAAATCCACGTGGAATTAATTTAAGTATGGGTTGCTTTTTGGCAAGTTCACCCTAATTTAGTCAACAGAGGGATTAACATCATTTTCACTTTCAAATGCACCAAATACCGCTTGAAACTCACCGAAATGATTAGGTCTTTTTAACGAAAAACGAAAAACGAAAAACGGAAAACGGTATAACCGGTGCGCCTGACGCACCTGACAAGAACTCGAAACTCGGAACTCGGAACTATTTTCAAGGCGAATCCGGTCCGACGCGCAGAAAGCTAAAGGAGACAGACCATGCCGAAATGGAATATCAACCTCAACCACAGCAGCGCCGCGTTCGAGGTGCGCCACATGATGGTATCCTGGGTGCACGGCATGTTCGCCAAAGTCACGGGCACGCTCCTATTCGATCCTCTGGAAGTGGAGAAAGCCGCGGTTAAGGTGGAGATCGACGCCGCGTCCGTCTATACCGGGGTGGAGCAGCGGGATCGCCATCTTAAAAGCGAGGATTTCCTGGAAGTGGAAAAATACCCGGCTATCACCTTTAAAAGCGCCCACGTGGAATTGGCGGGCCTGGATCATGCCCTGGTGCACGGCGACCTCACCATCCGGGGGGTGACCCGGCCGGTGACGCTGGACGCCCATTGGACCGGCCCCGCGTACTTTGACGACGAAGGGAAGGTCTATACCAGCTTCGGCTTCCGGGCCACCACCAGCATCAATCGGGAAGATTTCGGCATGGTCTTCAACATGGAGATGGAGCACGGCGGCTTCATGGTGGGCAGGCACGTTCACCTCACCCTGAATGCGGAAGTGGATCTGGTGGAGGAGTAAGACCGTTTTTCGTTTTCCGTTTCCCGTTTTCCGTAATCATTGCCTTTCGGCGTTTTTTCCTTTATAATTAAAATATTAAGGGCATGATGAGATTGGGCTGCCTACCTGGTTTCAAATTCCCTGAAGAAAAATCTAAGAATTCCCGGGGCTATGACGCTGCCTGACAGCCGATAATGGCTTCCATATTGAGATAATAATGTTTTTGGCTAAACTGGAACAACTGGAAAAACAATTCGGGGACCTGGAGCGGCAACTGGCCGATCCCGAGATCATCCGCCATCAGGAGGAATATCAGAAGCGCCGCAAGGAACACGCGGACCTGACTCCCCTGATCCACACCTTCCGCCGCCACCGCCAGGTGCAAAAAGAACTGGCCGACAGCCAGGCCTTGCTGAAAGAGGAAGCGGACGAGGAGCTGAAGGCCCTGGCCCGGGAAGAAATCGAGTCCCTGAAGGAGCAGGCCGCAAACCTGGAGGAAGAACTGCGCCTGCTGCTGCTCCCCAAGGACCCCAATGACGAGAAGAACGTCCTCCTGGAGATCCGGGCCGGCACCGGCGGCGAGGAGGCCGGGCTCTTTGCCGCGGACCTCTTTCGCATGTACAGCCGCCTGGCGGAGCGCCGCAAATGGAAAGTGGAAGTGCTGAGCCACTCCCCCACCGGCATCGGCGGCTTGAAGGAAATCATCGCCTCCATCTCCGGGGACCGGGTTTACAGCCGGCTCAAGTATGAAAGCGGAGTGCACCGGGTGCAAAGGGTGCCGGTCACCGAATCCCAGGGCCGCATCCACACCTCCGCGGTAACCGTGGCCGTCCTCCCGGAAGCCGAGGAAGTGGACGTGCAGATCAATCCGGAAGAGTTGCGCATCGACGTCTTCCGGTCCTCCGGCCCCGGGGGCCAGAGCGTGAACACCACGGATTCCGCGGTGCGGGTGACGCACGTGCCCAGCGGCTTGGTGGTTATCTGCCAGGACGAAAAATCCCAGCACAAGAACAAGGCCAAGGCCTTAAAAGTGCTGCGGGCCCGGCTGCTCGACCTGAAAGAGCAGGAGCAGCACCAGCAGATCGCCCAGGAGCGTAAGACCCAGGTGGGCACGGGAGACCGCAGCGAACGCATCCGCACCTACAATTTCCCCCAGAGCCGCATCACCGACCACCGCATCGGCTTCAGTTTCCACGGCCTGAAGATGGAAGCCGCTCTGGACGGGGAGCTGGACGAACTCATCCAGGCCTTGACCACCCATTACCGCACCCAGGCGCTGCAACAAGCGTAATGGCCGCCGCTCCTCCAGGCGCCTGGACCATCATGGAGGTCCTGAAATGGACCACCGATTATTTCCAGGAAAAGGGCGTGTCCGAACCCCGGGCCTCCGGGGAAGTGCTCCTGGCCCACGTCCTGAACTTAAGCCGCCTGGATCTTTACCTGCGCCATGACCAGCCCCTCACCCCGGAGGAGTTGGCCCGGTTCAAGGCCCTGGTGCTGCGCCGCCGGGCCGGGGAGCCCACGGCCTACCTCACCGGCCACAAGGAGTTCTGGTCCCTGGATTTCCTGGTCACCCCGGCGGTCCTCATCCCCCGCCCGGAAACGGAAACGCTCATAGAAGCAGTCCTGCAAGTCCTTAGGCAACCCCCGGGAAACGGCAAACAGCAAAGGGCAAACGAAACCTGGGGTTTGGAAGTAGGAGTAGGCTCCGGCGCCATCGTCATCACCCTGGCCCGGGAACTGCCCCACAGCCGATGGGTGGGGGTGGATATTTCCGTTCCGGCCCTGGCGGTGGCCAGGGAAAACGCCCAGCGCCACGGGGTGGCGGCGCGGCTTCACTTCCTCCAGGGAGACCTGCTGGCCGCATTCAAGCCGCAGCCCCGGTTCGCTTTGCTGGTGGCCAACCTCCCTTATGTCCCTAGGCCGGTATTCGAGGAACTGCATAAAGGCATTAAAGAATTTGAACCCCGGGAAGCGCTCTTAGGCGGGGAAGACGGCCTGGACCTGATCCGGCCCTTGGCGCTGGCGGCTCCCGGCATCCTGCAGCCGGGCGGCTGGCTGGCCCTGGAGGTGGCCGGCGGGCAGGCCCCGAGGGTCGTGGAGTTAGTGGAAAATACCGGCAAATTTGAGCAAGTCGAAAAAATCCCGGATTACCTGGGGGTGGAGCGGGTCGTCCGGGCCAGGAGGCGGGAGGATTAAAGATTCACCACAGCGGCGCAGAGGACAGAGAGTTTCACAGAGATAAAAAAATTAGCCCAGGCTTTTCAGCCGGGGCTAAATTTTTATGGTCCTTTGTGTCTTGGTGGTGAATCTTTATTAAAAGGTCGATTCCTTTTTCAGGAAAACCGCGCCGTCATCCTGCTTGTAAGGATTACGGTCCCAATTTTTCCAACTGACACCGCCCTGGAACCGGAGGCGCTCCACCTGCCCGTCATCATGCCGCAGTTCGTGGAAAATTCCGGAGCAACCGGAAGTTCCAAGTAAAACCAACAGCGCCAGTCCCGGCGCCCATCGCTTCTTCCGGCTCCCCATGGCTTCCTCCCCGTCCCTGTAAATATTGGACGTCTGGTGGAGGTTATTTGTTAAAGCCGGTCGGCGGCGCATTGCCCCTTCATGGTGCGATGGGTTATCTTGCGCCGCTCCAAGCCGGGAAATAATTTTGAATAAGAAAAATTAACCGCAATTTTAACAGAAATCCAGGGTTGTGAATGTTACCAGACTTTTTCTTTAAAAAGCAACTATTTTTAGAAACCTACAACTCCTCCGGCCCGCAGATGCGCCCGGTAATCGCGGAGGCCGCGGCCACCGCGGGGTTGGCGAGATACACCTGGGATTGGGGATGGCCCATGCGCCCGGTGAAATTGCGGTTGGTGGTGGCGATGGCCACTTCTCCCGGGGCCAGGATGCCCATGTGCCCGCCCAGGCAGGGGCCGCAGGTGGGCGGGCCGATGACCGCGCCCGCGTCCATGAAGACCGCGAGCAGGCCCTCGTCCATGGCCTGGCGGTAGATCAAAGGGGTGGCGGGAATGACGATGAGGCGCACGCCGCCCGCGACTTTGCGCCCTTTAAGGACCAGGGCCGCCAGGCGCAGGTCCTCCAGCCGGCCGTTGGTGCAGGAGCCGATGACCGACTGGTCGATGCGCACGTCCTTGACTTGGGACACGGGCCGCACGTTCTCCGGCGACGGCGGCATGGCTATCTGGGGCTCCATGCGGCTGACGTCATAGGTCTGCTCCGTGAGGTAGGCCGCGCCCGGATCGCTGGCATAGGTCTGAAACGGCCGCAAGGCCCGGCCCTTGACGTACTCCAGGGTGATTTCATCCGGGGCGATGATGCCGTTTTTGGCCCCGGCCTCCACCGCCATGTTGGCCATGGAGAAACGCTCGTCCATGGACAGGCTGCTGATGGCCTCGCCCACGAACTCCATGGCCCGGTAGTTGGCGCCGTCCACGCCGATGTCGCCGATGGTGGCCAATATAAGGTCCTTGCCGGTGACCCAGGGGGGCATCTTGCCGGTATAGACGAAACGCATGGACTCCGGGACCTTGAGCCAGACCTCGCCGGTGATCATGGCCGCGCCTAAATCCGTGGAGCCCACACCGGAGGCAAAGGCCCCCAGCGCGCCATAGGTGCAGGTGTGGCTGTCCGCGCCGACGATCAGGTCCCCGGGGCCGACGATGCCCTTCTCCGGCAGCAGGGCGTGCTCCACCCCCATGTCGCCGCCGTCGTAAAAGTGTTTGATCTTCTGCTCCTGGGCGAAACGGCGCACGAACTGGCACTGGGTCGCGGAAGCGATGTCCTTGTTGGGCGCGAAGTGGTCCAGCACCAGGACCACCCGTTCCTTATCAAAGACCTGCTTCGCCCCGGCCTCCTGGAAGGCCTTGATGGCCAGGGGCGCGGTAATATCGTTGGCCAGGGCGATGTCCACCTGGGCCAGGATCAGCTCCCCCGGCTCCACCGTATCTTTGCCCGCGTGCGCGGCGAGGATTTTTTGGGTAATGGTTTGTGGTTTTGCCATTTGATTCTCCATTCCAAGCTATCAGCGGTCAGCTTTCAGCTATCAGCTTTAATGAATTATTTATCATTTTGAGCACTAAGAGAAACTCTTCATCTATTTCTCCCCTAATGAGCAGAAAGACAAAGAAAAAGCTGAAAGCTGACCGCTGATAGCTGAAAGCTTTTTTACAATTCCTCCGGCTTCCCCAGCTTCGGACCCATTTCCTTGGAAAACTTCATCCGGTTCAGCCCGTTAATATATGCCCGGGCGCTGGCGGTGACCACGTCCGGGTCCACCCCCTGGCCGGTGACGATCTGGCCTTGCTCCTCCAGGCGCACGGACACCTCGCCCAGGGCCTCGGTGCCGCCGGTGATGGAGCTCACCGCGAACTTGAGGAGCTTGCACTTGGACTGGGCCAGATGGGTGATGGCCTTGTACGCCGCGTCGATGGGGCCGTCGCCGAACACGGAAATGGACTTCAACTCCCCGCCCACTTCCATCTTCACGGTGGCGTTGGGTTTGACCACGGTGCCGGCTACCACCACCAGGTCCAGGAGCTTGAAATGCTCGGGCACGGACTTGTAGATCACCTCGGTCTCCACCAGGCTCACCAGGTCTTCGTCGAACACCGTCTTTTTCCGGTCCGCCAGGTCCTTGAAGCGGTAAAAAACCCGGTTCAGTTCCTCGTCGCCCAGGTAGTAGCCCATATCCTGGAGCTTCTTTTTGAAGGCGTGGCGGCCCGAGAGTTTTCCCAGAGGCAGCGAGCTCTTTTTGATGCCCACCGTGGTGGGGGTCATGATCTCAAAGGTGCTGGCCTCCTTGAGCACCGCGTCCTGATGAATACCGGACTCGTGGGCAAAGGCGTTGGCCCCCACAATGGCCTTGTTGGGCTGCACCACCACCCCGGTGAGTTTGCTCACCAGGCGGCTGGTGGGGTAGATGTATTGGGTGACGATGTCCGTATGGTAATCAAACAGGTCCTTCCGGGTGGCCAGGGCCATGACCACTTCTTCCATGGAGGCGTTGCCGGCCCGCTCGCCGATGCCGTTGACGGTGCACTCCGCCTGGCGGGCGCCGTTGGCGATGGCGGCCAGGGTGTTGGCCACGGCCAGGCCCAGGTCGTTGTGGCAGTGGATGGAGATAATGGCCTTATGGATATTGGGAATATGCTCCATCAGGTACTTGATCTTGGCCCCGAACTCCTCGGGGATGCCGTACCCCACGGTATCGGGGAAATTCAGGGTCCTGGCCCCCGCGTCGATAGCCGCGGTGAAGACCTTGGCTACGTAGTCCAAATCGCTCCGGGACGCGTCCATGGCGGAGAACTCCACGTTGGAGGTGTAACGGGCCGCGTGCTGCACCGCGGACACCGCCATCTCCAGGACCTCCTCCCGGCTTTTCTTCATCTGGTACTTGAGATGAATGTCGGAGGTGGAGATGAAGGTGTGAATCCGGGGCTGGGTGGCCTCTTTCACGGCCTCCCAGCAGGCGTCGATATCCTTTTCAAAGGCCCGGGCCAGGCCCGCGACTTGGCAGCCCCGGATCTCCCGGGCCACGGCCTTCACGGCCTCGAAATCGCCCCGGGAGGAGAAGGGAAACCCCGCCTCGATGACGTCCACATTCAGCAGCTCCAGGTTCCGGGCGATCTGGAGTTTTTCGTCCACGTTGAGGCTGGCTCCGGGGGTCTGCTCGCCGTCCCGGAGGGTGGTGTCGAAGATAATAATCTTTTCAGGCATATGCGTCTCCTCCCCCCGGCTGCGCGGCCGGGGAAGCAAAAAGCATTATAACACTGTCCGCCTCAAAAAGAAGCAGTTAAAACAATATCTTTGCCAAAAATGGAGTGGAAGAAAAGAGGTATGCCTGCCTAGGCAGGCAGCAGCAGAACCAGGGCCAGGCCCTGGGAGGGGGAGACTGAAGAGCGGATAATGGGCAGAGAAGTCATGATGTCTGAATATTAACTTAAAAATACCTTCTTCATATTTTATTTTTTATATCAAATATTTTTCAAACAATCAAGCCAAATTTACCTTCACTTATAGGGCCGTTTTATCTTCCCAACGCACCGATGCGCTCCATTGTCGGCAAGGGCTTTCTGCTCCAGGGAGTGGTGAAGTCGGCCCGGGACTGCGCGGCCATTCCCGGGGCCGATTTTGTTGCTCAAAGTCCCCAGACCTCATTTATTTAAGCGGAAATATTCTTTCTGCTCCTCGTCAAAAATCTCCAAGGTATGGAGACCGGCATTTTCTTCCAAATGATGCCTGATTTCATGGGTGATGGTTTCCCATAATTCCTCTTTGATCTCGGCCAGGGGCGAACCCCGGAAAACCTGGCGAAAAGAGCCGTAGTAAATATCTATCGTGGGTTCAAGATAGCCGCCGTGATTGTAATGTCCCAAGATATAGACTTCCGGGATTTCCTCATCCTTGACTTCCTCCCGGGTGACAAAGATCCCGGAAATTCCCTGCTTATAAATCTCCGGTATCCGGCGGATGATCTCATCCGCCAAATCGCAAAATTGGTTAAATGAAGGAAAGTCCTTCATGTAGAACTCTTGCTCCGGCGCTCTATCGGGGTCAAGTAATCAGTGATCAGTAATCAGTAATCAGTGAAGAGATAAAACCAATGTCTTTTACTGACCACTGATCACTGGTTACTGATCACTCTCCTTCTCTCAGCTTTCCGCCAGACGGCGAATAATCTCCGGAATGGTGCGAGTGGCCAGATAAGGCAAAGAGCCGCCCCCCAGGACCACTTGCAAAGGGACTTCCATCTCTTCTGCGGCCTTGATCATCAGGTCGCAGATTTGGAAGAAAGGGTCGAGTCCCAGCCCCAGGGAGCCGTAGTCGTCCGCGTGGGTGTCGAAGCCGTAGTACCACAGCAGCAGATCGGGTTTGAATGGGGGTATCAAGGGCAAGCGCCGCCGCACCTGGTCCACGTATTTGGCGTCCGGGTTCCCGGTGTAGGCCAGGCGGTAGACGTCCACGTCGATCTTGGTGCAGTCCGGGGAGCGGTAGTCGTCGCCGCAGAAGCAGAGATGGAAGACCTCCGGGTCGTTCTGGACCAACTGCCGGGTGCCGTCCCCGTGGTGGGCGTCGGTGTCCACCACCGCGAAGCGCCGCCAGGAGCTGATCTCCCGCACCCGGGTCAGGGCCAGGACCACGTCGTTGAAGCAGCAGGCTCCCCAGAACTGGCTATAACCCGAATGGTGGCCGCCCGCGCCGATAAAACAGAAAGCCCGGTGGATCTCGCCCTGGGCCAGGGCCTCCATGGCCGCGACCACGCCGCCTGCGGATTCATAGGCCGTGGAGCAGAAGCCGTCCCGGGCCACCATGGGGATCATCTCCGCCGCGTGGACCTTGAGGATCAGCTCCTCCGAAACCCGGGGGGACTCGTAGAGGCGGACATTGGGCTTTTTCAAGAGCTCGTCCAGGGCCTCGGGGAAGTCCTTAAGGCGGTTGCCGATGGTCATGTAGCTCTTGCGGCTGAAGGAAGGGTGGTAGAAGATGCCGATGTTTTTCATGGGGAGTCGGAAAATTATTTAATGTTATTTGCGAGATTTATTCGCCTTTGCCTCTTGTACCAATAATCTTTCCCAATCTGTATACTTAGGATAAAAGATATAGAAGTAAAAAAGCGAAATAGCCATGAAAATAAAGAAGTCATTGGTATTGCCGCTCAAGAGAAAGAGTATCAGACCATAAATGCCCACTGCTTCGCTTAAGGCGAAGGTAAGAATTGCTCCTGCCGGGAGCCTGTTAGCCGCCTTTCCGGCCACTTTCTGGAAAAATTTGATAACAAAGTAATGGAATATGGAAATGAACAGCAGGATATATTTTATTATATTTCCAGTGTCGCCGGTTAAGGTCCGGGGTATTTTCACGGGTATCAATCCATGATTTATCCCCATGACCAGACCGGCATATAAGAAAACGCACCCTATCATGGCCAGCCCGATATAATTAGTGGTCCGGAATTGTTGCATCAATAATTCCCGGGAGGTGGGGCTCATGATAGTTCTCCGTATTGCTCCCTGAGCATTGCTCTTTTTTATACTTCCTCGGACTGCAACTGCCCCTTGAGGATGGCGACGATAAAGGAAGCGTCTTCCTGGTCGAGGTTTTGGATAGTTTTTTCGAAGCGCGCGATTCTTTCCTTCTTTTCCAGGAAACCCTCGATTTCCGCGGCCACCCGCACCGCGTCCTCCAGGACGGCGTGGAGATTCAACAGGTTCTGGGCCGTCACTTCCCGGCCCTCATAGCTCCGGACCGCGTCCTGCAGGGCCTTAAATTCCTGGAGCCAGGCCTGGAGGTGGTTTTCCACCCTGAGGTAGCTCTCGGCGTCGCCGACGATCCAGGAGCGCACGTAATCCTTTTCTTCCGGGGTCAAAGACTCCCGGTTCTCCAGCTTTTCGATGATGGCTTCCATCCGTGCGGCGGTCAGGTCCTGGAGGGCTTCCCGCACTTGCTTCTTGGCAACGGCCAGGGCCGCGCCCACGCCGTCCAGATCCGCGGCGCTGCTCAGATTAGACACCTCCATGATCCGGGACATACCCTGGGGTAGTTCCATGTTTCGGCCTCCTGGAAAAATAGGGGATGCCAATTATATCGGGCGGCGGGGAAAAAAGTTCAAAGTTCCGGGTTTTAATTAAAGGGATTTTTCAGGTAGCGAACCTGGTGTTCGCCCGGTTGCATTCGGGGCGAACACCAGATTCGCCCTATGCCGCATAACGCAAGATCTCCAGTTCCGCGCCGTTCTTGACTGATTCCTCGGCGCGGTTGAGCAATTTTTCGGTTACCGCTTCAGACAAGTAAAATTCCCCGCAGTTTTGGCAAACCTCAGCGGGGACCTCTTTAAAAACAACGGTGGTTTCTCCCCGCTGTAAGGTGATCGTGACCTTGCCGGGAGCGGTGTCGCCGTTCCTGCAAATAGGGCAATTCATGGGGTGATTACTACCCCCCGAACTTCTCCCCCGCCTTCGGCTGCCTGGCGGCGATGAAATCCGGGGCCTTCACTTTGCCCAGTTCCTTGGTGCGGAAGCGGGTGATGAACAGGACGCCGCCGTTGGCCGCCACTTTGAGGCCCTTATCGCTCACTTCCAGGATTTCCCCGGCCGGGGCCTGGGGGGCTTCATTGATGAAAGCGGTGTTGTAGAACTTCACCTTTTCGCCCTTAAAAGTGGTGGTGGCCCCGGGCTGGGGATCGCAGCCCCGGATGAAGTTATAGACCTGCCGCGCCGGTTTGCTCCAATCCAGGGCGGCTACCTTCTCATCGCAGGGGGGATCATAGGTGCCTTTCGAGTGGTCCTGGGGGATGCGGGGGGCCTTGCCCTGGGCCACCAGGGCCGCCGCCTCCACGGTTCCCTGGACCCCTTGGGGAAAGAGCTTGTCGAAATAGACCGCGCCCGTGGTTTCATCCGGGCCGACCTCCACCTTTTTCTGGAGGAGGATGTCCCCGGTGTCGATGCCTTCGTCCACCCAGAAGATGGTAAACCCGGTCTCGGTCTCGCCGTTGATCACCGCCCAGTTGATGGCCGATGCGCCCCGGTACTTGGGGAGGATGGAGGGGTGGTAGCAGATGGAGCCCAGCTTGGGAGCGTTAAAGACCCGGGGAGGCACAATGTCGGTGACGAAGGCCAGGACCCCCAGGTCGGCGTTCAGTTTGACCATTTCGTCATAGGCTTCCTGGTCCCGCATGTGGTTGGGCGTAAAGACCGGCACGCCCGCGGCCAGCGCCGCTTCCTTCAGGGGATCGGCCTTGCCTTTCCGATCCGGTGGGCAAAAAACCCCCACCACTTCCTGGCCTTGGGACAGTAAACCCTTTAACACCTCCGCGCCGAAAACCGCCTGACCGATCAACGCGATACGCATGGCTTATCTCCTTGGGCAGAGTAGAGTGAGGGAGAAGCCAGGCCTTGAAGACTCTTTCCGCGCCCCTTAAAAAGGGGTTAGGGATTAGGGATTAGGGGTCAGAGCCTTGAGAGTAGAGTTTAGGGATACTAACCCCTAACCCCTAACCCCTAACCCCTAATCCCTAAACAAAGGCGTGGGCCTTAGCCGCTCCCCAGGCATCCATCCTTCAATGATGGTGTTCGTCCGGGGCCTTCTCCGGTTCCATGGTCGCGGCCCAGAAACAGATGCCGCAGGCGGCCAGGATGGCGACCACCGCGCCTGCGGCGCTGCCGCTCCAGAAGGCCGCGGCGATGCAAATGAAGACCAGGACGCAGAGCATGGCCTGTTTCTTGCGGTAAGGGGGGGTTTTCTCCTCCCCGTGATGTTCGGCATGATGAGCCATATACAAAACCTCCTTAGGAGATTATCGGGCCGGATGCTTTTAGAGTGACGCCAATTTCTCTTGCAAACAACACTATCTTAGAATGTAACCTATCGATAGTCTTTACTTTATTAACTAAAAACCAAAAACCAAAAACTAAAAACCGTATCACTGCTTCTTATAAATGAAATCCAGGGCCAGATTCAACCTTTTTAATACTTCTTCCTTGCCTAAAATGCTGATGATGTCAAAAAGGCCGGGGCTCACGGTCTTGCCGGTCAAGGCCAGGCGCACGGGTTGGGCCAACTGCACCATTTTCAGGCCGGTCTCGGTGGTCAAATCCTGAAAGAGATGATTCAGGGCCTCTTCGGAGAAATCCGCCATGGCCGCCAGCCGTTTCTTGATTTCCTCCACGTTGGCGGCATTTTCCGGAGTCAAAAATTCCCTGGCGCCCTTTTCCTCATAGGGCCGGGGGTCTTGGAAATAGAAGCGGGCCTGGTCCGCCATCTCCACCAGGGTTTTGCTGCGGGTGTTCAGGGTGCCCGCCACCCGGGCGACATAGTCCAGATCCGGCGCCTTGAAGCCCAGGCCCTCCAGAAAGGGCTGCAGCAGCCCGGCCAGTTCGGGGAGCGGCGTCTCCTTGAGATAGTGGCTGTTCAGCCACAGCAGCTTTTCTTCGTCGTAAACCCCCGGGGACTTGCTCATGTGCTCCAGGGAGAAATACTGGATCAACTCTTCCCGGCTGAAGATCTCCTGGTCGCCGTGGGCCCAGCCCAGGCGCACCATGTAATTGACCAGGGCCTTGGGGAGATACCCCCGGTCCCGGTAGGCCAGGATGGGAATGGCGCCCCGGCGTTTGGAGAGCTTGCCCCCGTCCTTGGCCAGGGTCACGGTCATATGCGCGAATTCCGGCAAAGCCGCGCCCAGGGCCTGGTAGATGAGAATCTGCCTGGGGGTGTTGGGGATGTGGTCTTCCCCCCGGATGACGTGGGTCACTCCCATGGTGATGTCGTCCACCACCACCGCGAAGTTGTAGGTGGGGATGCCGTCGGCCCGCTGGATCACCAAATCGTCCAGTTCCCGGTTGTCAAAGGAGATGGGGCCCTTGCCCCGGTCATGCCAGCGGGTGGCGCCGCTCTGGGCGGTCTTGAAGCGCACCGCGGTGTTGGGGCCGGCTTGCAGGCCCCTCTCCCGGCAGCGGCCGTCGTACTTGGGCTTGTCCCCCCGGGCCAGGGCCTCTTTGCGGCGGATCTCCAGGTCTGCCGGGTCGCAGTCGCAATAATAGGCCATGCCCTGATCCAGGAGGCGCTGGATATATTCCCGGTAGAGGGGCAGGCGTTCGGATTGAAAGTAAGGGCCTTCGTCCCAGTCCAGGCCCAGCCATTTCAGGCTTTCTTCGATCTCCCGGACGTAGCGCTCTTCGGAGCGTTCCCGGTCCGTGTCTTCGATGCGCAGGATGAAGACGCCGCTGTGGCGGCGGGCAAAGAGCCAGTTGAACAGGGCGGTGCGGGTGCCGCCCAGATGCAGGGAGCCGGTGGGACTGGGAGAGAAACGGGTGCGGACTTCCGTCATTTTATTCACCTGGTAAATTGTGAAAGTTATCATAAATCCCCCGGCAAGGCCAGGGTTTTTGCGGCATCAACCCGCCCTTGACCAAGGAGCGCCTCCGGGATAATATTCTGGGCATGTCCAAGGATCCACCCGCCACCGGCACGGCCAAAATGGAGTTGCTCAGTTTCATCCTGCACCACGCGCCCGCGGGCATCATCGTGGTGGACGGGAAGATGCGCATCACCGAAATCAACCCCGTGGCCGAAAAACTCACCGGATATTCCCGGGAGGAAGCCGTGGGGCGGACCTGTGTGGAGGTGTTCCGCTGCCGTTTCTGCGGTTCCGTCTGCCCCTTGCCGGAACTGGCCCACCGGGAGGTGGACAAGAAAGAAATACTGCATAACCGTGAGGGGGAGCCGACGCCGATCCTCCTCAGCGGCCTGGCCCTCAGGGACGAGCAGGGGGTGCTGAAGGGCGGGGCCTTGATCTTCCGGGATATGAGTCCCTTCAAGCGCCTGGATGAAGAAAGGCGGCACCTGGTGAACATGTTCGCCCACGATTTAAAGACCCCGGTGGTGGGCATGGGCGGGTTGGTGCGGCGTCTCAGGGAAGGGAAGGCCGGGCCCGTGTCGGAGGCGCAGATGTCCTATCTGGAAACCATCGACCGGGAGATGCACCGCCTGGAAAAGCTCATCAATGATTTCCTGGAATTCGCCCGCCTGGATCTGCACATCCTCACGCCGTTACCCAGCGCGGTGCAGGTGGAGGAAGAATGCCAGGAGATCATGGCCCTGCTCTCTCCTTTGGCGGAAGCCAAACAGATCCGGCTGTCCGCGGCATATCCCCCGGAAGTCCTGGTGCTCCAGGCCGATCCGTTGCTGTTCAGGCGGGTGTTGGAAAACCTCCTGGAGAATGCCATCAAGTACAGCCCTCCCGGGAGCGCCGTGCTTCTGCAAGTGACCGCAATGGGGAAGGAAGCGGAGTTCGTGGTCCGGGACGAAGGACCCGGCATTCCCCCGGAAGACCTGCCGCATCTCTTCGAATTTTTCCACCGGGGGGCCGCGGCCGGCAAAGAAAGGGGGTTCGGGGTGGGCCTGGCTACGGTCAAGCGCATCATCGACGCCCACGACGGCCGCATCTGGGTGGAGAGCAAGCCGGGTGACGGCTCCGCGTTCCATTTTACCTTACCCCAGGAACACCCCTCTTAAGACTTGTGTTTTTTCTAAAGAAATAACAGGTTCGAACCGATAATAATTTTATTAAATTGACATTGAGCTTTTTAACGGTTATTTACTTCAGCGACAGTATGTCAGGCTGAAGATCGGGGCCATGGCGGCGCTTAATAAAACCGAAACGGCAGGTTTTACCGTTGCCGTTTTCTTTGCCTGACTGCTTTGGGTTCGCCGGCAGGCATGTGTTAACATTTTCTATGGAGGGTAGTTGTTAATGAAGGTGCAAGGTAAGGTGAAGTGGTTCAATGATTCCAAAGGGTTCGGATTTATTTCCCGGGAGGACGGCCCCGATGTCTTCGTGCATCACAGCGCCATCCAGGAAGAAGGCTTTCGGACACTCCAGGAAGATCAATTGGTGGAGTTTGAGATAGTGCAAGGCGCCAAAGGACTCCAGGCGCAAAACGTCAAAAAAGTCGGGCGTTAAGAATAACGGGCAAAAACGGGACCCGCCATTCCCGGATTGTCCCATCAGGCTAAAGAAATTTTCTTCTAAGATTTTCAGCAAAGGGGCAAGGCGGGTCTTGGCGCCCGCCTTTAGCCCTTGCAGCCTCTATCTCCGGCTGTATTCCCCTTGCCGTCCCGCCTGATCCTCCGGGGCCCCGGAGGAGAGAGACGGAAGGACAGTTGCGTCCCAACTCCCCGGTTACTCTTGCTGACTCATAGAGAATTCCTGCAGTAATCCCCTGACTTATGTCCAGGCTGCCTGATGCCGATACGAATACCGGAGGGAGTGCGGCGCCGGAAGGCGATCCTTTTTCCATCAGGGCTGGGAGGCAGGACCTAAGCCGGGAGATGGGAAAAGTGATTGACTATGGACGCACCACTTGTTAATTTGTTATGAAAGTTGAAGTGCGTCAAGGGGACTTGATTATGCCCAAACTCGCTGATTACTTTAAAAAGGCTGATCGGAAGAAGCTCTTCTTCGATTATCTTAAGTTAATCGGCATCTTGGAGATCGTGATATTCATCGTCGTGGTCCTCTGGGCCTCGGACGATAAATATCACCGGGTCTATTCCCCGTTTCCCTGGCGGGAATACATCTTTGTGGCTTTTGCCTTCCCCATTGTCTTTACCTTTGTCATGGGGATCATCGTTACCGGTTTCAACCATTTTCTCGGGGAGGAATCCCCTCAATCCGCAGGAGATGCCGACGCGGGCATCAATCAACTGGATTCCCTGGTAAAACAGATCCGCCGGCTGCCGTACCTGGGCATCCTCTTTCTGCTGCTGGTGACCATCCTGGCCCTGTTCAATATAAACCATATCATGGCCTGGCTGAGCTCCCTGGGCTATAACACTTTTCTGTTCCTGAGCTACGCTCTGGCCGGGTTGGGGGCCGTGGTGGTCATCTACCTGGTTTTCTTCCTGTTCTTTAAATACCGCCTCAACCAGAAGAACATGAAGTATCAGTATTATTCCCAGATTTCCGATAAGTTCGGCCTGATCATCCTGGATGACCGCACCGTGCTGCACAAGAACGGGAATATGCTGGTCCAGGGACGCCGCTGGCGGGGGCCCAAACAGGTGGGCGCCGCCCCCGAGATTCCCGAGGCGGAAGTGGTCATTACCGAGAGTCCGGGCAGATCGCTGCCCGCGCCCAAACCCTGATGTCTGAACCTTCCCGAGGGGGGGCCGCCTTAGGCGGCGCCCGCCCTTGCCGTTTCGCCTTGCTGGCCGCACTGCCTCTGGAAGTGCGGCCTTTTTTGCGTCAGGTTAAGGCCCGGCGCTTTAAAGGGGCGAATCTGCCCGCCTGGGAATTCGGCCAAGGAGAGGGCAGGGAGGTATTGGCCTTAACCGGCATGGGGGAAGAGGCCGCGACCGCGGCCGCCAAACGGGTGGCGGCACTATGGCAGCCGCAGGTTCTCATCTCTCTGGGGTTCAGCGGGAGCCTGCAACCCGGGTTGGCCCCCGGCCATCTGGTCCTGGGGGAGTCGTTCCACCATTACGATCCTCAAAGCGGCGGGCTGGAAGAAATAAAGGCTCCGGCCCCGCCCCGGCCCTTGGCGGCACTGGCGGAGCACTTGATCGCAGCGGGATTGCCCGCAGCCATCGGCAGTTGCGTCACCACCCCAGGCATCCTCCATAAGGGCCGCCAGGGAGGGCCGCTGCGGCATCTGCCGCAGCCGGTGCTGGACCTGGAGACCTCGGCCCTGGCCGCAGCGGCCCAGGAAGCGGGAATACCTTTCCTGGCCCTGCGGGTGATCACCGATACCGGGGGCGAGGAGATTCCGGATTTTCTCCGGGAGGGCTGGGAACCGGGGTACGGTCCGGGGTTATCAAAAGTTCTGGCCTGGCTGGCCGGGGACCCCCGACGGCTTAAAGCGATGCTGCATCTCTGGCGCCGGAGCAGGCTGGCGGCGGCGCGGCTGGCCGCGGGGCTGGGGGTGATTTTGCCCCTGCTGTAACCGTTGTCCGTTAGCCGTTTTCCGTTTTCCGCTAAGGGAAATATTAATGCTGAATTTAACGGAAAACAGAAAACAATCTCCGCTTTAAACATCCTTCTCAGCAAAGACCTTCAAACCCCACCACGTCAAAAACGGCGTATAGATAAAAACGCCCACCCAGCCCAGGCAGGTTTCCCCGATCCAGAAGGTCATAAAGAGATTAAACCCCAGAATACCTAAGTAAAGGCCGGGGCCCAAGAGGGACCGGGAGGGGAAATCCCGGTGGCCCCATGATCCCCAGCCTTCCGGGAGGCGGGTGATCAGCAACTGCAAGGCTCGGATCATCACCAGGCCCACCAGGAACCAGCCCCCGAAATTGGCCAGGGTGATGCCGAAATAGACGCCGGGTTCCGGATAGCCATAAATCTGCCCCAAAAACCAGCGGTAGCCCCGGAGCGCCACCGGGTCGATGACCACGTCCAGGGCCACCATCAGCACTGAGGACAAAATTAAGACGCGCCGGGAACCGAGAAATTTGGTGTTCTCCTCTAGTAGGAAGCCCCGGCCCTGCCAGCGGCCCCGGCCCAGGGCCGTAAGGGCCATGGCAAAGCTGGCGTAGGCCAGAAAGACGTAAGACAGGGAATCCATGAAGGGAACCCCCAACACCCAGAGTTCCCGGTCCACGGTAGCGGGGATATAGATGTATTCGCCGAAGGGAAAGCCCCAGTTGATGGAGGAGAATTCCGCGGTCCAGGCGATGAGGTAGCCGAGGACCAGAAAGGCCAGGGTGCGGGGAGCGCCCAGGTGCAGGGTGGCCAGCGCCAGGTATGCGGCCAAAAAGACGAAAACATAGGGCCGCAAAACGATGGTGCCGCCCAGGAGGAATAAAAAATCCCACATGGATGCCCAAATTATCACGCTCCCGGGGTGCAGGTCAAACGAACGGTCTTGATTTTATGGATTAAGTGGTTAGTTAAATTGCAAGAGAGTGTTAACATAAGATACATTATGTGTTATAATGCCTCCTGAAATCATCCAGGAGGTGGCCCATGGACCTTTCGTGCAAAAGATGTGGCAGCACCTCGTATATTAAACATGGTTTTGTGCGT
>Ga0233425_10000973_pt1 | contig 68563 bp, 69 predicted proteins | sample Watercolumn_Towu_2_FD_181712 | JGI IMG/M metagenome (GOLD analysis project Ga0233425, IMG submission 181712) | Freshwater microbial communities from Lake Towuti, South Sulawesi, Indonesia - Watercolumn_Towuti2014_140_MG | ecosystem: Environmental > Aquatic > Freshwater > Lake | place...
CTCATCAAGGTGGACGGCACCACCGCGAAGGTCACCATCCAGGGGAACTAGCCGGTTGCCTTACGGCAGGACGATCGCCGGGTCTTCCTTTCGCGCGCGGTAGAGCAGCGCGGTCCTTCCGATCACCTGGGCGAGATGCGCGTGCGTGCGCGTGGCCAGCGCCTCCGCGGTGTCGTGGCGGTCCTCGGGCGCGTTCTCACCGATTCGGACCTTGATCAGCTCGTGGATCTCGAGCTGCGCGTCGGCCTGGCGCACGACGGCATCGCTCACGCCCTCGACGCCGACGTGCAGCGTCGCGGTCAGGCGCTGACCGAGCCCGCGGAGATGGCGGCGCTGCTTGCCGGTGAGCTCGGTCATGCGGCACCTGCGGAGGGCGACGGCGTGTCAGGCAGCCGTGACCCCGCCATCGACCGGGAGCGCGACCCCGGTGACGAACGACGCTTCGTCGGAGAGCAGGAAGAGCGCGGCGTTGGCGATCTCTTCCGGCTTCCCGGTCCGCTTCAGCGGCACGGAGTTCGCCGCGCGCTTGGCGACCAGCTCTTCCGGATTCATCCCGGCGGTCGACTTCTGATCCGGGCGCGCGACGAACACGCGCAGCATCGGCGTGTCGATCGGCCCCGGGCACACCGCGTTCACGCGGATGTTCTCCGGCGCGAGCCGGAGCGCCAGGCTCTTCACGAAGCCGACCACGCCGAACTTGCACATCGAGTACACCGGGCTGAAGCCGGAGCCGACGAGGCCGGACGTCGACGCGGTGAACACCATGCTGCCGCCTCCACGCCGGCGCATCTCGGGAATCGCCGCCTCCGTCGTGACGAGCACGGTGCGGAGGTTGAGATCGACCGCGAGATCGAACGTGTTCATGTCGATGCCTTCGACGGCGGCGGGGCCGGGATGGCCGACGTGGTTCCACACGAAGTCGAGGCCCTTGAAGCGATTCACGGTGTCCCAGACGATGCGGCGCGAGTCGTCGTCCTTCGTGAGATCGGCGGTGAGGCCGAGCGCGGTGCCGCCGGCCGCGGCGATCTCGTCGACCACGCGCTTGACACCGTCCGCGTCGATGTCGACGACGGCGACCTGCGCGCCCTCGCGCGCGAAGCGCAGCGCGCCCGCGCGCCCCATGCCGGACGCGGCGGCGGTGACGATGCCGATCTTGCCTGCCAGGCGCATGACCTTCCCCTCCTGCCGCGCGGCGCTTACTGCGCGCGGGGCGCGACCGTGACGCCGCGCGCGCCCGTGCGCTCGATCGCCCGCGCGACGAGCCCGTTCGCCTTCGCTTCCTCGACGAGCCCGCGCACGTACGCGAGCCCCGCGCTCTTGCCCTTCGGCACGCCGATCGACTGCTGCACGCCCATGAAGCGCCCGTCGAGCATCCGCGAGCCCGGCAGCTTCGCCTGCAATCCGTGGAGCGCTTCCTTCAATCCCGCGAGCGCGTCGACCTTGCCCGTCTGGAGCAGATCGAACGCGGCGGCGGCGCCGTCGGTCGACGTGAGCTGCGCGTGCTTCAGCGTGCGCTTGAGGTAGAGCTCGTAGTTCGCGCGCGCCGGCGCGGCGACCTTGATGCCGTCGCGATCCACCTCGGCGGCGGCGCGTAGCGGCGAGTCGCCCCTCACCAGGTACGTCGCCTCGATCTCGAGGTACGCCGCGGTGAAGTCGATGACGGTCTCGCGCGCGGGCTCGGAGCCGAGGAACGCGACGTCCCACGCGTTCGTCGGCGCGTGGTCGACCATCACGCCGACGAGGTCGTAGGCGACGATCTCGAGCGGCACGCCGAGCCGCGACGCGAGCTCGCGCGCGAGATCGATCGCGACGCCTTTCGACTCGCCGGTCGTCTTGTCCTTCGTCGCGAGGATGAAGTTCCCGTAGTTGATGGCCGCGCGCAGCTTTCCCGTCGGCGCGAGGTCGGCACGGATGGCGGGCGTGATCTGGCTCATGGCGCTGGATGCTAGCATTAACCCGATGCCGGCGGTGATCAGGGCACGCACAGCCATGGCTCTCCTCCTCGTCGCGAGCGCGATCGCCGGCTGCGCGCCCGGGCTCGCGCCGTCGGCCGAGGTGACGACGCTCAACCTGGGATGGGAGCGCTATTTCCGGATCGACGCCACGCAGACGCCGACACCGGGCGGTACCGAGATCTGGGGCTACATCCATAACCTGTACGGCCGCCCGGCCGTCGTGCAGCTGCTCGCCCAGGCGCTCGACGCCGACAGCAACGTCGTCGCGCAGCGCATCGCGTGGGTGCCCGGCGGCGTGCCGACGCTGAGCCGCGCGTATTTTCGCATTCCGCCGCTGCCTCCCGCCGAGCAGTACCGCGTCACCGTGTGGACGTTCGACATCATCGACACGTTCGACCGTCGCCTCCGCTTCTAGCGCTGCGCCGCGTGGCCGACCTCACGAGGTTTCGCACCGCGCAGGACGGGCCGCACGGCGGATTCGCGACCGCGCTCGCCGAGCTGCGCGCCGGCCGGAAGCGCAGTCACTGGATCTGGTACGTGTTCCCGCAGCTCGCCGGTCTCGGCCAATCCTCGACGGCCGTGCACTTCGGTCTGGCGGACGTCGACGAAGCGACCGCGTACCTCCGCGATCCGATCCTCGGCGAGCGTCTCGTCACGGCCGCCGGCGTCGTGCGTGAACACCTCTCGGCCTCGAAGCCGCCACGGCTCGACGCGCTGATGGGCTCGCACATCGACGCGCTGAAGCTCGTGTCCTGCATGACGCTGTTCGGCGCGGTTGCCGCGCGTCTGGGAATGGCGACGATGGCCGCGCACGCCGGCGCCATTCTCGCGGCCGCCGCGTCGCAAGGCTACGGCGCGTGCACGTTCACCGGGGGTATTCTCGGGAGGACACGCTGATGGACGACCTCCTCATTCGCGGCGGCTACCTCATCGACGGGACCGGCGCGCCCGGACGCGAGGCCGACGTCTTCCTCAGCGGCGGGCGTATCGCGGCGATCGAGCCGCGCTCCGGACGGGCGGCCCGGCGGGTGATCGACGCGCGCGGCCAGGTCGTCGCGCCCGGCTTCATCGACATCCACACGCACTCCGACTTCACGCTGCCGCTGAACCCGCGCGCGGAGTCGAAGATCCGTCAGGGCGTGACGACGGAAGTCGTCGGCAACTGCGGCTTCTCCGTCGCGCCCGCGCTGCCCGGCAAGGCGGAGATGCTGCGCGAGTACCTCGCGTCCAGCGCGCCGTGGCTCACGTTCCGCGAGACGACGTTCGCCGGCTACGTGGCCTCGTTTCCGGCGACGGCCGTCAACGTGATCCTCCAGGTCGGTCATCACACGCTCCGCATGATGGCCGCCGGCATGGACGATCGCCCGCTGACCGGCGCAGAGCTGGCGGCGATGACCGCGCTGCTCGAGGAAGCGCTCGCGGCCGGCGCGTGGGGCCTGTCGACGGGACTGTTCACCGCGCCCGGCGGGTACGCCGACGCGGAGGAGATCCTGGCACTCGCGCGCGTGCTCGCGCGCCATCACGCCGGCTACGCCTCGCACATCCGCGACGAGGCGAATCACGTTTTCGAGGCCGTGCGCGAGGCGATCGCGGTGGCGGAGGCGACGGGCGTGCACGTCCAGATCGCGCACCTGAAGCTCTCGGGCTCCGACAACTGGGGCGGCGCCGCGCGTCTGCTCGCGGAGATCGACGCGGCGCGACGGCGCGGGCTGCCCGTGGACGTCGACGCGTATCCCTACGACACCGCCACCAACCCGCTGCGCAACCTCCTCCCGCGCTGGGTGATGGACGGCGGCATCCCCGCGATGCTCGAGCGGCTCGCCAACCGCGACGTTCGCGCGCGCCTGCGTCAGGACATCGCGCGCGACGGGCTCACGAACTTCGGCCGCATCCCGTCGTGGGACGTGGTGCGCGTCGCCGTCGCCCCGCACCTGCCGGAGAACGCGGGGCGCACGCTCGGTGACGTCGCTCGCGGACGTGGCGTCGATCCGCTCGACGCCGTGTGCGACTTCATCATCGCGGACCGCGGCGAGACGCGCATCCTGATCACGTCGATGGCCGATCCGGACGTGCGCGCGATCACCGGCGCGCCGTGGATCCTGGCCGGCTCGGACGCGAACGCGCTGGCGACCTCGGGCGTCACGAGCCAGGGCAAGCCGCACCCGCGCAGCTACGGCACCCACGCACGCCTGCTCGGGCCATGCGTGCGCGACTGGAAGCTGTTCCCGCTCGAGACCGCCGTCTACAAGACCACGGGGGGCGCGGCGCGGGCCTTCGGGATCGCCGAGCGCGGCGTGCTGCGCGAAGGATTCCGCGCCGACGTGGCGATCTTCGATCCCGCGCGCATCGCCGATCAGTCGACGTATCCCGAGCCGCATCGCTACGCGACTGGCGTGTCGACGGTCGTCGTCAACGGCGAGGTCGTGATCGACGGCGGCGACCACACGGGCGCGTTGCCCGGACGCGTGCTGCGCCGCCGCGTCGACGGCACCCCGCCCTCGCGGTAGCATCGGCCCACCGGGGGAGGCTCGCGATGGCGAAGGTGACGTTCGACGAGTCGGTCGGCACCCTGCTGCTCACGTACGCGCGGCGGATCGTCGCGCGCGGCTACGTCCACAACTCGCTCGGCAACCTCGCGATCCGCGCGCCGCACCCGGACTTCGAGCACGGCGTGCTCTACACGAAGCACGCCGAGGTCTCGCTGGAGGAGATGACGCTCGAGAACGTCGTGATCACCGACGTGCCGACGGGCGCCCTGCTCCACGGCACGGTGCCGACGAGCGTCGGCCACAACCTGAACCGCGAGATCTTGAGATTGCGGCCCGACATCAACGCGGTGATCCACGCGCACCACGACGAGACGATCGCGCTCTTCGCCTCCGGCGCGGTGAAGGAGCTGCGCGTGCTGTCGCTCGAGTTCCCCTACGTGATGGCGAAGCCGCCGTACGTCGTGGCCTCGCACCTCGATGTCGAGAACGACGTGGGCCCGGTGAAGGACTTCATCGCCGGCACGAACTCCGTGATCATGGAGAACCACGGCGTGACGACGCTCGGGCGCAACATCTCCGAAGCGTTCCACCGTCTCAATACGCTGACGTCAGAAGTGCGGCGCATCGTGATGGCGCTCCAGCTCGCCGCCTCATCGGGCACGGAGATGCACTACCTCGCGCCGGAATCCGTGGACTGGATGTATCGCTACGCGGAGAGTGTGATCTACCCGTCGCGCGACGCGACGCGGAGACCGGAAGGCGGCGACCGCCGGGCCTGACGGCACTCGCGGAGGGCGTCGGCTCCGCCGTCGCCCGGAGCACCGGGGGGCTTGGGGGGCCGCTGGAGGCGGCCCCCCATGTGAGTCAGTGCATCTGGGCGCCGCCGTCCACGACGAGCGTCTGGCCGGTCACGAAGTCGCTCTCGGCCGAGCAGAAGAACACCGCGGCGCCGACCACGTCCTCCGGGAGCTGCGTGCGCTTGATCGCGCGCGCCTGGAGGCGCGCCTGGTTCTGGGCGTCGCGCGCCGGGTCGACCTCGTCCATGCTGATCACGAGCCCCGGCGCGATCGCGTTGACCGTGATCCGATGCTCGCCGAGCTCGCGCGCCAGCGAGCGCGTGAGCCCGATCACACCGGCCTTCGACGTCACGTAGTGCGCGGCGTTCGGCGCCCCGTAGAACACGGTGCCCGAGCTGATGTTGACGATCTTGCCGTAGCGCTGCGCCTTCATCGCCGGGACGACCGCGCGACAGCCGAGAAAGACGCCGCGCAGGTTCACCGCCATCAGCCGGTCCCACTCCTCGACCGGAATCTTCTCGAACGGCACGCGCGACATCGCGGGCCGCTGGAACAGCGCAGCGTTGTTGATCAGCCCGTCGATCCGGCCGAACCGCTCGAGCGCCGAGGCCGCCATGCGCTCGCTGTCACCGGCGTCGGCGACGTCGGCGCGCACGGCGATCGCGTCACAGCCGTCCTTGCTCAAGGCGCGCACGAGATCGTGCGCCTGCGCTTCCTCGAGATCGGCGACGACCAGCTTCGCGCCTTCGTTCGCGAACGCCTCGCAGTACGCGCGGCCGATGCCCTGCGCGCCGCCGGTGACGATGATCACGCGGTCTTGCAGACGGCTCATGGTGAGCTCCTTACGCGGTGTTTCGAGCCTCCTGGAGTCCCTTGAGGATCGCGTCGCGATCCAGGCTCATCTCCATCAGCGCCACCTGCGCCTCGTACACGTCCGCCGGCACCTGGTCCTTGATCTCCGGCTCGAACACGTGCAGCACCGGGAGCCCCAACGGGACTCCGGCCAATGGGCCCGCGTACGACGGATCACCGGACACGACGGTCTGCGCGAGCGTCTGCGTGCTCTCCGCGTCGGGAGTGCCGAGCAACACCACCACGTCGCTCCCGTGCTCGTCCGCCACGCGCTTCACCGCCGCCTGATCCTCGAGGCCCATCGCGCCTGCCGCCGTTCAGACGTAGCAGGCGGTCAGCGTGAGGATGACTTGGGCACCCGCCTTCACCGCGCACTCCGCGAGCGCGGGGCCGGGCACGCCGTCGCGCTCGCCGAGCGCGATCACCTTTCTTCCGCGAAGGTCCATCATCCGTTCCTTTCCAGGATCAGCGAGATCCCGTCCGAGAGCTGCGTCATGCGGCCGAGGAAGAGGCTGCCCTTCCCCGTGAACATCGTACGCTTCATCGTCCCCTGCGTGAGCCCGCGCAGCGCGTGGCCGAGATACGGGATCGCGGACGCGATGTGGCCCTGCGTCGGCGAGAACCCCGGCATCCCGCGCGTGCGCACGAACTCGTCGATCCCCTCGCGCGCGATCAGCTTCTCCATCACCGCGAGGCTCGCGAGCGTGCGGTAGTTGTTGAGCGGCACGTTGCCGCTGCCGGCGGGCTCGGTCGCCTCGGGGTTGTGGAGCTCGAGCGAGAAGCGATCGACGTCGAGCAGCGTGAGCCCGAGACGGCTCAGCGGCTCGCTGTAGAGCGCCTTCACCATCGCCAGCGGCGCCGATCCCGATCCGACTTCGTGACGTCCGACGGCGTCGAGCCGCACGACCGGCGACACGCCGTCGTCCTTCGCGACGTGCGCGGCGAAGCCCGCGAGCACGTCCTCGACGATCGGCATCTCGTGCTTCACGTGGCCCTGGAACTTCATGCCGAGCTTCGCGAGCGAGCCGCCCGCGAGCACGATGACGTCGTCGTGAATGCCGGATGCCACCAGGGCGCCGGCGAGCATCAGCGCGTGCATCGGCCCACAGCAGAACGCCTTCACGTCGCTGCCGGTCGCGCGCACGCAGCCGGCCCACTCGGCGACGGCCTTGGCGACGTTGCCGCCGCCGCGCTGGTAGCGATCTCCCACGGCCTCCTCGCCGCAGTTGATGAGGTAGCGCACGTCGCGTGCCGCCACCGCGCCGGGCCGGGCCAGCAGGTGACGGAGCGCGAGCGCCGCCGTCGCCTTGCACGCGAGGTTCTCGAGAAGGACCTGGCCGGTGAGCGTTTCGTCCTCGTCGTGGCCGGGCAGCATCGCGCCGAGGAGCTGTCCGTCGACGCCGATCAAGGGCGTCGCGTGGTGGCGCTCGATCCGCTCGCGCAGCACGTCGGCCGTGACGCCGTCGCGCACCGCGGGCCGGCCGGAATCGCTGCCGACGATCGCGTGACCGTCGAGCACCGCGCGCGAGCGATCCGCGACGTCACGGTCGAGCGCGAACAGATCGAAGCCGTCGCAGGCGGCGAGCAGCCCGAGGAACTCCTCCTCGGGCATGATCTCGCCGTCAGGACCGAAGCGCCGCGCGCCCTCGACCGGATGGGTGTGCCACGGCTTCGGCCGCGCGGCGAAGTCGTCCACGCCGACGTTGCCGATGAACACCTGGTTCGGCGCGTACGCGCACGCGGCGCCGAAGTCGCGCACGTACGGCTTTAGATACTCGATCGGCTTCTCGACGCGCCGGAGCTCGCGCAGCGGCTTCGACCCGAGCCGGATGAAGCTCGGGGCATGCGCGAGGACGAGCGACGCGGCGCGGATGACCGCCATTACGGCTTGTAGGTCACCTTCGCGGGCTGCAGCTTCTTCAGCAGCTCGGGATAGATGAACGCGTTGAGCTCGAGCGGCTTCGCCAGCTTGCCCTGCTGCTTGAGCTGGCTCTCCGCCAGCTTGAACAGGTTGATCGTGAAGTCGCTCAGCTCCATGTCGAAGGTCAGCTTCGTCATGAGCTGCTCGACCACCGGCTGATCCAGGTTTTTCAGGAACGTCGCGACGTCCTTCGCGGCCTTCTTGCGGTCCTTGTTGATGAGGTCGGTAGCCTCGATCAGCGCCTTGATGAAGCCTTCCGCCGCCGCCGGGTTCTTCGTGATCCATCCCTTGTTCATGTAGATGTAGACGCCCTGCTCGAGAATGCCTTCCTGCGTGCGGAGCACCTTCGTGCTCTTCACGGCGGCGAGCCCGCGCGTCACCCACGGCTCCCACACCGCGTACGCGTCGATGTTGCCGCGCTCGAGCGCCGCCACCATCTCCGGCGCCTCGACGTGCACGACCGTGTAATCGGCGGGGTTGAGCTTGAGCTTGTCGATCATCGCGAGCCAGAAGACCTCGCCGCCCGAGCCCCGCGCGATCCCGACTTTCTTACCCTTGAGGCCGTCGAGCGTGTCGATGTTGCGGCCGACGACCGCGATCCACCGCACGAGCCGCGTCGCCTGCGCGACGACGACCACGTTCGGATCCAGGTTGTGGTTCGCGACCCCGGCGATCTCGGAGCCGAACGCCGATTCGATCTGGCCGTTGACCAGGAACGCGACCATCGCGGAGCCCGACGGGCCGGTGTTGATCCGCACGTCGAGCCCGTGCTTCTTGAAGAGCCCTTCTTCCTGCGCCACGTAGTACGCCGAGAAGACGGGGTCCACGCCGGTGGCGATGGTCATCTTCGTCTGCGCGGAGACGGGCACCGCCAGGAGCAGCAGGCTCAGCGCGAGCAGGCAGTAGCGAATCCTCATCACGAGTGTCTCCCTTCAGGTTGCCGGCGAGTATTTTCCCGCGAACGTGTAGATGCTCCAGCGGAACATCCGGTCGACCGCGAAGCCGAGCAAGCCCAGCGTGACCAGCGACACGAAGATGTCGTCGACCAGCATGAACATACGCCCGTCCCACAGCATCTTGCCGAGCCCGTCGTTGGCGGCGATGAGCTCGGCGGCGACGATCGTGGTGAACGAGTTGGCCATCGCCAGCCGCATGCCGGTCAGGATGTACGGCAGCGTGGCCGGCAGCGCGACGTGGACGAAGATCTGCGCGCGCGTGGCGCCCAGCGCCTGCGCGGCGCGGATCTTGTTCGGCGCGATGGCCGACACGCCGGCCGCCGTGTTGAGGATCACGATGAAGATCGTCGTGTAGATGATGAGGAAGATCTTGGACGCTTCCCCGATCCCGAACCAGATCACCGCCACCGTGATCATCGCCACCGACGGCACGAAGCGCAGGAACTCGGTGTACGGCTCCAGCAGCTTGCGGACCGGCCGGAACGAGCCCATTGCGAGCCCGATCGGCATCCCGAGCAGCGATCCGGCGATGAATCCGGTGAGGATGCGCTGCATGCTCGCAGAGAGGTTGTCCCACAGGACCCCGTTGCGCACGAGCACCACCGCCTTCTTGAACACCACCGTCGGCGGCGGGAACAGCACCGAGCTCACGAGGTAGACCGACGCGAGCTGCCAGATCAGGAAGAGGCTGGCGAAGCCGATCACGTAGCCGCCGTACGCGCTCGCGAGGCGCCGCACGCTAATGAGTCTCGTGAAATCGGGTGACGCGCCGCCGGCCTGGGGGCCGGGTCGCGCGGAGGTCAAGCGCCGGAGGGCGGGAGGACTCGCACGTCGACGGCCTTCGGCCGTCGACAGCGAGGCCGGAGCCCGACAGCGCCGCGGAGCGCGGGCCCGGCCCCCAGGCCGGCGGCGCGTCACCCGATTTCACGAGACTCATTGGCGCGCCCGCGCGATCGACGCCGCGACTTCGTCGCGGATCATCTCGTAGACCTGCTTGTAGTACTTCATGAACGCGTCGTCGGTGCGGCTACGCGCGCCGTCGAGCGCGACGTCGATCACGCCTTTCACCTGCGAGCGCGGCCCGGCGCGCATGACGCCGATGCGCCGGCCGAGCGTGACGGCCTCGTCGATGTCGTGGGTGATGAAGAGCACGGTCGTGCGCGTGGTCTGCCAGATGCGCGCGAGCTCGTCCTGCATCAGCATGCGCGTCTGCGCGTCGAGCGCCGCGAAGGGCTCGTCCATCAGCAGCATCTGCGGCTCGTTCGCGAGCACGCGCGCGATCTGGATGCGCTGCTTCATCCCGCCCGAGAGCTCGGCGGGATACTTCTGCGCCTGGCCCGTGAGCCCGACGAGATCGAGGTAGCGCATGGCGCGCTCACGCCGCTCGGCCTTGTGCACGCCGCGCATGCGCAGGCCGAACTCCACGTTCTCGATCGCGGTGAGCCACCCGTAGAGCGAATCGTCGCCCTGAAACACGACCGCGCGGTCGCGGCTCGCGCCGGTGACGGGCCGCCCGTCCATCAGGATCTCGCCGCCGCTCGGCGCCTCGAACCCGGCGAGCATCTTCAACACCGTCGTCTTGCCGCATCCGCTGGGCCCGAGCAGGCAGAAGAACTCCCCGGCCTCGATGTCGAGGCTGAAGTCTTCGACCGCGCCGTAGTCGGTCCCCTGCAGCGAGCGATAGGTCTTGGCGACCTTGCGAAACGACACGAGCGCCATGCTCACCGGCCCGTCACGAGCTGCGCTCCGCGCCGACCACGCTCTGGCCCGCCGGATCGGCCGCGCCTTCCTTCGGGATCGGCATGACGCCGCCGGGCTCGCCGGCCAGGAACCAGTCGATCAGCTCGCGATAGCGCTCCGTCGGGACGGCGCCGACCACCGACAGCTTCTCGTTCAGGATCACGGTCGGCAGCGCGGAGACGCCAAACCACGCCGCGCCTTCCGCGCAGTCGCTCAGCATCGTCTCGTACGCCTCGCCCGCGTAATCACGCTCGAAGCGCGCGACGTCGAGCGCGCTCTCGCGCGCGAGCGTGCGCACGACGTCCGGCTTGCCGATGTCGAGGTGGTCGCGAAACAGCGCGGTGAAGAGCCGCCCGTGGAATCGCGCGAACGCCTCCGCGCCCTGCAGCGCGGCACACTTCGCGGCCGTCTGCGCGGGGACGCTCGACGACGGCAGCGGCGCGTCGATCGCGGGCGGCGCGAACGCCGCGCGCGGCTCTTCCTTGCCGATGCGCGCCCAGCCTTCGATCGTCTTCTGCGTGACCCGGCGGTCCGGCTGTTCCGCGGGGATCAGCGGGAACGAGCGCCAGTGCAGCGCGACGCGCTCGCCGTATGCCTCCTCGATCTCCCTCAGCCGCACCGCGGCGTTGTAGCACCACGGTCAGAGATAGTCGGAGAAGACGTCGAGGCGAACGGTCAAGAAAACACCGTCGGCTTCGCGACCTCCGTCCGCAGCGCCTGAAGCGCCTGCTCGACGATGCGCCGGCGCAGCGCCTTCTCGTCCTCCGGCGGAAGATCCGCGTTGCCGAGCGGGTGGATGATCCCGGCCGCGGGCACGATGCGATTCGCGCCGACCATCACCGCCACCGGCGTCATCGTCGAGACCTGCACGGTCGGCAGCCCCGCGCGCTCGAGCTCCCGGCTGATCGCTGCGCCGCAGCGAGTGCTGGTTCCTCAGGTGGACGTGAGGATCACGGCGTCGACGCCGGCCGCCTTCAGCTTCTCCGCGATCTCGGCACCCATCCTGGCACTGTGCGCGAGCGTGGTCGCGACGCCGACCGTCGAATAGACCGTCTCGTGCAGCTTGCCGATCGCGCCGCTCTGCTCGAGCTCGCGCGCGACGTCGACGGGCACCAGCCGATGCGGATCCTGCTTCACCCACGTGGTGTCGTAGCCGCGGTGCGGATTTTCGTACTGCGCGGCGTCGAGGCTGTCCTTCCCCTCGATGCTGTACGCGCCGTACCGCGTGGCGTTCAGCGCCTCGATGCCGTCCGGATTTCCGCGCGGCACGAGCCCGCCGTCGGTGACGAGCGCGATCGTCGCGCCTTCGAGCGTCTTGAGGAGCACGGGTGCGGAGACCTTCGCGAACGTCGGGCGCGGGACTTCGCTGACGACCGCACGCCCGGCGAGCTTGTCGAGCAGCATCGCGGTCGCGCGCTCGGCCGCCGTCTTCTCCACCACGATGTTGCGGGTGACGCCGCGCGCGAAGTAGCCCTCGGCCGCCGGCGCGCCGATCGCCTCGCCGCGCGCGAGCTTGAGACCGAGCGCGACCAAACGCCGCGCCTCCTGCAACATCTTCGTCGCCTCGGCGCCCGTCTCGACGATGTGGATCCGGCGTCGATAAAGGTCGACACCCGGATTCTCGGCGTGCATCGCCGTGACGACGGGAATCTTCAGCTGCGCCTGGACCGCGGCGCACAGCGCGCCGCACGCGACGCCGTAGCGACCGGCGAGAAACGCGGGACCGGCGACGAGCAGATCCGGCTTCGACGCGGCCACCGGCGCGAGGAGCTCCGTCACCGCGCGCTCCAGATTTTCCGCGACGTAGTTGTCACCGCAGATCACGGTCGCGACGACCGTGCCCGCGTCGCCCAGCGCTTGCTGGATCGCGCGCGCGGCGCCGACCGCGCCGTCCTTCACCTGCGGCCCCACGCCGGCCTGCTCTTCACCGCCGAGCTGACCGAAGAACTGGTTGACGTAGCACACGACGCGCAGCGGCTCGGCCATCACCGCACCTCCGCCATGACCCGGGTGGCTCCGATCTGCTCGATCGCGCCGCACAGCGTACCGTAGGTGGCGCGCATCTCGCCCTTCAGCCGCGGGACCAGATCGTCGGCGCCGATGACGCGATCCATCGCGGGGAACGCGAGGATCTCCTGCCCCGCGCCGACGTTCACCATCGCGTCCACGCCCGGGAAGTCGAACAGGATCATGCCCTCGGCGCTGCCGTCGGTGGACATGTCTTCGACCATCACGGTGGTCTTCACGCCGAGCGCTTCGCAGTGCGCGGCGGCCTGCGCCATGTCGACGTGGGGCGCGCCACCGCCGATCTTGGTCAGCAGCGCGCCGTCGGCGCCCAGCGTGTGCGCGACCAGTCCGGCCGTCAGGAACGCCGAGCGCACGCGCTCGGGCTCGGTCGCTTGCGCGACCGTGACGACCACGCCCGCGAACCACAACGTGCGGCCGTGCTCGGCGTAGAGCCTGCGGATGATCGGATGGTTCTGCACGGCCCACGTGGTCGCGTTGCGGCCCATGAAGCCGCGGAGCACGCCGCCGTCGAGGATCTCGTTCGGGTGCACGATCGTCGGCAGCATGCGCCGGATCGGATCGCCGTAGAGAATCCCTTCGTCGACACCGGTCGGCCGCTGATGCGAGTGGATCTGGAAGACGTACGCCACGCGCGGCAGGTGCGCGAGCTCGGCGGGCACGCGCGGCGACGGCGGCAGATCGAACACCTCGACGCGCGACGGCTCGGCGTCAGCCGCCGTGCGCGCGAGCAGCACGCCGGCCTTCAGCGCCGCGAGCCTGACGGCCGCGAGATATTCCGAGCGCTCCGTCCCCGGCGCCGGCCACGCGGAGATCACGAGGTTGTGGGTGCGTCCGAACGTGGACAGCGCCGCGTTCGGCCCGTCCATGTCGATCACCGCGAGCGCGCCGGCGATCGGATCGGCCTGCTGATCGGTCGCGACGACCGCCACGCCCGCGAGCGCCAGCGTCCGTCCCTGGCCAACCTTCTCGATGGGCCCAAGCACGCCCGGGAAGTCGACGCCGCCGTCGAGCTTCGCGCGCGGCGCGATCACGTCGAACACGCGCCCGATCCGCACGCGCTCGCCCGGATGCACGAGGTCGAGCCTGACGTCTCTCAGCCGCGCATCGGACGAAAGCCGCACACGCAGCGATTCGAGATCGACGTCGAGCCGCCTGCCCGTGAGCCGTGTCGCCGTTGCAGCGACGAGGCTTTCGATATCAGTCCAACGAAGCTCGAGACGCATGTGGGCGGTAGTGTAGCGGCAACATGGGTGTTGTGCCAGACCATCGAGCGGATATACAGATGTCGCGGGTGATATATTGAGTCATGGCCAAGCGTCTGATCGACATCGACGAGAAGGCGCTCGCCGCGGCGCGAGCGGAGCTGGGGACGAAGACCCTGAAGGACACCGTCAACGAAGCGTTGCGCCGTGCGGCCCCCGTGCGTGACCGGCGCGTCAGGAAGGCGCTGGAAACGCTCGCCAGGGCGAAGTTGCTCGACCGAGCGGACGCGTGGCGCTAACTCACCTCGTCGACACGAGTGTCCTGACACGCCTCGCTCATACGGCGGTACGCACGGCCGTTGAGCCGCTCCTCGCAGCCGGCCATATCGGGCGCGCCGGCATTTCGGATCTCGAAGTCGGATTCTCCGCGCGCAATGTGTCTGAATGGACACGTCTGATGACCGCGCTGTCCGCCTTCCCTCTCGTCGAAACCGAGGGCGCGCACTTCCGCCGAGCACGGCAGGTGCAGCGGATGCTGGCATCGCGCGGGCTCCGTGGACGGAAGGTGCCCGATCTGGTCATCGCGGCGGCTGCCGAGGAGCACGGGCTCGCGGTACTTCACTACGACGCCGACTTCGATCTGATCGCACGCGTGACCGGTCAGGCAGCGGCCTGGGTCGTTCCCGCTGGCACGATCGACTGATCCACAGTCACAGCGCTGTCGAACGCAACCTATCGTGAACTACGACGCCCGGCTGCGCCTCGCGCGCCCCTATCGGGAGCGGCCGTATAGCTTGCGGGCCGTCGTCGTAGAGCGACGTGATCTGCTACGCCTGGCTCACGCGCGGGTCGACCATCTCGCTAGCCGAGCATGTCACGCAGCTCCGGCACGACCCAGAGCGGGGCCTGACCGGCCTCCACGCGCAGGATGTTGTCCAGGCCGTTGCGGTACGCCTTCGTCCAGTTGTCCCACGTCGGCCCCGCGCTGTGCGGGGTGAGCGTGACGTTCGGCAGCGAGAACAGCGGGTGGTTCTTCTTCGGCGGCTCCTCGACCATCACGTCGAGCCCGGCGGCGGCGATCGTGCCGGAGGTCAGGGCCTGGTGCAGCGCGTCCTCGTCGACGACCGGGCCGCGGCACGTGTTGACGAGGATCGCGGTCTTCTTCATCATCGCGAACTGCTTCGTCGACATCATCTTCCGGGTGACGTCGTTCAGCGGCACGTGCAGCGTCACGATGTCGCACGTGCGAAGGAGCTCGGTGAAGAGCGCGTACCGCACGCCGAGCGCGTCCTCCTGATCGCCGGTCATCCGGATGACGTCGTAGTAGCGCACGTCCATGTCGAAGCCCTGCACCCGGCGCGCGACCTTCTTGCCGATGTTGCCGAGGCCGACGATGCCGAGCCGCTTGCCTTCCAGCTCGTACGTGCGAACGGCGGCGAAGTCGCTCGCGCGCCAGGTGCCGGAGACGACGTTGAGGTGGTGATACACGAGCTTCTTCAGCACCGCGAGCATCAGCATGACCGCGTGCTCGGCGACCGCCACGGAGTTGGCGCCTCCGTTGTTGGACACCGGCACCTTCGCCTTGCGCGCGGCCTCGAGGTCCACGCGGTCGTAGCCGGCGCTCGTGAGCTGCACGAGCTTGAGCTTCGGCGCGGCGCGGAAGAACTCGTTGCCGATGCCGGTGCGCGGCGAGCCCATGTAGTAGTCGGCGTCTCCGGCCTTGTCGTAGAACTCCGGCTTGGCGGGATCGACGACGACCAGCTCGAGGCCGGGCGGAAGCAGCTCCTGGGCGATCTCCATGATGGGCGCGGGCTGCGGCGGCGTCAGGATCTTGGCCATCTCGGCTCCTCCTATTTCGCTTTCAGCTTCAGGTCTTCGTACGGCGCCGACCACGGATAGTCGCTGATCAACCCGAGCCCGGACTCCGCCACCCGCGGGCCGTGCGCCGTCAGCAGCGCGAGCTGCCAGATCGGCAGCACCATGGCTTTCTCGTGGACGAGCTGCTGGATCTTGTGGAGGATCGCCTCGCGCTTCTTCGGATCGAGCTCGCCCGCCTGCTCCCGGAAGAGCCCGTCGATGTCGGGATAGCCGCCGTAGGCGAACGCGCCGCCCGAAATCACGAACGGCTCCAGGCGCGTCGCCGCGTTGCCGAAGATCCCGCTCAGCCCGGAGATCAGGTTCTTGAGCTTCTTCTCCTGGTACGCCTTCACGAACGACGCGCGCTCGAGCGGCCGCAGGCGCGCCTTGATACCGACCGCGAGCAGATCGTTGAGCACCGCCTCCGAATACACGGCCGCGCCGGCGTCGACCGAGAAATCGCCCGCGTCGAAGCCGTTCGGATAGCCGGCCTCGGCGAGGAGCTGTTTGGCCTTCGCCGGATCGTGGGCGAGGACCGGCGGCTGCCAGAAGAACTCGGAGCTGATCGGGATCATGCTGCCGGTGATGCGCGAGTAGCCGAGCGTCACCGCCTTGTTGACCGCCTGGCGGTCGACGGCGTGCGTGGCCGCGAGCCGCACGCGGCGGTCGCGCCACGGCGAATTCGCCTCCCACTGGTCGGCGAAGACCACCCAGTGCGTCGACATGAAGATCGTCGGCTTCAGCGTGAGGCCCGGCGTGCGCTTGACCTCTTCGGCGAGCTCGCCGGTGATCTGATACGCGACGTCCGCTTCGCCGCGCTTGAGCATGGCGAGGCGCGTGGTCGCGTCGGGGATGGCCTTCAGCACGAGGCGCTTCACGCTCGGCGTCTTGCGCCAGTAGCCGTCGAACGCTTCGAGCACCAGCTCGAGGCCCGGCGCGAACGAGACGAACTTGTACGGGCCGGCGCCGATCGGCGCCTTCTTGAAGCCGTCCTCGCCGACCTTCTCGACGTACTTGCGCGGCACGATCCACGCGGCGCCGCTCGCGGGCGTCGCGTAGACGGTCATGAAGTCCGGCCACGGCTGCTTGAGGCGGAACCGCACGCGGCCCGGATCAGGCGTCTCGATCGCGGCGACCTTCTCCTTCAGCACCTTCGCGGAGATGCCGCGGTAGCGCTCGAACGAGAACTTCACGTCGTCGCTGGTCAGCGGCTCACCGTTGTGGAACTTCACGTTCTTGCGGAGCACGAACTCGTAGACGAGCCCGTCGGCCGACACGGTCCACGACTCCGCGAGGCTCGGCGTCATGATCTTGCCGGGCATCGGCTTCACGAGCCCGTCGTGGAGCGCGTAGAGGAACATGAACGGCGTGATGAGGCCGGGCGTTTCCGCCGGCTCGAAGAGGCTCGGCGCGGGCGTGAAGTGCAGCGCCCAGGTCATTGAACTCGCGGGCTCCCGGGCGCTCGAGCGCCCGCCCGCTCGGGTGTCGTCGCCTTGCGCGGTGGGTGCGAGGGATACGGTCAGGAGCACGAGCATCGCCGCCACGAACCATCGCGTACGCGTCATGCGGTCTCCCTCGCGCGGCGAGTTCCACGCGCCGCTGCTATTCGATGCAGCTCAGCGTTCCGAAACCATAGTGGTCGTCGTAGCGCCACGGCGGCGGCAGCGGCCCCGACGTCGGCAGCGTGCCGTCGGCGCCGGCGTGCAGGCCGATCGTCGACCCGCGCAGCACCTTCTTCGTGGGCAGCCCGATCACGCGCGCGACCGGCGGCGTCTCCGGCACCGCGAGCGTGACGTTCTTGAAGAAGCTCGTGCTCACGATCGCGTCGGCTTCCGGCAGCGGCTCGAGCATCGTGGGCGCGCCCTCGGTCGCGTCGTCCTCGCTCGTGAGGAAGACCGTCTTGATTCCGAGACGCTCGCACGCCTGGATGCTGCGCACGACCTCGATGAACTCGTTGCCGCCGGCGTCCCAGGTGACCACCGCGCCCTGGGCGCCGAGCTGCTTGGCGAGCTTCGCCGTCTGGTTCGCCATCAGCTGCTTCTCGGTCTGCGTCGTCCATTCCGTGCGGAGCGAGATCACGCCGAGGAAGTTCCAGTCACGGCCGTGACGGCGGTAGAGGTCCAGGAACAGCGGGTTGTTCGCGACGGTCCACGACATCGCGAACGCCGTGCGGTACGGCCCGGTGAGCGCGCCGTCGAGGATCTCGTTCGGATGCAGATACCAGGGCGGCGTGAGCTGCGTGAGCCCGTACGTCGTCGTGCAGAACGCGGTCGGCGAGCCGGACATCGCCTGCGGCGAGTGCACGCACCAGATGTAGACGACCTTCGGCAGCGACGGATCGACGGGCGCGAGCTCGAAGACCTCACGCTCGGGCGGCGTGAGCCCGCGCGTCGCCCCCGCGAGCTGATCCGCGACGGTCAGCGCCGCCTTGTGCACGGCGTAGTTCTTCGCCTCTTCGTTGAGGCTCGCGTCGGGCTCGACGACGAGGCACACGTTGAGGAGCCGGGCGTACGGATACATCGCGCCGAACGGGCCCGACATGTCGAGGTACGTCTCGACGAAGTCGCCGCCGGCGTCGTGCCAGTTGACGCTCGAGACCTCGACGACGCCGAGGCCGGCGAGCCGGTGCGTGCGCCCCTCGCCGACCGTGGCGATGTCGCGGTCGCAGATCCCCGGGTAGCAGACGCCGGGGCCTTCCACCTTCACACGGGGCTCGATCACGTCGCGCACCGGCCAGATGCGCACCGACTCGCCCGGCTTCGCGATCTCGAGCTCGGCCTTCGCGATGCGCGCATCCTGGCGGACGGCCGCGAGCACCGCGTCGCGATCGATCGTCAGCCGTCCCGCGTCGTAGCGCGTCGCCGTCCCGAAGACGACGTCGTGGACCGGAAACGTCCCCATTTCGAGACGCATCAGGCTTTCCCGCCTTCGGACATGGGATCGAAGAGCGTCGGCGCCGCCACGGCGACCGTCAGCGTCGTGAGCGCCGTGCGCACGATGCGCATGCCGTAGGCGTAGTCCTTCTCGGGGCTCAGCGTCGGATCACCGCACACGTGCTCGATGCGCGCGCCGCGGATGACGCGGTTGGCACCCGTCGTGAGCGCGAAGTTGTAGATGGCGGAGATCATCCCCACCGGAATCCCGACTCGCTCGATCTCTTTCGCGATCGTTGCGCCGCAACGATTGCAGGTCCCTCAGGTGGCGACGAGCAAGGCGCCGTCGACGCCCCCCTCCTTCAGCTCCTGCGCGATGTTGCGGCCGTGGCCCGCGGACACCGCGACCGGCGTGCTGACGCCCGGCAGCGCGTAGATGTGCTCGTGCACCTTCCCGATCGCGCCCTGCCGCTCGAGGTCGCGCAGGAACGACAGCGGCAGGATGTAGTTCGGGTTGCTGTTGACGATGTGGTTGAAGTAGCCCGCGTGATACGCCTCCCAGTCCTTCGGCGAGAGCGACTCGAGCTCCGCGACCGAGTGCCGGTGATAGCGCACGGGGTTCGCCGACACCTGCTTGTCGGGATTGCCCTTCCGCACGAGCCCGCCCGTCGTGACCATCGCGATGCGCGCCCGCGTGAGATCTGGAATGGGCGCCGCCGGCGGCACGCGCTCCGGCGCCGAGTACGGCACCTCGGAGCGATACGGCCGCCCGTGCAGCTTGTCGAGCAGCATGTCGAGCGCGCGCTGATACCCGGGCCGCCCGCGATCGTGCACGCGGCGCTTGCCTTGCGGCAGGTAGCCCTCGACTTCCGCGCCGCCGAGCGCCTCCCCGCGGCCGAGCCGGCGCGCGAGCGGCGCGAGCGCGGTGAGCGCGGGCTGCATCGACGTGGTCGACGAGCCGGTCGGCACCACGTAGATGCCCCGGCGCGCGGCGGAGGCGCCGGGATTCTCCGGGTGCATCGCGGTGATCGCGGCGATGCCGCGGTCCCGCGCGATCTCGCAGACGTGCGCGCACGCCAGCCCGTAACGCCCGGAGCCGAACGCGGGGCCCGCGATCACGACGTCGGGCTTGAGGCGATCGAGCTCACCCGCGAGCGCGCGCGCGAACTCGTCCGCGCGGTCGTTCGCGAAGTTGTCGCCGCAGACGATCGTGGCCTCGACGCGCTCGCCCAGCGCGGTCTCCAGAAGGCGTCCCGGGCCGACGGCGCCGGTCTTGACGCTCACGCCGACGTGGGCCTGATCCTCACCGCCGATGCCCCCGAAGAACTGGTTCACGTAATGGACGACGCGCAACGCACCGCTCATACGGCGTGGCCTCCTGCCGGCCCGAAGGGTAGCACGCGAAGCGAAAGCCGCGCGGCCGCGGATGATAAAATCACGCGTGTCGTGAGCGCGCCCTCCCCCAGCAATCTCCGCGAATTCCTGACGGATCTCGTCGGAGCCGCCTTCGCCGGCGCCGGCATGGACGCCTCCCTCGGCGAGGTCGTCGTCTCGCAGCGTCCGGACCTCAGCCAGTTCCAGTGCAGCGGCGCGATGGCCGCGGCGAAGGCGTACCGCAAGAATCCGCGCGACATCGCCAACGACGTCATCGGGCGCCTGCGCGGACACGACGCGCTCGCCGAGGTGTCGCTCGCGCCGCCGGGATTCATCAACCTCACGGTGAAGGACGGCTTCCTGGCGAGCGTCGCGGAAGGGCTCGCGCGCGACGCGCGCATGGGCGCGCAGCCCGTCGCGAAGCCCGCGCGCGTGATGATCGACTTCGGCGGTCCGAACGTCGCGAAGGCGATGCACGTCGGCCATCTGCGGTCGTCGATCATCGGCGATTCGCTGCAGCGCCTCTTCCGGTTCGTCGGTCACGACGTCGTCAGCGACATCCACCTCGGGGATTGGGGCACGCCGATGGGGATGCTGATCGCCGAGTGGCGGCGACGGCGCGACAGCGAGGGCGCAGGGGCACCGCTCACGATCCAGGACCTGGAGGAGATGTACCGCGCGGCGGCCGCGCGCGCGGAGGAGAGCGACGAGTTCCGCGCCGCGGCGCAGCGCGCGACCGTCGAGCTTCAGCAGCGACAGCCCGAAGCCCACGCGCTCTGGAAGCAGCTGGTCGGCATCTCCGTGGCCGCGCTCCGGGAGGATTTCGCCACGCTCGGGGTCAGCTTCGATCTCTGGCAGGGCGAGAGCGAGTACGAGGAGCGGATTCCACGGCTGGTCGAGCGCCTGAAGGCGTCGAGCCACGCGGTGCCGAGCGAGGGCGCGCTCGTCATCCCGGTGGCGGAGCCCGGCGACGAGCACGAAGTGCCGCCGCTGATGCTCGTGAAGTCCGACGGCGGATACACCTACGCCACGACGGATCTCGCCACCCTCGACGAGCGCGTCAACGATCGCCACGCCGACGCCGTCGTCTACGTCGTCGACAAGCGGCAGAGCCTCCACTTCGTCCAGGTCTTCCGCGCGGCGCGGGCCACCGGCATCGCCGACGGCGCGCGCTTCGAGCACGTGGCGTTCGGCACGATGAACGGGCCCGACGGCAAGCCGTTCAAGACGCGCGCGGGCGGCGCCATGAAGCTCAAGGACCTGATGGAGATGATGACGGGCGCCGCCGCCGCGCGGATGACGGAGTCAGGCATCGCGACCGAGCTGCCGGACGCGGATCGCAAGAGCCTCGCGCGGCAGATCGGGCTCGGCGCGCTGAAGTACGGCGACCTGATGAACCACCCGGCGTCCGACTACGTGTTCGACCTCGACCGCTTCGTGCGCTTCGAGGGCCGCACCGGTCCGTATCTCCAGTACGCCGCCGTGCGGATCAAGTCGATCTTCCGGCGCGCGGGGGTCAGCAGCGACAGCGTGGCGACGCTGCTCCCGCCCGACAGCAAGGTGGAGCGCGATTTGATGCTCGGGCTCGCCGGGCTGGACGATGCGGTGCGGCGCGCGTACGAGCGCTGCGCGCCGAGCGTGCTCGCGGAGTTCGCGTACAACCTCGCGCAGCTCTGGAGCCGCTTCTATCACGAGTGCCACATCCTGAGTGAGTCCGACGCGGCACGCCGCGCGTCGTGGCTCACGCTCGCCGCCCTCACGCTGCGCGAGCTGGAGCTGGTCCTCAGTCTCCTCGGGATCGAGACGCCGGAGCAGATGTAGGGAGCGGTCCGAACGCGGGCGGGGGCACGCGGCGCTTCGACGCCGCCTCGTACGCCGACGCGATCTGCAGGATCACGTCCTCCTTGCCGGGCTCGCAGCGGAACACGAGCGAGAACGGCAGCCCGGGCGCGGGGAGCGTCGTCGGCGTCGTCGATGGCTTCGCCACGTAGCGCGTGCCGTCGGGCGAGAGCGCGAACACCGGATCGTAGACCGTCGTCACGTAGCCCGCGGGCACCAGCACTTCCGTCAGCCCGGCGTTCGGACCGTAGAACGACTCGCGGCTCAGGTTGTTGCCGCCGCCGCGCGGCTGGTACGCGCCGCCGATCTTGCCGGGCGGCCACGGCGTGTGCAGCCGCACGAGCGCGTCGAGCCGGTTCTCGAGGATCACCATCATGTCGACGCGGCGAAGCAGCTCGCGCAGCATCACCCGCTCGTTCATGCCCTGGCGCCCCGTGAGCGGATTGCGGAGATCGGCGACCTCCTCCCAGTTCCTGAACGCCGCGCGCTGGTCGTCGCCCCAGAACTTCGAGCGCGCGTTGAGCTGCGCCCAATCGGCGAGCGTCTCGCGCATCCCGCGCTGCTTCCAGTCCTCCGCGCGCCGCGCGAGGTACTGCGAGACCTGGAAGCGGAAGCTCGGCGCGAGCTCCTGCTCCTGGATGGTCGCGATGTCGAAGTTCCCGGGCGGCGCGATCGTGCCCTCGGCGAGCGCGACGCAGTAGTCGATCGGCTTCAGCGTTCCCGAGCCGAACACCTTGCCCGGCAGGAACTCCGTCGGCTCGATCGCCGCGGCGAATTCCTCGAACACCGGCTGACCGTCCGGCCCCAGCCGGAACAGCAGATCCGGCATGAACAGCGGCACGAGGCGCGCGAGAGCGCGGCGAAAGTCGACCGTCATGACTTCGAGATCCGGATCGCGGATCCACCGCGGGTCGGTCGACTCCACGAGCGTGGCGTCGAGCGTGCCGCCGAGCACGGCCTTGATCTCCCTCGCCGCCGCGGTGACGATCGGCACCTCGGTCATCGAGCCCGGGGGGAACACCATCGACTCGCGGATCACGCCGATCCGCATGCCCTTCAACGAGCCGGGCGCGGTGGCGTGGCGCGCGTAGCCCGTGGAGAGAATCGACGAGCGCGGCACCGCGGTGAACGGGTCGCGCGGATCGTAGTAGCCGTTCTCCGGATCCTTCAGCGCATCGAGCACCTTCGCACAGTCGGCGATCGTGCGGCACAGGATGCCGGTGCGGTCGCAGTAGATGTCGGCGCCGATCGCGCCGCCGACGAACCCGAGCATCGCCTTGTGCGGAAGGATCAGCGCGACCGCGTTGTGGTTCGCCGGCCCCCGCGTCGACGCGCGTGTCTCCTCGCCGAGGCTCGCCATCACGAGGTTCGTGCTGACCGAAACACCGGAGCCGGAGCTCGAGCCGAGCGACGCCGATCGCGTCGTGTCGTACGGGTTCGCCGGGTTGCCGCCCCAGCTCGTGCGTTGATAGCCGAGCGTCGACGGCAGCACCGCGTCGGGCTTGTGGCGACCGCCGGGATTCCCGGCGCGGCCGTTGTACTCGCTGCTCACCGCCTTCGCGTAGACGATCGCGCCCTTCTTCCGGAGCTGCTCGACCAGCACGTGATCGCGGGCCGGAAAGTCGATGTCGTACGCCGCGTCGCCTCCGCTCGTGGTGCGCATGTCCTTCGTGTCGAACGGATCCTTGAACGAGAACACGACGCCGTACATCGGCAGCGCCTCGAGATCCGGATTGCGGCCGTACTTCGCGTCGAGCTCCGCCGCCTGCTCGAGCGCGTCGGGATAGTGGCGGAAGATCTCGCAGGCAGGCGGGGCCCCCGGCGGCAGTGGGCCCTTGGAGGGATGGCGGTCGAGCTCGCCGCGGCACGTGACGGAGCGCTCGCCGCGGATGTTGAGCGTCGCGAGCGCGTTGACCTTGCCGGCGTTCGGGATGCCGACGATCATCCCGTACTGCTGCTGCACTGTCGGATCGGACGCGGTCGCGTCCATCCGCCCGTACTCGAGCGGCGGGCCCTTGTACGTGTCGAGGTCGGGCAGGATCGTCGACGCGCCGACTGTCTCGGTCGGGAAGCGCAGCGGCTCGCCCGCGCGCACGGCGCCCGTCGCGTCCTTCACCGGCGCGCCGTCGGCGGTGACGAGCATGCTCGCGACGCCGTTGAACGCGCGCGCGCGCTCGAGGTAGTGCTGCACGATCTGCACGCAGGTGATCTCGCCCGCCCTGATCGCGGCGTGCAGCTGATCGATCGTCGCCTCTTCGAGCCGGAAGTCGCCCATTCCCGCCCTCCCGGTCCTGCATACCACGGACGGGATGGCCATCTGGCCACCGAGTTCGTAGCCAGGTGGGTTATTGCCGAATCGCCGCGTGCCGGGTATCAGTCGCAGCGGCGCGGGCATCCGCGTCATCGCCACCCATGCGCCGCACGATCGTTCTCACCCTCGTCGGATGGAGCGCTCTCGCGCTCGCGAGCGCCGCGAGCGCGCAGGAGCGGCCGGCGCCACCGTCAGACCCGATCCCGACGCTCCCGCCCGTCAGGGTCATCGCGCCGTCGCCGTTACCCTCCGCGAGCGGCGGCGTCGATCGCGACAAGGTCCCGGCGATGACGCAGTCGCTCTCGGCGAGCGACGTCGCCCGCACGGAATCGCCCAACGTCACCGACGTGCTGTTCCAGCGCATCCCGGGCTTCTCGCTGTCCGACCCGAACGGCAACAGCGCGCAGCAGGAGCTGCAGTACCGCGGCTTTGCCGCCTCGCCGCTCCAGGGCCGGCCGCAAGGGCTGGCCGTGTACGTGAACGGCATCCGCGTGAACGAAGCCTTCGGCGACACCGTCAACTGGGACCTCATTCCGACCAACGCGATCGCGCGTGCGGACGTCTGGTCGAGCAACCCCGTCTTCGGTCTCAACGCCCTCGGCGGCGCCGTCAGCCTCACGCTGAAAAACGGCTTCACCTTCGAGGGCCTCGAAGTCGAGGCGCTCGGCGGCTCGTTCGGACGCATCGGCGGCAGCGCGCAGTACGGTGTGCGCAAGGGGGACTTCGCGTTCTACGCGGCGCTGCAGGCCGTTCGCGACGACGGATGGCGCGACAAGTCGCCCACGGATCTCAGGCGCCTCTACATGGACGCCGGATGGCGCAACGACGTCGCGGAGATCCACCTGAGCGGCGGCGCAGCGTCGAACTCCTTCGGGGCCGCCGCCGCGACGCCGGTGGAGCTGCTCGAGCTCGACCGCCGCACGATCTACACGAACCCGCAGACGACCGACAACGACATGGCGTGGCTCGCGCTCAACGGCACGTACGAGCTGAGCGAGACGTGGTCGCTGCAGGGCAACGTCTACGGCCGCGCGTTCCGGCAAACCCACGTGGACGGCAACACCGGCGAGTTCGAGCGCTGCAGCAACAGCGCGTCTCCGCGATTCCAGAACCGGCTCTGCCTCGAGGACGACGGCTTCCCGCGGCCGAGCCCTCTCACGACCGCGTTCCGCGATCAGTTCGCGATCCTCGACCAGAACGACAACCCGATCCCGTGTCCGCCGGGCGCGGGCAACACGTGCGCGCCCGTGCCGTACGGGACGCTCGACCGCACCGAGACGCAGGCGACGACGTTCGGCGTCTCGCTGCAGGCGACCAACACCGACGAGCTGTTCGGGCATCGCAACCACGTGACGCTCGGCGCGAGCGTCGACGTGAGCACCGTGGAGTTCACGGCGCGCAGCCGGCTCGGGTTCATCCATCGCGACCTCTCGATCTCCACGAAGAATCCGGCGACGATCCCCGGCCTCGGATCGATCATTCGCACGTTCGGCGACGTCGGCGTCGGGTCGGTCGAGCTGACCGCGACCAACGCGTACTACGGCGCGTACGCGGTCGACACGTTCGACGTCACCGACCGCCTGTCGGCCACGCTCGGCGTGCGCCTGAACGTCGCGCGGCTCGTGCTGCGTGACGAGCTCGGCAACAGTCCCGACCTCGACACCGACACGACCTACCACCGCTTCAACCCCGTCGCGGGCGTCACTTACAAGATCCTCGAGGGCATGTCCGCCTACGCGGGGTACGCGGAGTCGAATCGCGTGCCGACGCCGCTCGAGAACAGCTGCTCGAATCCGGTGAAGCCGTGCCTGATCGAAAGCTTCCTGGTCTCCGATCCGCCGCTGAAGCAGGTCGTCGGCAAGACCTATGAGGCCGGCATCCGCGGAAACGGACCGGCGCTCGGCGGCACGATCGACTGGAAGCTCGGCCTGTTCCGGATCGACAGCACGGACGACATCGTCCAGGTGGCGAGCGCCATCCAGGGGCGCGGATCGTTCCAGAACGTCCCCGAGACCCGCCGCCAGGGCATCGAGACCGGCGTGGAGTACCGGTCGTCCCTCTGGCTCGCGTACGCCAGCTTCGCGTTCGTCGACGCCACGTATCGCTTCACGGGCTCGCTGCCGTCGCCGAACAATCCGTTCGCCGACGCGGACGGCAACGTGCAGGTGACGCCGGGCAAGAAGATTCCGGGGACCGTGCGTCACCAGGTGAAGCTCGGCGCCGACTACAACCTGACGCCTTCGTGGAAGATCGGCGGCGACCTCGTCGTCGTGGACGGCGGCTATCTCCTCGGCGACGACGCCAACCAGAACGCCAGGCTGGAGGGCTACTGGCTCGTCGGCTTCCACACCACGTACCAGCTCACGAAGAACGTCCAGCTCTTCGCGTTCGCCACCAACGTGCTCGACAAGCGGTACGCGCTCTCCGGCACGTTCTTCGAGACGCAGGGGGTGGCGAACGCGCTGCCGATTCGCCTCTCGAATCCCCGCACCGAGGTCCCCGGCCAGCCCGCGTCCGGCTACGCGGGCATTCGCGTCCGGTTCTGAGGTAGGATTCCCGCGACGCGAGCGGTCCCCCGGAACCCAGAGGAGAGAGGCATGCACAGGCCCGTCCGGTTCCCCGCCGACATCGAACCCCTCGTGCAGTTCATCGAAGAGACCGACGGCAAGCAGATCGTCGAAGCCACGCTGACGAAGCTGCGCGACGGGTTGCCGGTGAAGAAGCTCCTGACCGCGTCGGCGCTCGCCGTCACCCGGTCGTCGGACATGCCGCCGGGCCACCACGGGGGGCCGCTCCATCCGCTCGTCGGCATCCATGCCCTCCATCACACCGTCGAGCGCGTGCAGGGCGAGCAGCGCTTCCTTCCCGTGCTGCAGCACGTCGCGCTGTCGAACAAGCACATCAACCACCCGAACATGGGGCCCTACATCCTCGCGGATGCCGAGCCGATCGATTCGGGCGGCGTCGAGGCGACGAAGAAGGCGTTCCAGGCGTGCGTGGACCGCGGGCTCTACAACGGCGCGGACCGTCACTTCCTGTGGCTCTGGGATCACGTCCCGCACGGCGAGGTGCTCGACCTGCTGCTGACCGTCGCGATCCCGAAGAACGTGCTCGACGACCACTACTTCATCTTCCCGATGTTCACGTGGCGCGCGCTCGACTGGCTCGGCCGCGAGTGGACGCCGTTCCTGATGCGCCCGGCCGTGCGCTACGTCTCGCGCTTCCCGACGCCGCCGGTGATGAAGGACATCGAGCCGCTGCTCGAGGAGTACGAGCTGCTCAGGCGTCCGATCGGATTCCACACGAGCCCCGAGGAGACGCCGCAGATCGGCGAGCTCGGCGAGGCGATCACCCGCTGCGACAACTACCAGGAAATTCCGCGGATGATGGCGAAGGCGCTCGCCGACGGGCTCTCGCTGACCGGCACGGGTGAAGCGCTGTCGATCGGCGCCGCCGGGCTCTTCATGCGGTCGCTCACCGGCAATCCGATGGACGTGCACCTGCACACCGGCGCGAACATGCGCCGCTATCTGCTGAAGGTCGAAGGCGTCAGCCTGAAGAACAAGCTGCTCGCGCTGCTCTCGTGGCACACCGGCCCCGAGGTGCGGTCGACGCAGAACCGGATGGAGCCGCCGCCGCAGCCGGATCCGGCGGCCGTCGCCGCGCTGCCGCGCCGCAGCCAGGCGGATCTGCTCGACGCGCTGACGGAGAGCATCTTCACGCAGCCGCCGACGGACTGGTCGAAGGTGACGAACCTCGGCCAGATGCGCGCGGTACCGGAAGTGAAGAACACCGTGAACCTCGCCCAGCAGTACGCCGACCTCGGCTACGACGCGAACGCGCTGATCGGCCGGCTCGCCGAGATCGTCGTCCACGACAACTTCACCGAGATGCACGCGTTCAAGCATCACCAGGCGACGTTCGAGGAGTTCCACGCGACCCGAATGCCGTGGCGCTGGCGTCACCTCGTGAGCGCGGCGCAGGCGTCCGCGATCTCGTACGGCAAGAACATGGAGGTCTACGAGGAGGCGATCGAGCTCCTCCACGACTAGCCCCGGCCGTCAACGGGTGTAGCGGCGCAGCACGGCGAGGCACCGGGCTGCGCCGTCACTCGGGCGGTCGGCGCCGGCGGGGGCGTCGTGTACACCTGACCGAGCTCGGCGCGGGCGGCCGCGCAGATCTCGGTGGGCACGCGGCGGGCGAAACCCTGCCCCCAGGGGTTCGCGGCCGAGGCGGCAACTCCGCGCGCGGCGGGTATACTTCCGCTACCGCTGGAGGAACCCACCTTGATCACCAGATTCGGAACGCTGTTCGCGGGGCACGTCGATCTCGACGACGAAGGGCTCGAGGGCACCGCGGCGAACGACCGTTGGCTCAGCGACGAGCGCCTGGCCGGCGTGTTTCCGAAGAGCGAAGCGATCGCGAAGCTGATGGACCGGACCGGCTACGACATCTTCTGGCTGGCCGAGCACCATTTCCAGCGTGAAGGCTACGAGTGCATCCCGAACATCCTGCTGCTCGCGATGCACCTCTGTCACATCACGAAGAACATCCGGATCGGGTGCGGCTTCAACATCGCGCCGATGTGGCATCCGCTCCGGATGGCCGAGGACTACGCGACCGTCGACTGGCTGACGAACGGGCGCGTCGTCTTCGGGGTCGGGCGCGGGTATCACACGCGCGAGGTCGAGTCCTTCGGCGCGCCGCTCCTCGATCAGAACGCCAATCGCGAGCTGTTCGAGGAGCAGGTCGACATCATCTTCAAATCGTTCAACGAGCGCGCGTTCTCGCACCGCGGGAAGTACTACACGATCCCGCCGCACGTGCCGTATCGCGGCTACGAGCTCCGCGACATCACGCTCGTCCCGCGTCCTAAGACGCTGCCGGTCGAGTGCTGGCAGCCGGTCGTCAGCGCAAGCCCGCGCGCGCTCGACTTCATGGCGAAGCACGGGATCAAAGGCATCATCGGCGGCGGCGCCGCGCAGGGCGGCGCCAACGAGAAGGTCGTGCACGCGTTCCGCGAAGCGCGGGCGCGCGTGGGGCGTGAGACGGAGCTCGGCGGCGACCTCTGCATCGGCTTCTCGTTCCACATCGCGGACAGCGTCGAGCAGGGCATCAAGGAAGCGACGCCGTTCTTCGAGGAGAACATCAAGATGTTCGCGCCGCTCGGCTTCGTGCCGGGGCTGACCCCCGAGCAGATCGACGCCACCGCGGATCCGAAGCGCGCGCGTCAGGCCGCGCTGCCGACGCTGCGCAACGCGATCAAGGCGGGCACCTGGCTGATCGGACCTCCGGAGCTCATCACCGAGCAGCTCATGGAGATCCAGCACAAGTACCCGGGCCTGGAAGTCGTCAACGTCGGTCAGCCCGTCGGCACGCCCCAGGCCGTGATCCTCGAGCAGCTCGAGCGCTTCGCCGCCCAGGTCATGCCGAAGTTCAAACGCGCCTAGTCGCCTTCGCGGCCATCCGCTCGATGCGCGTCCACTCGGCGTCGGTGACCGGCATCACCGACAGCCGGGAGATGCGCACGAGCGGAAAGTCCTTGAAGGCCGGGTCCGCCTTGATCTCCGCGAGCGTCACCGGCCGCGGCAATTTCCCGACGGGCGCGATGTCGACCGCGACGTACTTTCCGCTCGTGTCTTCAGGATCCGGGTACGGATCGCCGACCGCCTTCGCGACGCCGACGACCGCCTTCTCGTCTCCCGTGTGGTAGTAGAGAAGGCGGTCGCCTTTCTTGATCCCGCGCAGGTGCTTCTGCGCGAGCGCGTTCCTGACTCCGGTCCACGCCGCCCGCCCGTCCTTCACGAGCGCGTCGAACCCGTAGTGGGTCGGCTCTTCCTTCACCAGCCAGTTCATCGCTACGCCGGCAGCCGGAACCCCTGGCGCGCGAGCAGCTTCCAGGTACCGTTCTGCTTCTGCCACACCTGCAGCGCGCCGATCTTCGTGTGCGTCACCTTGCCGTCGAGCTCGGACTCGGAAAGGTAGATGTGACGCGCGACCGCCGCGTCGCCGGTCACCGCGATCTTGAGCTCGGGGAACGCGAGCGACTTCACGGTCGCCTTGCGATTCGCCACCGCGGTGATGAACTGATCCTTGCTCTCCACCCTCCCGTCGGAGTGACCGTAGCTGATCTGCGGCGCCGTCACCTGATCGAGCTTGGCCTTGTCCTGCTTGAAGATCCCCTCGCGGAGCATCTCGACGCGCTCCGCGACCGCGGCCTCGTCGGAGGCGTCCGCGCGGGACGCGCTGCCGAGCAAGAGGCCCGAGGCGCCGAGCGCTAGTGCACCACCAACCACCACTTCGCGACGCGACAGGTCCATGGGATGCCCTCCTCCGGGGACGGTTATACTCCCGGGCCATGAGCTACCGCATAGGGATCATCGGGGTGGGCGCGATCGGCGGCGTGGTGGGCGGAATGCTGACGAAAGCCGGGCACGACGTGACGCTGATCGACCAGTGGCCGGAGCACGTCGAGGCCATGAAGAAGGTGGGCCTCAGACTCTCCGGCACGTGTGGCGAGCATCTCGTCCCCGTGCGCGCGCTCGGCATCCACGAGCTGCAGTCGGTGGCCGAGCCGTTCGACGCCGTGTTCATCGCGGTGAAGTCGTATGACACCGAGTGGGCGGTGGCGCTCGGTCTCGCATATCTGAAGAAGCCCGACGGCGTGATCGTCGATTTCCAGAACGGGATCAACGACGAGCGCGTGGCCGCCGTCGCGGGCCGCGAGCGATGCCTCGGCTCCGTCATCACGATCGGCGCCGGCATGTACGAGCCGGGCCACGCGATCCGCACGGACCGCGCGAGCATCGGCTTCAAGATCGGCGAGCACGACGGCAAGGTCACCGAGCGCGCCGAGCGGCTCGCGAAGATCATGTGCGACGTCGCGCCGACGAAAGTCACGACGAACCTCTGGGGCGAGCGCTGGTCGAAGCTCTCCGTGAACTGCATGGCCAACGGTCTCGCCGGGCTTTCGGGTCTCGGCTCCGCCGAAGTGCGCACGAAGGACGGCGTGCGGCGTGTGGCGATCCACCTCGCCGCGGAGGCGATCAGGGTCGGTCGCGCGCGCGGTCACGAAGTCGAGCCGATCTGGGGCATCGAGGCGCAGCGCTTCGTCGACGCCGCCGACGGCAAGAACCTCGCGGATGTCGAGCGCGACATGGCGGAGAAGGCGAAGGAGCTCGCGGGCGGACGGCCGTCACTCCTCCAGGACGTCATGCGCGGGCGCCGCACCGAGGTGCAGTATCTGAACGGCTACGTCTCCGAGCAGGGCCGCCAGGTGAACGTCGCGACGCCGTTCAACGACAAGATCGTCGAGCTCATCACGCGCGTGCCGCCGGGCACGCTCAAGCCCGACCCGAAGAACCTCGAGCCGCTGGTGGCGATGCTGCCGAAGTAGGAGACTTACCGGGGCGCGGCGGCGTGCGCGCGGGCGAACACGGCGAGCGCGCCCAGACTCGCGGCCGTGAAGGCCACCGCGAGGACCGCGAGCGCCGGCTCCATGCCCACGTGGTCGACGAGCGCGCCGATCGGCGGGCCCGCGACGACGAACGCCACGCGGAAGAGAAGCGCGGCGAGAGACAGCACGCTCGCGCGATCCTCGACGGGCGCGTCCTCCAGCATCACGGTCGCGAGAATCGGCCCCTGCAGCCCGCGCAGCGTCATGAAGCAGAGGTAGAAGGCGATCCCCCACGCCGACGACGTCGCGGCCAGACCCGTGTAGCCGACGAGCACGAGCACACAGCAGCCGAGGAGTGTGGCCCGCGATCCCAGCGCCGCCAGCACGCCGGCGCTCGCGAGCGTGACGCCGGCGAGCCAGACGTGCGCGGCCGCCCAGAGCGGGCCGAACCACGCCGGCGGAATTCCGCGAGCCTGCATGTACGGCTGAATGAGCCACACCATCACGAAGCTCGCCAGCCCGAGCGCGACGGACAGGGCCATCGCCGCCCGCAGTCGCCGGTGACGCCACAGCGTGAAGCGCACGATGTGGAGCGCGCGCCGCAGGTGTGAGCGCGCCTCCCGGTGCGGCGGGCGGGACTGCCCTCGCAGCACCGCGGCCGACACGAGCACCAGCGAGGCGACGGGGACCTGCAGCCAGAACGGAAGCCGGGGGCTGACCGCGTAGAGCCACCCGCCCACTGCGGAGCTGGCCGCCTCGCCTGCCTGCGCCGCGGCGCGGACCCGGCCTTCCCAGCGCGTGTACTCGCGGGCGCGGCCGGCAGCGTCCAGCGACTCGAACATCAGCGCGCGGTCGGCGCCCGTGATGAACGCGCTGCCCACGCCGAGCACGATCTCCGCGACGGCGATCGCGGCAAAGCTCTCGCCGCGCGCGTACCAGAGCCAGCCGGCGAGCTGCAGCGCCGCGCCCACGAGGAGCGACGCCCGGTACCCGACCCGGTCGGCGAAGTATCCGGAGGGGAACTGCGCGATCGCGACGGCGATCCCGAACACGGCCTGGAGCACCATGATGTCGGTGAGCGACATCCCGATCTGGTCCTTCCAGAACAGCGTGACGATCGGGATCGGAAAGAGGACGAAGTGCAGCGCCGAGAACACGACGAAGAGGCGCGGGTTCACGCGTGGAGGCTACAATGCCCGGCATGACTCTGGATCTCTTGATTCGCAACGGGACGATCGTCGATGGCTCGGGCGCCGCGCGCTATCGCGGCGACGTCGGTATTCACAAGGGCCGCATCGTGGAGATCGGACGCATCCGGTCCCCCGCCGGCCGCACCATCGACGCCGACGGTCTCATCGTCGCGCCGGGCTTCATCGACGGCCACACCCACATGGACGCACAGGTGGCGTGGGACCGGATCGGGAGCTGCTCGTGCTGGCACGGCGTCACCACCGTGGTCATGGGCAATTGCGGGTTTGCGCTGGCGCCGTGCAAGCCGGACGCGCGCGAGTGGTTCGCGCGCTGCCTGACCGCCGTGGAGGACATCCCGACCGAAGCGATGCTCGCCGGCATCGACTGGAGCTGGGAGAGCTTTCCGGAGTACCTCGCCACCGTCGACCGCCTGCCCAAGGCGATCAACTACGCCGCTTACATCGGCCACTCGGCCTTGCGCATGTACGTCATGGGCGAGCGCGCGTTGACCGACACGGCCACGGAAGACGACCTCGCGCGCATGGCGGCGGCGGTGAAGGAGGCGATCCGTGCCGGCGCCATGGGGTTCTCGAGCTCGCGCGCGACGACGCACGTCACGCCGGACAACACGCCGGTCGCCAGTCGCATCGCCGACTGGTCGGAGATCGATCGCCTCGTCGGCGCCATGGCGGAGATGAATGCCGGCATCTTCCAGATCGGTCCGGACATCTCCGGCGGCGAGGCACAGCGCCGCTTCTTCGCCCGGCTCAAGCAGGTCGCGGTGGAGACCGGGCGCCCGGTGATGTTCGGCACGCTCTCGAGCCGCCAGGGCGACCGGCCGAACCCGTGGACCTGGCAGCTCGAGTACATGGACGAGTGCGCGGCCGCCGGCGCGCGGATGTGGGGGCAGGCCACCACACGCTCGATCAACGCCATCTTCTCGCTCAAGTCGTACTTGCCGTTCGACGTGCTGCCGGCGTGGCAGGGGCTGCGCCGCTTGCCGCTCGAAGAGCAGAAGCGGCGCCTCGCGGATCCGGCGACGCGCAAGCAGCTGATCGCCGAAGAGGAGCGCATGAAGCCGCGTGACAACGTGCTTCAAGGTGGCGGCGCCGCGACGACCGATCCGCGCAAGCCGGACTACGCCAACCTGTACGCCATGCGGGGCGTCGACTGGGACGATCCGACCATCGCGCAGCTCGCCGCGCAGCGCGGCCAGCACCCTGTCGAGGTGATGATCGACCTGGCGCTGACGAACGAGAACCAGGTCTTCGTGCAGCCGCTGGTCAACGAAGACCCGGACCACGTGCTCGGCATGCTGAAGCATCCGCGCACGCTCGCGACGTTCTCGGACTCCGGCGCGCACGTGTGTCAGGAGATGGGGTCCTCGCTGCAGACGCATCTGCTGAGCTATTGGGTGCGTGCGAAGGGGGCGTTCACCCTGGAAGAGGCGATCCGCAAGCTCACGTTCGACAACGCCTCCGCGTGGGAGCTTCACGATCGCGGCCTCGTGCGCGCCGGCTACACGGCGGACCTCGTCCTGTTCGACGAGGCCCGCGTGAAGCCCGCGATGCCAACCGTGGAGAACGATCTCCCGGGTGGCGCGCGTCGTCTCGTGCAGAAGGCGGAGGGGATCGCCGCCACCATCGTCAACGGCGAGGTCACGCTGGAGGACGGAAAGTCCACGGGCCGTGTGCCCGGCGTGCTCGTGCGCGGGTCGGGAGCGCGCTGAGGCTACAATGGCGCCGCCCGCTCGCCGGGCGCGCAGAGGAGGACGTCCCATGCCCGCGCTGAACCCGCGCATCGGCCTCATCGTCCCTGCCAGCAACACCGCCGCTGAGACGCAGTTCCAGCGATTCCTCGCGCCCGCCGGTGTCGGTGTTCACACCACGCGCCTGCGCATGACCGGTCAGTACTCGCGGCCGCTGGACCAGCTCGCCGGCGACATCACGCGCGCGGCCGAAGCGCTCTCCGACACCGATCCCGGCGTGATCGTGTTCCACTGCACCGCCAACTCGATGGCCGAGGGACAGACGGGCGAGCAGCGCATCCTCGATCTCGTGGAGAAGGCGAGCGGCCGTCGCGCGCTGACGACCGGGCTCGCGATCAAGGAAGCGCTCGCCGAGCTGAAGCTCCGGAAGCTCGTGCTGATCAGCCCGTACCTGAAGGCGACCAACGAGCACGAGATCCAGTTTCTCGGCGAGGCGGGCTATGAAGTCGTGCACGACCTCGGGCTCGGGTTGAACGGCGGCGGCGACGAATATCTCCGGATCGCACCGGACGAGTGGACGCGGCTCACCGTCGAGCATCAGCGCGCCGAGGCCGACGGCTACTTCCTGAGCTGCACCGCCACGAGCATGATCGACTCGATCGAGGACATCGAGCGGAAGCTCGACAAGCCCGTCGTGAACAGCAACCAGGCGGTGCTCTGGGCCGCGCTCCGGCGGCTCGACGTCACCGCCCCCGTCGCCGGCCTCGGGAGACTCTTCGCGTGAGCAAGATCGACCAGCGCGTCTACGATCTCTACGACCAGTACTGCCACGGCGACATCGACCGGCGCGAGTTCCTGCAGCGCGCGAGCCTGCTCACGATCGGCGGCGTGTCCGCGCTCGCGATGGCCGAAGCGCTGCTGCCGGCATACGCCCGCGCGCAGACCATCCAGTTCACCGACCAGCGGATCAAGGCGCGCTACGTGACGTATCCGTCACCCGGCGGCAACGACGGCAACATGCGCGGCTACCTCGTGCAGCCGAACGTGAAGGGGCCGTTCCCCGTCGTGCTCGTGATCCACGAGAACCGCGGGCTCAACCCGTACGTCGAGGACGTCGCGCGGCGAGTGGCCGTCGAAGGTTTCCTCGCGCTGGCGCCGGACGGGCTCTTCCCGCTCGGCGGCTATCCCGGCAACGACGACGAGGGCCGCACGATGCAGTCCTCGCTCGATCCGGTGAAGCTGCGCACGGACATGCTCAACAGCGCGCGGTTCCTGAAGGCGCACGCGCTCTCGACCGGCCGGCTCGGCATCGTCGGCTTCTGCTGGGGCGGCAGCGCGACGAACTTCCTCGCGACGACGCTCGGCGCCGAGCTGCACGCCGGCGTGCCGTTCTACGGCTCGGCCGCCGAGACCGCGCGCGTGAAGGACATCAAGGCGCCGCTGCTGATCCAGTACGCGGAGACCGACGAGCGCGTGAACGCGATGTGGCCCGTGTACGAGGCCGCGCTCAAGGCGAGCGGGGTCTCATACGAGGCGTACGTCTATCCCGGCACGCAGCACGGCTTCCACAACAACTCGACCCCGCGCTACCACGAGCCGTCGGCGAAGCTCGCGTGGGAGCGCACGATCGCGTTCCTGAAGAAGCACCTGGCTTAGAGCGTCACCGACCTTCCGGTCGCGGCCGAGCGCTCGATCGCGTCGATCAGCGCGTGGCGCTGGACCGCGAGGCTGAAGTCGACGTCGAACGAGCCGTTGCCGCGCAGCGCGTCCGCCATCCGCGCGTAGGCCTGCGCCACGTTGTACGCCTGGCCCGGCGGCGTGGTGTCGGGCACCACGATGTACTTCGACGGCACCGGCATCGGCGCCATGCGCTCCTTGCCCCGCCCGGCGTGGATCTCGCTCGCGCCGGTGTTGAACGAGCCCTCCGCGCGGAGCGTCATCGCGCCCTCGCGCCCGTAGATCTCGATGCGGTTGCCGCCCGCGTTCGACGGCACCGCGGCCACGTTCACCGACACTTCGGCTCCGCTCGCCGTGCGGCCGACGATGTTGATGCTGTCCGGCGAATCCACGGCAACGGCGTTGCCTTGCAGGTCGCGCCACTCGGGAATCCGCGTGGTCACGCGCGCCGAAACTTCCACGAACTCGCCGACCACCGCGCAGAGCGCGTCGATCGCGTGGCCCGCGGTGATCGTCAGCACGTTCGCGCCGTTCGCGCGCACGCCCTGCCAGATGCGCCCGGGGCCGCGCTGGAGCACCGCCGGTACCACGCACGTCAGATGCGCGGTGAGCACCTCGCCGACGTGGCCGGACTGGATCAGATCGCGCGCGTAGAGAATCGCGGGCGCGCTGCGCGCCTGCAGGCCGACGACGGTCTTCAGCGAGCGCTGATGCGCGAGCCCCGCCATCTCCTGCGCCTCGGCGAGATTCTTGCCGAGCGGCCACTCGCAGAACACGGCCTTGCCCGCCTGCAGGCCCGCCATCACGAGCTCGCGATGACCGGGCACGCGCACGCACACGACGATCAGGTCGACGTCGGGCGACGCCGCCATGTCGCTGAACTTGTGGAAGCCGCGCTTCGCGCCGAACGCCGCCGCGGAGGCCTTCGCGGTGTCCTCGTGCGCGGTGCACACGGCGGCCAGCTCGTAATGTGGCAGCGCCTTCAGCGCGGGGACGTGCGCGTTCTGGCCCCAGCTGCTGCCACCCTGTGTGACCGTCGCTCCGACGATGCCGACGCGAATCCTGTCTGCCATCACGCGCCCCCTACGGCTTGTCGATGTTGTAGAGACGCGCGCAGTTGTCCCAGAGGATCTTGCGGCGCACCTCGCCGGTGAACGGGAGCCCGAAGAACTCCTTCATCGCGTCGGGAAACGCGCCGTCGGAGTGTGGATAATCCGTGGAGACCACGAAGTAGTCGGCGCCCATCTTCTCGACCACGTCGACCGCCGGCTCCTCGTCGACGTCGAGCGCGATGTAGCACTGGCGCCTGAAGTACTCGCCCGGCGTCAGCTTCAGCTGATGCTCGCAGCCCGGGCCGAACTTTTCCCACTGATCGTCGAGCCGCCAGAGCCACCAGTGGAGCCAGCCCGCCGTCCCTTCGAGGAACGCGCAGCGAAGCCGGGGATGGCGCTCGAGAATGCCGCCGGTGGTCATGCTCGCGATCGCGCCCATCAGCTCGACGGGATTGCGGATCGCGTGCGCGATCGGATGGAAGTTCGCGTGGCCGACGTAGCGGCGCCCCGCGTCGTCCTTGAGCGACGTGTTGCCGGTCGGGTGGAAGCCGATCGGCACGTTCAGCTCCTCGAGCGCGCTCCACAGCGGGTCGCACGCCTCGTCGTGGAGATGCTGGCCGTTGACCGGGTTCGGCGTGCCGATGACCGCGACGGCGCCGAGGTCGCGCACGCACCGGCGCGCTTCCTCGATCGCGAGCGGGATGCTGTGCATCGCGATCTGCGCCGCGAACTTCAAGCGGCGCGGCGAGCTTGCGCAGTACTCCGCCGCCCAGTCGTTGTACGCGCGCGCGAGCGCACCCGCGTAGTCCGGCTCGAGGTCGTCGTGCATCAGGATCTGGCGCCCGCGCGTGCCGTACATCACCGCGACGTCGACGCCCTCGATGTCCATCGCGGCGAGCGTGGACCTCGCGTCGAAGCCGGCCGCGCGCGCGACCTGGAAGTGCGGATGCCGCGCACGGCTGCGACGGCGCAGCTCGCGGCTCGACGCGGTCGCGCCGGCGGCGCCGGCGTGCGCGGGAATCGCGAGGCCGGCGACCTCCATGCCCATGATCGTGTCGGCGTTGCCCTTGTCGTCGGTGTTCGCGGCGAGCGTCTGCCGCTGCCCGCCGAAGAACTTCGGCAGCCGCTCGCGATGCGGTCCCTGGAGATGGCGCGCCCAGAGATCGTCCGGCTCCATCATGTGCAGGTCGCTGTCGAGGATGAGATAGCCGTCACGCGCCATGTCGCACCTCCCGCGCTCAGCCCCGGGCGTCAGCCCTTCAGCGCTTCAGCTACGGCGTTCACATCGGCGTCCGTGTTGTGGAGATGAAAGGATACGCGCACGGCGCCCGCGCGCACGGACGCCTTGATTCCCGCGGCCTGGAGCCGCGCGAGCGCCCCGTCGGCGACGACGGCGACGATCGCCGTATCGCCGGGCGGCAGGCCGAGCCGCGCGCGCAGCGCGTTCGCGAGCGCGACGTCGTGCCGGTGGATCGCGTCGATCCCGACTTCGCTCAGCAGCTCGAGCGCGGGCACCGTGCCGGCCCACGACAGCCACGCCGGCGAGATGTCGAGCCGCCGCGCGTCCTTGGCGAGCCGCAGCGGCGGGCCGTAGATCGACGTCCACGGATCGTCGCCCGCGAACCAGTTCGCGTAGAGCGGGCGCAGCATGGGAAGCCGCTCCGGACGGATCACGCCGAACGCGGTGCCGCGCGGCGACATGAGCCACTTGTACGCGGCGCACGCGACGAAGTCGAAGCGATCCGCCGCGAACGGCAGCCAGCCCACGGCCTGCGAGGCGTCGACGAACGTGAGGCAGCCATGACGCGCGGCAGTGTCGGCGAGCGCGTCGAGCCCGCCGGGAACGATGCGGCCGTCGGCGGACTGCACGGCGCTCACGGCCACGACGTCGACACCGGGACGGATCGCGTCGACGAGCCGCGCGAGGGGCACGGTCTCCACCCGCACGCCCCGGTCCGCGTGGACGAGGAACGGAAAGAACACGGAGGTGAAGTCCTCTTCGGCGGCGAGCACGCGCGCGCCGTCCGGCAGCGCGCTCGCGACCAGCGCGCTGAACGTGGAGACCTGGTTGCCGATCGCGACCCGCTCCGGCGTGGTGCTCACGAGCCCCGCGAACAGCTCGCGCGCGCGGTCGATCGTCACGTCGTACGCTCCGGCCTCCGCGCGGCCCGCCTGCCACGTCGCGATCGCGTCGTGCAGCGCGTCCACGACGCGCTTCGGCGGCAGGCCGATGCTCGCGGTGTTGACGTACCGCGTGGCCGGCGTGAATTCCTTCTGCGCGGTTTCGACGGTCAGCATTCGCCTCAGCACCCCAGACGATCGGCGAGGTCGCCGAAGTCCTTCGCCACGACATCCCACTCGGCCGTCGGCGCGAGATCGGTGTACTGACCCGGGCCCCATTCCATCGGCCGCGGCACGAAGGCGGTCGCCATCCCTTCCGCGCGTGCCGACACGAGATCGTAGTTGTGCGCGGCCACCATCATCACCTCGCCCGGCGACATGCCGAGGAGCGAGATGGCGGTGCGGTACGCCTCGGGCTTCGGCTTGTAGCAGCGCGCGTTCTCCGCGGTGATGACGCAGTGCCACGGCAGCTTCGCGAAGCGCGCGAGCTCCACCATCCCGATGAAGCTCGCGTTGGAGAGCGGCGAGATGATGTACCGCTCGCGCAGGCGCGTCAGTCCCGCCACCGCGTCGGGCCACGGCTGGAGCCGCCACCACGCGTGCGCGAGGTCCGCGATCTCCGCGGCGTCGGCGCCGGTCACCTTCTGCTCCGCCAGCAGCGCGTCGAGCCGCTCGCGATAGATCGCGTCGACCGTCATCCACGGCGACTCGCCACGATTGACCCGGTCCATCCCGGGCCGATACGCCGATTTCCAGTCGTCGAGAAATTTCACCCAGTCGACGGCGAGACGGTGGCGCGCGCCGAAAGCCTCGAGCTGGGCGAGCACGCTCGAACGCCAGTCGACGACCGTCCCGTACGTGTCGAACGTGAGCGCGCGGATCACGCGCGCGCTACGCTTTCAGCTGGCGCGCGATGAAGGCCTTCACCATCTCGCGGGCGCGGTCGGTCTGCGGGCCCGGCTTCGCCACCCACTCGTGCTCGCTGCCCTCGAAGATCGTCAGCTCGCACACGCCGCCGGCCGCGCGGTACGTCGCCGCGAACTTCTCCTGCACCGCCGGCAGCACGTTGTCGTCGAGCGCGCCCTGCATGATCAGCATCGGCACCAGCGTGACGGGCTCGCGGCGCTCGAGGATCGCCTGCGGGCTGGCCTCGTGGATCGACTCCCACGGGTTGAAGTAGATCTTGTTGTTCTCGATCATCGACTGGCTCTTCCTCTTCTCCGCCTGCTGGTAGCGCGCGAAGGTATCGCTGATCGGCGAGCGCGTCGCGATGTACGCCACGGTCGCGTCGACGTTCGCGGCCGAGCTCAACGGGAAGGCGTTGTAGCGAGGGTCGCGCGGGCGCAGGCCGAGAAGCTGCGCCACGTGGCCGCCGCTGGAGCTGCCGTAGATCCCGAGCTTCGACGCGTCGCCGTTCCATTCGGCGGCCTTCGACTTGAGCCAGCGCACGCCGTAGTTCGCGTCCTGGACCGAGGCCGGGTACGGGGCTTCCTCGGAGAGCCGCAGGTCGATCGCCACGACGAGCACGCCGCTGGTCGCGATCGCACGGTCCATGGGCTCCTCGGCGAGGCGGTCCTTGCGGCGCCAGCCTCCGCCGTGCAGATCGAGCACGGTCGGGAACGGCCCGGGGCCCTGGGGCTGATAGATGCGCGCCATGAGCTGCCGGCCAGCTTCCGTCTTCCGGAACTCGACCTCGCTCACCTTGAGGTCGAACTTCGCCGCGGGATCGTAGGCCGTCTTCATCAGGGTCCCCCCTTGGGCCGCGCCGGCCCGCGCCACCATCGCGACCGCGCCCGCGCCGGTGACCTTCAGAAAGTCGCGACGTTCCATGGCCGCCCCCTGGCGTAGCATAGGCCCGAAATTCTGGAACGCGACAAGGAGCGAATGCAAATGCGATTCGGCCTCTTCGGAAGCGCGCAGGCGAGGCGGGGCGGCCCCGACGCCGACAGCGGCGTGGGGTTCCGCGAGTTCGTGGACTACAACGTCGAGGCGGAATCGCTCGGCTTCGTCAGCACCTTCCTCGTCGAGCACCACTTCACCAGCTTCGGCCAGATCTCGGCGACGCTGAACCTCCTGACCTTCATCGCCGCGCGCACGAAGAAGCTCAGGCTCGGCACCGCCGTCATCGTCCTGCCGTGGCACAACCCGGTGCTGCTGGCGGAACAGGTCGCGACGCTCGACCTGCTCTCGCAGGGCCGGGTCGACTTCGGGATCGGCTCCGGCTATCGCTACAAGGAGTTCGCGGGCTTCGCGATGGCGATGGAAGAGGCGCAGGAGCGGTTCGAGGAGTCGCTCGCCGTCATGCTCAAGTCGTGGACGTCGGACGAGCCGTGGTCGCATCGCGGCAAGTACTGGCGGTTCGACGAGGTCGTCGTGGAGCCGCCGACGCATCAGAAGCCGCACCCGCCGCTGTGGATGGGCGCCGGCAGCGCCGAATCGATCCGGAAGGTCGCGGAGAAGGGCTACAACCTGCTGCTCGACCAGTACGCGTCGTTCGAGGAGATCGGCGAGCGCATCGCGCTCTTCAAGGCCGAGGTCGAGAAGCTCGGCCGGAAGTTCGATCCGCTGACCGTCGGCGTCACCCGCTCGATCAACATCGTCAACACGCCGGCCGAGCTGCAGAAGGCGTACGAGAACCGGATCTTCGCGCGCCGCCGCATCGACAAGCTGACGATCCGTCCGGACAACCTGAACGCGAAGCGCCTGATCTCCGACGAGGCGATCTGCGCCGGCGCGCTCTACGGCACCGTCGACGAGGTCGCGCGCAAGATGGAGGTCCTGCGCGAGACCGGCGCCGAGTACGTGCTGCTCAACAGCGCGGGCGGCCCGCCGTCGATGCGGCGCTTCGCGCACGAGATCCGTCCGGCGTTCGCCGACTCGCCGAACCTCCAGCCGGCCTGACGGCCCGAACGTGATGCGGCGCACGGCGCTCCTCGCAATCCTCGTCGCCGTCGCGCTGGCGTGCGTCTCCCTGCCGCCGGCCGACGCGCAGCGGAAGAAAATCCTCCACATCGCGGCGAAGGAGCCGGACAGCCTCGATCCGCACACGAGCACCATCGGGCAGTCGCAGGCGATCGTGCGCTTCATGTACCGCGGCATGACGCGCTTCGCGATCAAGGACGGCAAGGTCACGACGTCCGAGGTCGAGCCCGATCTCGCCGAAAGCTGGAAGATCTCGCCCGACGGCACCGTGTGGACGTTCGCGCTGCGCCGCGGCGTACAGTTCCACAAGGGCTTCGGCGAGATGACCGCCGAGGACGTGAAGTTCAGCTTCGAGCGCCAGATCAAGCGCGCGCCGGGCACGCGCTTCGGCGTGAACCTCGAGATGATCAAGTCCGTCGAGGTGATCGACCCGCACACCGTTCAGATCGTGCTCAAGGCGTACGACCCGGTCTTCCCGATCCGCATGGCCGGCTACCAGCAGGGTTACGTCGTGTCGAAGAAGGCCGCGGAGAAGTTCGGCGAGCAGTACAAGTGGAATCCAATCGGCACGGGCCCGTTCGTCTTCGACCGTCACTCGCCGCGCGACAAGATCGTGCTGAAGGCGTTCGACGGCTTCCACCGCGGCCGGCCTCCGATCGACGAGGTGCACTGGTTCGACGTGCCCGAGGACGCCACCAAGCTCATCGGGCTCGAGAAGGGCACGTTCGACCTCGTCTATCCCGAGGCGGTGAGCGCGGACTTCGAAGCGCAGGTGAAGAGGATGGGCGCCGTGATCGACCGGCGCGGGCCGGGCGGCCAGGACCGCTTCTACATCAACATGACGAGGCCGCCGTTCGACGACATTCGCGTGCGCAAGGCGTTCATGCACGCGATCGACCGCACGGCGATCAAGGAGACGCTGTACCCGGGCAACCTCGCGCGGCTCGCCACGAGCCCGGTGCCCGCGGGCTACTTCGGCCACACGCCCGTCGAGCTGCCCGCGTACGATCCCGCGCTGGCGCGCAAGCTCCTGGCCGAGGCCGGGCACCCGAACGGCTTCACCGTGAAGAACTACTTCATGAGCAAGTCGTTCGCGTTTCCGAAAGTCATGACGCTCGCGCAGGAGCAGCTCCGCAAGGTCGGCATCGTCGTGGAGGTCCAGCTCGTCGAGCACGCGACGTATCACGAGCACATCAGAAAGAACTTGAACCCGTTCGTGCTCTTCGGCGGCATCCGCCTGCCCGACGCCGACCCGTGGCTGTCTCTGTTCTTTCACTCCAGCGAGATTCCGGATCCTGCGACCGGCAACAAGGGCACGAACTTCGCGCACTACCGCGCCATCGACGATCTCCTCGCGCAGGGCCGGCAGGAGCGCGATCCGAAGAAGCGCGCGCTCATCTATCACGAGGCGCAGCGCCGCATCATGCGCGACGCGGTGTGCCTGCCGCTGAGCGAGGTGCCGGGCGAGTGGGCGCGGAATCCGAAGCGCGTGAGCACGCCGTTCGATCCCGACTACGGCGAGGACGCGCTCCACTTCACCTACAACTACCCGGAGCTGCTCAAGATCCTCCCCTGATCCGTCACTTCGCGGCGGGACGCTTCCAGCCGAGCCAGTCGACGACAGCGCCGCCCATCACGCGCTCGAGGTCGCGCCCCTTCAGCCAGGGCAGCTCCTCGGTGAACATCGTCACGCACTGGCGGTACGAGCACGGCATGCGCGTGATGTCGGTGCCCCAGAACGCGCGATCCGGCCCGAAGGCCTCGAAGATCTGCTTCAGGTAGCCGTGGATGTTCTTGTACGGATACGCCTGGCTCGAGTAGCTCGGCGCGCCCGACATCTTGATGCCGACGTTCGGATACCGCGCGAGCGCGAGCGTGTCCTTCAGATCCGCGAACGCGGCGTCGTCGGCGACGCCGCTGCCGCCGCCGCTCCGCCCGAGATGATCGATGTGGAGCTTGAGGCCGGGGTGCCGCTCGGCGATCTTCGCGAGCGCAGGCATGTTGCCGCCTGCGAGCAGGCCGACCGGATAGCCGCCCTTCTCGCACGCCTTCCAGAACCAGTCGAGCGAGCCGTCGGTCCACCACGCCTTCTGGTGCGGCTGGTTGAACGTGAAGCGGAAGCCGAGCATCCCCGGCCGCTCCCGCCAGCGCGCGACGATCTGCTCCCGATCCGGGCTCTGCAAATCGAAGTGGCCGAGGATGCAGAACGTGTCGGGATGCGCGCGCACCGCGTCCACCGCGAGCGCGTTGACCGCCTCGCCGAGCGAGCTGGGCGGATGGATCACCGCGCAGTCGACGCCGGCCGACTTCATCTCGGCGAGCGCGTCGTCCTTCGAGTACGTCGGGATCTGCCGATGGTGCGCGCTCATCTTGCCGTTCTGCCAGATGTGGATCTGGGAATCGACGATCAGCATGGCGTCCCTCCCCGTGAAGTCGTGACGTAGTCTAGCCGAGCGCGAGGGCCGCAAGCGCGCGCGCGACGTCGGGGGGCTGCAGTCCGCGCCAGGGCTCCGTGAGCACGAGATGCGCGCGGAGCGGGCCGCCGACCACGTGGTCGTCGATGACCACGTAGCCTGCCACCTCGTGGTCGGCGAGCCACGTCAGGATCTCGTCGGTGCGATCGTTGTGGGGCAAGTGCGTCGGCGTCATGTCGACGACGCGCCCGGTGAATCCCTCCGCGTCCAGGATGTCCTGGAGCTCGGCGATGGTCTTGCCGTACCGCCACGTCGAGGAGACGACGACGTCCGCGGCGCTCGCCGCGACGATCTCGTTGAGGACCGTGATGCATGCCGGATCGAGATCGCCGTAGCGATCCCACCGCTTGATGGGCGCGAGCACGCCGTCGATGTCGAGGAAGACGATCCGGTCGCTCGTCACCTCAGGCTTTCGGCTCGGCGACGAACAGCGGAATCTTCCGCGTGGTCTTCGCCTGGTACTCCTCGTACGGCGGATAGGCCGCGACCGCGAGCTTCCACAACCGCGCGCGCTCCTTGTCGTCGGCAACCTCCCGCACGCGCATCGGCCGCACGTCGCGAAGGTCGCGCAGCTCCACGCTGGGGTTGGCGCGGAGGTTGTGGACCCACACCGGGTCCTTCGGCGCGCCGCCCACGGAGCCGACGAGCACGTAGCTGGTGCCGTCCTTCACCTTCATCAGGGGCGTCTTGCGGACGGCGCCCGTCTTGTTGCCCGTGTGCGTGACGATGATCACCGGCAGCCCGGTGTCGCGCAGCGTGGTCCCTTCGGTGCCGCCGCTCTTCTCGTAGAGCTCGACCTGGTCGCGCACCCACTGTCTCGGACTGGGAATGTATTCGGCCATCTCGCGAAGCGCCTCCGGGAAGGTGTGAGGACCGACGCCCGTTGCCGGGGCTGCCGTTGTCGCGCGCGCCGAGCTTGCGGTCGATGCGCTCGAGGATGCGGGTGTGACGGTTCAGCGTCTTGACGATCGCGAGACCGACGCCGCGGATCTCGCCGAATGACCGCTGCATGGCGACGCGCTCCTCTCGGCGCTCCTCGCGCAGCTCCTGGAGCACGTGCTCGAATGCCGTTTTGAGCCACGGGCCCACCCTAACGGCGTCGCGGCACACCGTCAACGTGTCGGATCAGATACGGTAGGCGCGCGCCACGTTCTCGCCGAGAATGCCGCGCCGGCCCGCGTCCGTCATCGGCGCCACCATCCCGCGCAGCTCTTCGAGATAGGCGCCGGGGTGGTCGGGATGCGGGTAGTCGCTCGCCCAGAAGAACTTGTCCTCGCCCACGTGCGGCATCAGCGCCGCGATCGTGCGCTCGTCCGGATCCGCGGAGATGAAGCACTGCCGCTTGAAGTAGTACGACGGCTTTTCCCTGAGCCGCACGGTGGCGCCGAGCGGTGTGCCGGTGAACGTCGCGTCGGCACGATCGAGGAAGTAGCCGATCCAGCCCGCCTGCGACTCGAGCACGACCACGCGCAGGCGCGGGAAGCGCTCGAAGACGCCGAGCTGGAAGAACGTCGCGAACGCCTGCTGCACGCCCTGCCCCGCGAACAGGTTGAAGTACCAGACGGCCCACCCGAACCTGTCGAAACGGTGGTGGACGTTGAACGCGAGGGGCTCGAACGTCGGATGGATCGCGAGCGGCACGTCCAGGTCCTGCGCGGCCGCGAAGACCGCGTCGTGGCGCGGATCGCCGTGCGGCACGCGCGTGATCGTGAACGGGCAGACGAACGCGCCGCGGCAGCCGTCCTTCACCGCGCGCTCGAGCTCGCGCGCCGCCGCCGCGGGATCGCCGAGCGACAGGTGGGCGATCGGGACCAGCCGGCCGCCCGAGTCGCGGCAGAAGTCGGCGATCCACCGGTTGTACGCGCGGCAATACGCGCCGGAGAGCTCGGCGTCGAAGCACTCGGCCTCCCACAGGAGGCCGAGCGTCGGATAGAGCACGGCCTTCGCCATCCCCTCGCGGTCGAGGAGCTGCACGCGCTCCTTCATGTCCATCGTGCCGAACGCGGCGCCGCGCAGGTACGTCTGCTCCGGCGTGGCGCGCACGCCACGGACCTTGTCGGGCTCGACCTCGCCGCGCATCGCGCGCTCGCGCAGCTCCCTGGCCTCGTCCACGCGCTTGCCCATGCCGCCGAGCGCCCCGAGCTGACCAGGGCGCGCGATCGTCGACGGCCGTCCGTCGATGAGGAACTGCTCGAAGCCGTCGTCGCCCGCGCGGATGCGCAGCGCGCGGTCGCGATACGCGGGCTCGAGGTAGGTCTCCCACAGGTCCGGCGGCTCGAGGATGTGCCCGTCGCAGTCGATCACGAGCTCGCTGGTCATGGGAATCCCCTACGCGTGAAACGCGCGACGGCCTTGTTCGCGTGTCCAGAGCCGGATGAGGTGGCGCCTCAGCGCGGGATCGGGCGCGTCCACGAACTCCGTGCGGCTGTGCGCGAACTGCCGGTTGCTGATGAACTGCACCTGGCCGCGCTCGACCGTGAACTCCACCCAGAGCTCCGGCTCGTTCACGATCGCGTCCATCGCGGCCAGCGCGTCCGCGCCTTCCGCGTCGAGCGGCTCGTCCGCGAGCTTCGCGCCGTTCTGGATCAGCCGCTCGTTATATGACGCGGTCAGCTCACCGCCTTCGCCGCGAAAGATCGGGCGGTGCGAGACCTTCGCTTCGTCCGCAGCGTGCTCGGCCTGGCGATCCCACGGATACGGCCGATAGAGGCGCGGCAGCAGCTTCGGATGACGGCGGCGCAGCTCGTTGTGGACGGTGGCGAGGCTCACGAACCGGCTCACGCCCCCCTTCTGCGCGCGGTTGATGCAATAGAGCCCCACCTGCTCCGGCGGCCGCTCGGTCCACGCGGCGTCGGTGTGGAAGCGCAGGTCGAGATTCGTGAGCGAGACGCGCACGCCGTACTCGAGCGCGCGGCCGGTGTCCTTCACGTCGTACAGCATGGTGCCGTCCCACTTCGTGGGCACCACGCGGCCGAGCAGCGAGCCGAGCAGCCACATGAGCGCGCGATTCTCGTCCAGCGAGTAGCGTTCGACCGGTACCTGGTCGACGACCGCGAGCCCGATGCCCGCGCGCAGCTTCTCGCGCACGCGGCGCATGGCGTCCGCGCACGCCGAGAGCGAGAACTCGTCCGGGCGCAGCAGCAGCGTCGGCCGCGGGTCACGCTGGAGGCTCCTCACGACGCCGTCCAGCTCGGCGACGGCGGCCGCCGGCAGCGGCACGACCCAGTCGCGCGGCCCGATCTCGTCCCGCTTCCAGGCGCGCGGCGTGTCGATGTGAGCGGTCAGCATGGTCCGAAGACTACCCCTTCACCGACCCCGCGGCGAGCCCCTCGACCATCCAGCGCTGGATGAACATGTAGAGCCCGACGACCGGCAGCGTGGTGATCACCGACGCCGCCATGAGCTGTCCCCAGGAGAAGACATCGCCGTAGATCAGCAGGTTGAGGCCGACCGGCACCGTGAGCTTCGTCTCGTCCTGGATGAAGACCAGCGCGTACAGGAACTCGTTCCACGAGAGCGTGAACGCGAAGATCGCGGAGGCGACGATGCCCGGCGCCGCGAGCGGCAGCAGCACCCGCACGAGCGCCGCCGTCCGCGTCGCGCCGTCGACGAACGCGGCCTCCTCGAGCTCGCGGGGCAGCGCCTTGAAGAATCCGATCATCAGCCACGTGCAGAACGGGACCGTGAACGTCGGGTACGAGAGCACGAGCGCGGTCAGGTCGTTGGTGGCACCGATCTCCGCGAGCACGCGATAGAGCGGGATGAAGAGCAGCGCCGGCGGCACCAGGTAGAGGATCAGCACCAGCGTCGCGATGGCTTCGCGCCCGGGGAACCTGAGCCGCGCCACCGCGTACCCGCTCAGGCTCGCGACGACCGTGGTGATGAGCGTCACGAGGACGGCGGTCGTCGCGCTGTTGCGGAGCCAGAGCGGAAAGCGCGTGGCCCACAGGGCCGTGTAGTTCTCCCACGTGAACGGCTTCGGCACGTAGATGCTCACCGCGAACTGGATCTGCTCGTACGTCTTGAACGACATGCTGGCGATCCACCAGAACGGGACCAGCACGAGCAGCAAGAATGCGACGAGCCCGATGAGCGTGAGCGCACGCGTCCACGCCATCTCAGTCGCGCTCCCGCAGCAGATACCGGCTGACCAGCGCGATGCCGGCCACCAGCACGGGGACCAGGAAGATCGCGATCGTCACGCCCCGGCCCCACCGGAGCTGGTTGAACGCGACCTCGTACGAGTACGTGGCGAGCACCTGCGTGGCCGTCCCGGGACCGCCGCGCGTCATCACGTAGATGATGTTGAAGTCGTTGATCGTCAGGATGAAGCTCAGCACGAACGTCACGATCATCACGTGCCGCAGCCCGGGCAGCGTCACGTGGCGAAAGCGGCTCCAGGGGCCCGCGCCGTCCACCGACGCGGCGTCGTAGTGCTCGCGCGGGATCGCCTGCATCGCCGCGAGGTACGAGACGCCGAAGAACGGAAAGCCGCGCCACCAGTTCGCGACGACCACGGCGGCCATCGCGCCCGCCGGCGTGGCCATGAACGCGATCGGTGAGCGGATCACGCCCGCGTCGATCAGCACGCTGTTGAAGAACCCGCGCCCGGGGAAGCCGTCGAACATCCACCGCCACGTGAGCGCGATGATCACGGTCGACGTGATCCACGGCAGCAGGAAGAGCCCGCGGAAGAAGTTCCGTCCCCGCCCCACGTGGTGCAGCACCAGCGCCATCGCGAGGCCGGTGAGCACTTTGAGGAACAGCGACGCGAGCGTGAACACGGCCGTGTTGCGGACCACGTCGTAGAACGTGTCGTCGTGCAGCAGGTAGTCGTAGTTGCGGAGGCCGACGAAGCGCTCGGGATAGCCGACGAGCTTGTCGGTGAGCGAGAGCCAGATCGCGCGCGCGAAGGGATACGCGATGAGCGCCACCACCAGGACCAGGAGCGGCAGCAGGAACAGCACTGCCGCTCCCGTGTCGCGGTGGGCGCTGCGCCTCACGCGCCGAGCGTCGTGTAGATCTCTTTGATCTTCTTGTCCGCCCAGTCGATCGCCTGGTCGACCGACCACTTGTCGACGATGACCTTCGCCGGCATGTCGGTGAGCACGTTGCTCGCCTGCACCTCGGCGGCGGCGGCGGTGACGGGGCCGGGCCACCCGGTGGGCGCGAACCACTCCGCGGCCTTGCCGAACGTCCGGTAGTTGTCGTTCTTGTTGAAGTAGTCCTGCGACGCCGCGCGTGCCTTGTCGAGGACGGGCGCGAACTGGCCGTACGAATCGCGCATGACGAGCAGCGTCTCCTCGGGCGAGAGGAGGTGCGCGATGAGGCTCATCGCCGACTCCGGGTCCTTGCTGTTCTTGAAGACGCCCATGCTCATCGCGATGGCCCACATGCGCCGCCCGTCGGGCCCGGCGAGATGCGGCAGCGCCACGTGATTGGCGAGCGCCTCTTCCTTCTTCTTCTTGTCGGCGGCGTCCGTCGCCTTCGCGACCGCGTTCTCCATCGCGAACGTGATGCTCGGGCCGTTGGACGTCTGCGCGATGTTCTTCGCGATGAAGTTCTCGTTGTTGCCGGACCCCGTCCACGTGAGCGTGTCGGCGGGCTGGATACCTTCCTTGTAGATGTCGGTGGCCCAGCGCATGACGGTCTGCATCTGCGGCGTCCTGATCGACGTGTACTTCCCGTTCTTCCCGGCCCAGCCGACGCCGTGCGAGTACATCAGGCTCTGCATGACGCCGTAGCCGTCCGCCGTGCGGTTCCAGCTCTGGCCCATGCCGTAGAAGTTGTCCTTCGGGCGGTTGACGGCGGCGGCGACCTTCTTGGCCTCCTCGAACGTGGACGGCATCTTCAGCTTCGCCTTCTCGAGGACGTCGCGCCACACGTACCAGAACGCGCCCATGACGTACCACGGGATCGCCCACGTCTTGCCGTCGACGATCGTGACGGGCACCACGTTGGCCGGCGGTTTGCCGACCTGCCCTTCGATCTGCTTCGAGAACGCGCTGAGGTCGAGCAGCTGGCCCATGCCGGCGAAGCGCGCCGGCGCGCCTGTCTCGAGCTGCGCGACGTCGGGCGTGCTCTTGTTCTCGATCGCCGCCACGTACTTCGTCTGCATGTCCTCGAACGTGAAGTACTCGACGGTGACGCTGCCGCCGTGCTTCTGCGCCCAGCGCGCGGCGCTCGCCTCGATGGCCTTGTTGGTCGGCTCGACGTACGTCTTCAGAATCCACATGCGCAGGCTCGCGGCTTTCTTCTGCGCCGGCGCCTGCTGCACGCCCATCGCGAGCGCCGCCGACGCGCCCGCCGCACCGATCAGGAATCCTCGTCGACTCACGTGCGTCATGCCTTCGCCTCCCCTAAACCGTCGCCTTCTGGAAGTACGACCGTTTGGCTGCGGACTGGTTCTCGTAGATCGATCCCTGGCGCTCGGCGGGCGGCAGCGGCATGCGCACCGGCACCGCCGTCACGCGCGGCTCGATCGTGGGCACGCCGGCGAGCACACGGCGGTTGAAGTCGTCGAAGTCCTTGACGCCGAGCAGCGGCCACGCATCCGCCGCCATGATCTCGTAGAGGAGAAGGTTGCGGTCGCGATCGGACGTGTTGAGCGCGGAGCCGTGCAGCGCGCGCACGTGATGGAACGACATGCAGCCCGCGCGGCCGGTGAGCGGCACCGCGCGGTCGATCTCCGCTTCGATGTCGGCCGGGTCGACGAGCCCGCAGAAACGCCCGTCGTCCCCGTGGTGGTTCCACACGGGGCCGCGATGACTACCCGGCACCACCATGAGCGGGCCGTTCTCCAGATCCGTGTCGTCGAGCATGACGCCGATCGCGAGGATGTCGTCGTTCGTGTGCGGATAGAACGCCCAGTCCTGATGCCACTCGACCGGAGAGCCGTACCGCGCCGCCTTCATGTTCAGCTTCGAGCCCTGGAGGCGCAGGTCCGGCCCGATGAGCGCAGCGACGACGTCGAGCACCGCGCGCTTGCGCACGAGGCGGTCGAACGCGGGGTGGACCTTGTGCGGCTGCTTGATCCGTCGCACCTGCGGCGCCACGCGCGTGTGGCCGGGCTCGAGGTCGTACACGTCGGTGTGCGTGTCGACGTCCGCGGCGCCGGCGACGAGCGCCGCGATCACGCTCCGGAGCTCCGCCAGCTCGGCCGCGGTCACGAGATCGGGGACCACGATGAAGCCGTCGCGGCGGTACGCGGCGCGCTGATCCTCGCTGATCATGGCGGGGCTAGCTTACTCGATCACGCAGGCGCTCGACGATCGCGGCCACGTGCAACGCGGTCGTGTCGAGCGCCGGGACGCCCGCGACGACGGAGTCGCGAAGCAGCAACGGCAGCTCGGTCCCGCCGAGGATCACGCCGTCGAGCTGTTCCTGGCCACGAAGACGCGTGATGACCGCCGTCAGCTCGCGGCGCGTCTCGTCGCGGAACTCGCCCTTCAGCAGCTCGTCGATGTAGCGCGCGTGGATCCGCGCGCGGTCCGGCGCATCGGGCGCCACCACGGCGATGCCGGATCGGGCGAAGACGGTCGGATAGAACGGCGCCTCCATGGTGAAGCGGGTGCCCAGGAGGAGCAGCCGGCGCAACCCGCGGCGCCGCGCTTCCTCGGCGCACACCTCCACGATGCTCAACAACGGCACCGGAGATTTCGCCGCGAGCTCGTCGAACACGAGGTGCGCGGTGTTCGCGGTCATGGCGGCGAAGTCGACGCCGGCGCCCGCGAGACGGCGCAGCGATTCCAGCAGGTATGCCGCGAGCCCGGCGTGATCGCCGATCGCGAGACGGATGCCGACCTGCACGTCGAGGCTGTCGATGACGATCGCCGGCGCGCTCGACGGGTCGATGGCCGCCCACGCGTCGAGAATGCGACGGTAGTAGTCGATGGTGGACTCCGGCCCGAGACCGCCGACGATCCCAACGCGCGTCATCTTCGATGTAAGGTAAGCCGAGCATGCCGACGGATGCCACCGGGCGCGTGCACCTCAGCGTCGCCGACGCGCGCGCGCTCGGCGAACGCGCGATGCGCGGGATCGGCTACGACCCGGAAGGGGCGTGGATCCTCACCGATCACGTGCTCGACGCCGCGCTGTGCGGCTACGAGTACTCCGGGCTGCCGAAGCTGCTCAACGTCGCCGACCATCCCCGCTTCAAGGCGCCGCGCGCCCCGATGCGCGTCCTCAAGAGCACGAGCGTGTCGGTGCTCTACGACGGCGGCAACCAGAGCGGGATGATCGGCATGTATCACGCGACCCGCGCGGTGATCGAGCGGGCGACCGCGCACGGCTTCGCGCTCGTCGGCGTCAACAACATCTGGATGAGCGGGCGCAGCGCGTACTACGTGGAGATGGCGGCGCGCGCGGGCCTGGTCGGCATCCACACGGTGGCGGCGCCGCCGCTGGTCGCGCCGCCCGGAGGCGCGAAGGCGATGCTGGGCACCAATCCGATCGCTTTCGGCTTCCCGATGGACGGCGATCCACTCGTGATCGATCTCGGCACGTCCGCGTTCATGGGCACTGATCTCCAGTTCCGCCAGCGTCTCGGCATTCCCCTCCCCGACGGCGTCGCGATCGACGCGAACGGGCACCCGACGACGGACGCGAGCGCCGCGCGCAGGGGCGCGCTGCTGCCGTTCGGCGGACACAAGGGCTACGCGCTCGCCATCGCGATGCACGCGCTCGGCGTCCTCGCCACCGGCGCCGGCGAGACCGGCGGCTACCTGTTCATCGCGTTCAAGCCCGATCTGTTCCTCGCGCTCGACGACTACCGCCGCGCGCTGGCCAATCAGATCGCGATCATCAAGGCGACGCCGCGCCAGGGCGGCGTCGACGAGATCCGGATTCCCGGCGAGCGCGCGTATCGCGAGCGCGCGCGCCTCACGCGCGAAGGCATCGAGATCGACACGCGCATCCACGACGCGCTGCGCGCGCTCGCGGAGCGGCGCGAAGAGAGGTGACCATGCGCGAGAACACGCTCAAGCAGCGGCTCTACGCCGGCAAGGCGGCGTTCGGGGTCATGTGCACGTTCCCCTCGCCCGCCGTGGTCGAGATGCTCGGCCATCTCGGCTTCGACTGGATCCTGCTCGACAACGAGCACGGCTCGATCACCGTCGACACCGCCGAGGCGTGCATCGCGGCCGCCGAGCTCACCGGCATGGCGCCGATCGTTCGTCCCGTCGGCAACAAGCCGGAGATCATCGCGCCGTTCCTCGACCGCGGCGCGTGGGGCGTGCAGGTGCCGCACGTCAACACCGCGGCGGAGGCGCGCGCGGCCGTCGACGCGGTGAAGTACGGCCCCGAAGGGCATCGCGGGATCTTCAGCGGCGGCCGCGCTGCGAGTTACGGCTTCAAGGGGTCGACCGCGGACTACGCGCGGGAGGCCAACCGCCAGACGCTCGTGTGCCTGATGCTCGAGGAGGTCGAGGCGATCGACAACCTGCCCGATCTCGTGAAGGTTTCCGGCGTCGACGTGTTCTTCATCGGCTCCGGCGATCTGTCGCAATCGATGGGGCTGACCGGCCAGCAGGCGCATCCCGACGTGCAGGCCGTGATGGAGCGCGGCATCGAGGTCATCACGAGCGCCGGGCGCATCGCGGGGTGTAGCTGCCCCGACAACCTGATCCCGAAGTTCCTCGGCCTCGGCGTGCAGTATTTCCACAGCGGCGTGAACCGGCTGCTGCAGCAGAGCAGCGACGCGTACCTCAAGACGATGCGTCAGGCTGCGGCCGGCGCGGGAAGGTAAGGCGAAGCCGATGGCCCGCATTCCGCTCGTCACCAGCAGGGATCAGATCGCGGAGAAGGAGAGGCCCGCGTACGACGCGTTCATCGCGAGCCGTGGCGGCCGGCCCAACATCGGCCCCTATTCGCTGCTCGCGCACATGCCCGAGATGGCGCAGAAGCTCGAAGCGCTCCGGCTCCACCTTCGCGACGAAGCCAGCGTCTCCCAGAAGCTGCAGGAGCTGGTGATGATCTCCGTCGCGCGCGAGATGAGCTGCGCGTTCATCTGGTACGCGCACGCCGCGGCGGCGAAGCAGGCCGGCGTGCGGGCGGACGTCGTCGACGACATTCGAGAGAGGCGCCCGCCGAAGCTCGACGCCGAGGAGCAGACCGTGGTCGACTTCACGCGCGAGCTGTTGCAGAACCGCAAGGTCAGCCGCGCGACGTTCGACGCGGCGACGGCGAAGCTCGGGCAGCGCGGGGTGATGACGCTGACGAACCTGATCGCGACCTACGCGGTGCTGGCCTACAACATGAACGCGTACGAGCTGGAAGCTCCGGCGCACCCGACGGAGAAGGGGCTGTCCTAGGTGGCGGGCGGATCCTGGCGCTCGACGATGAAGCCGCCGATCGCCAGGACGTCGAGGCGGCCCTGCCGGAACGTCTGGATCGCCTCGCGCGGCTTCTCGTTCCTGAAGACGATCTGGGGGCGCGCGGTGCCGTCGACGTGGACGATGCCGGGCGCCTCGCGCCGGCAGCGCTCGGTCACGTCACACGTCATCGTCATGAAGAGATAGGGCTTCAGCTCGCCGGACGGCACCTGGAAGTACTCCGGCACGTCGACGTCGCGCACGTAGGGCGCGAACGGCATGAACTCCGTGCGGTTCAGCCGCGTGTTGAGCCACTGATTCACCGACGGATCTTCCGCCGAGTAGATGATCGAGCGATTGCCGAGCGCGCGCGGCCCGTACTCCATCGCCCCGCCGAAGCGCCCCACGACCTTCTTGCCGCGGATGAGCGCCGCGACCGCGCGCGCCAGCGACGCGGGACGCCGGTACGGCACGCCGGCCGCCCGCAGCTCCGCTTCGATGTCCTCGTCGGTGAACGGCCGCCCCCAGTAGAGGTTGGAGACGTCGAAGCGGTTCCGGAAGCCGCCGTGCGTGAAGCCGTAGATCATGGCGGCGCCAAGATTCAATCCCGCGTCGCTCATGTTCGGAAAGATGTAGACGCTCTTCGCCGACGGGAGCTCCGCGATCTTCTGGTTCACGCGGACGTTGGCGAACAGTCCGCCCGCGAGGAAGAGGTGCTGCGGCGCGCCGCCTCCGAATCGCGCGACGACGTCGGCGACGTACTGGCAGACCATCTCCTCGGTATGGTGCTGGATCCCCGCGCTGCTTGGGATCGCCGAAGGCGCCGAGGCGGCGGAAGTGCTCCTGGACCCGAAGGTGATCGCGCTTCGAGGGAAGCCGGAACGTCGTGCGCACGGCCGCGAGCCCGAGCTCGCTGCCGAGCAGGAACTTCTCCACGTGCAACCGGATGTACTTGCCTTCCATCGCCACCGCGGAGACGTCGGAGGGCCGGCGCCCGGCGATCTCGAACAGCTCCTGGATCGCGAGGTACGGGAATCCGGAGTGCATCTTGATGCGGCTGAGACGCTCTTCGTTGACGGCCGCCAGGACTCCCGAGGGATCGACGAGACAGGCGCCGCTATCGTGACCTATGTTGAGCCCCAACACGAGGGCGGACACTGTGAAACTATACCGCAGGAGACGTGAGGCCATGACAGACACCGCACACTGGGTCGGGACCTGGACCGCGGCGCCGGCGCCCGCCGAAGGCGCGGCGTTCCTCAATCACACGCTCCGCATGATTCCGCGCGTCAGCATCGGGGGCAGCCGGGCGCGCGTGCGCATCTCGAACGCCTACGGCGCGCGGCCGCTCGCGATCGGCAGCGCGTACCTCGGCGTGCGGAGCGCGGGTCCGGGCGTCGTGCCCGGCTCGAATCGCCGCCTGACGTTCGGCGGCGAGACCGGCGCGACGGTGGCGGCAGGCGCGCTCATCGTCAGCGATCCCGTCGAGCTCACGTTCGCGCCGCTCGCGGATCTCGCCGTCAGCGTTCACCTGCCCCAGGATCTGCCGGCGAGCTTCGGGATCACCGGACGCTACGCGCGGCAGACCAACTACATCTCGCCGCCGGGTGACTTCAGCGGCGAGGACGTGATGCCGGTCGGCAAGCTGACAGACGACTGGTATTTCGTCTCCGGTGTCGACGTCGTCGCGCCGCGCGAGACCGGCGCGATCGTCGCCGTCGGCGACTCCCTCACCGACGCCAACATCTCGACGCACGACGGCCATCACAGCTGGCCGGCGCAGCTCGCGCGCCGCCTGATGGCGCGCACGAGCGGGCGGCCGATGGCCGTGATGAACCAGGGGCTCGGCGGCAACCGCATCCTGCACGACATCCGCGGCGACAGCGGGCTGCGCCGCTTCGACCGCGACGTGCTCGCGCAGCCCGGGGTCACGCACACGATCATCATGCTGGGCACGAACGATCTGCGGAATCGTCCGGGCAAGGCGGAGGAAGAAGTGACGGCGCCGCAGATGATCGCGGGCCTCAAGCAATTCGCCGTCCGCGGGCACGCTCACGGGATCAGGGTGATCGCCGCCACGCTCACGCCGTTCGAGAACGAGACGTTCCTGGTCGGCGCCTGGAATCCGAAGCGCGAGGCCGTGCGCCAGGCCGTCAACGATTGGATGCGCAAGGCGGGCGAGTTCGACGCGATCGTCGACTTCGACCGCGCGCTGCGCGATCCCAGCCATCCGACGAGCATGCTGCCGGTCTACGATTGCGGCGACCACCTGCACCCGAGCGACGCGGGGTACCGCGCGATGGGCGACGCGATCGATCTCTCGCTGTTCGAGGAGCCACGAGCATGAGCCGCGACGCGCTGCGCACGATCCTCCCGGTCGCGGGCCGGGACCCGAAGCTCGCCGATCGCGTCCAGATCAGCGGCGACACCGACCCGATCCTGCCCACGTCGTTCCGTATCGCCGAGACCAGCGCGGCCGCGCTGGCCGCGGTCGGGCTCGCTGTCTCCGACCTGTGGCACCTCAGGACCGGACGCCACCAGGACGTCGCGGTCGACGTCCGCCAGGCGACCGCGTCGCTGCGCAGCGGGCACTATCTGAAAATCGACGGCAAGGCCGTGTCGACCGAGCGCAACACGATCATGGGCACGTATCCCGCGAAGAACGGGCGCTGGAGCTACCTCCACTGCAACTTCCCGAACCATCGCGCGGCCGCGCTGAGCGTGCTCGGCGTGCCGGAAGACCGCGAGGCCGTCCGCCAGGCCGTCGCGAAGCGGGACGCGCTCGAGCTGGAGGAAGCGATCATCGCCGCGAAGGGCGCGGGCGGCATGGTGCGCACGATGGACGAGTGGGCGCAGCACCCGCAGGCGGCGGCGATCGCGTCGCTGCCGCTGATGGAGATCGTGAAGATCGGCGACAGCGCGCCGGAGAAGCTTCCCGACGGTGACCGTCCCCTCTCCGGTGTCCGGGTGCTCGATCTCACGCGCGTGCTCGCGGGCCCGACGTGCGCGCGCACGCTCGCCGAGCACGGCGCCGACGTGCTGAAGATCACCGCCAAGCACCTGCCGAACCTCGGGTATCAGGAATTCGACACCGGCCACGGCAAGCTCTCGGCGCATCTCGATCTCCGGCAATCCACGGATGTTGAAACCCTGCGCGGGCTGGTGAGCGAGGCCGACGTGTTCTCGCAGGGCTATCGCCCCGGCACGCTCGGCGATCGCGGGTTCTCGCCGGAGGCGCTGGCGAAGATGCGGCCCGGCATCGTCGTCGTCTCGCTGTGCGCGTTCAGCCACGTCGGGCCGTGGGCGTCGCGCCGCGGCTTCGACACCGTCGTGCAGACGGTCAGCGGCGTCACGAGCCGCCAGGGCGATCTCTTCCCCGGCGCTGCGCCGGGCCCGCAGTTCTATCCGGTGTCCGCGATCGACTACCTCACCGGCTACCTGATGGCGTTCGGCGCGATCGTCGCGCTTGGCCGCCGCGCGCGCGAAGGCGGCAGCTGGCTCGTGCGGATCTCGCTCGCGCAGACCGGACGCTGGCTCGTCGGTCGCGGCGAGGTGCCGGTGAAGGAGCTGAAGGACATTCCGAAGGAGTTCACGGCCGCCGAGCTCGAGCGCTGGTCGATGACGAGCGAGACGCCGGGCGGGAAGCTCACGCACCTCGCGCCGGTGCTGCGCATGTCGGAGACGGCGCCGCGCTGGGCCCGGCCGTCGGTCCCGCTCGGGTATCACGAGCCGGTGTGGCCGAAGCGCTGACGCACGGCACGCGCGAGGCGCTCGACGCCTCGACCGACGTGCTGGTGGTCGGCGGCGGGCCCGCGGGCGCATGGGCGGCGCTCACCGCCGCCGGCGCCGGCGCGCGCGTCGTGCTCGTCGACAAGGGGTATCTCGGCACGAGCGGCGCGACGGCGCCGTCGAACACCGGCACGTGGTTCGTGCCGCCGGGAGAAGGCCGCCGCGCCGCGATCGCGCAGCGGCAACCGCGCACCGGCGGTCTCGCCGATCGGCGCTGGGTCGAGCGCACGCTCGACACCGCGTGGGACAGGCTGCACGCGCTCGCCGCGTGGGGCTATCCGTTCCCGAACGACGACGACGGCAAGCCGTATCTCGCGAACCTGCGCGGGCCCGACTACATGCACTTCATGCGGCGGCGCGTGCTCGCGGCCGGCGTGACGGTGCTCGATCATCATCCGGCGCTCGAGCTGCTCGGCGACGGAGACACGATCGCGGGCGCGGCGGGCGTCGACCGCCAGGGGCACCGGCAGTGGCGCTTGCGCGCCGGCGCCGTGGTGCTCGCGACCGGCGGCTGCGCGTTCGGCGAGTGCATGCTCGGCGCCGCGACGTTGACGGGCGACGGCTACCTGATGGCCGCCGAGTCCGGCGCCGCGCTCTCGGGCATGGAGTTCTCAGCGCAATACGCGTTCACGCCGAAGCCCAGCGCGATGAACAAGGGGTTGCCGTTCCGCTGGGCGAGCTTCACGCGCGCGGACGGCACGCCGGTCTCCACCGACGGACGCGACCGCTTCGCGGCGGTTGCCGAGGCGATACTCGAGGGACCGGTGTTCGCTCAGTACGACCTCGCGTCACCCGACATCCGCGCGTGGCTGAGACAGGGTCAGCCGAACTGCTTCCTGCCGCTCGACCGCACCGGCGTCGATCCGTTCACGCAGCGATGGCCCGTGACGATGCGCTGTGAGGGCACCGTGCGTGGCGTCGGAGGAATCAGACTCGCCGACGACGACTGCGCGACCGGCGTGCCCGGGCTCTACGCCGCGGGTGACGCGGCATCGCGCGAGCGCCTGACCGGCGCGATCAGCGGGGGCGGCGGGCCGAACGCGTCGTGGGCGATCGCGTCGGGCAACTGGGCGGGGCGCGCCGCCGCGGCGTTCGCGCTGCGCACCGGCGCGCGGGCGGCGGACCGTCGCGTGAGAGCGCTCGGCGAAGCGGGGCTGCGTCCGGCCGGAGCCGCGCGCTCGGATTTCGACGCCGACGCCATCGTGCGCACCGTGCGCGAGGAGATGCTCCCGCTCGACCGCAACTTCTTCCGTCGCGAGTCGACGCTGCGCGCGTCGCTCGAGCGCCTCGACGCGTGCTGGGCCGATCTCCGCGCCCACGCGCGCGACGACGGCCGAGGCGACGGCGTCGTTGCGCTCAAGGTGCGCGAGGCGGCGGCGCTGACGGCGACGAGCCGCTGGGCGTATCGCGCCGCGCTCGCGCGCACCGAAAGCCGCGGCATACATCGCCGCCGCGACGTGCCAGGCAGCGATCCCGCGTTCGTGTGCTCGATCCACGCGACGGGCCTCGACGACGTCCGCGTCAGCCGCGGCGTGATCGCGAGCGCGTCGTGATCGAGATCGTCTCCGCGCGCCGCTGCATCGCCTGCGACCTCTGCGTGAAGGCGTGCCCGGCGAACGTCTTCGACGCGGTAACGGGCGGGGCGCCCGTGATCGCGCGCCAGGCCGACTGCCAGACGTGCTTCCTCTGCGAGATCTACTGCCCGACCGACGCGCTCTACGTCGCGCCGGGCGCGGAAGGACCGACGGCCGTGAGCGAGGGCGAGGTCGAAGCCGCGGGGCTGTTCGGCAGCTACGCGCGCGCGCTCGGCTGGCGCCGTGGGCGGCCCGGCGGCGCGGAGCACGACCCGACGTTCCGCCTGCGCGCCGCCGTGCAGTAGCGCGCCCGCGCGGCGGTCGCGCTCAGCGGCGTGGAATCTCCGCGCGCATGTCCATCGGCGTCTTGCCGGGCGGGAGCGGCGGGCGTCGGATCAGATCCTCGTACGGGCGGCCTGCCTCGTACTCGCGGATCAGCTCCTCCGGGTCGAAGATCACGCCGATCGGGTTCTCGGCGAAGTCCGCGCTGGTGAAGTACGCGTTGGCCTCGGGCATCGCGAAGTTGTCGATCTGCAGCTCCACGCGCAGCCCGTCGGGATCGCGGTAGTACATCGAGGTCGTCGGCCCGTGGTTGATGCACCGCGCGGGCTCGATGCCCGCCGCCTTCAGCCGGCGGTACGTGGCGAGCAGCGCGCCAAGGTCCGCGTAGGTGTACGCGATGTGATGCACTCCGGCCGCCGCGTCGTCGGGCATGGGGCTGTTCGGCGCGTTGATGACGGCCACGCGATGGTGCTCGTCGTCGTAGGTCAGGAACGCGATGAAGTCGTTCCGGAACGCCACGCGCGCCTGCAGCACCGCGGCGTACCACGAGATCACCGCGTCGAACCTCGCGGTCTTGAGAACGACGTGGGCGAACTTCGCGGGCGAGATCCGTTGAGCGTCCGCCGGCAGGCTTCGGGTCGCGGTCGTCGCTGTCGCCATGGACTCAAGGTATCACCGATGGCCGCCGCTCGAGAGCTTCCGGGCCCCTGCCGCCGTTTGGGTCGTACTCCGTTTATCATGCCGGGGACGCGCGCACGCGTGGAGGAACGGCATGGACAAGGTCGTCGCATCGCCCGAGCAGGCCGTCGCCGACATCCCCGACGGCGCCACCGTCGCCATCGCGGGCTTCGGGGTCGCGCACCGCTTCGCCACCGCGCTGATCTGCGCGCTCCGCGACCAGAAGACGCGCGACCTCACGCTGGTCTGCAACTCCCTCGGCGACGCCGGGGCGCAGCGCGGCCAGATCCTCGCCGAGAACAACCAGGTGAAGAAGCTGATCGCGGCGTTCTCGGTGCGGCCGGGAACGCCGACCGCGAGCGAGCAGCAGATCAACGCGGGCACGATGGACGTCGAGCTGGTGCCGCAGGGCATCCTCGTCGAGCGCTGCCGCGCGGGCGGCGCGGGCATCGCGGCGTTCTACTCGCCGACCGGCGTCGACACCGACCTCGCGGCCGGCCGCGAGATCCGCGAGTTCGACGGCAAGCGCTACGTCCTCGAGCACGCGATCCACGTCGACTACGCGCTGCTGCGCGGCTATCGCGCGGACCGGCTCGGAAACGTCCAGTTCCGCGGGGGCAGCCAGAACTTCAACCCGGCGTTCGCGAAAGCCGCGCGCGTGGCGATCGTCGAGGTGGACGAGATCGTCGAGCCCGGCGAGATCGGGCCCGAGCTGATCGACCTGCCCGGCATCTTCGTCTCGCGCGTCGTGAAGACCACGCACACCTTCGACGCGAAGGCGTGGCGCCGGCCCCAGCGGCGGCCCACGGACCAGCCGCGGCTCTACCGCGACAAGCCCGCGCTCACCCGCGAAGGGATCGCGCGCAACGCCGCGAAGCTCGTCAAGGAAGGCACGTACGTCAACCTCGGCGTCGGCATCCCGACGATGGTCTCGAATTACCTCGAAGGCCGGGACGTGATCTTGCACGCCGAGAACGGCGTGCTCGGCTACGGCCGCATGGTGTCCGAGGAAAAGGACATCGATCCCGACATCTACAACGCCGCCGGCCAGTACGTCGCGCTGAACGCGGGCGCGTCGTTCTTCGACAGCGTGGCGTCGTTCGAGATGGCGCGCGGCGGCTTCATCGACACGGTGATCCTCGGCGCCTACGAGGTCGACGAGAGCGGCAGCGTCGCGAACTGGAGCACCGCGGACGCGAAGCGCGGCGGCATCGGCGGCGCCATGGATCTGCTCTCCGGCAAGGGCGACCTGATCATCGTGATGGAGCACGTCGACAGCAAGGGCCGCCCGAAGCTCCGCACGAAGTGCACGTATCCCCTCACCGGCCGCGCGTGTGTCAGCTACGTGGTGACCGACCTCGCGCTCCTGCGCTGGGACGGCGCGCGCTTCGTGCTCGACGCGGTCGCGCCGGGCTTCACGCCCGAGGAAGTCATCGCGGTGACGGAGATGCACGTCGCCGTCGCGCCGGCCGTTCGCACGATGGACTAACAGTGAGAGAATTCGGCGTTCGAAGACTCGAGTGGAGGTTCTGACCCTTGGCGACGATTGCCCAGTCTCTGGTGTCCCCGGTGGAGCGGCTGACGACGTCCTATGATCGCGAGCGGCTGGAAGACGTCGGATTCCTGACGTGCATGACGCTCGTGCTGCTGGGGAACTACGCCCAGACGGGGCATCTCGGCGGGCCGCTGGCCTACACCCCGTACAACGTCGCCGTGCACCTGGCCGGTCCCGAGCTCGGTGGCTTGCGCTTCGACTACCGTCGCCCGAAGCATCCCTACAGCGACAAGTTCATGCTCGCGGGCGGGCACTGCATTCCGACGTGCTACGCGCTGTGGATGCTCATGGGCGAAGCCATGGCGCGGAAGTACGCTGCCACCGGCAACCGCCGCTACCACGTCGATCCCGCGGTCGCGATGCTACCGATCGACGCGCTCGGATTCCGGCGCGGAGCCGGAGCGCTGCGCACGCTGCTGCAGGACGCGGGCCTCGCCGACCATCCGCGCTTCGCGCAGGCGAAGGCGCGCGGCATCCGCGCGCTGTCCGGTCACGCGGAGAGCACCGACGTCACGAACGACGTGAACGGCGGTCCCTCCGGCATCGGCATCGCCACCGCCGCCGGCAAGGCGGCGTTCTGGGACGTCATCGGCGCCGACATCAACGCGCCCAAGGTGATCGCGTTCGAGGGCGAGTTCGCGATGACCGAAGGCCACGCGCAGGAGCTGAAGACCCAGGCGATCGCGCTGCAGGTGGGCAAGCGGCTGCGCGTGATGATCTCGGACAACAACGCGGGCATCGACGATTCCTTGCTCGGCGGCGTCATCGACGGGAAGTACGACGCGTATCGCATCGCCGATCAGTGGACCTCGTACGGATGGAACGTCTTCGTCGTCGAGGACGGCAACGACTACGAGCAGGTGGTCGCGTCGCTGAACACGCTCGAGCACTGGGATCCGAAGGACCGCCGGCCGATGGTGGTCATCGGCAAGACGATCAAGGGCTACTGGCCGGCCGCCAAGAACGGCAGGATCGACGACACCGATCAGGTCGTCGGCTACAAGAGCCATCCGTACGGGCTCAAGATGAACTCGGACTACTTCCTGCCGCTCGCCGCCTCCTTCGAGAACTGGTACGGCGTGAAGTTCGAGGGGATCACCGACGGGCCGGTGAAAGATCCGCGCGAGCGGCTGCTCCAGTTCAAGACCAACATCGACGTCGTGATGTCGCTGCTCGACAAGAACGGCCTCGGCGACTGGCTCGCCGATCGCCTCGCCGACATCGGTGACAGCCTCCAGGACCGCGCGCAGCTCCGGATCCAGGTCGATCGCGATCCGTTCCAGGACGAGCGGCTGCGCGTGGCGAACCTTCCGCTGGAGCCGCAGAAGGTGACGGCGACGAACGCCGTCACCGGCAAGCAGAAGGACGTCTCGATCGCGCTGTTCCGCAAGGCGGGCGACGTCGCGGGCACGCGGCGCGGCATCTCGGAAATCGTCAAGTGGATGAACTACGTCACCGACAACCGCATGCTGACGATCGCCGCCGACCTGTCGGAGTCGATCAACCTCGAGCACGGCAGCCTGTGGGGCCACTACGATCCCGAGTCGAATCCGCTCGGCACCCGTCTCAAGGCCGCCATCCAGGAAGCCGGCAACGCGTCGACGGCGATCGGGCTCGTGAGCCAGAGCGCGTCGCTCGATCCGGAGAAGTTCGCCGGCGTCTGGGCGATCAGCGGGACGTACGGCGCGTTCACGCCGCTGATGTACACGCCGGCCCGCGTGTGGAGTCAGCAGAGCCAGGACAGCAAGTTCCGCGTGGGCGTCCTGCACATCCTCGTCGGCCACTCCGGACCGGAGACGGCGGCCGACGGGCGCACGCACTTCGGCATCTTCGCGCCGCAGGTGTGGAAGCTGTTCCCGCGCGGGCAGACGATTCACCTGAACTTCTGGGACTACAACGACGTGGCGCCCGGCTATTTCGCCGCCGCCGAAATCGCCGCGCGGGATCCGAAGGTGGGCATCATCACGCTCGAGGTCGCGCGTCCGGACTTCCCGGTCGCCGACCGCGCGAAATTCGCGGACACCGACATCCGCGCGGCCGCCAAGGGGTTCTACGTCATTCGCGACTTCGCGCCGGGCAAACCGCGGCACGGCTACGTCGTCACGCAGGGATCGAGCTCGACGGTGAATCTGGTGAGCGTGCTGCCGAAGCTCGACGATGCCGGCGTCAACGTGAAGGTCGTCGCGGCGATCAGCGAAGAGCTGTTCGATCGCCAGCCGGAGGCGTATCGCCGGTCGGTGCTGCCGCCGGAGGCGTACTACGACCTCATGGTGGTGAGCACGGGCACGCGACGCGTGTGGCCGCTGCGCAACGTCGGACCGCTGACCGACGAGTATTCGCTCACGTCGGACTGGGACAACCAGTGGCTCACCGGCGGGCTGGAACCCGACGTGATCGCGGAAGCGCACCTGGATCCCGCGTCCATCCTCGCGGGGATCGCGCGCTTCGCGAATGACCACGATCGGCGCATCGCCAACCAGCGCGGCCTGCTGACGTAGGGGGACGACATGCGAGCAGTGACTTTCTCCCGACTGGGCGGCCCCGAGGTTCTGGAAGTCTCACAACTGCCCGAGCCGCAACCCGGACGCGGCGAGGTCCGCATCCGCGTCGCGGCGGCCACGGTCAATCCGACCGACATCAGCTTCCGCAGCGGACGGCAGTTCACGGTCGCGCAGCTCGCCGAGATGGGCGTGCATCCGCCCTTCATCCCTGGCATGGAGCTGGCAGGCGTGATCGACGCCGTCGGCGACGGCACGCCGTGGCGCCCCGGCGATCGCGTGATGGCGATCGTCAACCCGCGCCGGCCGGGCGGCGGCGCGCAGGCCGCGATGGTCGTCGTGCCGGCGGCATCCGTCGCGCGTGTGCCCGAAGCCATCAGCTTCGAGGCCGCCGCCACGCTCCCGATGAACGGGCTCACCGTGCGTCTCGCGCTCGATCAGCTCGCGCTGAAGCCCGGGCAAACGCTGGGCGTCACCGGCGCCGCCGGCGCGGTCGGCGGATATGCGGTCGAGCTCGGCGTCAGCGAGGGCCTGCGCGTGATCGCGGTCGCGCGTCCGCAGGACGAAGCGGTGGTGAAGCGCTTCGGCGCGGAGACGTTCGTTCCGAGCGGCGATGCCGCGATTCGTCGCGTTCACGACGCGGCGCCCGGCGGCGTCGACGGCCTGATCGACGCGGCGGTGCTCGACGGCGCGGCGCTCCCCGCCATTCGCGACGGCGGCAAGCTGGCCACCGTGCGCGGCTTCGCCGGTCCGACGGAGCGCGGCATCACGATCGCGCCGGTGCGCGTGACGAACTACGTCCTCAACGGAGAAGCGCTGGATCGCCTGGGTCGCCTCGTCGCGGAAGGGCGGCTCACCCTGCGTGTCGCCGAGACCTTCCCGCCCGAGCGCGCCGCGGACGCGCAGCGCAAGATGGCCGCGGGCGGGACGCGCGGACGACTCGTCATCGTTTTCAAGGAGTGACGTGATGACCACGAATGGCCACGGGCCGCTGCACGGAATCCGCGTGATCGATCTCGGCCGCCATCAGGCCGGGCCGCGCTGCGCGCAGGTGCTCGCGCGCCTCGGCGCGGAGGTCATCAAGATCGAGCGCCTCGGCGGCGAGGAAACGCGGTATCACGCCCCGTGGGTGCGCAAGCAGAGCGCGTACTGGGTCCAGTACAACTCCGGCAAGAAGAGCGTCAGCATGGACTCGCGCAAGGAAGAAGCGAAGGATATCTTGCGCAAGCTCATCAAGGTGTCCGACGTGCTCGTGCAGAACTTCCGTCCCGGCACGATCGAGGAGATGGGCTTCGGGTACGACGTGGTCAAGACGCTGAATCCCCGCATGATCATGGCCAACGTCTCCGCGTACGGACAGTTCGGCCCCTATCGCGAGCAGATCGGCTACGACCCGATCGGCCAGACGATGTCGGGCATCGCGATGGTCACCGGCGAAGAAGGCATGCCGCCGATTCGCGCCGGCGTCCCGATCATCGACCGCACCACGGCGCTGCACTCCTCGATCGGCATCCTCGCCGCGCTCTTCGAGCGCAGCATCTCGGGCGAGGGCCAGAGCATCGACGTGTGCCTCGCGGACTCCGGCTACAGCCTCACCGAGATCCCGATCACCGCGTACCACGGCGCCGGCACCGAGCCGAAGCGCGGTGTCTCCGATTCGGCACCCAGCGGCACGTATCCCTGCAAGGACGGCTGGGTGCTGATCGCGGCCGGTGACCAGCATCACTGGCATCGCGTGTGCGCGGCGCTCGGCAAGCCCGAGTGGCAGACCGACGCGCGCTTCACCACGCGACAGGGCCGCAGCAAGAACGCGGCGGACGTGAACGCGGCGATGCGCGCGCTGATGTCGAGCATGACGATGAAAGAGGCAATCGCGCACTTCACGAAGCACGACGTCGTCGCGGCGCCGGTCAACACGATTCCGCAGGCGGCCCAGGATCCCCATCCGTGGGAGCGGCGCGCGATGGTGGAAGTCCCGGACTTCCTCGCCGGCACGATCGCGGTGTCCGGCGACTTCTGGCACTTCAGCCGCACGCCGGCGGTCGTCGAGTCGACGCCACAGGTGGGCGAGCACAACGACGAGGTGCTCGCGCTGCTCGGGTACTCGAAGGACGAGATCGCGGATCTCTACGCGAAGGACGTGATCAGCAAGGCGCACCACTACGACTCCGTCCCCGGATAGGAGACGCCCGTGGCACGACTACCGACGGCGACGAGAGAGAGCGTTCCCGAATCACAGCGCGAGAGCTTCGACGAGATGGTGAAGGCGCTCGGGGCCGTGCCCCGCCACGGCCCGGGCTCCGTCCTCCCTGCCGAAGAAAGGCGCTGCTGATCAACTCGTTCGACACCGACCTGCCGCCGGATCGGACGGAGCCGCTTCTGCCTGTGTGACGAAGCGCACTCCGCGGCGTTGACTTACCGATTCATGATCGATAGGATCTCTGTAAGACGATGGAGACGGTGACGCTCTCCAGCAAGTATCAGCTGGTCCTCCCGCGCGGAGCGCGTGAGCGCCTTCGTCTTCGGCCGGGCATGCGCATCACGGTGCTCGACAAGGGCGGCGTGCTGTTTCTCGTGCCGGAGCGGCCGATTTCCCGTTACCGCGGGATTGCCCGCGGGACGAGCCCCAAGGGCCTGCGCGAGAAGAAGGACCGTCTCTGACGCTCGTCGACTCGAGCGGCTGGATCGAGTACCTCGCGAACCGGCCCCGGGCGAGGCGCTTTGCCGCCTACATCGAAGGACGCGATCCGCTTCTCGTGTCCGCCATCGAGATCTACGAGGTGTACAAGGTCATCCGGCGGGACCTGAGCGAGGAGCGCGCGATCGAGGCCGTGTCGGCCCTCCGCCGCGCCACCATCGCGCCGGTCGACGAGCCGCTCGCGCTGGAGGCCGCCGACCTGTCGCTGACCCACGGCCTCGCCATGACCGATTCCCTCGTGTACGCGACCGCCCGGCGTTTCGGCGCGACCCTCGTCACCGGCGACACGGATTTCGAGGGTCTCCCCGACACCGTCGTCGTCAGCTGATCCCTCGGGCCGCGGGTGTTGTGACGAAGATCTGATGCGAGGCGCGGAGCCGGGCCTCGTCGCGCACGACGAACCCGGACTCCGCGAGCAGCCAGCGCCAGTCGTCCGCCGTG
>Ga0233425_10000974_pt1 | contig 68512 bp, 62 predicted proteins | sample Watercolumn_Towu_2_FD_181712 | JGI IMG/M metagenome (GOLD analysis project Ga0233425, IMG submission 181712) | Freshwater microbial communities from Lake Towuti, South Sulawesi, Indonesia - Watercolumn_Towuti2014_140_MG | ecosystem: Environmental > Aquatic > Freshwater > Lake | place...
CACTTCAACTTCCTCAACAACCTCGACATCATCCGCCGACAACCCCAAAGCAACGCCTTCAACCGCTGATACGCCGTCACCGCCACCTGCGCCAATACCTTCCCCGGACACTTCAACTTCCTCAACAACCTCGACATCATCCGCATCAAGATCAACCACCTCGATCGCAGCGGCCTCATTCACGACCTCCGTCCCAAGGTCACCGCCAGGCCCCATGGCCATGGCCTCATCACCCCCGCCTCCAAGGTCGGCATCGCCCCCTCCGCCTGCCCCACGCCCTTTGACGGCCTCCTGCAGGTGGACAATCTGGTGATCTTTCTCCTGCAACTCACGCCGCAAGTCGGCGATCAGCGATCTGGCCTGCTCAAGGCCTTCCAACAGGCCCTTAAGCTCCTCCATGCCCTGATCGGGGGACGCGCCCGGAAAGGCTTTATTGAAGGCTGTGATCATATCGGCTATCCGACCGCCATCAGCCTGTGACTCTATGCCAAGTTTGTTGAGGAGCGCACTCTTGCGCTCCTCTGACGGCTCAAAGACATTGTTCCGGCCGATGATGACCCCTTCAGGGTTTTCCCCTTGGGGGTCGAGTTCCTTGAAGCTCTTGTTGAGTGCTGACTTCAGGCTGCTGAAACTTTTCCGCCTGCCTTTGATGGCCGCGGCATCGCCTTCTCCCCAGATATCCGCAATCAAAACATCGACGGGAATCTCCTCCACCTGCGCCAGGGCTTCCTGATCGGCCAGGCGCCGCCGGATAGCGACGAGCAATTTCGCCTTCTGTGTCTCTGGGGTCAGGCCAAGACTGGCTATCGCCTGATCAATTCCTGCAATGGTGACGAGAATAGGCATGGTTTGCTAACAGCTCCGTGGAATAATCAGGCTGGACCTTGCTGGGCCGGGCATCCTGCACACTTGCCCAGTGTCCCCGGCCAGAGGCACACCCCAGTTCCAGCTCTCAGCTGGCGAACTGGCCCAACCAAACATTTTTTCTTCCAATTCAATTTTCTTAATTATACTATGTGACTAGCGCCTCAGGTCAAGGACTATCCCGTTGGGAACAGCACGAGGCGTAGCTATCTCCTCCGTGCGCACAAGGCCGCATCGCCGGCCAGACGGAAATACACGAACCTGCTTGGTACTGCGCTTGACATCCCACTGCCTGCGCAAACCGACCACAAAGGGGTTTCCCATGAGCAAACGACTGATTGTCGCTGATTCAGCGGCCAAGATCGAGGTGATGAAGTCCTATTATGGTGGGGATGCAGATGGGCTCCTCTGCCAGTGGCCACTGTTCGCCGTAGGCATTCAGCCCGATGCCAATGCGGCAGCCAAAGTAAAATTCCGCTTCGAGGCCTTGCCCGAGGCCAATGAGCTCATAACAACCCTTGCCACCAATCAACACCAGGAAATTATTATTCTTTTCAACCAAGATTCCACGGGAGACCTGCTGGCTTGGCAACTGCAGGGCTATGCTGGCCAAAGGGGAATCGCCCCGAATATCAGACGCCTGTCCCCCGCAGGATTTTCCCAACAGGAAATCGCCAAATCGCTGGAGACCATTGCCGCGCCTGACCCAAAACCCGGCCAAACGGTCTATATCCGCACCCTCTTTGACGACTACCTCGCCCGCCACCTTCAGCGCCTGCTTGGAACCGACCGCGGCCCGGGCAATCTACTCCTGCGCCACCAGAGCCTGGCCGTCCTCTTCCTGCTGAACGAACGCCATCAAGGTCAGGCGATGCATCAAAACCAGCGCTGGCATATCACAGGACATGTGGCAATGCCCGGCGGCCATGGCGTCCCCGTTGCGCTCAGCAAGGGCCTGAACCTGCCCGCCAACGGCCTGTTCGCAGACCAGAACAAGGCACAGGCCCTGGCAACAACCCTCCGCCGCCACGTGTTCAAGGTCGATGCCGTGAGCCGTGTACCGTTCACCCTCCCCCCCCCGGCCCCCTATCGCCTAGCGGAGCTTATCCAAGACGGCTCGATCCGCCTGGGCCTGAGCCCAAGGAAAGTCATGGCCATCGTCGAGGCCCTCTACAATGGCGTCCCCGTCCAGGGACAAAATACGGGCCTGATCACCGCATGGTCTGCCGCCACACCTCCACCGTGTCCGGCGACACTCTCGTCTGTACGCCAACAGGCAGCAGCGCTCTTTGGCCAATCGACGTTGGCCACGCCTATAGAGCCCAAGGCCGGGATGATCGTCCCCTTGCCTGTCCGCCATGATGCCCTCAACCTCAACAAAGACCAGGCGGCCATATACGATCTGATTCGCCATCGCGCCATAGCCAGCCAAATGAACCCCGGGCGGGGAGAATCACTGACCGTTGATTTCCTGGTGGGCAAGGAACACATCTTCCAAGCTCGCTTCCACGAGCTCGCCGACCCCGGATTCCTGCAGGCCCTGCCCGAACAGATGGCTCCCTGGCAGTCTCCGTGCCCGATCAGAGAAATTGCCACGGGCCAGAAGTTTGAGAGCACCATCCAGTGCGAGCCCAACGGCAAGGAAAGCCGTGGTCCAAAACCATACACCATCGACTCGCTGTTCGCCGATCTGGCCGATTTTGCGATCACCCCGGAACCGGCGGCCTTCAGCCAGCTGGATGCCTTGACCTCCCTGGGATATGCCACCATATCCGAGCACGGCGTTATCGAGCCAACCCCACAGACCGCCCAGGTCGCCACCATCCTCGGCCGCGCCTTTCCCCGGATGCAGGGCCTCAACCTGGCCGCCTATATCGAACAGACCATCGCCGAGGCTACCACGGGACGCAAGGATCTCACCTTTGCCCTGAAGCAGTTCGATCAAACCCTGATGCTCCATGGCAAGACCTTGGTCAAGGCCAAGGTCACCCTAAAACCGCCGACCGGACGCCCGCGGCTATCGACCACAATCATCAGACAGTCTCCGGCAACTCCCGAGGATGACGCCACCGCCTCGCCGGACGCCGCGCCACCCGCCTCGGCCGCGCAATCGCCTCCAGCTATCCTCCCCGGCACCGGCGAAGGGCCAGAGGTTGAGATTCCCGCCGCCGCCCCAGAAACTGATATCGCGCCCAGCGAAATGGAAAACCCTGCTGACGAATTACCGCCTGCCGCCGAAGGTGAATGGACAGAGCCACCCCCACAAGAAGAGCAAGGAGAGAGTGACAGTACGGCGCCTATGTCTCCACCAGACACCACCCCGCCCGAAGATCTGTTGAAGCTCTTTGCCGAGGCCCTTGCTGACGACGCCCCCCGCACAGATGCCACTGCCACTCATGCTGATCCCATTGCCGAGCCAGAGCCCCCCACAGCACAAGCGCCGGCGACAGCCCGCCCGGCCAGCAAAGACTGCCCAGCCTGTGGCAAGGCCATGGTCATCAGAAAAGATCAGTTCGGAACCTACTGGGGCTGCACAGGATTTCCGGCCTGCCGCCATTCCGAATCCACGGCGGCGTCTCCCTGTCCCCTCTGCGGCCAGCCCCTCACCACCAAACAGACCTCGACGGGGAAACAGTTCTACACCTGCACAGACACTGACTGCCAGTTCATGTCCTGGTCCAGCCCTCACTATATACCCTGCGGGCTCTGCGACTCACCCTATCTGGTCGAAAAAACCGTCCAGGGAATACCTCAGCTTCGCTGCCCAAAGGCAGGCTGCTCCTATGCCCAGCCATTACCGGAAAGCTCAACCCCGGAGGCCGCGCCACAGGCAGGCCCAGGCAAAGTCATGGTCCGCCGGACGGCAACTGGGTCCGGACCCGCCCCGGCCGGTGTTAAAAAGGTGCGGGTGGTCCGCCGGCGATCCTAGCCCAGGCCGATACCTCCCCAAAACACTGGCTCACTGGGATTCATGCGCAATAAGCAGACAACGCGGACTTGGCAGAATGGTGCCTGCTTGCTGGCGGCTGCCACTATCCGCATTCCGAACCTCGCGCCCTCAAGTCTTCCTCTTCCCTTCAGGGCGGCCACAAAGACACCACCACTTATGACCTTGGAGCCCATCAATGCCTATCTATGAATTCTACTGCGCCACCTGCAACACCGTTTTCAATTTCTTCTCCAGCCGGATCAACACCGCCACCATCCCCCCCTGCCCCAAGTGCGGCAAGGCCATGGCCCGGCAGATATCTCTATTCAGCACCATTGGCCGGGCCAAAGAGGACAACGGTGTGCCGGACATTGACGAAAGCCGGCTGGAGCGAGCCATGGGGGATTTGGCGCGGGAAGCGGAAAATATCAACGAGGAAGACCCGCAACAGATGGCGCGGCTCATGCGCCGGCTCAGCGAGCAGACCGGAATGAATCTAGGGGCGGGCATGGAGGAGGCCTTAAGCCGGATGGAGGCGGGAGAAGACCCGGATGCCATTGAGCAGGAGATGGGAGATCTTCTGGAGAACGAAGACCCCTTTGCCACCCGGGGCAGGAAGGGAAGGCGAGGGGGCAGCAGGATGGCGCCACACCGCGACGAAACGCTGTACGAACTTTAGTCCCTTGCGGCGTGTTGTCGGCAAATTTCGCCCCAACGACCCCGGGACTTGGTGCCAGCAAGGGCCGGATCGTTGAGTTGTCCCTACGGGATCTCGCGCATATAGTCAACCAGCTGACTGGCGAGGGCCTGATTATCGACCAGCAGCGAGGCCTCGTGATTGCGCGACAGGGCGGAGCTTGTGAAGTTATGGCTGCCGACCAGGCAGTAGCGGCGGTCAATCACCACCGCCTTGGCATGGGTGGTCGTCCGGTCCGAATCAAAGCGGACAGCGACCCCCTGTTTTTTCAACTGAGCCGCCACCCGTTGATTCTCCCGGTTGAGCGGAGGATCATAGTCCGATTTCTCCAGCAGTACGGTGACCATCACCCCGCGCTTGCGGGCCGCGATCAGGGCGTCCACCAGGATCCCGGCACGATTCTTGGACGACTCTGTGACCTTAAACAGAAACATCACCAGATCGACGCTCCGTTCCGCTTGGCCGATCAGGCGCTCAAGGACCGGGAAATACTCCTGATCGGTCAACAGCCGCACTTGGCCGGGCTGGGTCACGATCTTAGCCGAATCCTGGCTGGTGGCCCAGGCGTTGCCCTGCCCAAGGCCCAGAGTCAACAGCCACAGGAGAAGGACCAGCGCTGGGCCAGCCCCTGTCCACCGGGCGGCTATTTGGGCCACCAGTCGACCCGGATCCGGCGGATCACATTGAACCCACCGCCCAGGACCAAGGTGTTGCGCTTGCCAACACTGTCCAGCAGGCACTGAATCTCATAGGAACGGGTGCCGGCGTCGCAGATGATGATCAGGGTCTGGTCCGCCGGGACCTCGGCCAGACGCCTCCTGACCTCGACATAGGGGATCGCCAGCCAGCGGTCGCCGAAGGCTGCGGTGAATACCGAGGCCTCGTTGGGGTGGCGGATATCCAAGGCCCGCCACTCCGGGTGCAAGCCAGGGCTTTCCATCCAGGCCAGGAAGTCCTCGATGACCACAGTCCGCAATCGCCCGGCCAGGGCGTTCTCGGCCACGTTGGCCGTAGCATTCAAGGCATCCAGCGCCGTGGCGAAGGGCGGGGCGTAGGCCATCTCCAGGTTGATGAAGTCCTCCACCGTCGCTCCTTGGGCGATCAGGGCGGCTGCGGCGTCGAGACGGGCCAGCACCGCATCGCCCATAGGCCCGAAGCCTTGCACCCCCAGCACCTTCCTGGTCCGGCGGTCAAAGACCATGGCCAGCGGGATGATGGCCTGGGTGGGAAAAAAATGGGCCCGGTCGGACTGGGCTGTAATCACCCGCTCGGCATCAAAGCCATCGGCCAGGGCGGTTTCAAGGCTCATGCCGGTGGCTCCGATCGCTACCTCAAAAGTCTTCATGATGAAGGAAAAGATGACCCCGGGAAAGATGCTGGCAATCCCGGCAAGGTTATCCGCCACCACCCGGCCCTGACGGTTGGCCAGGGAGCCGAAGGGGGCTTGGGCCCGTTTGCCGGAGACCAGATGATTGGTTTCGATGCAGTCGCCAGCGGCATAGATATTGGGATCGGAGGTCTGCAGCCGGTTATTGACCACAATGCCGCCCATGGGACCGACCTGCAGCCCGGCCTCGCGGGCCAGTTCGCTGCGTGGCCGTACCCCCACCGCCATTACGATCAGATCGGCGGGGACCTCCTGCTTGTCGGTGACTACCTGATAGCCGCCGTCCACCTCCCGGATGGCCTGGACCTTTTCGTCGGTGCAGACCTTGACGCCGTGGGCCTCAAGATGGTGGCGCAGCATCCTGGCGAAGATGGGATCGACAATCCGGGGCAGGAGGTTGGGCATCAACTCGATGATCGTGGTCTCGAGCCCCCACAGGTCGCCAAAGGCCTCGGCCATCTCGATGCCGATAGGGCCGCCGCCGATCACCACTGCCCGTCCCACCTTGCCCTTGGCGATTTGATCCTTGATGGCGATGGCCTGATGCATGTCGCTGATCACATACACACCCGGCAGATCAGCGCCGGGGATCGGCGGCCGGTTGGGTGTCGAACCGGTGCAGAGCACCAGCTTATCGTAGGGGATTTCTTCGCTCTGGCCGCTATCCAGGTTGGTCACAGCGACCCGCTTGTGCTGACGATCAATCGCCGTGGCCCGGGTCCTGGTTAAGACTGCGACCCCCTTGGCGTCGGCAAAAAACTGGGGATCACGCACGGCGTGGAAACTGGTGGAACGCAACTCCTTCTCGTCGGAAACATCGCCGGAGACATAGTAAGGGATGCCGCAGCCGCCATAGGAGACCAGGCTATCCTGATCGACCAGGGTAATCTTGGCGGCAGGCTGCAGGCGTTTGAGTCGGCAGGCGGTCTTGGGCCCGGCCGCCACTCCGCCGATGATGAGAATCTGTTCTGTCATGGATGTGATCCTTAATGGTGAAAGATGAATAGCGCGAGACGATTGAAGCTGTTTGGGCAGCCAGGCAAGTGAGTCTGCCACAAATCACTGGCGGCACAGGCGCGGAGCCCGGGGCGACAGCGGCATGCAACATACAGCCGGCGGCCGTGGGCGGTTGCCATTCCGGCCGAAAAAGTAGCCCGAATTCCAGCCCATGTCAATTTTTCCAGGCCCCAGACAGAGAATTTTCTTCCCATCTCAGCCCTGCCATGGCACCCTGTAGTAATCTGTCCACTTAACTACCCTCTATAATCCCACGCTTTTTGACAGCAACCAACTGACCGTTCCGCACAGGGCCATGGCGTTCGCCGTCCGCACCGGCATCGCCCAAGCAAGATACCACCCCGCCCCAGAGCGGACTCTGGAGTTCATAATGGATCGAAAATCCCTCACTATCATGGTGGTCGACGACAACCTGATGATGCAGAAGATGGTCACCGCCATGCTGGAAGGGCTGGGCTTCCAAAAAATCATTGCCGCCCAAAACGGCAAGGCCGCCTGGGAAAAGCTCAATGCCGGCGAGCCGGTCCACCTTATCGTCTCTGACCTGAACATGCCGGAGATGAACGGCATCGAACTCCTGGAGAAGGTCCGCACCTCCGATCGGCACTGGGATCTGCCCTTCGTCATGATCACCGCCGAGGAGAATCAGGATCAGCTGATGTCCAGCATCGAGGTCGAGGTGGACTCCTATATCCTCAAGCCCTTCACGCCTATCAAGCTGGAGGCTGAGATCACCAGGGTTCTGGACAAAAAATACCATCCGTCACCATACACCATTGCCCTGCAGAGAGGGCGCAACCTGCTTGCCGCCGGTGAGGATTCCGCCCTGGTCCTCGCCGCCTTCGAGACTGCCAGCCACATCCACCCCCAGGAGGCCGATCCCTACTACTTCTGCGCCATTATCCACGAACGCCAGGGGCAATACGCCAAGGCCAAGGCCTGCCTGGAAAAGTGCATCCTGTTGAGAGAGGCCTATCCCAAGGCCTACGACCTCCTGGCCCTCATCTACCACCGGGAGAAAAACTACTCTGCCGAGCGAAAGATTTTACAGCGCGTCAACGACCTCTCGCCCCACAAACTTGACCGCAATCTTAATCTGGCCCAAGCCTGCGCCCGGGTCGGCGACCAGGAAGGGGTCAGAAAATGCCTCAAGGTCGCTGCCCGGCGGGTCGATCCGGATGACATTGCCACCTACGAACGGATTTTCCGGATCTACCTGCACGCCCCCTCAATGACGGCAGAGGCTGAGACCGTGTACCGGAAGTATATCGACCAGAACATGGAAAACCCACGGTTGCTCAATAAATTCTCCCTCCTCTTCAGGGGGGTCAAGGACTACGAACGGAGCATATTTTTCCTGCAACGGATCGTCCACATCTGGCGCACCGAGAAAAACCACGGCATCCTACGCGAGGACATGGCGGTGTTCTATTTCAACCTGGCCGTGGCCACCGTCGAGCAGGCCAATAGCTTGGGCGATGTCGAGCAGAAAAAGGCGGGCTACCAGTCGGCCGAGACACTGACCGGCAAGGCCATGGACTGTGACCCCAAACACGCCGAGGCCCAGAAGCTCTACCACTGGCTCGCCTCCCGCCTGAACTGACGGGATCTCTATAGTCTTGCTGCCACAATGGCGCCGGATCATGATGCAAGGGTGCCCAACGGTGGCGGCCAACCGCCACTGGCCGAGCCGTTACATTTTTCTACCTATCCCTCCTGAAATTGTGTATAGTTCCCCGTTCATCACCCTAAGACTGGCGCGGCCTCTGGCGATTCAATCCCCAGCCTCTACGCGGCCGCCCGTTCCTGATAGGCCTTTGAGTCTATCATCCCCACTCACAATGGCCTGATGGCCAGCACATTTTCGAAGGAGAATGAGACAATGAAAGTAATGTTGTTGGGCGCGCCTGGCGCCGGCAAAGGCACCGTGGCTAAACTTCTCACCGCCCTGGACGGCTCGGTACAGATCTCCACCGGCGACATCCTGCGCGCCGAAGTACGGGCCGGCTCAGAACTGGGCAAAAAGGCCGAGGCATTCATGAAGGCTGGCGACCTGGTGCCGGACTCCCTCATCATGGACATGATGGAGATCCGCCTCCAGGCCGACGACTGCAAGAAAGGCTTCCTCCTTGACGGCTTCCCGCGCACCATCCCCCAGGCTGAGGCCTTGAAGCAGCTGTTTGCCAAACTCAACCTCGACTTGGACATGGTGATCAACATCGATGTCCCCCGCGACGTCATCCTCGACCGGCTTTGCACCCGCCGCACCTGCGCCAACGCCGAGTGCCAGGCCATCTACAACGTCAAGAGCAACCCCCCCAAGAAGGAAGGGATCTGCGACAAGTGCGGCAGCCCGGTAATTCAGCGCGACGACGAGACGGAAGAGGCCATCAGCCACCGCCTGGAAACCTATAACGCCAAGACCGCCCCGCTGATCGGCTTCTACGAGAAGGAAGGCAAGTTCAAAAACGTCCCATGCACCTCCAGCGACGACGTGGTCAAGGCTGTCAAGCAATCCCTCGGAATCTGATGGATGACTGAACAGCAGACCTGCAAGCCATCACCGGAACCCCCAGCTGCGCAGAAGGGAAAAGCGGGCGACACAGCGGCATATGCGCAGTCCCCTGGCAGAGCAAACGGGGTGCCCGGCGATGGCTTATCGCGACAGGCTCGGCCTGTCGTGACCATTATCGGCGGCGGTCTCGCCGGCTGCGAGGCAGCCTGGCAGGCCGCCGCCTTTGGTTGCCGGGTTATCCTGCACGAGATGAAGCCGGAGCGTTACAGCCCGGCCCATCACTCTCCTCACCTCGCCGAGCTGGTATGCAGCAACTCCCTGCGTTCCGCAGCCCCGGACTCGGCGGTGGGACTGCTGAAAGACGAGATGCGGGCCCTGGGCTCGCTGATCATCCAGGCCGCCGAACGGCATCGGGTCCCGGCAGGCAAGGCCCTGGCTGTAGACCGGGAGCATTTTGCCGCCTTCATCACTGAGCTCATCAGCCAGCACCCGCACATTTCGGTCAGCCACCAGGAGGTGACGGAGCTGACCGCCGACTGCGGCGCTGACCCGACCACCCCCCTAATCCTAGCCACCGGACCGCTGACCACCGAAGCCCTGGCCGGCTCTTTAGCCCAGATCACCGGGCAGGAACACCTGGCCTTTTACGACGCCATCGCCCCGATCATCGCCGTCGATTCTCTGGACCGGGAGATCATCTACCAGGCCTCCCGCTACGATGATGGCCCGGGGGACTACCTGAACTGCCCCATGGACCGCGACCAGTACCAGACCTTCATCGAGGCCCTGGGCCAGGCGGCTACGGTGCCGCTCAAGGCCTTCGAGGAGGCGAAATACTTTGAGGGCTGCCTACCCATCGAGGTGATGCTGGCCCGAGGCCGCGACACCCTGCGCTTCGGCCCGATGAAGCCGGTTGGGCTGCCCGACCCGCGTACCGGCCGGGATCCCTACGCCGTGGTCCAACTGCGCAAGGAAAACGCCGCCGGCACCCATGTCAACATGGTCGGTTTCCAGACCAAGCTGACCTATGGCGAGCAGAAACGGGTCTTTACCCTGATCCCGGGCCTGGCCAACGCCGAATTCACCCGCCTGGGCAGCATCCATCGCAACACCTTCGTCTGCGGCCCCAAAGTGCTGACCCCCTATCTCCAGGTGAAAGGCCGGCCCGGCCTCCTGCTGGCTGGCCAGCTCACCGGAGTGGAAGGCTATGTCGAATCCGCCGCCATGGGGCTCCTCGCTGGCCGCAACGCCGCCTGTCTGGCCCTGGGCCTGCCGCTTTCAGCGCCCAGCCCCGATACCGCCCATGGCGCTCTGCTTGGCCACCTGACTCAGTCGGAACCCAAACATTTCCAACCCTCAAACGTCAACTTCAGTCTGTTTCCGCCCCTGGCCGCAAGGCTTCCCAAACGACAGCGAGGACAACTCCGTGCACAGCAAGCACTCGACTCCCTTGCCCAATGGCAGCATACGCCGACTGGCCGCCCGCTCCCTTAGCCTCCTCGCCGGGGCCGTGCTGATGCTCTCCGCCACGGCAGCCCAGGCCGCCCCGGCTATACCTGACTACCATCTGGCCGTGGGCTTCGATCTCGAGCAGCAATCCCTGCACGGCATCGTCCGGCTGACCGTGCCCGGTGGCCAAGGCATGCATATCGCCATGGACGGCATGGAGATCATCGCCATCGAGCTCGACGGCTCCGCTCTCGCCAGACCCCAGGAGGCCACGCTGGCCCTGAGCCCGGCGCCCGAGGCCCATCGCCTCACCATCCATTACCGCAAATCCTTTGCCGGTTCGCCCGACAACCTGGTCAGCCCACAGGGGATCGCCCTGACCGGCCTGTGGCACCCGCGGCCCGATGTCGACTGCCGCTACCGACTCCAGGCCAGCCTGCCCCAGGGTTTTGCAGGGGTATCCGAGGCCGACCGGATCGACACCGAGATCACGGCAGGCGGCTCCACCCACCGTTTCACCCTGGATCAGCCATTGCCGGGGCTGACCTTGGTGGCGGGGCCCTATGTGGTGGCCGAGGAGTCCTTCGGCAACGGCAAGACCCTATACTCGTACTTTTTCGCCGAGGACGCCGAGCTTGCCGCCTCCTACCGCCAGAAGGCCCGGGCCTATCTGGAGCGCTACGAGGCGCAGATCGGCTCCTACCCCTACCAGCGCTTCAGCATCGTTGAGAATCGCCTGCCCACCGGCTACGCCATGGCCGGATTTACCCTGCTCGGCCAGAGCGTGGCCCGGCTGCCCTTCATCACCGAGACCTCCCTCGGCCATGAGGTTCTCCACTCCTGGTTCGGCAACGCGGTCCGGGTGGACCATAGCCAGGGCAACTGGTGCGAAGGGCTGACCACCTACCTGGCCGACCAGGCCTATGCCGCCGACAAGGGGGAGGCCCCGGCCTTCCGCAAGGGCGAACTCCTGAAATATCAGCACTATGTCAAGGCCGACTCAACCATTGCCGCAAACAGCTTCCATGGCGCCGGACCAGGCCGGGAGCTCTCCCAGCTGGCCGAACGGGCGGTGGGCTATGGCAAGGTGGCCATGATTTTCCGCATGCTGGAGCAAAAGATCGGCGCCGACCGCTTCAACGTCGGCCTGCGCCGCTTCTACCAGACCATGAACGGCAGGGCTGCGACCTGGGAGGATATGAAACAGGCCTTTGCCCCTGACCAGAACGAACTCAACGACTTCTTCAGCCAATGGCTGGACCGCACTGACCTGCCTAACCTCAGTGCCGACAAGATTACCCTTGACGAAAAAGACGGTGTCCTGACCCTGACCTTCAACCTCCACCAGTCAAACGAAAAGCCATACGCCCTCGAGGTGCCGGTTGCCGTTCAATCGAGCTCAGGGATCCTGCGTACGGTCGTGTCCACCTCGACCACCGACCACGAAGTTTCACTGCCGTTGGCCCAGCACCCGGCGGCCCTGCTCCTCGACCCCGACTACGACCTGATGCGGGCCCTGACGGCCAAGGAGCTGCCCCCCTCCTGGGACTGGTTTCAGGGTTCAAACAAAAAAATCGCTGTGATCAACTCCTCTGGCGAGTACGACCGCTACCAGCCGCTGATTGATGAACTTGAGCGCATGGGCACCGAAATCGTCGCGGCCAACGAGGTAGAGGACGCCGAGCTCAGAGACAACGCCGTGATCTTCCTTGGCACCTCGGGCCCGGCCCCGCGAGGCCTGTTCGCCAGCCCGGACCACCCAGCCACGGGTCTGACCATCGACATCCGCACCAACCCATTGAACCCTCTCGCGCCCATGGTCCTGGCCTCGGCGAACAGCCAGAGCGAAGTGGCGGCTGGCTTGGCCAAGCTCAGGCACTATGGCCCCTACGGTTTCCTGCACTTTTCCGGCGGCCGCGCCGTGGCCAAGGAGAAACGCGAGGCCGCCATGGGCATTGGCTACGGGCTGGAGGAAGAGCCCTCGGCCATCGCCACCCCGGCCGCCTTCGGTTTCGCCGAAGTCGTGAGCCAACTGGCCGGGAAAAAAGCGATCTATGTCGGGGAGAGCCATACTCGCTATGAAGACCACAAGCTCCAACTGCGGGTGGTCCGCGACTTGCACCATCAGGGAAAAAAGCTCGCCATCGGCATGGAGATGTTCCCCCATGCCGCCCAGCCGGCCCTCGATGCCTTCATCGCCGGCACCATCAACGAAATTGAGTTCCTCAAACAGTCCAAGTACTTTACAGTCTGGAGCTTCGACTACCGGCTCTACCGGGAGATCCTGAACTTCGCCCGCGCCAACAAGATCCCGGTTATCGCCCTGAACATCGACAAAGACAAGGTCAGCAAGGTCTATCAGCAAGGCGGCGTCTCCGGCCTAAATCCAGAGGAGGCCGCCACCCTGCCGATGGATCGTGACCTGGATATCCCAGGCTACCGGGATCGGATTCACGGGGTGTACACCCTGCACCCCGGCCGCGAAGAAAAGCAATTTGCCGGCTTTTTCCAGTCCCAGTCCATCTGGGATGAGGTGATGGCCCAAACCATCGCCGACTTTCTCTCCAGCCACCCTGACCGGCAGATGGTGGTCCTGGCCGGCAACGGCCATGTGCTCAAGGACACTGGCATCCCGCCCCGGGTTGCCCGCCGTAAGGATGTGACGCAAGCGGTGGTGATGAGTTCCGACGGTTCGGCCATCGCCGCTCCCGAGGCGGATTTCCTGGTCTTCATGCCACCGGCGGCGCTCCCTGCCCAGGCCCTGATGGGCGTGGTCCTAGCCAAAGGCAAGGAGGACGGGCAGGTTCTCATCGAGGAAGTAGCAGCGGAGAGTCCCGCCCTCAAGGCCGGTCTCAAGCGGGGCGACATAATCATCTCCCTCAATGGCCAACCCATGGGCACTCCGGATGATGTCAAAATCATTCTGGTCGACAAGAAAAAAGGTGACACTGTCAAAGCCGCTATCAAACGGCCACGGCAGATCTTTGCCGACCAAGAGCTGGCCGTCGACGTGACGCTATGAGCGAGATTGAACTTGACGACCCGCACCGTCTGCTCCTTGACCTGCGCAGCCTGATCCGCCTGCATCGGGACTTTGGCATCCGCGATTACCCCAAGACCCCGGCAGTAGAGCAATTCCTGGCCCCTGCACCCCCGCCGGAATCGACTCCGGAAAGGCCGAAAACGGCGCGGGCAACCGTGGCGACCAACACCCACGCCCCAACGACAGCGCCTCCACCGCCATCCTGCCCGCCGCAGCGGGCCACCCTGGCCGAAATAGCAGCCGAGCTGGGCGATTGCCGCCGCTGCCCGCTCCACGGCAGCAGAGAACGGCTCCTGTTCGGCTCGGGCAGTGCCACGGCCACTCTGTTTATTGTCGGCGACTTCCCCACTCAGGACGACGAAGCCGCCCAAACCCCATTCGGCGGTCCGGCAGGAGAACTGCTGGACCGGATGCTGAAGGCCATCGGCCTCGAACGCAGCGCCGTCTATGTCACCAACACCGTCAAATGCCGGACCGCTGACAACGGCCCGCCCCAGCAGCAACAGGTCGCCACCTGCCTGCCCTTCCTCCTCCGCCAAATCGACGCCGTGCATCCCAAGGTCATCTGCGCCATGGGCCCCTTGGCCGCACAGACTCTGCTCAAAGACAAGACCCCGCTGACCAGACTACGCGGCCACTTCCACGATCACCACAGCATCCCTCTGATGCCCACCTTCCACCCCTCTTTCCTCCTCAAGAATCCCGACATGAAAAAGGCGGCCTGGATTGATCTGCAACTCATCCAGGCCAAGCTCGGCTGCTGACTGCTGCTGACCGGCTGATGCCCGCAAAAGCCTCGGCATCCGCCGGCGCTGCCTTCCTAGAAAAACCGTCATATTGCCGCCAGATCATCCGGCCGATCATCAAGGTGCCGCAATCCACCGGAAACGGTCACAAAAAAGGGCCTTGACACCAAACATCGTCCTATTATAGCCTACAATCAAGATCCTGCCGCCGCCATAACCCCATAAAATTCTAAAACTTCATATCCGCACTACACATATCACTACATCTCAAATAGCCACTATTTCTAAAGGAGACCAGCATGGCCTATATGTCTTGGAAAAACGACTACAGCGTTGGTGTTAAGGAAATCGACCAACAACACAAAAAACTCATCGACCTGATCAACGCCTTGCACGAGGCGATGAGCAAGGGCCAGGCCAGGTCGGCCCTCGGCAAGATCCTAGGCGAACTGATCGCTTACTGCAGCACACACTTTGCCAACGAGGAGAGACTTTTCGCCGCCCATGGCTACCCCGATGCCGCCGACCACAAGGACAAGCACCAGAAGATGGCCGCCAAGGTACAAGCCCTGCAGCAACAATTTGACCAAGGCAAGGCCACCATTACCATGGACGTGATGGACTTCCTCCAGCAATGGCTGGACAAGCATATCCTCGGCACCGACAAGAAATACGGGCCATTCCTGAACAGCAAAGGGGTCCAATAAGCCCCTCCCGATGTCCCCAGGCGAGACAGGGGCCCACGGTCAAGCGGCCGCCCCCTGTCTCCCTCCCCGCAATTTTTCGCTTGACATGGCACCCCCAAACAGGATAAATAGGACTTAAATTATCTTGTTTGTTAAGTGGAGCGTCCTATGAAAATCACCATGGCGGCAGAATATGCAGTGAGGTGCGTACTGTACCTTGCAAAACAGGGGCAGGGTGCCCTCGTCAACCGCCAGGAGATCGCCAACCACGCCAACATCCCCGACACCTTCCTGGCCAAGATTGCCCAGGACCTGGCCAAGGCCGGGATTATCAGCATCAAACAGGGAGCCAGGGGCGGATATACCCTGCAACGCCCTCCAGCAGAAGTGACCATGCTTGAGGTGGTCGAAGCGATCATCGGCGAGATCTCCTTGAACGAGTGCACAACCAAGGCATCGTTCTGCGCCGCGAGTCCATACTGTTCTGCCAACGTCGTCTGGATCCAGGCCCGGGATCAGCTCAGAAAGACCTTGCGGGAGGCCAACTTCGCCATCCTCGCTCAAGGCGGAGCCTGCTTCCCCATCCTCGTACCGCCGACAGCCCCCTCGGAGAACTCGCCATGACAGAATCAGCCAAACTCCTCTTTCTCGGCTCAGACATCCGAATCATCAACCTCCCAATCAAGGAGGTCAGCCTGCTGGCCGAAGGCAGCCTGCCGGCGTACGGCTACAACCCGGGCGACTTTATCGAGCTGATGGCAGGCCGGATCACCATCGAAAACGGCCGTCTCGAGCAATGCCGAACCTGGCTGGAATCATCCTTGGCCGGGGTGGCCCACAAGCCCCAGATCGATGCCCTGACCTATGGCGACCCCAAAGAGGTCTACCAGATCTTTCGCAAGAGTGATTACGCCAAACACCCGGGCCACGGCTGGTTCATGTTCCATCAGATCCTGCCGCCCGAAGGCCGCAAACCGATCTGCAACCAGCTGGCGACCACCCCGTACAACGAGGCGGCCCTCAACAACAATACCGGCATCATTATCATTGACGACTCGGGCCGTCCCCCCTGCCAGGCCAAACAGATCAAGGCCGCCAACGCTGATGCCTGGGTGATCGCCATGGGCATCAGCGTTGCCCACTGGGACGACTGGGCCAGCCTGTTCAATGAGCAATTCCACCTCTTCTGCCGCCTGGCCGATCTGGAAACCACCCGCATGGAGATGGACAGCTCGGTGAACTGGGAGACCATCGTCGCCATGTCCATACGGGCCCTGCGCTCCCCGGAGGTGGGCCTGTGGGACAACAGTCAGAAACGCTTCCGCTGCCACGTCTTGGTAGAGATGTACCCCCATGGGCTCCTCTACTTGGGGCCGGACGGGGCCTTCTTCCGCCATCGCCCAGGGTGTCTGCCCCAGAAGAGCTCCCCCCGCCACCAGGGCTCGGTCCCCTGCTACGACACCCTGGTCACCTCCATGCTGGCCCGGGACTGCCTGGCCAGCGGCCGGCCGTTGTTTTGCCGCAGCTACTTCTACGATTTTTCCAAACGGGTCCTGGCCAACTGGGACATCCTGCACCGCCAGGGCTATGCCTTCACCAATGAACTGGCCCTGCCGAGCCTGGACTTTAGCTCCGACGCCCCGGAGCTCAGCGATTGCTCCACCATGGCGCCCCACGATCCCTACTTCATCGAGCTGCCCATCCACCGCAGTGAATTCAATCATGCCCTGGATTTAGTCTCCAGCCAGACCTGGAACAGCCAAAAGAAACGGGCCCTGCGCTCCTTCTTCCCCCAGAAAGACCCCTACTGCGCCGAACGCCAGGAGATCTGCGAGTTGCCCGGCGGCTACCTCGGCATCATCATCGGGGTCCTTCATCATCTCAAGGAAGAGGTCAGCTGGAAGCGAGGCTTTGAACAGCTCAGGCTTTACCATGTCGGCAATCTGCGCACCACGGACCCGGCGGAGATCGAACCGGTGATCACCCTGCAAAACGTCATGGACTCCTACGTCTCGCGGGAGAGCTTCCAGCGCCCCTTGTGCCTCGGCGTCTTCGGCCCCCCTGGCTCGGGCAAGTCGTTCTCGGTCAAGGAAGTGGCCCGGGTCATCTCCAAAAAATTTGCCAGCAACCCTTTTGAGTTCTTCGAATTCAACATGACCCAATTCAACGGGCCGGAAGAGATCAACTCGGCCATCGAGCCGATCCGGGCCTCGGTGGCCAAGGGCAAGGTGCCCATCGTCTTCTGGGACGAGTTCGACTGCCGCTACGACGGCCATGAGTTCGGCTACCTGCGCTACTTCCTGCCCTCGATGCAGGACGGCGTCACCTATGTCCACGGCACCCCGTACAATATCGGCCGTTCGATCTTCGCCTTCGCCGGCGGAGTCAAGGCCAGCTGGGAGGAGATGGAGCGCCTGATCGACCCGACCACGCCCGACGCCATGCTGCGGGCCAAGACCCTGAAGATTCCCGACTTCATGAGCCGCTTGCGGGTGGTGCTGGACATCGACGGCATCGAACTTTCCGACGATCTGTTCTCGCGCTCCGCCACCCAGGAGCAACTGGAGGACCTACGCCGAATCCTGATGAAGCGGGCCTTCATCATCGCCCACCAGATGGACACCCACTGGAAAAAGGCGGCCCGCAAGACCTCTGGCCTCTTGCTGCGTCTGTTGCTCGCCAAGTACCACTTCGGGGCCCGCTCCATCGAGGCGGTGATCGAGGCCAGCGGCGCCGCCGATCGCCTGGTCTACGGGCTGCCGGAACTGATCGCCCCCTCGTCGGCCCGGATCCATGCCGACTGGCGGGTCGACCTGGAACGGGAGGTGGATCGGATTCGTAAGGACCAGGGAATCCGGGCGGTTTGGTAAAAAATCAAGGCTGACGGACGGGGATGGTGGGATCACGCAAAGCGCCTACTCCCCCCGCCCGCTAACCGTAAAAGTCACTCAAAAACCGATGGCAAGGACAACCATCATTTGTGATCAAAAAGGGAAACAAGGAGGCAGTATGGAAAAAACGGACTACAACTATGACATCGTGAAGAGCTTCGTGCACTGGAGTATCCTCTGGGGCATCGTCGCTGTTCTGGTGGGGGTGCTGATCTCGTTTCAGCTGGTCTACCCCGACCTGAACTTCGCCCCCTATCTGACCTACGGCAGGCTGAGGCCGCTGCATACCAACGCCGGTATCTTCGGCTGGGGCATCGGCAGTTTTTTTGCCCTGTTCTTCTACGTTGTCCAGCGGCTCTGCCGCAGGCCACTGTGGAGCGAGGGGCTGGCGCGGTTCCAGCTCTACTTCTTTAACGCCACCATCATCGCCGCCGCCGTCACCCTGCTCCTCGGCTTCAACACCTCCAAGGAGTACCATGAACTGGAATGGCCCCTTGATATCATGGTGGTCATCCTGTGGGTCATCTTCTCGGTCAATATCGCCATGACCATCATCAAACGCAAGGAAGAGCACATGTACATCTCGCTGTGGTACATGCTGGCCTCTCTGGTTGGGGTGGCGATCCTCTACTTGGTCAACGCCGCCGAAATCCCGGTCTCGCTCTTCAAATCCTACTCCGCCTATGCCGGCACCAACGACGCCAACGTCCAGTGGTGGTTTGGTCACAACGCCGTGGCCATGGTCCTGACCGCCCCGCCGCTGGCCATCTTCTATTATTTCCTGCCCAAGACCACCGGCGTGCCGATCTACAGCCACCGGATCTCCATCATCGCCTTCTGGAGCCTGATCTTCATGTACCTGTGGACCGGTGCCCATCATCTCCTGTGGACGCCGGTGCCTGACTGGGTTCAGACCCTGGCCATGGCCTTCTCGGTGATGCTGATCGCCCCCTCCTGGGGGTCGGTGTTCAACGGCTACCTCTCCATGGGCGGCCAGTGGCACCAGATGCGGGACAATTACCTGGTCAAATTCCTGATCCTGGGCATCACCTTCTACGGTCTGCAGACCCTGCAGGGCCCATCCCAGTCCGTGCGCTCCTTCTCCGCCTTCATCCACTACACCGAGTGGGTCCCGGGCCACGTCCACATGGGCACCATGGGCTGGGTCTCCATGGTTCTATTTGCCGCCATCTACTACATCCTGCCCCAAATCTACAACCGCGAGATCTACAGCGTTGGCCTGGCCAACCTCCACTTCTGGCTGGTGCTGATCGGCCAGCTGATCTATTCGGTATCGATGTGGATCGCAGGTGTGCAGCAGGCCTCCATGTGGCACAGCATGAACCCCGATGGCAGCCTGACCTTTACCTTTGTCGAAACCCTGGCCCAACTCTACCCCTACTGGACGATCCGGGCGGTGAGCGGCGTCATTTACCTGGCCGGCGTGCTGGTCTTCATCTATAACCTGATCATGACGGCCCGCAGTCCCCAGACTGTGTTGAAACCGGCCGCTCAGAACGCATAAGGAGGTGTCCGTCATGTGGGAGAAAAAACCCGTCCTCTTACTCATTCTGGCAACCCTGGCCATCTTGGTCGGGACTGTGATTACCATGATTCTGCCCTTCAAGTGGGTCAACGGCGAGGCCGACCGCATCGCCACGGTCAAGCCGTACAACGCCTTGCAACTGGCAGGCCGTGACGTTTATATCCGCGAGGGCTGCAACAACTGCCACTCCCAGACCGTGCGCCCCCTGGTGGCCGAGGTGCTGCGCTACGGCGACTACTCGAAGTCCGGTGAATTCGTCTACGACCAGCCCCACCTCTGGGGCTCGCGGCGAACCGGCCCGGATCTGGCCCGGATCGGCGGCAAGTACCCCGACGCCTGGCACATCCAGCATATGAAGCAGCCCAAGGTGATGATCCCCCAGTCCAATATGCCGTCTTACACCTTCCTGGCCGCCAACACCATCGACCCGGCCTTTACCGAGAAAAAGATGAAGACCCTTGGTTTCCCTTACACCCCGGCGGAGATCAAGGCCCTGGCTGGCAAGACCGAGATGGACGCCATTGTCGCCTATCTGCAGAAACTTGGCAGCGACATCCCCTGGCGGCAAGCGGCCAAGACCGCCATCGCCGGCGACCTCAGCAACCCCTTCAAGCACGATGACGCCACCATCGCCGAGGGCAATCGCCTCTTTGAGCAGAACTGCGCCGCTTGCCACGATGTCGACATGAAGAGCAACGAAAAGAGTGACGACGTTGGTCCGCCGCTGACCAACATGGCCGATTTCGACGAGAAGGAGATGTTCACCCTGATCCATGACGGCTCTGGAACCGGCATGCCGAGTTTTGCAACCCTCGGCACCAACAAGATCTGGAAGCTCATCATCTACCTCAAGTACCATCACCCAGCCCACGAGGCCCAGGAACATAGGGCAGGAGGCAAATAATGGACCTGGCAAGCATCCTGTACCTCGGCGTCACCATCGGTCTCTTCATCATCTTTGCGGCCATCGTCACTCGGACGTTCAGCCCCAAACGCAAAGACCAGATCGAATCGCCCAAGCACAGGATGCTTGACGACGACTGACCGTTCAGATCGATCGAGGGCGAGGCTTGCCGGCTATCGCGGAGGCGATCCGCCGATGCAGCGCCGCAGCCCGCAGCCTCCCTCTATTGACCGACAAAGATTACCCAAGGAGAACGCAATGAAGGACTCTTCATCAGAAAAATTTGACGGCATCAAGGAGAACCGGGAAAATCCCCCGCCCGCCTACTTCAACATCCTCTACTATGGCCTGATTATCTGGGGGCTGATCTACGCCGCCTACTTCCTGTTCAGCGGCTGGACCTCCCACGGCGAGTTCCAGAAGAAGATGCAGGACTACCAGACCCAACACCAGACCGCGCCCGCCACCGGGCAACGCTAAACGGCCATGCCTGGCAAAGGCGGGGAGCGAGACTCACTTTGCGCCCACCGCCCCCGCCTTTGCCGGCCTGTTCACTGTTTTGACTTTGCCATGACCAGCTCCCATCGTCGATTCGGCCCTTGGCGCCGGGCCTTCCAGTGGTCCTTGGCCGCCCTGCTGGCGGCAACTCCCTTCCTCAGCACCCAGGACGTCGCCATACTCCGACTGGACATCCCCGCCTTGACCTTGGAGCTTGCCGGGCACCGTTTCCGGATCGAAGAGCTGTATCTGGTCTGGCTCTTCATCCTCTCCCTCATCTTTCTGTTCCTCCTGACCACGCTCCTGCTCGGCCGGGTCTGGTGCGGTTGGGCCTGCCCCCAGACAGCCCTGTCCGACCTGGGCGAGTGGCTCTATAGACGCCAATGGCCTCAGGTCATCCGGCACCTTGGCTTTCTTCTGGTCAGCCTCTGGTCCGGCGCCACCTTCGTCTGGTACTTCATGGCCCCGGCAGAGTACCTAACACTCCTGGCCGGCGGGCAACTCGGGGTCTGGCCCCTGGGCACCACCGTGGTCATCGCCTCCATGGTGTTCATCGATCTGACCATGATCCGCCGCCTGTTCTGCCGGGACTTCTGTCCGTACGGACGATTCCAAACGATCCTCCTGGACAGGGGGACACTCACCCTCCAGGCCAAGGCGGAGGACCTTCGGCGCTGCATCGACTGCAAGTCATGTCTGCGGGTCTGCCCCACCGGCATCGACATCCGCGCGGGATATCAGATCGAATGCATCAACTGCGCACGCTGCATCGACGCCTGCCGCAAGGTCATGGCCAGACGCGGCGAAGAAGGGATCATCCGCTACACCTTCGGCCAAGCAGACTTGGGCTGGACCTCCATCTTCAGCGTCAAGACCCTGGCCCTGGCCCTGATCGCCCTGACCCTGGGCAGCGCCACCCTGTTCCTGGCCAGCCATCGGCCAACCGCCAGCTTTAAGATCGGCCGCGCCGCCCAGCTACCCTCCCGGCTCACCGGCAATGGCCGCCAGCAAACCTTCTTCAACGGCTCCATCGCCAATCGCCGGGAGACCCAGGAGGAGTTCACCATTACCGTGAGCGGCAGCGCCGAGCAAACACTGAGCATCAAGGGACCGGCCACTTTCACCCTGGCTGGTAACGAAAAACGCGACATCACCCTGGCAGTCGACAGCCCCCGTATCCCAGGCCCCGCCCCCATGCCGATCACCTTTGTCCTAGCGACGGCAGCAGGGGGGCCACCCCTGACGATTGCCGCATACCTCACTCCCGCTGCCGACAGCGGCGCCAACACGCCAAAATGACTATGACTTCCCAATCGATCGTCCCCTATCGCTGGCCCGCCTTTATCATCGTCTTAATCGCCGGATTCGCCGCCTTTTCCTGGTGGTCCATCGACCGGGCGGCATCCCAAGTCAGCGCCGTATCCGATCCCGACTACTACGCCCACGGGCTGAAATATCACAGCGCCAGCCTCGATGCCAAGGCCAGTGCCACCGCAGGCTGGACTGTCACTCCCCAGCTTGCAGGCAAAGCCCTGATCATCGAGGTGCGAGACGCCACGCACCAGGCCATTGCTGGCTGCCAAGCCATCATTACCTTCCCCCCTGGCCAAACCGCTGCCCGGATGCCCATTGCCCCCATCGCCTTGACCGACACCGGTGATGGCCGCTATTCCGGAACGCTCCCAGCAGGACTTCCGACCTCGGTTTCCGCCACCTTGACACTGAACAAGGACCAGGCCACGGCCCAACGCCAAATTCTCATCAACCAAAACAGCTGAGCTGTGGGTTCAAGTCCTTCATCGTCAGACATCCCCCCGTGCAGCCATTGCGGCCTTCCCTGTCAACCGACGCTGATCGAAGATGTGATCGCCGGCCAGGCCATGCCCTTTTGCTGCCACGGTTGCCAAGGGGCCTACCGGATCATTACCGGGGCAGGACTCGGCCAGTTCTACCGCCGCCGGGACTGGCAGGAACAGGGGGTACCGGACTCGGTCTTTCAGACGGATTATGACGACGGGTATCTGCAGCAGTTCGTCCGTGAAACCGCGGCAGGGGCAGAGCTCTCCCTCCTCATCGAAGGCATCCGCTGCGCCACCTGCGTATGGCTGATCGAGAGGATCCTCGCCTCCCAGCCAGGGGTTGTGTCGGCGCGGGTCAACTTCGGCACCCATCGCCTGCAACTGGTCTTCAACGCCGCAGCCACTACCTCCAGCGCCTTGGTCGCTGCCTTGAGCCGGATCGGCTATCTTGCCCGGCCCTTTACCCGGGAGGCGGCGCAACGCCAGGCCGAGGACTCCCGACGCAGTCTGCTGATCCGCTTCGGCACCGCCGCCTTCCTCTCCATGCAGCTGATGGGCTACTCCTTTGCCCTCTATGCCGGCTATCTCCAGGGCATCGACGCCACGACCCGGCAAATCATGCAGGTCTTTGCCGCCCTGGTCACCACGCCGGTGGTCTTCTACGCCGGATTTCCCTTCCTGGCCGGGGCCTGGCACTCGCTGCGCAACCGGGCCCCCAACATGGATTTGCTGATCAGCCTTGGGGTGCTGGTCGCCTATGGCTATAGCCTGTGGGCTATGCTGGCGGACCGCGAGGTCTACTTTGACACCGCAGCCATGATCGTCACCCTGATCCTCTTGGGCCGGCTGCTGGAAAACGCGGCCCGCGGCATGGCCGGAAGCGGCATCGACCGCCTGCTGCGCCTGAGTCCTGAGCTTGCGACCCGGTTACGAGACAGCGGGCAGCAGGAACGGATCCCCAGCGTCAACTTGAGGCCGGGGGATCGAATCCTGGTGGCATCAGGCCAGCGGTTCCCGGTGGATGGCCTCATCGCCAAAGGCACCACCGAGGCCGATGAGGCCATTGTCACCGGCGAGGCCATTCCAGTGCTCCGCGGGCCTGGCTCAGCAGTAATCGCCGGCGCTCTCAACCTGACTTGCAGCGTAGAAGTCACCGTGAGCCGGCCGGCAGAAGACTCCTTTGTCGCCCGCATCATCCGGCTGGTGGAGGAGGCCCAGTCCCGCAAGGCCCCCATCCAGTCACTGGCCGACCGGTTGGCGGTGGTATTCGTCCCCCTGGTGGTGGCCATCTCCGGGCTGACCTGCCTCTACTGGCTCCTGGCAAAAAACGACCCCTCCAGCGCCATCCTCAATGGCGTGGCCGTGATGGTGGTGGCCTGTCCCTGTGCCTTAGGGCTGGCCACCCCGACTGCCGTCCTGGTGGCCACCGGTGCTGCCGCTGCCCGCGGCATCCTCTTCCGTGGCGGCGATATACTGGAGGCGACAGCCCGGGTCCGGGTGGCGGCCCTCGACAAGACCGGCACTATCACCCGCGGCCTGCCCGAAGTCAAAAAAATCGTCCCGGCCACGGGTTCCGCCCATGAGCTCCTGACCCTTGCCGCCCGCTTGGAACAGGCATCGACCCACCCCTTGGCCCGCGGCATCATGCGGGCCGCCGCCGAGAAGATGATCGTGGTGGATTCCGCTCCGGTCCAGAACATGCCCGGACAGGGCCTGGCGCTCACCACCGGCGAAAACGTCCTCAGGGCTGGAACCCGCGACTTCTTGGCTGGATGCGGGATCCCCCTACCGCCAGAAACAGAGACACAGAGCCTCACCGAGGTCCACCTGTCGATTGACGCTCAGTACCAGGGGGCTATCTATCTCGACGATGCCCTGCGCCCCGAGGCCCCAGCCGCCATTGCCGCCCTCAAGGAACTAGGCATCGAGCCTGTCATGCTGACCGGCGATCACAATTCCGCCGCCCAGAGGGTGGCCGCCCCCCTCTCTATCCCTTTCTTCGCCCGGCTCACCCCAGCCCAGAAGGCCGCTTGGGTATCCACCACCCAAACGCGGGATCGGCCAGTGCTGATGGTGGGCGACGGGATCAACGACGCCCCAGCGCTCAGTGCCGCCAGTGTCGGCTGCGCCATGGCCGGAGGTTCAGACATCGCCCTCGACAACTCTAACCTCGCCCTCACCCGTCCTGACCTGGGCAAGGTGGCCCAAGCGGCAAAGATCGCCCGCCGGAGCCTGACCATCATTCACCAGAACCTATTCTGGGCCTTCTTCTACAATATCCTGATGCTGCCACTGGCCGCCGCAGGCCAGCTGACGCCCATCCATGCCGCTGCCGCCATGGCCGCAAGCTCGGTGTGTGTTGTCGGCAACTCTTTGCGGCTGAGGAGGGGGGCATGAGAGAAGCGACAAAACCCATGGGACGGATGAGGCGCCATAGGATCCATACGTCCCATGGGTTTTGTCATCACACCTGGAGTCCCCGGCCATGCTGACCTCAACCGTCATCTTGATCATCCTCTCGCTTTTTTTGGGCATCGCCGCCTGGCTGATCTTCATTTGGGCAGTCAAAAAAGGAGAATTCGACGATGTGGAGGGGCCAAAATACCGGATGATGGACGACGATGACGACTGATCCCACCTACACCATGGCCCTGATGACCGGCTTTCTCGGCTCGGCCCACTGCCTCGGCATGTGCGGCGGGCTGATCACCGCCCTGTCCATGGCCTTGCCGCAACGAAGAAATCCCTGGCTGTTTCTGGCCCTCTATCATGGCGGACGGATCGCCACCTACAGCCTAGTCGGCTCCGTCGTGGGCTGGCTGGGCTCGGTGCTCGCCTACGCCAATTCCTTCCACGGATTTATGCGGCTGGCCCTGCTCGCCTCAGACATCTTCATCATCGCGGCAGGCCTGGGCACGGCCGGACTCTTTCATGGCCTCAACCTGACGAACCTGGAATCTCCCGGCCCGGCAAGGGCTATCGCCCGGCTAGTCGCGCACCTGAATCGGAAGCCAGGCCCTATGACGGCGTTAGGCCTCGGCCTGCTGATGGGTTTTCTGCCCTGCGGCTTCTCCTATGCCATGGCCATCACCGCTGCCCAGACCGCCTCGCCGGGGATGGGCGGCCTCACCATGCTGTTCTTTGGCCTGGGCACCACGCCAGCCCTTTTTGTCTTCGGCAGCGCCATCGATTGGCTGAACCGCCGCCCATGCTCCTCCCCTGTCAGCGTCCGGACCAAGACCTGGATGATCAAAGCCGCCGGGTTCCTGGTCGCAGGCCTCGGCGTCTTCCATCTGACCCAGCATATCACCCTCCTGGGCTGGTCATTCTCCGGCCCGCTCAACTTTTTCTGCCACTAACAAAAAACACTGTATTATTGCCGAGGCAACAGGTAAAAGGGGAAAATAACTGCCTCAGGATGGAAAGGGCAACCACCCAAACACCGGCCCCCCTTTGCCATCTTGCCTCCCTGAACTGGTCGGGAACACGTATTCCAATTTCACATCAAAAGCAGATCGTGAGTACTCTGCCGGGCACAAGGGCGAGTGGGTGGCGACGAGACAGTACATACGGTACCCGAGGAGCCGGACACCGAAGCTGACAACGGCATACAAAATGATCTGGAATTGCAATTACGCCTCTATGCGATCTTCACACCTCTGGCGAACTCAACTCGCTCACTCCCTGGGCAGCAGTCACCGCCTGAACCGATATCTTGTCGCCATGACAGCGGTTGCCGCCTTGCTGCCAGCCGCACCCCTGCATGCCGGCTTCTATGCCAACTCGGCCCACGGCAACGCCGCCCATGGCGTTAATCGCACCAGCACCGCGGCCTTAGGCTATGTCAGAGGCAACTGCGCCCACTGCCATGAAATGGAAGGGAGCATCACTGGCTCCGAGCCTGCCCCCGCTGGCGGCGGGCCATCGCCCTCCGCCCTGTTCTACGACAACAACGTCAGCCAGACTGATAACGTCTGCCTGCAATGCCACACGGATGCTGGCTCCTACCAGAGCGGCAGTATCGTCAACCGTAGCTACAGTTACCGGGCCGGGGGATGGACCACTGATCCGGTGGATGACAGCAAGCAGTCTTTTTCCTTTGCCAACCTCACCAACCCCAGCACTGGCACCGCCCATAGCCTGAACGATATCCTCACCTTCATCAAAACACAAACATGGGGCTATAGCGACACCTCAAACCCTTGTGTCGCCTGCCACAACCCTCACGCAGTGCAAGGCGATCCAGCAACTGCCGGCAACTCGACAAAAAGTTCCGGTGGCAGGGGCACCCCCATCTCCCTGCCCAGCCTGCACACCGCCGCCTCTGGCAGTTGGGGGCTTTGGGGAGATGTGGCAAGCGAAACCATGAGTACCTACACCACCTACCAGGCGCCATACCGTTATAACTCCAACGTCGTTTTTGAACCCCGGGGGAGTAGCGCGGCAGCAACAGCAGCGGCCGACAGCACCGACTACGTGGTGTTCTGCACCAACTGCCACAACGCCACGAATCTCATCTTCAGCACTACCCTGGGCCGGAATCTGCGGACCATCAATTGGGACAGCGAAAAACACGGAAAAGGAACAGCGTCACAGACCAATGCCGATGGCAATGACGATCTCCTTCTCCCTTATAGCAGCGGGAGTATCGGATCCTACGTCTTGTCCTGTCTGGACTGCCATGAACCCCATGGCTCAACCAACGCCTACCTGCTGCGCCCTGAGGTGAACGGAGCTGCCGGGGTGAATATCAAGACATTGACCGGGGATGCCAACGGGCCTACGGCCACCGGCCCCCCACCCGGACCAGACCTCTGCAACAAGGAGTGGAACTACCTTTGCGCCAAATGCCACACCAGACTCGCCAACTCTGACGGTCATGTCCACCCCTATTATTTACCGCCAGACATCAATGGCTGCTCCTTCACGGTCTGTCATAGCGGCGCGGGCGGCTGCTCCACCCCATCGTGTGGGACCTGTCACTACCATAGCTCGACCACTGTGCCGGGCACCACCTACTCTGGCCAGCTTTTCTAGGACCGAGGCCAGTGCCGGACCAAATCCCCTTGACAACACGCCCTCTGTCCTCGATACTAAGAGCATGGAACCGCCAAAATCCACTATTCTGATCGTCGAGGATCATCCTGCCACCCGGAGACTGCTGGAAGACATCCTGGGCAAGGACTATCGCCTACTGATCACCGGCAATGGCGAAGAGGCACTTGCCCTGATCCGCGACAATCCGGCCATCGACCTGATCCTCCTCGATATTGTGATGCCGGGGATGAATGGATATGAGGTGTGTGAAAAAATCAAGGCTGACGAAAAAACACGGGATATTCCGGTCATCTTCTTGACAGTACTGGAGGAAGACCATGACGAGGCGCGCGGTTTCGCGGCGGGAGTGGCGGATTATATCATCAAACCGATCAGCCGGCTGCGGCTCTTGGCCCGGGTCAGAAACCAATTGGAATTACGGCTGAAACAAAAAGAGCTAGAAGACAAAAACCGGATGCTACAAACAGCGTTGGATCAGATCAAGACCTTGCACGGCATCCTGCCCATATGCTCGTTCTGCAAACAGATTCGTAATGACCACGGGGCCTGGCAGCGCCTGGAGGTCTATATCCAGGCACACTCGGATGCCGAGTTTTCCCACAGCGTCTGCCCGCAGTGCGTAAAGATCCATTACCCGGAGTACTGCGAGCCAGAGCCAAAGTCGGGCAGTTAGTAACCGTCCCCGGCGGCAGGCGCAGGCCGCACCACCCCCAGCCCCAGCAGCACTGCCACCACCTCGGTCAAGGGCAGTCCTACCACATTGCTGTATGAGCCGCTGATCTCCCGCACCATGAACCCGCCGAACGACTGAATGCCATAGCCTCCCGCCTTGTCCAGAGGGTCGCCGGTGCTGACATAGGCCTGGATCGCCGGGCCATCAAGTACAGCAAACTGCACCGCCGTCATGACGGCCTGGCAGTGGCACTCCTCCCCAGCACCTCGGCAGCAACAAAACCCGCTCCACACCTCATGGCCTCGGCCAGACAGCCGAGTCAGCATCGATACCGCGCCGTTGACATCCTCCGGTTTACCCAATACCTCGCCATCCAACACCACCACCGTATCGGCGGCCAGCACCCACGATCCAGGATGGCGCCGGGCCACAATCCGGGCCTTGTCCCGGGCCAGGCGACGCACAAAGTCCTCCGCCCCCTCTCCGGGCAGGATCCGCTCGTCAGCATCCGCGGCATCCACCGTGAACGTCAGACCAAGGGCGGCCAACATCTCTCGCCGCCTGGGCGAGGCCGAGGCCAGAATCAGGGGTGCTACACTCCGGAAACAACCAGAAGACACAGGCACCTACTAGGCCCGGATCGAATAGCCGCCGTCCACCACCACGGTCTGGCCACTGATCATCTTGGCCAAATCGCTGCACAAGAAAAGGCTGACATCCGCGACGTCGTCCGGGGTGGTCAGACGACCGAGCGGTGTCCGGGCCAGGGCCATGTCCAAGATGGTCTGGCGGTTGGGGAATTTCTTGAGCGCCTCGGTATCCACCGCTCCGGCGCTGATGGTATTGACATTGATACCCTTAGGCCCCAGCTCTACCGCCATGTGCCGCACCAGGGACTCCAAGGCCGCCTTGGAGGCGCCCACCGCGGTATAATTTTCCACCGCCCGCACCGAGCCCAGGCTGGATACCGCCATAATCCTACCGCCCACGGGCATCAGCGGCACCGCCTGCTGGGCCAGAGTCAGCAAGGCCCGGGCATTGATATCCATGGCCCAGTTCCAATGGCGGCTGTCCAGTTCCATCATTGGCTTTAACACCCCGGAGGCGGCATTGCTGACCACAAAATCAACCCGGCCATACTCCGTCCTGATGAGGTCAAACATTGAACGCACATGGTCATCATCCGCGACATTGGCCTTAACCACCATGCAGCGGGCCCCCTTGGCCTCGATTAGATGCGCCGTCTCCTCGGCGTCGGCCCGGTGACGGATATAGTTGACAACCAGATCTATTCCGTTTTCCGCAAACCTGAGGGCGATGGCCTTGCCGATCCCCCGCGAACTGCCCGTCACCAACGCCACCTTGCCTTGCAGATTAAACATAGTCCCCTCCTTACCGGAAAATCCCGGCCTTAAAAAACCGCTGCAACACCCTCCTGATGCTGCCTCTCACAAAACGCCCCGCCTCAAACCTGATAGGGTCAAGGACATCCGGGACGACAAACCCCGGCACCGCCACGTCGGCTGGCCGCAGGAGCGGATACTCCAAGTCCTCCCCCTTGCTGCCGGGCAAGCCGCGCCGCCGGCACTCCTGACCCAAGGGCGAAAGGGCCGGGTCCACGCCAAGGACCTCCATCATGGCCACATCCAGAGCCACGGGATTACGGCTGGCGGCGAGGACCCCAACCTGCACCGGCTGTCCATCCATTGGCCCGGTCCGGTGCATGGCCAGCACGCCGTCCATAAGGCTGATCCCTTCTGGCAGTTCCGCCAGCAGATCGACCAACAGGCCAATAAACCGGCCATCCCCGTTGCCATGACGCATATGGGCCATGGCCTTGCGCCAGGCAACCACAACCCCGAAATAATTCTTCACCGCCATGGTCAGCCGCAGCTGGCTGTGGGCCTTCAATTTTGGCAGATTGACCAGCCTATCGCACTCGAACGCTTCGGCTGCCACTGTCAGTTTAATCCGGCCTTGGGTGACTATTGTCTTTTGACGATCAAAGGAGACCCGCGTCACCGGCAGCCCGAGCAAGGCCTCGCTGATCCCGCAGGAGTCCATCACCGCGAGGCCGCTGCCGAAGGCTGGCGAATCCCCCACCGAGACCACAGCGCCATGGTCCAGACACCATTCCGCTACGGCCCTTACTATCTGGGGGTGAGTCAGGGCCAAGCCATCGGCCCGACCTGCCGCCACCAGATTCGGCTTCAGCAGTACCGCCGTCCCGTGGCTCGCCGTAAATCCTGACGCCTGGCACAGACGGTCAACCTCCTCCTTCAACAGCTCCGCTTCATAGACGGGGCAGCGGGACAGGGCAACCGCGCAGGATGCAATTATCATCAATACCGCTCCTCTGCCAAGACCATCGGCCGCCGATACGGCCCGTGACACAGCGGGACAAGGATACCTTGTCTAGATGTTTTTTCAAGAGGCGAACAGAATGATGCTGTTTTTTTTGACATTATGCCAAATATTTGATCATGATGAAACTACTACTGGGGCTCGCAGGGAAGACCTCACGGAGAGCAGGGCAATCTCGCTCACGCGCTGCATCGCTGAACACTACTATCATCTCCAGCGCATATCATGCGGCGGTTGCCAGCCGTGGGCCGGCAACCGGTTCTCTAAGGACTGGAAGCGCCCCAAACCACATGATAGCACAGTCGACACCCCATTCCACGGCAATGGCACATCTCTTGCTGAACATGGCGACGAAACCCTTAGAAGCCGCATCTCAAACAACAACCTAAACCTAAGCAAGGCGGAGAGCAATCATGGCTGATGATGCCAAACCTGAAGGCGCGGAAGGAAAACCCAAGAAAAAGGTCATGCTCCTGGCCATTGTCGGTGTCCTCGTTCTCGTGATTGCCGGCGGCGGCTTCTTTGCCTACACCAAACTCCTAGGGCACAAACCGGCAGCCACCGAAGCAGGCGCCGAAGGCGGTGCCCGCGCTGGCGGCGAGGCTGAGGCAGGCGGGGGTGGTGAAAAAGAAAAAAAGGGGGCCGAAGAGAAGGAAGGCGAGATGTTCGAACTGGAGCCGTTCGTGGTCAACCTCTCCGACCCCAAGGCCAAGCGCTTCCTCAAGGTCAAGGTGACCCTGGAGCTCGAGTCCCCTGAGGCCAAGGCCAAAGCGGAAAAACAGATCCCCAAGATGCGCGACATGGTCATCATGATGCTGACCAGCCTCTCCTTCGAAGAAGTGATGACCCCCGAGGGCAAGATCAGAATCCGGGACGAGCTCCTCGAGCGTTTCAACCTGATCCTCCGGCCCCAGCGGGTGAGGGGCATCTTCTTTACTGAGTTCGTCATCCAGTAGCGTCGCCCTCGACAAGGACTATCCATGGAACAGATACTGAGCCAAGACGAGGTCGATGCCCTATTAAAAGGGATCTCTGGCGGGGAAATCGAGGAACCGGAGGAATCGGTCGAAGAAGAGAGCCTTGCTCTGGCGACCTACGATTTCACCCGGCAACAGGGCATCACTCCCATCAGGATGCCAGCCCTGGACGTCATCAACGACGCCTTCCTCAGGACCATGCGCACCTCACTGGCCAACAGCCTGCGCCGGGTGATCGACATCGTCGCCGTGCCCATGGAACTGGAACGGTTTGGCGCCTTTGTCCGCACCCTGCCGGTCCCCAGCAGTCTGCAGATCTTCAAGATGGACCCCTTCCGCGGCAATGCCCTGTTCGTGCTGGAGCCGAAACTGGTCTTCGCCCTGGTGGAGACCTTCCTCGGCGGCTCCGGGGCCCGCAACGTCAGGATCGAAGGCCGCGACTTCACCTCCATCGAACAGCGCCTGATCCAGCGGGTCATCAATATCCTGCTCTCCGACATGGAAAAGGCGTGGTATTTCCTCCACCCGATCCAAGTCCAGTTCATCCGCAGCGAGATCAACCCCCAATTTGCCAAGATCTGCGAACCGGACGACGTGGTGCTGATCAACCGCTACGAGGTGGACATGGACCGGGCGGTGGGCAGCATCACCTCCTGCATCCCCCTGTCCAATCTGGAGTCGGTCAAGAGCAAACTCACCACCGCCTTCCAGCGCGAGCAGAGCGAAGAGGATATCCTGCTGGCCAAGAACCTGGAAGAGAACATCAAGAATATGCCCGTCGAGCTCAAGGTGGAGCTTGGCAAGGCGACCCTGCCGGCTGGCGATATCATCGAGCTCCAGGAGGGGGACATCATCCAGCTGGACCGCCGGAAAGACGACCTCCTGCCCTGCTACCTGGCAGGCATCCGCAAATACATGGGCACACCCGGCATTCGCCGCGGCAATAAGGCCTTCCTGATCAAACGGAAGGTCTTTGATCGAGAACGAGAATAATCACGAGGGAGAGTAGCAATGGCCAACGATCCGACCGATAGCGGTTCAGGCGACGACTGGGCTGCGGCAATGAACAATCAGGGTGGCTCCGCCGCCAGCTTTTCAGAGCTGGGGGCAGGCGCCATCGACGATGAAGGCAACCGCAACCTTGACTTTCTGCTGGACATCCCCCTGGAGGTGACAGCGGAGTTGGGCCGCACCAAGATGATCATCAACGACATGCTCCAGCTCACCCAAGGGTCAGTGGTGGAACTCACCAAGAACGCAGGCGAGACGGTGGACATCTACGTCAACAACAAGCTGCTCGGCAAAGGCGAGGTCATCGTGGTCAATGATCGTTTCGGGGTGCGGATCACCGAAATCATCAGTCAGGCCGAGCGGGTCAGGAACATGGGATGACCGTGGCTCGTCAGGCAATAACAGGAATCCTGGGCTTAGCCTCGTCTATCGCCTGCGCCGCAGGCTCGTCTCTCGCCGCCGACGCCAGCGGCGGGACAGTCCAGCTCTCCGCCGAGACCTCCTCGCTGCTCTCGGCCATCGTCAAGGTTTCCGGCTCGCTCCTCGTGGTGGTGGGCATCATGCTACTCGTCCTCTATGCCATCAAGCGGACCGGCCTTGGCTCGGGCCTGGGCAGTGCCAGCTCGGCGATTACCGTCCTGGAGACCCGGATGGTGGCGCCCAAAAAATATATCGCCATCGTCGATGTCGCCGGCCATTGTCTGGCCCTGGGCATCACCGACCACGCCATCAACCTCCTCTCCGAGCTGGGGCCGGAGGCCACAGCCACCCTCATCAATCGACAGGGGCCTGCAGCCTCTGGCTTTGCCGGGTTGCTGAGACGCTCCATGCGCAATCAGCAGGCCTCGCCAAACCTGGGCGATCCGGTCCCGCCCACTGCCAACCAGGAGGCGTCATGACTGCCTCGTCTCTGCCGCTGCCCTATCGCCGCTGGCCAGCCCTGACAGTGGCAGCCATCGCTATCCTTGCTCTGCCCAGCCTGGCGGCGGCCCTTCAGCTCCCGACCATGCAGATCGGCCTTGGCGAGACCACCAATCCCAAGCAGGTCTCGGTGCTGATTGAAATCCTCCTGGTCTTCACCATCCTGTCCATGGCCCCGGCCATCCTGATGATGATGACCTGCTTCACCCGGCTGGTGGTCGCCCTCTCCTTCCTCAAAAAAGCCCTGGGCACCCAGACCACGCCACCCAACCAGACCCTGGTCGGGCTCTCCCTGTTCCTGACCGTGTTCATCATGGCCCCGGTGTTCAAGCAGATGAACGACACCGCCATCAAACCCTACCTCGCGGAGGAGATCTCTCTGGAGCAGGCCGTGGAAAAGGGCATGACGCCGCTACGGTCCTTCATGTTCAAACAGACCCGGGAAAAGGATCTGGCCCTTTTCCTATCTCTCGCCAAGGTCGAAAAGCCTAAGAACAAAGACGAGGTGCCGACCACCATCCTAGTGCCTGCCTTCATGATCAGCGAGCTGAAGACCTCGTTCGAGATCGGCTTCGTGCTCTTCTTGCCCTTTCTGGTCATCGACATGGTGGTCTCCAGCGTCCTTCTGGCCATGGGTATGATGATGCTGCCGCCGGTGATGATCTCCATGCCGTTCAAGCTCCTGCTCTTCGTGATGGTGGACGGCTGGAATCTAATCGTCGGCTCCCTGATCCACAGCTACGGGGTCTGAGATGACAGCTCTGGAGGCCATCAACCTGGGTCAGGACGCCGTCTATATCTCGCTTCTGCTCTCGGCACCGCCGCTCCTGGTCGGCCTGGTGGTGGGCCTGGCCATCGCCGTCTTTCAGGCCACCACCCAGATCCAAGAGATGACTATCACCTTTGTCCCCAAGATCGTGGCGGTGATGTTCGCCCTCTTGTTCTTCGCCTCCTGGATGATGATCAAGCTCACCGACTACACCCAGGATCTCCTGGTGCGGCTACCAGAGATGATCCGCTGAGCACAGGCGGGGTTGAAATCCGCCCAACAGAGAATCACGATGCCCGAAACCGCCCTCCTGCACTGGACCCTGGATCATATCCTGACCCTCCTGGTGATCATGACCAGGGTCGGCCCCTTGATCTTCCTGCTGCCGATTATCGGCTCAGGCAGCGTGCCGGGCCAGGTCAAGGCCCTGTTCACCCTGGCCCTGTCCCTGATCCTGCTGCCGGTGATCCCGGTCTCGGCCAGCCTGCTACCCGAGACTGCCGTGGGCTATGCCGTCTTCGTCCTCACCGAGGTCGCCTTCGGCGCCACCCTGGGCTTCTTCGCCCGCCTGATCTTCGACGCCACCGACTTGGCCGGTCAGATGGTCAGCATCTCCATGGGCATGGGCATGGCCGGGACCATGGACCCGGAAAACGGCGCCCAGGTCTCCCTGGTCGGCACCCTGTGGAATATCGTGGCAATCCTGATCTTCCTCGGCATCGACGGCCACCACCTCTTCTTCAAAACCCTAGTGGAGAGCTTCGCCTGGGTGACACCCGGCAGCCTCCGCCTCGAACAGCCCACGATGGATGGCATCACCCAAGGGATTTCCCAGATGTTCGTCCTCGGCATCCAGATCATGGCCCCGGCGGCGGTGGCCCTCTTTCTGTCCCACGTGGCCATGGGGGTCATCGCCAAGACCGTGCCCCAGGTGCCGATCATGCTGGTGGCCATGCCCTTGAACATCGGCATCGGCTTCCTCTTTGTCGGGCTGTCGATGCTCTACCTCTTGCCCCTGATGACCAAACATTTCGGTATCATGGGACAAAATTTACTCAAACTCGCCATTGGCATGGGGAACTAAACGATGGCTGACGAATCCAGCGGCCAGGAGAAGACCGAGGCCCCCACCTCCCGGCGCCTGCAAGAGGCGCGGGACAAGGGGGACATTGCCAAGAGCATGGAGGTGCCATCGGCGGCAGTGCTGCTGGCCAGCCTGATGACCATCTACGCTAGCCGGCACTATATCCTGCAGAGCCTGTCGCAGATGACCGCCCGCTACCTGAACGGCTCGGCCACCACTCGCCTGTCTCCGGAGTCCTTCACCACCATGGTCAAGGACTCCATGCTGGACATGACCCTCGTTTCCGGGCCGGTGCTGGCGGCGGTGTTCATTACCGCGCTGGTTGCCAACTACGCCCAGGTCGGCGTGATCTTTACCGCCGAGAAAATCACCCCGGACCTGATGAAAATCGACCCAATCTCCGGATTCGCCCGCAAGTTCTCGATGCAGGCCCTGGCCGATCTGATTAAATCGTTGCTGAAAATCGGGCTGATCGGCTATGTTGCCTTTGCCGAGGCCTATGCGGCGCTACCCGGATTCATGCCGCTGATGGACAAGGAGCCGTATCAGATCATGGCCTTCGCTGGGGAAACCGCCTTCTGGATCTTCCTGAAATGCGCCCTGATTATTGCCATCCTGGCCATCCTGGACTACGCCTTCCAGCGCTGGCAATTCATGAAGAAGATGAAGATGACCAAACAGGAGGTGAAGGAGGAGGCCAAGATGACCGAAGGCGATCCCCAGGTCAAGGGCCGGATCCGCTCCATCCAGATGCAGATGGCCCGCCAACGGATGATGAGCGAGGTGCCCAAGGCCGATGTGGTCATCACCAACCCGACGCGCCTGGCCATCGCCCTCCGCTACGATGCCAAGACCATGGCAGCCCCCCTGGTGGTGGCCAAGGGCGCTGGGGCAATCGCCGCCCGGATCAGAGAGATCGCCGGCGAGCACAGCGTCCCCCTGGTGGAAAATAAACCCCTGGCCCAGGCCCTGTATAAGTTGGCAGACATCAACCAGCCGATCCCGGAAGAACTCTTCCAGGCGGTGGCCGAGGTCCTGGCCTATGTCTATGGCACAAAGAGGAAAGCGGCATGATCGCTGAACTTTACCAAACCCTCGTGCGCGTTGGACTGTAGGGTGCGCATAGCCTTATCATACACACCACTGTGATCCCATGGCAGAACAAGCTGAAACCATAGGCGGGCTCCAATCCATCAAACTGGACACCTCCAGCATGGTGGTCGCCTTTGGCGTGGTCGCCATCCTGCTGGTGATGATCGTGCCGCTGCCCACCATTCTGCTCGACCTTCTGCTCTCGGTCAGCATCACCATGGGCCTGGTCATCCTGCTGATGGCCATGTACAACACCAATCCGCTGGATTTCTCCTCGTTTCCGTCCATCCTCCTGATCTCCACGCTCTACCGGCTGTCGCTGAACCTGGCCTCCACCCGTCTGATCCTGCTCCACGGCCATGAGGGAGAAGGGGCGGTGGGCCAGGTCATCCACGCCTTCGGCAACTTCGTGATCAGCGGCAACTACACGGTCGGGTTGATCATCTTCCTGATCATGGTGCTGATCAATTTCATCGTCATCACCAAGGGCTCGGGCCGTATCGCCGAGGTCGCCGCCCGCTTTACCCTGGACGCCATGCCCGGCAAGCAGATGGCCATCGACGCCGACTTGAATGCCGGCCTGATCGACGAGGAAGGGGCCAAGAAACGGCGGGCGATGATCTCCCAGGAGGCGGAGTTCTATGGCGCCATGGACGGTTCGGCCAAGTTCGTCCGCGGCGAGGCCATCGCCAGCATCGTCATCATGATCATCAACATCGTCGGCGGGCTGTTCATCGGAGCCGTGCTGCAAGGCATGGACATCTTCCAGGCTCTGCAGACCTACACCCTGCTCACCATCGGCGACGGCCTGGTCTCCCAGATCCCGTCGCTGATCATCTCCACCGCCGCCGGCATCATCGTCAGCCGGGCAGCCTCGGACATGAGCATGGGCGCCGAGTTCGCCAAGCAGTTCGGCATGCAGCCCCAAGCCCTGGCCGTCGCCTCAGGGATCATCGGCCTCTTCGGCCTGGTGCCCGGCCTGCCCCACATCTCGTTCCTGGTTCTGGCCATCCTGATGGGGACGATCTCCTACTTCACCTTCCAGCAGAAGGCCCAGGTGGAGGCCTCGGCCAAGGCGGAAGAGAAAAAGGCGGCGGCAGCCCCGCTCCCCGGCTCGCCGGAAACGGTGGAGGCCCTGCTGGCCCTGGACACCCTGCAACTCGAGGTAGGCTACGGCCTGATCCCCCTGGTGGACGAATCCCAGAAGGGCGATCTCCTGGAACGCATCCGCGGCATCCGCCGGCAATTCGCCATGGACATGGGCATGGTGGTGCCCTCCCTCCATGTCCGTGACAACCTGCAGATCAACCCGGACGAATACGTCTTGCTGCTGAAGGGCGTCGAAATCGCCCGCGGCGAGGTGATGATGGGCTACCAGCTGGCCATGGACTCGGGCTCGGCTAAGCGCCAGATCGACGGCATCCCCACCAAGGAGCCGGCTTTCGGCCTGCCGGCCCTGTGGATCGCCGACTCCATGAAGGACGAGGCCCAGCTGGCAGGCTACACCGTGGTCGATCCTTCCACGGTCATCGCCACCCATCTGACCGAGATCCTGCGCTCCCACGCCGACGAGCTCCTGGGCCGCCAGGACACCCAGAAACTCCTGGACAACCTGGCCAAGACCCATCCCAAGGTGGTGGAAGAGCTGGTCCCGGGCGCCCTGCCCCTGGGCTCGCTGCAGAAGGTGCTGCAAAACCTGCTCCGCGAGCGGGTCTCCATCCGCGACCTGTTGACCATCTGCGAGACCCTGGCCGACTATGCGCCCATGACCAAGGACACCTCCATCCTCACCGAGTATGTCCGCCAGAAACTGGCCCGCTCCATCGTCAGCTCGCTTACCGGCGACGATGGCAAGCTCTCGGTGCTGACCCTGGCCCACAAGGTGGAGGACTTCATCCGCGAATCCATCCAGAAAACCGATCAGGGGGTGTATCTGAACATGGAGCCCAACTTGGCCCAGCGAGTCATCGAAGGAGCGCAAACCTTGGTGGAAAAGGTCACGGGCGATGGTTATCAGCCCATCATCCTCTGCACGCCCGTGATCCGCCGCCATCTACGCCATCTCTTGGAACGCTTCATGCCCCAGGTCATCATCCTCTCCAACAACGAGCTGACCAACCAGGTGCAGATCCGCTCCCTGGGCACCATTGAGGTCAATGCAAAAAAATGAGGCAACTTCGACTATCCATAACTCAGGCGCCAGGCGTCAGAACCCAGGGGCGTAATTTTTTTCCGCTGAGCCCTGACGCCTGTCTCCCAGGAAAACGCCCTTACCACCCTGCCTTCCTCTCCACTGTGAAGGGGTAACCAGAACACCATGCGCATAAAACGATTCGAAGCCAAAGACACCCAAACCGCCATGACCATGGTCAAACGAGAGCTGGGTGACGACGCCATCATCCTGGCTACCCGCTCTCTGCCCCCGGAGACAAAGGGCGGCAGAGCCCGAATCGAGGTCGTGGCGGCCATGGATTACGACCTGGACGACATTGAGGCGGCATCAGCGGTAAAACCTTCACCGGCACCCGGCTACGGCTACCAGACGGTGCGCCGGACCTCCCCTGCCGAGATCCCCATCGAGCCGCCCCCCCCTGCCGCGGCGGCTCCCCTGAAAAATACCGCCCCCCACCTGGAGGCCCACGATCTCCGCCTGCGGTTTGCCGATCTGATGCGCCTGGGCGGGACTCAAGGCAAACAGCCCGCCGTCCGTTACCGGCCGACAGATCCCAGCCTCAGGCCCGCCAAAACCCAGCCACCACCAGTCGACCCGCTCAAGGTCCGGCAGTGGCGGGACGACATCATCGACAAAATCCAGATAAGCGCCCTAGAAGGGAGACTCCGGGTAAACGATCCGCAAGGGGAGACGCGGAGCCGCCGCCAGGAGCGGGGGGGCACCGAAAAAAAAGCAGGGCATGAGGCCCGGCCCACGGTTATTGCCCTGGTCGGCGCCACCGGCGTGGGCAAAACCACCACCGCCGCCAAACTCGCGGCCTGGCACACCCTGCGCCAGGGCCTGCGGGTGGCGCTCCTGTCTATGGATTGCTACCGGATCGGCGCCACCGACCAACTCCGCACCTACGCCCAGATCATGCGCCTCCCCTGCGAGATCGTCCTCCGTCAGCCGGACCTGACCAAGGCCTTGCAGCGCCACCACGACAAAGATGTGATCATTATCGATACGGCAGGCAAGAGCCCCTACGACCAAGCCCATATCCTGGAACTCCAGGCCTGGTTTGCCCCCTGCCCCGAGATCATGCCTTACCTGGTCCTGAGCGCCACCGCCAAAAAAGAGGACCTGCACGCCATCATCGACGCCTACGCGCCCCTGTCGGTAGCCGGGCTGATCCTGACCAAGCTTGACGAGACCCGGGCCTATGCCGCCATCTGCCAACAGGTGGTGGCATCTTCCCTGCCGGTCTCGTTCCTGTCGACAGGCCAGCGGGTGCCGGAAGACTTCCTGGCAGCGTCCAAGGATTTCATGGACACCCTGTTCAAAGACGGCTGGGACGCCGCCGAACCGTTTCTTGCCGCCAGATCCGGACACTATCAGGCGAGCTGAGCTAATGGCCATTCACTTCCGCCTCAACACTAGCGACACAAGGAAAACCCGATGACCCAAGCCGACACCCTAGAAAAATTGATGCGCCGTCCCAGACCCACCCCGGCCTCTGCCGACAGCGGCCCCAAGCCCCGGGTAATTTGCGTCACCAGCGGCAAGGGCGGGGTCGGCAAGAGCAACCTGACCACCAACCTGGCCTATGCCTTGGCCCGGCAGGGCAAGAAGGTACTCGTCCTCGACGCCGACCTGAACTTGGCCAATGTGGATATCCTCCTGGGCCTGACCCCCAAATACAACCTGCACCATATGTTCTCCGGCGAAAAGACCTTGCAGGAGGTGATGATCAACGGCCCGGCCGGGATCATGATCCTGCCCGGCAGCTCGGGCATCATGGAACTGGCCAATCTCAGCGAGGCCCAAAAGCTCTACTTCCTCTCCGAAATGGAGGAACTGAACCAAAGGATCGACATCATGCTGATCGACACCGCCGCCGGCATCAACGCCAACGTGGTCTACTTCAACCTGGCGGCCCAGGAGCGCATCGTCCTCCTCACCCCAGAGCCGACCTCCCTGACCGATGCCTACGCCCTGATCAAGGTGTTGTCCACCCGCCATGACGTCAAACGCTTTTCGATCATCGTCAACCTGGCCACCTCCGAGAAAGAGGCCATTGCCGTCTTCCGCCAGCTCAGCCTGGTCTGCGACCAATTCCTGGGGACACTTTCGCTGGACTTTCTGGGCCATATTCCCTATGATAAGAAGTTGATAGCGGCAGTCCGCAGCCAGCGGCTGGTCAGTGAACTCTTCCCAGACGCCCCAGCCAGCCGGATGTTCGCCAGACTCGCCCAGCAGGTGAGCGAATCCGCTCCCGAAGCCACCACCGACGGCAATATCAAATTTTTCTGGCCCCAGTTTTCCTAAGCCAGGGCCTCAACGAAACCATGCCCAAGCCGCACCCGCAGAAATTCAAGGACTACACCCGGGCCTACTTCAACGGCTCAGGCCAGCTCAGCGCCGAAAAACGCGACGACTTGATCCTTACCTATACCCCGCTGATCAAGTACATCGCCGCCCGTCTCGCCGCGAGGCTACCTCCCAACATCTCCCTTGATGACTTGATCAGCTCTGGGATCATAGGCCTCATCGACGCCATCGACAAGTTCGACATCTCCAAGAACGTCCAATTCAAGACCTACGCCGAATTCCGGATCAAAGGGGCCATGCTCGACGAACTCCGCTCCTTGGATTGGGTTCCGCGCTCGGTGCGGGGCAAAATCAGCCAACTGGAGGCCGCCACCGCAACCATGGAGCACAAGCTCGGACGGCCGGCCACGGACGAAGAAATGGCTCAGGCGATGAATTTGTCCCTGAAGGAATTTCACCAGCTCCTTGACGAGACCAAGGCGATTTCCTTCATGGATATCGAGCTGTTGAAGCAGAACTCCCCTGAGCTGAGGGGCTCAGACCTTACCGAGCTCATTGAGCAAGACGGCCTCGACCCATTCCTGGCGCTTAGCTTTTCCCAGATCCGCACCTTGGTGGCCCAGGCCATAACAGAATTGAGCCCGAAGGAGCAGCTGGTAATCTCGCTGTACTACTTCGAAGAGCTTACCATGAAGGAAATCGGCCTGGTCCTTGACTACACCGAATCCCGCATCTCACAGATGCACAGTAAAGCTGTGCTGCGTCTACGGACCAAGCTAAGGAAGGCCCTCACCTGAACGAGAGCGCCCCAACTGCCAGCCCCCCTCAATAACCAAAACACTGCCCCACCCCCTCCTTTTTCCCCACTCCGTCGCCCCTCTTCCCCATAATTTTCCGCCGTATAAAATTTCGTTGATTTTGTCATCGCTTTCTTTATATGATGGGGTGTGTTTTGATGGATCTGTCATCTAGCTGACGCTTCATCGGGACAATCAATGCCGAAAATTTCAGGACTTGAGGAAAAAGCATGCCCGATACCAACATCAAAGTTCTCGTTGTTGATGACTTTGCCACCATGCGGAGGATTGTCAAAAACATCCTCACCCAGCTTGGCTACAAAAATGTCATCGAAGCTGACGACGGCACCACGGCAATGAATGTCCTCAAGCAGGAGAAGATCGACCTTATTATCTCTGACTGGAATATGCCCAAAATGACGGGCCTTGAGCTCCTGAAAAATGTTCGCGCCAACGCCGACTGGGCAAAAATCCCCTTCATCATGGTCACTGCCGAGGCGCAGCAGGACAACATCATCCTGGCAGTCAAGGCCAAAGTCAGCCAGTATATCGTCAAACCCTTCACCGCCGACACCCTGGGCGAAAAAATCAATAAAGTCTTGAGCTAAGGCATCCGATGGCGGACGAACCGAGGCAGGAGCCCCAGGATCCCGGCGCCGAGACTATTTTCAACAGCACCATCGGCGAGGACTGGGGCGAGGCCTTTGAGGCCGAAGACTTCATGGCCCAGCCCCAGGCTGATGCCAGCAGCGAATTTTTTCTTCCCGAAGACCTCACCGCCGGCCTGCCACCAGCACCTGCCCCAGGGCCGTCCGCCAGCGCTCCCCCTTCTGCTGGCGCCGCCGAGACCTCTGCCCCCGGAGGCAAATTCCCCGGTTCCCTGATCGCCCGATGCCGCGCACTCTCCCTTCCCCTCAAAGTTGCAGCCCTTAGCGCCCCGATCGTTTTAGCGCTGGCACTGCTGTTCCTCCTAAAGAAGCCTGCGCCAACGCCGGTGGCGGAGAAGAAACCCGATGCCGCGCCCAAGGCAACCGCGGTCCAGCATGCCGAGGCGCCCAGTCCAACAGCAGAGCCCCACCCCCCACAGCACCAGGCCGAAGCCCCGCCACCGCGCCCGGCCGAAGAGCACGCCGCGCTCAAGCCGGAAAACGCCGAGCTTCGCAAGAAGTGGCGCTTTCCGGCCATCATCGTTCAGGCAAAGAGCGATAACGACCAGGACGCCACCATCCTCGCCACCGACCTGACCCTGGTGCTGAAAGTCCATCCCGAGATCATGCCTCCCACAGAGAAAGACGCCTTTGTCCGTGAGATGATCTTCCAGTTCTACGCCAACCAGCCGGCAGAGGATCTTCGCCGCTTTTCTCTGGAACGGGGCGAGATGACCCGCAAGCTCCAGGCCTGGATCGTCAAACAGTGGCCTGGCCTGCCCCTCGATACGGTCACCGTCGATCGCTACCAGCTGCTGTAACCTTTCTCCTCGAGCCATCGCAAATAAACCGGGCCTCCTGATTGCCTGCTTTGACCCCTCGGCGCTCTCCAGCATCTTGACCGACAATACCGTTGCCAAATCCTCATGCTGCCTTCAGACACCAGGATGATGACGGTGTTTTTTATTGCTGTGCCGGGCATTTTCCTTGATCGCGGGCATCTTTGCCGGTAGCATTAGGCCGCAGTAACAACGCCAGTTGAACTCTGGCGCTACTCTGCGTCTCCCGGCACACGGGGCGCTACCATCACACACAGGAGGTTAGATATGGGCTCATTGGAAAAATACTCGGACAAGGCGGTTGAGCTGTTCATGACGTACGCGCCCAAATTGGTGCTGGCGATCGCGACCCTGGTGATAGGGCTGTGGGTGATCGGCACGATAGTGAATATTACCCAAAAGGCCCTTGAGAAGTCCAAGACCGACAAGACCCTGGTCCCCTTTTTGACCAGCCTGGTATCGCTGCTCCTTAAGGTGCTGCTCTTTATCAGCGTCGCCTCGATGGTCGGCATTGCCACCACTTCCTTTGTCGCTGTCCTCGGCGCGGCAGGCCTTGCTGTCGGCTTGGCCCTGCAGGGCAGTCTGGCCAATTTTGCCGGCGGCGTCCTTATCCTGGTCTTTAAGCCCTATAGCGTCGGCGATCTGATCGAGGCCCAAGGCCATATCGGCGTGGTCAAGGAACTGCAGATATTCAGCACGATTCTCCTGACTGGCAACAATAAAAGGGTCATCATTCCCAATGGCGCCATGTCAAACGGCAGTATCATCAATTACTCCACCGAGGGGACACTGAGAGTCGACCTAGCATTCGGCATTACCTACGAATCCGATGTGCAAAAAGCCAAAGACCTTTTGTTGACTCTCGTGCTGCAGAACCCCAGGGTGCTCAAGGATCCGGCTCCGGTGGTCGCGGTATCGGAGCTTGCCGAAAGCGCGGTCAAACTCGTGGTGCGACCGTGGTGCGCCAGCCAGGATTATTGGAATGTGTACTTCGACACGACGGAAAAGGCGAAATCCATGCTGGCCGCAAATGGCATAGCCATTCCCTACCAGCAGCGGGAGGTTCATGTCTACCAAGCTTCCGCATAATTGCTTTTCTGAAACAAGATGGGATCATCAATGTCCTGGGAGGCCACGCAAACAGCGGGGCTGAGCTTCCTGCCGTCTGCATTATAGGCTCCCCCTCGCAATGTCCGTTGACTCTGTGGGGCATGAAGGGAGAAAGAATGTCCGATCAGGCCTGCCTGCTGGCCGGATGGGCGAGAGGAGGTGTTGCGGTCAAAAAAAAACCGAGGAGTAGCACACTGGTGCAACTCCTCGGCCAGATGGAATCTGACTTCGCTTCTGGGAAGTCTTATTTCTTGCTATGACACTCCTTGCAGCCAGTGGGGCCGGTTGCTCCGCCCTTGGCCTTTGCGTCTTTATGGCAGTCCTGGCACTGCTTCATAGCATCCTTCTTCTTTATCGTGCCGGCGGCGATGGCCTTTTCAATAGCGCCAGCTTCCTTGCCGAACAGCTTGTGGCAGGCGTCACAGTCCTTCAGGGAGTCCTGGTGCTTCTTGTGGGGGAAAGGTACGTCTCCGGTGGATCCGCCTTTCAGCACCATGGACTCTGCACCGTTCCCAGCGAATGCCGATCCGGCAAAAGCCAGAGACACAACTGAAACCCCGACGATCATTGCTTTTTTGAACATGGCTCACTCCTATTAAAATAGTTTTTCTCCACCACGGGACCATTCCCCGTGGCATCAAATGAATCAGCAGTAATCAAGACAAATTACTACCGTGCTCTGGATATAAATCTTTCCTGAAAGTTTCTCCACAAAAAATGGTGGCGAGGCGTAAAATTTTTCGGAATGGCAAACAGTTCGGGCGGCTGCGTGAATCCAGCCGGGATGATAGCTTTTTGTTGCAGCCCTCTAAGGGCTTGTCCGAAAGTAATGGTCTTTTGTCCGCCTCTGCTTGCCCTCGCCGCTACCCACCCATCAATGGCAATCCCTCAGCGGAGTCCGGCCCCGTGGCCTGCACCTTGAGAGACCTGCCTCGATCAAATCTTCATGGAGAAATTAATGCAGATTTCCCCCGAGCCGGCGCGTAAAGAGGCAGGCGATCAGAGCCGCTCTGGCGGAAAAGCTACCACCTGCGCGATGGACGACGCCCCGGTCAGCAGCATGACCAGACGATCAACTCCCAGGGCTATGCCGGCTGCTTCCGGCATGCGGACCAAGTCGTCAAGAAAGGGTTCCGGCATGGGGGCAGGCGTCCGGCCGAAGGTGCGGATCAGGTCTTGCTCATGTTCAAACCGGCGCCGTTGCTCGGCAGGGTCGTTCAATTCGGCAAACCCGTTGGCCAACTCCACCCCGTTGCAATAGAGTTCAAAGCGTTCGGCAAATCCTGCGTTGTCAGGGTGGAGCCGGGCGAGAGAGGCTTGGCTGGCGGGGTAGTCGCACAAAAAAACCGGCGATCCCGCCCCCAGCCGTGGCTCCACCGTGCTGACCAGAATCTCCTCAAACGACTGCCGGACGATGGCCTCGGCCAAGGAGACGGGGGCATAGCGCCTGAAGGCCTCCGTCAGGGTGAGCCGAGGCCAGGGCGGGGTGAAATCGAGAGCCCCCCCCATGGCCGCAATCCGCTCAGGCGTAGCCAGGGCTGCAAACAACCCCTCACAGTCAGCCATAAGTTCGCGGTACCCGGCATCGGCCCGGTACCACTCGAGCATTGTCATCTCGGGCAGGTGGCGTTCCCCCCGTTCGTGACGCCGGAAGCACTTGCAGATTTGAAATATCTTGGTGTAGCCTTGCGCCAGAAGGCGCTTCATGCATAGCTCGGGCGAGGTTTGCAAGTACCAATCGCCCGCAGGCTCCGGTTCGATGTGGGCCTCGGGCGCCGGGGCCGGGATCCGGACCGGAGTCTCGACCTCGAGAAACCCCTGCTCAATAAAAAAAGAGCGTGTCGCCTGGATGATGGCGGCACGCTCTTTGAGTGTGGACAGACGGTTGGCGGCTCTATCGGGTACGGTGGCCAAGAACGTGGAATTACTCTTTGACCCGGGTCATGTACTCGCCGGTGCGGGTATCGATCTGGATCAGATCGCCTTCATCGACAAAGGGAGGGACTTGCAGCTCATAGCCGGTCTGGACGGTGACTGGCTTGGTGTCAGTGCCAGAGGTGTCGCCCTTGGCCCAGGGATCTGCCTTGATCACCCGCAAGGTCACTGAAATCGGCAGGGTGACGCCGATGGGCGCGCCTTGAAACAGCAGCACCTGGGCATCCATATTGTCGACCATGAAGTTGATGCAATCGCCCAGCTGCTCACGGGTGATGTGGATCTGCTCGTAACTCTGGTTGTCCATGAAAATGAACTCTTCGCCCTGGGAGTAGAGGTACTGCATGGTCCGCTCCTCGAGGTCGGCCTTCTTGAACTTGTCGTTGGAGCGGAAGGTCCGCTCCAGCATATTGCCGTTGACCATGTTGCGCATCTTGGTGCGATACAGGGCCTGGCCCTTGCCGGGCTTGGCGAACTGGAATTCGGTGATGATATACGGATTGCCGTCTATCTCGAGTTTAAGGCCTTTTTTCAGGTCAGCGGCGGTATACATTGACGTTGTCTCCGGAGAAATAGGGTAAGCCGTTGCAACACGATACCCTGCCAAATCCAGGTTGTCGAGACGGCATAAGGCGCCATGCGGGAATGCTCTAGCTGGCACAAGTCATCCCGTGACGGCCCCTAAAAGTGTCTGGCCCTTTTACCTCGAAACAGACGGTTTTTCAAGATCAAAGGCAAGCCTGGTTTCCGTCTCAGGCCATGGTCCGGGAAACTACCTCATAAACTCCATTGGACAGGCCGGGATGATCAAGTATCCGTTGAAGCTGGACCTGGATCAAGGCCTGACGGCTTGCGGCATGACGTCGCCACGGGGCGAATTTTCCGGCTAGGCGGGCGGCGATGTGGGGGTTGATCGAGTCCAGGGCCAAGACTTGCTCGGCCAGGAACTGGTAGCCCGCCCCGGATGCGGCGTGAAAGCAGACCTGGTTGCTGGCGAAGGCCCCGATCAAGGCCCGGACCTTGTTCGGATTCTTGATGTTGAAGGCCTCATGTCTGGTCAAATCCTTGACGCGGGCCAAGGTGCCGGGCAGGGGCGAGGCGGCCTGGAGGGAAAACCACTTGTCCATTACCAGCGCCTCATCGCGCCACAGTTCATAGAAAGCGCCCAGGGCCTGATCCGCCTCTGGCTCGCCAGTTGGCACCAGGGCGTTCAAGGCCGCAATTTGATCGGTCATAGTGTCTGCGCCATGAAATTGATCGAGGCACAGGGCGATGAGCTCAGGACTTGCCGCAGCCAGGAGGTAATGCAGACAGAGGTTCTTCAGACGGCGCGGACCGGCATGGGTCGAGTGGTACTGGCTGGCTGGCGAGGTCTTGTTGGCCTCGTAGACGGCCCGCCACTGTTCCCGCAGCCGGATGCCCAATTCTCGGCGCAGGAACTCACGGGCCTTGTGGATGGCGTCCACATCGATCTCGGCTACCAGCTCGGCCAGATAGTCCTCCCCCGGCAGGGTCAATATCTGGGCGACAAAGGACTTATCGGCGTGGAAGCCCGGATCGAGCACCGCCAGGACCAGGTCTTCCAGCCCAGGGTCAAAACGCATCTCCCGCCCGGCCAGGACATCGTCCATGGCAGACAGGATGGTCTTGATAAAGAGCTGTTGCCCGGCCTCCCAGCGATTAAAGGGGTCCTGGTCGTGGAGGAGGAGAAAACGTAAGTCGTGATCGTTCACGTCGTAACGCAGGCGCACCGGGGCCGAAAAGCCGCGCAGCAGCGACGGCACCGGTCTAGCCTTGAGGCCGGTAAAGGTAAAGGTCTGTTCAGCCTCCCGGACATGCAGGATGGAAGCACCTGGCCCAAGCCCCCCTCCCTGGAAGTCAGCCAGCGGCAGGTCACGGCCATCGGGGCCGATTAGGCCGAAGACCACCGGGATATGGAGCATTTCCGGCTGACTGCCCGCCCTGGGCGATGGCTCCTGGCGGATGGTCAGGCGAAAGGTGGCAGCGCCTTCATCATAGGCCGAGGTGACGACGAGCTGCGGAGTGCCGGCCTGGGTATACCACCGTTTGAACTGGGCAAGATCGGGAGAGGCTCCGTCTGCACCCTGCCGCAAGGCCTCCTCCATGGCGGCGACAAAATCATCGGTGGTGGCGGCGGAGCCGTCATGCCGCGCCAGGTAGATCGCCATCCCCTTTTGAAAGCGCTCTTCGCCCAGGATGGTGTGCAGCATCCGGATCACTTCCGCCCCCTTCTCATATACGGTCAGCGTATAGAAGTTGTTGATTTCGATGTACGAATCCGGCCGCACCGGGTGGGCCATGGGGCCTGCATCCTCGGGGAACTGATGATTGCGCAACATGGTGACGTCATGGATCCGGTGCACGGCCCGGGAGTTGGTGTCGGCGGAGAATTCCTGGTCCCGGAACACCGTCAGGCCTTCCTTGAGGCTGAGTTGGAACCAGTCCCGGCAGGTCACCCGGTTGCCGGTCCAGTTGTGGAAATACTCGTGGGCCACCACCGACTCGATGGCCTGATAGTCATGATCGGTAGCGGTCTCCGGCTTGGCCAGGATGAACTTCGAGTTGAAGATATTGAGGCCCTTGTTCTCCATGGCCCCGGCGTTGAAGTCGTCCACGGCCACGATCATATATTGGTCCAGATCGTACTCCAGGCCGAAACGCTCTTCGTCCCAGGCGAACGCCTTCTGCAGTGACCGCATGGCGTGGCCGCATTTGCCGGCGTTGTGGTGTTCGGTGTAGATCTCAAGACGCACGGTGCGGCCACTCCTGGTAATGAACTGATCCCGCAGCACCGAGAGATCTCCCGCCACCATGGCAAAGAGATAGCAGGGCTTGGCAAAGGGATCCTGCCAGATGGCGCGGTGGCGCCCGTCGTCCTTGAGCTCCGAGGCCATCAGGTTGCCGTTGGCCAGGAGGATTGGATAGCGTGCCTGGTCTGCCTCGATGGTGGTGGTAAAGCGGCTCAAGACATCAGGGCGGTCGGGGAAAAAGGTGATCTTGCGGAAACCCTCGGCCTCGCACTGGGTGCAAAACATTCCATGGGAACGGTACAGTCCTTCCAGGGTGGTGTTTTCCTGGGGCTTGATCCTGGCCTTGATGGTCAGCATAAAGTTCGCAGCCGGAGCGACGATGGTCAACGAGGCGCTGTCGAGCTGGAATTCGTCTGCTGAAAGATCCCGGCCATCCACGGCAACGCCAAGCAATTCCAGCTCTCGCCCGTCCAGGCGCAGGGGGCAGGACGTGTCCGTCAGTGGGCTCACAGCCATTGTGGCGGTGATCAGGGCCTGATCCTCGAACAGATCGCAGAAGAGGTCGATGGCGGAGACAACAAAGGGAAAGGGCCGGTAATCTTTCAGAAGAACTGGTTGCGGGGGTGAACTCATGATGGTTGCGGGTGAGAGGTTATGTCATTCATGCCGACAAGGGTCCGGGGTGAGCCATCCGCCAGGGACGGCGATCGGACAGAATCGACAGCGCCGTGCGGCCCGCCGGTCAGTGGCCGGGCCAGGCACTGTCTGCGTGGTTCAACTTGATTGCTTGCCGGAATACATGGCGTTTTTCTTGAGGGGCCGGGCCGGAATTTTCAAAGATTGACCCACGGCGATGAGTCCGGCCTTGGGGAGCTGGTTATAGGCGATCAGCTCACCTTTGCTGACCCCGTAACGTTGGGCGATGGCATGGATGGTCTCGCCCCGTTTAACCACATGGGTCTGGGCGGCTTTTTGCTTCGGCTGTATGCTGCCCGGCGCCGGCGCGGACCAAACTGACGCCGCCTGAGCGTCCTGGGGGAGATGGAGCTGATAGTCTTTAGGCACGGCGGTTTTGCCGGCCAGCACCGCCTCGCTGAGGGCTGGATTCATCTCGGCCAGGAGAGCGGCATCCACCTTAAATTTCGCCGTCAGGGCCTTGATACCGGTGGCGCTGGTAATGGTCACATCCCGTACCGGCACCGGTGGGTCCATGGCTAGGCCTGGAAAATAGCGCTGGTAATTCGTAGCAACCTCCCGGGCGGCGAGGAATTCAGCATAGAAATTTTTGGAGGCGAACCCGAAATGCGAATCGTCATAACGCTGATAGATGGCATCAAAACTGCCATACGCATTCTTGGCGCGCAGCACTGAGGCTGGGCCATGATTATATGCCATAAGGGCCAGGGGCCAGTCCTCCAGGGTGCGGTAATTGCCCTTAAGGAACTGGGCAGCGGCATGGGTTGCGACAATGGGATCTCGCCGCTCGTCAACAGCGGCATTGATGGACAGAAACCGGCGACCTGTGGCGGGGACAAGCTGCCAGATACCGGCCGCCCCCACTTTTGAGTAGGCCTGGTAGTCAAAGGATGACTCCACATGGGGCAGGTAGGCCAGGTCACTGGGGAGGCCGTATTGGGCGAGGATTTTTTTGATCTGGGCCAAGTAGCGGCCGGAGCGGACTACTCCGGCCTGGAAACGATCGCTGATGCCGCGCTGAAAACGGATAGCGCCCGCTGCCGTCTGGTAGGTGGCCGCCGTGGCCTTGGGCCCGAACAGGGCGGCGACTCTTTTGCCTTCGGCAGTGGCGGGGGGCTGCCCCTGGGCCAGGCAGGACAGGATTGCCTTGTACTCTTCCTTCAGGGCCGTGATCTGGCGTTCGTTGGCCTGTTTCCCCGCCAGGGAGTCGTCGCCCTGCAGGTTGACCACCTCATACACGATTCCGACATTGTTGCTGTCATGGATAAGCCCCTGCGACGAGTGATACTGGCTATATACCTTTTTCCAGAAGGCAACATTGGCTTCGATGCAGGGATAGAGCGGGAACTGATCGGTTTCGGCCGCGCCAGGCGCAGGCGCGAGCACGATGAGCAGAGCGGGGATGAGGAGTCGAATCAAAAGATGCATAGTAGCAATGGTCTGGCCAATCATTCCGGGGTGGGCCGGCAGTGTCTGGCGCTAGGAACCGTCAATGCCGGTTATTGCCGGGGCTCGTGCATATCACCTGGTTCCCTCCTGCCCTCTGGGCCGCGGCGACGGCCTCTTGGGCGATAGTCATGAGGGAGTCGGCGGTGACTTCACCTGCGGGGATCAAGGCGGCGATACCCAGGCTGACAGTAAGCATACTGCCATCATGATGCTTGATCTGAGTTTCATCGATGCTTTGCTTGATCAACCCGGCAACGGTCTGCGCGCCGACCAGCGGGGTCTTAGGCAGCAGAATGGCGAAGACCCCGTCGTTGTAGCGCGACAGGATGTCAGTGGTCCGACGCAGTGCGCCTTGCAGAATTTGGGCGATCAGCTTGAGGCACTGCTCCGCCTTTTTAGGCCCCTGGAGTTCATTGAATTCGTGGAAGCGGTCGAGTGCCACCAAAATGACCCCCAGGGGCGAGGCCTCGCGGAATGACCTCCGCCACTCGTGCTCCAGGCAGCCTGAGAAATAGCGCCGGTTGCCGACCTTGGTCAGGTCGTCGGTAATGGTCAACTCTGCCAGCATCTTATTGGCCTTGGCCAACTCCTCGCTGGTGCGGATGAGTTCTGCCTCACGCTCCTTTCGGGACTTAATTTCTTGCCGCAGGGAGATGGCGGCCTTGAGGCGGGCTACCAACTCCAGTTCTCGGACCGGCTTGGTGATATAGTCGTGGGCCCCGGCCGCAAAGGCGTCGCGCAGGGTCTCCGCCTCGTCGCGGATGGTAACCATGATCACCGGGGTGTCATGATACTCAGGGTGCTCCTTGATCAGCCGGCAGGTCTCGATGCCGTTCATGCCGGGCATTACGATGTCGAGGAGGATGCAGTCAATGGCGGTGTTTGTCGTGGCCGCAGGATCGACGCCCAAGATCTGTAGCGCTGCCTCGCCACAGTCGGCGCACCTCGTGTCGGCGTAGCCTGCCCGTTCCAGCATCGACTGGAGCAACTTAAGGACAGGGGGAGAATCATCTACTATCAGTATGCTCATGTGAACCTTATCTGTTCAAAGGGTGAGGCTAAAAACCGGGTAGCGATAAACGTATGCCGCCGTACCGCACGGTCATAACAATCAAGGTACCAATTTCTCCGTCATCATGCAACGGCAATGGCGTTGGCCAGCTCGTCACGATGACGAGTTTTGCTGGATATTTTTTGGCAACTGTGGAATAACGGGCGGAAACAATCGTCACGACACTCTTTGCCTGCACTCCCTTTCGCGTTCGCGTCCCATGCCCTACACACCCATCATCGGCACTCTAGGCTTTGTCATGTCTCCGGACCGCCGGCAGACCCTCCTGGTGCATCGCACCGCCCGTGCCAGGGATGCCCATTTCGGTAAATTCAATGGCCTGGGCGGCAAGATGCAGGCGGAGGAGGATGTGGTGGCCTGTATGCAACGGGAGATCCTGGAAGAGACGGGCCTGATCTGCCAGGAGATGCTCCTACGGGGGACGATCAGCTGGCCCGGATTCGGACCCCATGGCGAGGACTGGTTGGGGTTTATTTTCCGTATCGATCGCTTCTCTGGCATCCCCTACCCCAAAAATGAAGAGGGGCCGTTGGCCTGGCATCCGGTCACTGGCCTGGGGAACCTGCCCATGTGGGAGGGTGACCGGCACTTTCTGCCCCTGGTTTTCGACCAAGACCCGAGGGTATTCCACGGGGTGATGCCGTATCGCGACGGCCGTCCCCTCAGTTGGCGGTACTCACGAATTTAAGCGGCTGATTCGTTCCCGCTGGGGCCTCACCCAGGACCTCCGGCAGGCTGCGCCGCAAACGGATCGCCGGGACCAGGCACCGCCTGTCCACATGAAAAAGCCCGACAGACTGTACCGCTCGCCTGCCGGGCCGGCGGGGCGCTATTGCTCTCCCAGCCTGGGAGAGGGCGGCCTTATCAGCCGCAATCCTTGCCGCTGTTGGGGTCGTAGGCATCGGCGGAATTCATGAACAGGAAATCGTTGACCCGCCTGAGCTGCTCATCGCTTAAGGATGCCCAGGCCCCGTTCCGGGAGCAGGCGGGATATCGTTCGGAAAAGACCCTGTTCCATGCCCTGGAGATCAACGATTCGGAGTGGATGAAGGGGGCGCCTGCCGTGTTGTCCCTGGAGTGGCAGCTCTTGCACACACTCTTGAAGAGCTGCCGCCCCTCGTCGATGGTGGTGGGAGTAAAGACCCGGCAGGTCTGGGTCGTCGGATCAAGGCGTTTGGATGGCCGGGCCACAGCCACGCCTGCCACGGCGCACAACAGAGCGCCACATACTGCCACGGCAATAACTTTTCGCATCGCCTGATCTCCTGGGTTCAGTGGACCACAGTGCCGGTTGCCCGCCACGCAGTGGTAGTTATTTAACATAATGCTTATCGACCCAGTCCTTGTCAAGCCCAGAGTCGATACCACCCCCTGGCCCTGGCGAGAAGCCTTGACTTCTGGCGCGGATCGCACTATGACGCCAAGACGTAACTCTGGCACGGCGAGGCGCAGCAGCGCAGGGTATCCCGGCACAACCACAGACATTTCTCTCCCTTGAGCGGAGGTCTCATGGCAAAAAAAATAAAAATCCCCAAATTGACCAGCAAAGAAATCCGCCACCTCAGGGGGCTTGGCCATCATCTGGCGGTGCTTGCCATGATCGGCAAGGAGGGGATCACTGACAATCTGGTCAAGGCGGTGGTAGACAATCTTACCGCCCATGAGTTGGTCAAGGTCAGGATTCAGGACACCTGCCCCCTGGAGCGGGGAGACGCGGTGGACCAATTGGCCGCTGCCGCCGGTGCCGCAGTAGTGCAGGTCCTGGGGAAGACGGCTCTTATCTATCGCCCAAATCCAGACCTCGATGAGGACAAAAAGATCTCCCTCTAGCCGCCGGGCCATGAAGGACACCCTGTTTGCCGATCCCCAGGCCCCGGCCGAGGACTTCCAATTCTCGCCCAAGGTGGCTGAGGTCTTTGACGACATGCTGGAACGCAGCGTGCCGTTTTACAAAGAGATCACGGCCATGACGGCAAGCCTCCTTGCCGCCTTTGTCCCCCAGGGCGCCACTATTTATGACCTTGGCTGCTCCACCGGCGCCACCCTGCTGGAGCTGGCCCGCCGTCTACCCCACCTCGACCTGCACTGTGTTGGAATCGACAGCTCGGCCGCCATGGTGGAGAAGGCGTCGGTAAAGGCCGAGATGTATAGCAAGGCCGATCGGGTGCGCTTTGTCCAAGCCGACATTTTGTCCTATCCCCTGGCACAGCCCGCGGCCATCCTCCTGAACTACACCCTGCAGTTTGTCCGCCCTTTGCAGCGCCCGGCCTTTATTGAACGGCTGTACGCGGCCTTGCCGCCTGGCGGGATCCTCGTGCTCTGCGAAAAGACCATCAGCCACAGTCCAGAGTTCAACCGCGCCTTTATCGGCTATTATCTCGATTTCAAACGGCGCCAGGGGTACTCGGAGATCGAGATCGCCAAGAAACGCGAGGCCCTGGAAAATGTGCTGGTGCCGTTCTCGGTGGCCGAGAACTTGGCCTTGCTGCGGGAGGCCGGGTTTGCCCAGGTCGAGACCTTCTTCCAGTGGTTCAATTTTTCGGGCATGGTGGCCAGGAAGGAAGGAGATCTGGCGCCGGCGACTGCTACCCGCTGATGCAGTACCTGGCCGATCTCCACATCCACTCGCCCTACTCCCGGGCCACCAGCAAGGAGAGCACCCTGGCCGGGCTCTTCGCCTGGGCCCGAGTCAAAGGCATCCACCTGATCGGCACCGGCGACTTCACCCATCCCGGCTGGTTCCGCCATCTGAAGGAAGGGCTCGCCCCCGCCGAGCCAGGCCTCTACCGGTTGAGCGACGAACGGGTTCCAGCGGCCCTGGCCGGAGTCAGCCCCGAGGCCATTGCGGTCCGCTTCATCCTCACCGCCGAAATTTCCTGTATTTACAAACGGCACGGCCAGGTGCGCAAGGTGCACAATATCCTCATCGTCCCTGACTTTGCCGCGGCCGAGCGGGTCAACGCCAGGCTCGCCGCCCTAGGCAATATCGAGTCGGACGGCCGCCCCATCCTGGGCCTTGACTCCCGCAACCTGTTGGAGATCCTGCTGGAGGCCTCGGCCGATGGTTTCCTGGTTCCGGCCCACATCTGGACGCCATGGTTCTCCCTGTTCGGCTCCAAATCAGGCTTCAATGCCATCGAGGACTGCTACGGCGATCTGACCCGGCACATCTTCGCCCTGGAGACCGGCCTCTCGTCCGATCCTGCCATGAACCGCTTGGTCTCGGCACTGGACCGCTTCTCCCTGATTTCCAACTCCGACTGCCACTCGCCGTCCAAACTGGGCCGCGAGGTCAACTGTTTTGCCACCGGCTTCGATTATTTCTCGTTGCGCCGGGCCCTGGAGTGTCCAGCGGAGGGCGGGTTCCTGGGCACGGTGGAATTTTTTCCGGAGGAGGGCAAATACCATCACGACGGCCACCGCCAGTGCCAGGTCTGCCTGGATCCCTTGGCCACCCGGGCCATCGATGCCATCTGTCCGGTCTGCAGCCGGCCGCTCACCATCGGCGTCACCCACCGGGTGCTGGAGCTGGCAGACCGGACGAAGCCTGTCTACCCCGCCAATCAGCCGGGCTTTGAGAGCCTGGTGCCGCTGCCCGAGATCCTGGGGGAGATCTTCGGCCAAGGCCCGGCCACCAAGCGGGTCGCGTCCTTCTATGGCTCGCTGATCAATCAGTTCGGCTCGGAATTCACCCTGCTGCGCCATACCCCCCTGGAAGAGATCCGGCGGCTGTCACCGGTCCTGGGCGAGGCCATAGCCCGGGTCCGCACCGGCCAGGTTATCCGTCAGGCGGGCTATGACGGCGAATTCGGCCGCATCCTGGTCTTTCATGAGGGGGAAAGAGCCGAGCTAGCAGGCCAAGAGAGCCTCTTTGCCCGCCCCGTACGGAAGGAAACACGGCCAAAGCCCGCACCACGGGCGGTGCTGCCCGCAAAACCCGTAGCGGCGGCGAGCGTTGCCAAAGCCCCAGCGCCGGCCCTGAACCCGGAACAAGAGGCGGCTGTTCGCTGTACGGCGGATCGGATCCTGGTGGTGGCCGGGCCTGGCACCGGCAAGACCCACACCCTCATCGAACGGATCCGTTTTCTGGTGGAGGAGAAGACCCCGGCGTCAGCCATCGCCGCCATTACCTTCACCAACCGGGCGGCCGCGGAGATGGAGGAACGGCTTGCCCGGCAGGGAATCGACGGCGTATTTGTCGGCACCTTCCATCGCCTGTGCCTCGATTGGTTGCGGCGGGAGCAACCTGGTTTGGTGGTGGCCGGGCCGGATGACCGGGAGTTGGTGCTGAAACGCCTGGGCGCCTCCCTGGACAGCCAGGAACGGCGGCGGATGTCGGCAGAGATCAGCGGATATTTCCAGGCCTTGAACACCGCCAAGACGCCGCCGCTGGCCAGCGCCGGAACGCAGGCCTATCTGGATGCCTTGGCCGAGCAGGCAATGGTCGACCTCGACGGGGTGATCCCGCTGCTGCTCCAGCGCCTGGCCAGTTCTCTCGAGATGCGAGAGCGGGTCCGGCAACAGGTCAGGGTCCTGCTGGTGGACGAGTTCCAGGATGTCAACCGGGCCCAGTACGACTTGGTCCGGGCCGTCGCTGCCCATGCCGGGGTCTTCGCCATCGGCGATCCCAACCAGGCGATCTACGGCTTCCGGGGCAGCAATCTGAACTTCTTCTTTGATTTTGCCGAGAGTGGTGGCCTCCCCGGACAGACCACGGTGATCTCCCTGACCCAAAATTACCGTAGCGCCGCCACCATCCTTACCGCGGCATCGGCCGTGATCGCCCATAACCGCAAACGTTACGACGCCGAGCTTGCCCCGCAGAGACCGGGCACTGGCATCATTGAATACTTCCAGGCCCCAACCCCCAACGCCGAGGCGGAGTTTGTGGCCCGGCGCATTGAGACTCTGGTCGGCGGCATGAGCCACCGGACCATCCATGCCCATCGCCAGGACAGCCTGACGAAAGAACGCGGCTTCGCCGAAGTCGCTGTCCTCTATCGCCTAACCGCTCAGGCCGAGGCCTTGTCCCAGGCCCTGTCCCGGCGCGGCATCCCCGCCCAGGTGGTTGGCGTCACGCCATTTTTCATGAACGAGGGGCTGGCGAGCCTCTATTACTGGCTGCAGGCGGCGGCAGGGACCGCCACTGTGGCCGAACAGGTGTTGCTGTGCCAAGGAGTGGGGCTGTCCAAAAAGACCATCGAGACACTGGAACAGCTGTCGGCCGCAGTCCCAAGTTTTTTTGCGGCAGCCAGACAGCTCGGCCTCCCGGCCAACCAGGCGGAACAAATTACTCAATTGGAGCAAGGGCTTGGCGCTTTTGCCGAGGAGGCGCGCAGCCGCAGCGTATCTGCAGCGTTAGCTGGGACACTGCCCCGGCTCGGCCTTGCCCCAACGGAGGGCAGCAGACGCCTGGCTGAACTGGCCGGGATCTTTGGCCGCGATCTCTCCGCCTTTGCCAACCATCTCCGGGCGAACGTCCGAGGCACAGTGTACGACGCGCAGGCAGAGGCGGTGTCGCTGATGTCCCTCCACGCCGCCAAAGGCCTGGAGTTCGCGGTGGTGTTTATCTGCGGGCTGGAAGAGGGGGTGCTGCCCTACCAGCAGCCTGGCCGGGAGAGCGATGTGGAGGAAGAGCGCCGTCTCTGCTATGTGGGCATGACCCGGGCCCGGGAGCAACTGATTCTGACCTCGGCCTTGACCCGGAGCCGCCACGGCCAGGCCATGGCCACGACACCATCCCGTTTCGTCCAGGAGATCCCCCCAGGGGTCTTGACCGCCATCCAGCCTGGACGCCAGAAGGGACGGGGCGAAGGGCGTCAGCTTTCGCTCTTTGGCTGAACGGGCTCGACTTCGGCCACTGCCTGGAAGTCGGGAAGGATCCGGCGGCCAAAGAGCCAAACCCCGGCGATGCTGACCTCATAGAGAACGACCAAGGGGATAGCCATCATCACCTGGTTGACCACGTCCGGAGTGGGGGTGATGATGGCGGCGATGACAAAGGAGAGCAGAAAGGCGTATTTCCGATTCTTGGTGAGGAAGCCGGTGTTGACCAACCCCACCTTGGCCAGCAACACCATGAACACCGGCAGTTCAAAGATAACCCCGAAGGCGATCAACAGCCTGAGCGCCAAGGAAAAATACTCGTTGACCGCCGGCATCACCGCGAGGTGCTCCGAGGTATAACTGGTGAGAAAGCGGAAGGCGGGCGGAAAGACTACCAGATAGCCGAAGGTGGAACCGCCGAGGAAACAGAGGCTGGACAGCAGGGCAAAGGGCAGGACAATCTTCTTCTCATGTTGGTAGAGGCCAGGGGCGACAAAACGCCAGATCTGCCAGAAGATCACCGGCGAGGCCAGCAAAATGCCACTGGCGGCGGCAAGTTTTAGATAAAAAAAAAGGCCTCCTGATAGGAGGTGAACACCAATGTCGAGCCAGAGGGCAGGACATCGGACAGGGGCTTAAGAAACCAGCCCCCGATCTCCTTGGCGTAGGAGTAGCATATCCCAAACCCGACGCACACCGCCACCAGAGAGTAAATGAGGGACTGGCGCAACTCAGCCAGGTGCTCGGTGAGGGCCTGCTGTTTTAATTCATCCATGGGCAAAAGCCTCGCATCTCATGTGATCGCCGGGAAGGTGTCCTTGACGGGCCTGAGGTAACAAGTTATGATTGCGGCCTTTCTACTACCACCCACCGGCCTTTTCCCTAACCTTCATCCTACCAACTACCATGGATGCCAACCAATTTCAAGCAGGTGTTGATCGCCTTGCCCAACCGGTGCTGCCTCTTGTCCGGCTGGTGGAAATACTCTTTTTGACCGGCCCCTTCGCCACGGTGGCCGAGGTTGTGGCCGAACTGAACGAGCCTATCGACACCGTTGTCCGCTATGAAGATCCGGCCAAGGCCCTGCTCCCCTACCTGGACGTGCTGGAAGAGTTTCAACGGCTGAAAGATCCGTCCACCAGCCGCTATTCGATCCTGGACAGTGAGGGAAACGCCTTGTCAGTGATGGAGGAGGTCGACCTGTGGGTGGCCCAGCAGGTGGTGACCCGTGAGCTCGAGTCGATCAACAGCCAGCTGTGTGCGCCGTGCCGGTGTTCCCTCTGCTGCATCGGCCCCAGCCCCGATCTCCAGCAGGTATTTTTCTCGATCCCGCTTGCCACTGCCGAAACCGATTTTTTCCCTCTGCCTCGGATCGATTCAGTGGAGTCCCGCCAGCAGACCGCCGAAAGCGACCAGCCCCTGACTGTTGCCGGGCGGCCATTCTACGACCAGGGCCCCTGCCTGATCCACTGGCAATCGGGCTGGAGCATGATCCTACCCACCGGGGCCCGCTGTCCGCAACTTACCACCAGCCAAGGCTGCGCTGTGTATCTGCAGCGTCCCGAGGTCTGCCGCCGCCCCCAAATCTTTCCCTATCTCATCGAACGCCTGCCCGGCAGCCCCGAAGCCCATGGCGGCATTCAGGTGTTCCGTCAACGGGGCGCGATCCTGGCGGTTTGGGATTGCCCCTATGTCAAACGCTTTCAGGCCGAGATTGCGCTCTACGCCGAGCGTTGCGAATTAGAACCGGTGTTCAAGGAGAACAAGGCATGAGGCCGAGAGTCAAGGAGGGAGGAGAGGCCATAGCTGAATCGATGCCATCATGCCAAGCCCCAGCAGCGCCGGCGCGCAACGACAGCGTTGAGGCGTTTCGGGTGATAGCGGTGCTGGCCGTAATCATCATTCATACCAAGCCCTTTATGCGCGACCTCTTTCCAAGCCCGCAGTACCGCCTGCTCGAGTACCTGTTTAACCAGCCGCCGCGTTTTGCCGTGCCGTTTTTCTTTGTCACCGCAGGCTATTTTTTAGGGCGAAAGGCCCAATGCGACCCCAAGCGACGGATCAGAATAAAAAATTATCTTCTGCGGCTGGTGGGGGTGGTGGCTGGCTGGTCGTTGCTGTACATTGCTCTGCCTTCGTTCTGGCCGCCCCTCTTGGCCCAGGGCTACCGGCAGGTCACGGTGCAGAAGATTGCACCGCTGCTGGCCTCGCCGCTGACCCTCCTCCTGGAGGGCGGCAAAGTGCATCTGTGGTTTATCCCCTCTTTGATTATGGGGGTAGCGCTGCTGGCCCTCTGCACCAGCAATGGCCGAATCTGGTTAGCCTGCCTGGCGTCTGGCTTCCTCTTCGCCTTTGGCTTGCTTGGAGCCTCCTACTCCGTCACCCCCCTGGGTATCCATGCCCCTTTTTTCACCAGGAACGGCCCGTTTCTGAGCCTTATCTGTCTGACCACCGGCTATGTCATGTCCCTGCGCCGCCCGCCCTTTCCGTTGGGGATGGCCTGGGCCATTGCCGGCGGCGGCATGGCCCTGCATATCTTCGAGACATGGCTGTTGTGGCGTTGCTATGCCGTGCCGATGATCAACCACGATTACCTCGTCGGCACCGTGGTTTGCGGGGCTGGCCTGCTGATGGTGGCCTTGGCCGCGCCGAGTCTTGGGCGGAGGACCGGCCTCCATGCCTTGGGGAAATACACCCTGGGGGTCTATGCCAGTCATTTCCTGTTTATCGACCTGTTGGGGCCGCTGACCTATCTCTTTGAACTGCACCTGTGGCAATTCTTGCTGCCGCTCTTGGTCTATCTGCTTTCCTTGGCCTGCTCCGCCCTTTTGCTCCGTTCTCCACGACTCAGATGGCTGGTGTAGCTGGTTTATTGCTGGCCTTCTCCTTGACATCCCCCCCTGTTCCGGATAGATAATATTCTTTAAATATTGCCCTGTCCGCTATCGTCCCGCTGTCTTCATAACAATAAAGGACCTGCCATGACTCCCACCTTGTTCCGTTCCGCATTCCGCCTTGTTGCCGTGTTGTGCTCGGTGCTTATTCTTGCCGCCTGCGCCAGTCAGGAGAAAAAGATGCAGAGCCACATCAACAAAGGACGGGAACAGCTCAAAAGCGGTGATGTGAAGTCAGCGATCATCGAGTTGAAGAATGCCGTGCAGCTGGCGCCCAAGAGCAGCGAAGCGCACCACCTCCTCGGTCAAGCCTTGCTCAAAAACCAGGAGGCTCAACCCGCCTACCGGGAATTCTCCATTGCCGCCACCCTAGACCCGAAGAATCTGGATGCCCAATTCCAGGTGGCCACGGTCCTCCTGCTGACCAAGGAGTACGAGGACTGCCGCAAGAAGCTCGACCTCATCTTCGCGGTGGATCCCAACCATCTCGAGGCCTTGGTGCTGCTCGCTAACCTCAATTTGAGCACCGACAACCCCCAGGCCGCCCTGCGCACCGCCGACAAGGCAATCGCCATCAAGCCAGACCTGGGCCGCCTCCATATCCTGCGGGCCCAGATCCTGCTCAAGGAGAATCAACCGGACCAGGCTGAAGCCGCCATGCAGAAGGCAATCAGCCTGGAACCCAAGGAGCTCGGTCATTACCGGGCCCTGGCAGGGCTCTACCTCCAGCAGAAACAGATCGACAAGGCCGAGGCCCTGTTTGCCACCATGGTGGAGGCAGCCCCTGACTCGGTGCAGGCCTTACTGACCCAGGCCGGATTCTACGAGACCACCAAACAGAAGGCCAAGGCCGAGACGTCCCTGGAGAAGGCGACCTCAGTAGCGCCCAAAGACAGCGAACCCCAAGTGGCCTTGGCAAATTTTTATAAGCGCCAGAAGAATTTCACGAAGGCTGAGGCCGCCTACCAAAAGGCAATCTCCCTTGCTGCCCAGCCAGCGGACATCGAAGGCCTTCTCGCCAACCTCTACGTCGAGTTTGGCAAATACCCGGAAGCGAGCAAACTGGTGGAAACCGTGCTGGCCAAGGACAAAGGCAACCTGAACGCCCAGGTCGTCAAGGCCAAACTCCTGGCCCAGGACAATAAACTCGACGAGGCCACGACCCTGATCGATACAGTGCTGAAAACCCAACCTCAGCTGGCTGAAGCCCACGTGGTCAAGGCAATGATCCTCTATGGACAGCAAAACGGCAAGCTGGCCGCATCGTCAGCCCTGGAGGCCTTGAAGTATGCCCCTGGCCACCTCCAAGCCCACGTGCTGCTGGCCGAGCTCTATCTCAAAGATAACGCGGTGACCGATGCCAAACGCGAGGCCATGACCGCGCTGCAAATCGACGACAGCAATGTCAAAGCCGCCTTGCTGCTCGGCCGCTGCCTGGTCCTGGAAAAAGACTATGACCGGGCCCTCGACCTCTTGGGACGAATCCATACGGCAATGCCCGAGGAGCCCAACACCATCCAGGCCATGGGCGTGGCCTATCTCGGCCAGGGCAAGGCCAAAGAGGCGCTGGCGCAATTCGAAAAGGTGCTGGAACTGATGCCGAACTCGGATATCGCCCTGGGCTACATCGTGGCCATTATGATTAAAGACAATCAGGCCGAGCAGGCCATGGCCAGGGCAAAGGCCCAGGTGGAAAAGGTGCCGGACAACGCCGCCACGCATCTCGTCTATGCGGGGCTTGCCGTGTCGCGGAAAAGGATGGATGAGGCGGAGGCAAGTCTGCGCCGGGCCATTGAACTGGCCCCGAAAATGGCCAAGCCCTATATCGTCCTCGCTGACATCCTGAAGGCGGCGGGCAAAACCGGGGAGGCGATCAAGGAATATCAAGCCGCCCTCAGCGCCAATCCAGACCTACCGGCGGTGCGGATGCAGCTTGGCGTCTTGCTGGAGGCCGAGGGCCAGAAGGACGCGGCGGCCAAGGAGTACCGTACCATCCTCGACAAAGACGCTACGTTTGCGCCAGCGGCCAATAATTTGGGTTGGTATATGGCGGAGCAGGGCCAGGACTTGGGCGAGGCCTTGCGCTTGGCCATGGTGGCTAAATCTGGCGCGCCAGAAGACCCCTATGTCGCCGACACCGTGGGCTGGGTCCACTTTAAGCGTGGCTCCTACGACTTGGCCAAGACCCAGTTTGTCCAGGCGCTGGAAAAACTTGAGGCCAACCCGACCGTCAACTACCATTTGGGTTTGGCCCTGGAGAAGCTTGGCGACAAGCCCAAGGCCGTCGAGGCGTTGAAGAAGGCTCTCGAACTAGGGCAAAAAGAGGCCTTTCCGGAACAGGAACAGGCAAAGGCATTGCTCGGCCAGCTCGGGCAAGGGTGAGAGCCCAGCCGGGTTCAGATCAATAGAGAGGTGGTGTGCAACAGGCTCTGCCGGATCTCTTCGATGAAATCTTTTTCAGTGATTTTCTTGCCGTTGCAGTCCAGGACGTAAAAGACCTCCACCACCTGGTCGGAGCGGGTGCCGATCTTGGCGCGAAAGACGTTGATCTGGAAATCGGTGAGTGTGCGGCTGATGCCATAGGCAATGCCTGGCTGATTAGCGGCGTACACCTCAATGACGCTATAGGTATCTGAGGCCTCGTTGTCAAAGACCACCTTGGCCGGGGCCTGGATCTTGGCCGGGCCTTTGCGGCTGGACTGGTGTTTCTGCCGGAGCCGGAACTCCAGCCCCAAACGGTGATTGATCGCCTTCTGGAGGTCGGTGGTGAATTGCCTCCAGTCCTGATCGGCATGGGTCTTATCGTACACCGACTGGACGTTGATGACATCCACCACGGTGCCATCCGGCCAGGTAAAGATTTGTGCCGCCAGCAGGCGCAGGTTGTTGAGGGAGATAACGCCGAAGATCTTGCTCAGCAGCCCGGGCCGGTCGCGGGTCAGGATCAAAATCGACCAGTGCCCTTCCTTGTCAAGGGGCACGACGATCAGATCCTGATCACGCAGCTTCTGGCTCTCGCCAATATGGTGGGCAATCTCCTCCGGCGCAAAATTGAGCAGGTAGTCGTCGGGCAGGCGGGTGAGATCAACAGGACAACTCCCTCCCAAACGATCCAGCACTTTCTCTCTAATCCATTGAATCCCCGCACTGAGGTCTTGCGGGCCCTCCCCGGATTTTTCCAACAACAAGGCGATCTTCAGGTAGAGATCAAGCAATAGGGCGGCCTTCCACTCATTCCACACGGTCGGTCCCGTGGCCATAGCGTCGGCGATGGAAATCAGGTAGAGAAGGGCGAGTTTCTCCAGGGAGCCGATTCGCTCCGCGCACCGTCTGATCATGCCGGCATCGTCCAGGTCGCGGCGCAGGGCTGTATTGGCCAGAAAGAGGTGGTTAGCCACCGTGAACTCAAGGAGCCCCAGTTCGCGGCTGTCCAGCCCCAGGCGAGCACCAATCTGATGGACCAATTCTGCGCCTTTCTGCTCGTGGTCAGCACCATACCCCTTGCCGATATCGTGGAGGAAGCCAGCAAGAAACAAGAGGTGAGGGGCCGTAAGGATGCGGAAGATATTGGCCTGGTCGTTGGCCAACTGGTGCAGGGTCGCAACCGTCTGCAGCAGATGGAGATCGACCGTGAAGACATGATAGATGTCATGCTGGGCCAACGACTTCAGGTGTGCAAATTCAGGCAGATATGCCGACATTACACCGCATTCCAGCATGGATTCCAGCACCGACTGAGGGGCTTTGTCCTGGCAGAGGATGTCGATGAAGAGGCGGGCGGCCTGACGGTTCTTTCTAAAATCGTCGGTTATCAGTTCGAGATTGGCAGCAAGCACCTTCCGGGTCTGATGATGAACCGGCAGACCGGAATTGGCGGCATGAAAAAAAAACTTTGAGCAGAAATAGAGGATTTTCGGCGAGCTGGTCCGGCGCCGTGAGCCTAATGCGGCCTTTACGGGCGATGATGCCCGGCTCGAACTCTTGAATGTTATCGGCTTGCGGTAGGGCCGCCTGTTTATGGAGCACGTCAAAGACATGCTCAAAAAACAGGTCGGTAGTGGTGGCGATGGTCTGGAGGTGGCTGTAGACCTCGCGCATGAAGTGCTCGACGCCCATGATCCCTTTGGTACTGCGGTAGCTGAGGGCCTTGGCGATCTCCTCCTGATGCTCGAAGTAGAGCTGGTCGTTCTTCCGGGAGCTGATATAGTGCAGACGATTGCGGATTTCGATCAACGTCTCCCATGCCTCCTCGAAACGCTGATGCTCGTTATCGCTCAACAGCCCGGCCTCCTTGACGGATAGGAGGTCTTTCAAACCAAAGACGACCTTGGCCGTCCAGAGCATGGCCTGAATATCGCGCAGCCCGCCGCGAATCTCTTTGATGTGGGGCTCCAGGCGATAGCTGTGCAGGCCGAAGCGCCGATGCCGCTCCTCGCGGTGGCAGGTCATGTCTTCGAGGAAGGAGAGTCGTTGGCCGAGGATGAAACGTTCCTGGTAGGCCGATTGGAGTTGCACAAAGAGCTCGGAATCGCCGGTGATCAGGCGGGCGTCCAGCAGGGCGACCCGAAAGAAGAAGTCTGCCGCCGCATCGGTCAGACAGGCGTCGATGGCACGGACGCTATGTCCCACTTCAAGCCCAGCGTCCCACAGGGGATAGAAGACAGCCTCGGTCACTGCCGGAAGGGCAGCCTCCCGTTCCGGGCGGTGCAAGAGGAGCAGGTCAATATCGGAAAAAGGGAACAGCTCACTCCTGCCGTATCCACCAACCGCCACAAGCGCCATGCCCTGAGCTGCGGCTGGGCAGTCATTAAATTTCTGGCACAGATGGTTATCGATCAGCAGGGTGTGCTCCCGCAGCAAGGTGCGGCCCTTCAACCCTTGTCGCCACAGGACTTCCAGGATCTCACGGCGGGTCCGCAGACTGGCCGGATCGACGGGTTCGTCGGAGGCAAGCACGTCAATTAAATAGCGTCGACGCCTTTTTCGCCAGTCCGGACCCGGATGACGTCTTCCACTGGCAGGACGAAAATCTTACCATCGCCAATCTTGCCGGTGAGCGCGGCCTGACGGATGCATTCAACAATTTCGTCAACATGGTCAGTCTCGACAATCAGCTCAAGCTTCACCTTGGGGATGAAATCAACCACATATTCGGCGCCGCGGTAGATTTCTTTATGCCCCTTCTGCCGGCCATACCCCTTGACCTCAGTCATGGTCATTCCCTTGATGCCCTTGGCATTCAACGCCTCTTTGACATCATCCAGCTTAAACGGTTTGATGATCGCTTCGATTTTTTTCATAGTTTCCTCCCATCTCTGACGGACGGCTGTGGGCCTTGAGGGTGAAGGTTATCCCAACTTCCAATCACTTGTACCGCTATGCCCCGCCAGGGAATCGAAGGAGAGGGGCGGCAGTACGGCTTCTCGCCCCCGCCGGGTACGCATGCTCTACTTTTGCTTTACAGTTGGAATTAGTTATACGCTGTTTCGCTGTGCTCGCTCTGGTCAAGCCCAGTGACTTCGTCCTCCGGGGAGACGCGCAGCCCCATCGTCGCGTTGATAACTTTCAAAAGCACCCAACTTACCACAAATGCATAGACGCCGACAACAAATACTCCAAAAATCTGGGTGCCGAAGAAGGATGCGTTGCCAGCTAAAAGTCCGTCGGCACCGGCTGGATTAATCGCTTTTCTTGCGAAGAGGCCAAGACAGAGGGTGCCCACCAGACCACCAACGCCATGGATGCCAATGACGTCGAGCGAGTCGTCGAGGCCGATGGTGTTTTTCAAAGAAACTGCCGTGTAACAGACCAGGCCGGCAATAATTCCAATGGCGATGGCGTCCATGGGACCGACAAAGCCCGCGGCAGGGGTGACGGTTGCAAGTCCTGCCACGGCCCCTGAGGCAGCGCCCAGAGTTGTTGGCTTACCGCGGTGCAACCACTCGGCCAGACTCCACACCGCCATCCCTGCCATGCCCGCCAAATGTGTTGCCACAAAGGCAGTGGCGGCAACCCCATTGGCCGCCAGGGCGCTGCCGCCGTTGAAACCGAACCAACCGAACCAAAGGAGTCCGGTGCCAAGGACCGTCATTGGCAGATTATGGGGCATGAAGCTCTGTCTGCCGAACCCTCTGCGTGGACCGATCACCAGCACGGCGGCCAAGGCCGCGGCTCCGGAGGTGAGGTGAACCACCAGGCCGCCGGCGAAATCAAGAACGCCGCGGGCAGCCAGCCAGCCGCCTGAACCCCAGATCCAGTGACAAACGGGATTATAGACAACAATAGTCCAAATGAGGGCGAAAATTACAAATGGAGCGAACCGAACTCGCTCGGCAAAGGTGCCTGTAATGAGCGCCGGCGTGATGATGGCGAACATGCACTGGTAGATCATAAAGACGTTTTGAGGAATGGTGGTAGCGTAAATAGGGCTTGGCTCAACTCCCACCGAGTTAAGTCCTATCCAGGACAGATTGCCGATGACCCCCTGGACATCAGGACCAAAAGACATGGTGTAGCCCAGCAATACCCATTCGATACTGATTGCCGAGATCATAATCAGGCTTTGCATGAAGGTGCCAAGCACATTCTTGCTACGGACCATGCCACCATAAAAAAGGGCAAGACCTGGGGTCATAAGCAGAACCAGGCCTGCGGAGGCTAGGACAAAAGCGGTATCCCCGGGGTTGATCATTCGATGTCTCCTGTGAGTGTAAAGTGGTTCGCTAGGTATCGCTCCTGGCAAGAGATATATCCTGCCGACAAAATTATCGGCCAAGCTGCATTGAGCATGCCATTTCTTATCCAAAAAAGAATAACAGTTTGTTTTTATGTAATTTTAAAGAAAGACGCCCTCATAGGGTCCGAACAACTACTGATCATTTTTGTGTAAATTTATACTTTTTTGCACAAAAAAGTATAAATTTACACAAACAGAAAGGTGGCGTGCTTGTCAATCGGCATCGAAAATTGACCCCCAATCGGCGTCCAATTTTGACCCCCCATTGGCAAAAAAATATACCTCCTCAAGGCGATGTCATTGCCTATTCCGCAGGCGCCAGCTTTGGTTGCCGGTT
>Ga0233425_10000975_pt1 | contig 68467 bp, 64 predicted proteins | sample Watercolumn_Towu_2_FD_181712 | JGI IMG/M metagenome (GOLD analysis project Ga0233425, IMG submission 181712) | Freshwater microbial communities from Lake Towuti, South Sulawesi, Indonesia - Watercolumn_Towuti2014_140_MG | ecosystem: Environmental > Aquatic > Freshwater > Lake | place...
GCGGCGCAATGATCGCCACGATCTTCATCAGCACCCAGACCAGCGGCCATACCGGCTTGACCAGCGACCAGAGAGGTTCCCAGAGGCCGAACAGCCCCCAGAAATATTCGAAGAAGCGGAGGACGGCCTGTTCCATCACGCGCGCTCCACGGTGAGTTCACCCTGCAGCGGGCCGAGGCCGGCGGCCAGTTTGTGGCCGGCGGCGACACGCACGCAGCCGTCGGGCACGCCAGCATCGAGTTGCGCGGCGAGGAGCGCCGTGCCACCGAGACTGACTTTTACCCGCATGCCCGCCACCAGGCCCAGCTTCGCCAGGGTGGCCGCGTTCATGCGCGCGGCGGGCGGCGCCGCATCGCGCGTCTTCTGCAGCGAGGGTGCGCGGCGCGCCAGCGGATCGGCGAAGTGGATCGGCACGTCCGCGATGCGTTGCAGCGCGGGCGTGCTTGCCGCCAGGTCGAGGGCAATGCCGTCGGTCCGGTTGTTCAGGCGCTCAGCAACCGAGGCCGGCTTGCCGCCCAACGCCTCGGCGCGCACGGCTTCCGAACTGTCGTGCTCGAAACCGGCGAGTCCCAGCAGGTTGCCCAGCACGCGCAGCACTTTCCAGGCCGGGCGTGCCTCGCCTTGCGGCTTGACCACGGCGTTGAAGCTCTGCACGCGGCCCTCGGTGTTGATGAAGGTGCCGGAGGTCTCGGTGAACGGCGCGATGGGCAGAATCACATGGGCGTAGTCCAGGGCGCCGGTCTTGAACGGCGTCAGCGCCACGACCAAGTCGGCGCCCTTGAGCGCGGCCATCGCCTGTGCCGGATTGGCGCAGTCGAGCTCCGGCTCGGCGTGCAGCACGAAATAAGCTTTGCGCGGCTCGGCCAGCATGCGCGCGGCGTTGAGCCCCGAGGCGGCGGGAATGGCCTTGGCGAGGTAGCCGCCGACCGAGTTGGCGGCCTCGCCCAGGTAGCCGAAGCGCGCACCGGTGAGGTCCGCCAGTTTCTGCGCCAGGGCATGCAACGTCGCCGCCTGCGCATGCTGCTGGGCGAAGTTGCCGAGGAAAACGGCCTTCTTCTCGCCCGACGCCAGGCTCGCGGCGATGGCCCTGGCGGCGGCGGAAGGCTGCACGCCGGCCAGCGCGGCATCGACATCGGCGCCCTTCGCCTCGGCCGCGGCCTTGACGATGCCGGCCAGTTCGGCCGCCAGCGCGGAAGGCGCAACGATGGATTTGGCCTGCAGGCTGATCAGTGGGTCGTCGTCGGCGACGTGCAGCAGGCTGACGCGGGTGAATTTCTTCGCCGCCTGGCGCAGGCGCTGCGCCAGCAGCGGATGGTCCTTGCGCAGGAAGCTGCCGACGACCAGCACGCGGTCCAGTTCCGGGATGTCGGCGACGGGCAGGCCGAGCCAGGGCGTGACATTCCTGCCGTCGAGCGAAAAGTCAGTCTGCCTGAGACGGCAGTCGATGCTCTCGGAGCCGGCGGCGCGGACGAATTTCTGCAGCAGGTAGAGTTCCTCGAGCGTGGCGTGCGGCGAAGCCAGCGCGCCGACCGAGGCGGCCGTATGCTCGCGCACGACGCGCTTCAAGTCGGTGCCGATGAATTCCAGCGCCGTCTGCCAGTCCACCTCGCGCCATTCGCCGCACTGCTTGAGCATCGGTTTGGTCAGCCGGGCATCCGAATTGAGCGCCTCGTAGGAGAAGCGATCCTTGTCGGAAAGCCAGCACTCGTTGACCGCCTCGTTCTCCAGCGGCAGCACGCGGTGGACGCGGTCGTGCTTGACCTGGACGATCAGGTTGGCGCCGAGGCCGTCGTGCGGGCTGACCGACTTGCGGCGCGACAATTCCCAGGTGCGGGCGGCGAAGCGGAAGGGCTTCGAGGTCAGCGCGCCGACCGGACACAGGTCGATGACGTTGCCGGAGAGCTCGGAGTCCACCGTCTTCTCGATGAAGGGCATGATCTCGGCGTGCTCGCCGCGGAAGGCCTGGCCGAGCTCCATCCAGCCGGCGATCTCCTGCGTGAAGCGCACGCAGCGCGTGCAGTGGATGCAGCGCGTCATGTCGGTCGAGATGAGCGGGCCGAGGTTCTTGTTCACCACCACGCGCTTCTCTTCCTGATAGCGCGAGGCGCTCTGGCCGTAGCCGACCGACAGGTCCTGCAGCTGGCATTCGCCGCCCTGATCGCAGATCGGGCAGTCGAGGGGATGGTTGATGAGGAGGAACTCCATCACGCCCTTCTGCGCCTTGACGGCGGCCTCGGAGTGCGTGAGCACCTTCATGCCGTTGGTCACCGGCGTGGCGCAGGCCGGCAGCGGCTTCGGCGCCTTCTCCACCTGCACCAGGCACATGCGGCAGTTGGCGGCGATGGACAGCTTCTTGTGGTAGCAGAAGTGCGGGATGAAAATGCCGAGCTTGTGCGCGGCATCCATCACGGTGCTGCCGTCGGCCACCTCGGTTTTCCTGCCGTCGATCTCGATTTCCAGCATTTGCTACGCCGCCTTGAAGAAGCCGCTGCCCGCGCGCTGCACGTCCTCGGGCACGAGGCATTTCTTGTTCCGGATGTGGTACTCGAACTCCGCGCCGAAGTGCTTGATGAAGCTCTTCACCGGCATGGAGGCCGCGTCGCCGAGGGCGCAGATGGTGCGGCCCATGATGTTGTCGGTGACGCTGTTGAGGAGGTCCAGGTCCTCCGGCCGTCCTTCGCCGTGCTCGATGCGGTGCACGACGCGGTAGAGCCAGCCGGTGCCCTCGCGGCAGGGGGTGCACTGGCCGCAGGACTCCTCGAAATAGAAGTAGGACAGGCGCTCCAGCGCCTTCACCATGCAGGTGGTCTCGTCCATGACGATGACGGCGCCGGAACCGAGCATCGAGCCGGCCTTGGCGATCGAGTCGTAGTCGAGCGTGCACTCCATGATGACGTCGGCCGGCAACACCGGCGCGGAGGAACCGCCGGGGATCACCGCCTTCAGCTTGCGCCCGTTGCGCACGCCGCCGGCCATTTCGAGCAAGTCCTTGAACGGGGTGCCCATCGGCACCTCGAAGTTGCCGGGGCGATTGACGTGGCCGGAGACGGAGAACAGCTTGGTGCCGCCGTTGTTCGGCTTGCCCAGCTCGAGGAATTTGTCGCCGCCCTGGTTGATGATGTACGGCACCGAGGCGAAGGTCTCGGTGTTGTTGATGGTGGTCGGCTTGCCGTAGAGGCCGAAGCTGGCCGGGAACGGCGGCTTGAAGCGCGGCTGGCCCTTCTTGCCCTCGATCGACTCGAGCAGCGCGGTTTCCTCGCCGCAGATGTAGGCGCCGTAGCCGTGGTGCGCCTGCAGCTCGAAGCTGAAATCGGAGCCGAGGATGTTGTTGCCGAGGAGATTGGCGGCGCGCGCCTCCTCCAGCGCCTCCTCGAAGCGCTTGTAGATCTCCCAGATCTCGCCGTGGATGTAGTTGTAGCCGCGCGCGCAGCCCATGGCGTAGCCGGCGATGATCATGCCCTCGATCACCATGTGCGGGTTCCAGCGCAGGATGTCGCGATCCTTGAAGGTACCCGGCTCGCCCTCGTCGGAGTTGCAGACGACGTACTTGGCGCCGGGGAACTGGCGCGGCATGAAGCTCCACTTGAGGCCGGTCGGGAAGCCGGCGCCGCCGCGGCCGCGCAGCGAGGATTTCTTCAGCTCGGCGACGATGTTCTCGGGCGGGATCTGCTCGCTGAAGATTTTCTTCAGCGCCACGTAGCCGCCGCGCCTGACGTAGTCGGCGAGGCGCCAGCTGCGCTCGCCCTCCGCCGGATCGAGGATGAAGCCGAGGGCGCCCATCACTTGCACTCCCCGATCAACCGGTCGATCTGCTCGGGCTGCATGAAGCTGCACATGCGCACGTTGTTCACCAGCATCACTGGCGCGTCGCCGCAGGCGCCCATGCATTCGCCCTCCTTGAGGGTGAATTTGCCGTCGGCGGTGGTCTCGTTGAAGCCGATGCCGAGCTTCTGCTTCAGGTAATCGGCGGCATGCACGCCTCCGGAGAGCGCGCACGGCAGGTTGGTGCACACGGTGATTTTGTACCTGCCGACCGGGGCGAGGTCGTACATGTTGTAGAAGCTCGCCACTTCATACACCGCCACCGGCGCCAGGCCGAGGTAGCCGGCGACATCCTCGATGGTCTCGTTGGACAGCCAGCCCTGCTCCATCTGGGCAATGGCCAGCGCGCCCATCACGGCGGACTGCTTCTGTTCCGCCGGGTACTTGGCGATCTCGCGGTCGATTTGTTTCAGTGCGTCCTGGCTCAGCATGATTATCGGTCCGTGTCGCCCAGCACCAGGTCGATGGTGCCGATGATGGCCGTGGCGTCGGCGATCATGTGCCCCTTGGCCATCTCGTCGGTGGCCGCCAGATGCGGGAAACCCGGCGAGCGCAGCTTGATGCGGTAGGGCTTGTTGCCGCCGTCGGAGATGGCATACACGCCGAACTCGCCCTTCGGGTGCTCGATGGCGGCATAGGCCTCGCCCGGCGGCACGTGCATGCCCTCGGTAAACAGCTTGAAGTGATGGATCAGCTCTTCCATGCTGGCCTTCATCTTCTCGCGCGGGGGCGGTGCCACCTTATGGTTGTCGGTGATGACCGGCCCTGGGTTCTGGCGCAGCCAGTCGATGCACTGCCGGACGATTCGGTTGGCCTGGCGCATCTCCTCGATGCGCACGAGATAGCGGTCGTAGCAGTCGCCATTCACGCCGACCGGCACGTCGAACTCCATGCGGTCGTAGACTTCGTAGGGCTGCTTCTTGCGCAGATCCCACTCGATGCCGGAGCCGCGCAGCATGGGGCCTGTGAAGCCGAGCTGGAGCGCCCGTTCGGGCGAAACCACGCCGACGCCGACGGTACGCTGCTTCCAGATGCGGTTGTCGGTGAGCAGCGTCTCGTACTCGTCGACGTAAGCCGGAAAACGGTGGGTGAAATCCTCGAGGAAGTCGAGCAGCGAGCCCTGGCGCGCCTCGTTCAGGCGCTTGACCGTGGCTTCGTTCTTGAACTTGTTGACCTCGTACTGCGGCATGCGGTCCGGCAGGTCGCGATAGACGCCGCCCGGCCGGTAGTAGGCCGCATGCAGGCGCGCACCGGAGACGGCCTCGTACACGTCCATCAGGTCCTCCCGCTCGCGGAAGGTGTACAGCACCATGGTCATGGCGCCGATGTCGAGGGCGTGGGTGCCGATGTTGAGCAGGTGGTTCAGGATGCGCGTCACCTCGTCCATCATGACGCGGATGTACTGGGCGCGCAGCGGCACCTCGACGCCGAGCAGGCGCTCCACCGCCAGGCAGTAGGCGTGCTCGTTGCACATCATCGAGACATAGTCGAGGCGGTCCAGGTAGGGCACCGTCTGCAGCCAGGTCTTGGTCTCGGCCAGTTTCTCCGTTCCACGGTGCAGCAGGCCGATGTGCGGATCGGCGCGCACGACGACTTCGCCGTCCAGCTCCAGCACGAGGCGCAGCACGCCGTGCGCGGCCGGGTGCTGCGGGCCGAAATTGATGGTGTAGTTGCGAATCTCAGCCATGGCCGACGTCCCCATAGCTGTCTTCGCGCACGATGCGCGGCGTGTTCTCGCGCGGCTCGATGCTGACCGGCTGGTAGACCACGCGCTTCTGCTCAGGGTCGTAGCGCATCTCGACGTGGCCGGAGATCGGGAAGTCCTTGCGGAAGGGATGGCCGACGAAGCCGTAGTCGGTGAGGATGCGGCGCAGGTCGGGGTGGCCCTCGAAGAGGATGCCGTAGAGATCGAAGGCCTCGCGCTCGTACCAGTTGGCGCTGTTCCAGATGCCGACCACCGAGGGCAGCACCGGAAAGCCGTCGTCCGGCGCGAAGACGCGCAGGCGCAGGCGCCAGTTCTTCGAGACGGAAGTCAGGTGGCAGACCGCGGCGAAGCGCAGGCCCTGCCAGGCGCCCTCGCCCCAGGTCGAGTAATCGACGCCGGTGAGATCGATCAGTTGTTCGAAGCGCAGGTCGGGATGGTCGCGCAGCAGGCGGGCGGCCTCGAGATAGTGCTCGGCGCCGATTTCGATGGTGACTTCGCCGGAAACCGTCTTGATGTCGCGGATGCGCTCGCCGAGCGTGTGCTGCAGATTCTGGCAAAGCGTTTCGAGCCGGGCGCTCATCTCTTGGTCAGCCTTGTTCTCAGCGTGCGATGGTGCTGGTGCGCTTGATCTTGTTCTGCAACTGGATCAGGCCATACAGCAGGGCTTCCGCCGTCGGCGGACAGCCCGGCACGTAAATATCCACCGGGACGATGCGGTCGCAGCCGCGCACGACGGAATAGGAATAGTGGTAGTAGCCGCCACCGTTGGCGCAGGAGCCCATCGACACCACCCAGCGCGGCTCGGCCATCTGGTCGTACACCTTGCGCAGGGCCGGCGCCATCTTGTTGGTCAGCGTGCCGGCGACGATCATCACGTCGGACTGGCGCGGGCTGGGCCGGAAGACGATGCCGAAGCGGTCGAGGTCGTAGCGCGAGCAGCCGGCCTGGATCATCTCGACGGCGCAGCAGGCGAGGCCGAAGGTCATCGGCCACATCGACCCCGTGCGCGTCCAGTTGATGACGGTATCGAGGGTGGTGGTGACGAAGCCCTTTTCCAGTACGCCTTCGATGCTCACGGCCGGCTTACTCCCAGTCCAGCGCGCCCTTGGCCCAGGCGTAGACGTAGCCGATGGCCAGGATGCCGATGAAGACCATCATCTCGAAGAAGCCGAACAGCCGCATGGTCTCCGACGAAACGATGTCCTTGAAGATCACCGCCCAAGGAAAAAGGAAGGCGATTTCCAGATCGAACAGGATGAAGATGATGGCGATCAGATAGAAGCGCACGTCGAACTTCATGCGCGCGTCCTCGAACGCCTCGAAGCCGCATTCGAAGGGGGAGAGCTTTTCGCTATCGGGCCGGTTGGGGGCGATCAGCCAGCCGAGAAGGATGGGGGCACACCCGAAGGCGAGGCCGACGAGTATGAAGACAAGGACAGGAAAGTAGTTTTCCAACATAGTCTGCGCGGATGGCCTTCCGGGCGCTCCGCCGAGCCCTTCTCGTTCCTGCTGCACATCGGGCCTGCGCTTTCCCGCAAGCCCGGAGGTTATGCCTGGTGCCGACGGTGAGACTCGAACTCACACGGCTTTCGCCACTACCCCCTCAAGATAGCGTGTCTACCAATTTCACCACGTCGGCATGTGCTTCCGTAGCCCGCCATTCATGCCGTGGCAGAGCCACTCAATACTTATGACGACGCAAGAGAAAATTATACCTTCTTTTTTGCGCCGCAGCATCACTTGCTTACTTCGGAATTTCCTTGGCCTTGGAATCGACCCCGGCCGCCGGCTGCGCCGGCGCAGCCGGCACCGGCTCGGCCGGCTTCGCCGGCTGAGTCTGCACCTGCTCCATGACGCTCGACGGCGCCTGGGTGCGCGAGGTCGCCATGAAACTCAGCGCCAGGCTGGTGATGAAGAACACCGTGGCCAGGGCCGCCGTCGTACGACTGAGGAAATTCGCCGATCCCGAAGAGCCGAACAGGCTGCCCGAGGAGCCGCTGCCAAACGCTGCCCCCATGTCGGCGCCCTTGCCATGCTGCAGCAGGACGAGGCCGATCACGGCCGCGCCGACCAGGATGTGCACGGTCAGCACGAGGGGAAAAAGTATGCCTTCCATTACTGCTCCTATCTTCTCGTTCAGGCCGCCGCGCAAATGGCCAGGAAGTCCTGCGCCACCAGCGAGGCACCACCGATCAGCCCACCGTCGATGTCGGCCATGCCGAACAGCTCGGCTGCGTTTTGCGGCTTCACGCTGCCGCCGTAGAGGATCTGCATGCGCTCGGCCAGGATCGCATCGCTCGCCGCCAGACGTCCGCGGATGAAGGCATGGACGTCCTGCGCCTGCTGCGGGGTGGCCGTGCGACCGGTGCCAATGGCCCAGACCGGCTCGTAAGCGATCACGGCGCTGGTGAAACCGTTCACCCCGGCCGCCTGCAGCACCGCATCGAACTGACCGGCGATGATGGCTTCGGTGACGCCCTGCTCACGTTGCTCGAGGGTTTCGCCCAGGCAGAGGATCGGCGTCAGGCCGCCATTCACTGCTGCCAGGAACTTGGCTGCCACGGCTTCATTGCTCTCGCCATACAGGCTGCGCCGCTCAGAGTGGCCAACGATGGCATAGCGGCAGCCGAAATCGACGAGCATGGCCGCGCTCACTTCGCCCGTGTAGGCACCCTGGGCATGCTCGGACAGGCTCTGCGCGCCCCAGGCGATGGCCGTGCCCTTCAGCATGTCCTGCGCCTGGGCGAGGTAGGGATACGGCACGCAGACGGCACAATCGGACGTGCCGCCCTTGCCAAGGCCCTGGATCAGGCTCTGCAGAAGATCGCGGTTGCGGGCCAGGCCGCCATACATCTTCCAGTTTCCCGCCACGAGTTTGCGCCGCATCGCTTCGCTTCGACCTGTTACCTGGTTCGCCAAAAGCTTGGAATTTTAGCGTTCGGGCCGATTCCGGTCAAATGAATTGCCGCCAATCAAGCAGCAGGTGCCACCCTGAGCCAGAAGGTGACGGGGCCGTCGTTGGTCAGGCTGACCTGCATGTCCGCGCCAAAGCGGCCGCTGGCGGTGCCGGCGTGTATTTCGGTTGCGCGCGACACCATGGCCTCGAACAGCCGCCGGCCGTCCTCAGGCGCCGCGGCGGGCGTAAAACTGGGCCGGTTGCCGCTGTTGGTGTCGGCGGCCAGCGTAAATTGCGGGACGAGCAGCAGGCCGCCGCCCGTGTCGCGGAGGCTGCGGTTCATCTTGCCCAGCGCGTCGGGAAAAACACGGTAATTCAGCAAACGCTCGAGCAGGCGGTAGGCGGAAGCCTCGTCGTCGCCGCGCTCGGCGCAGACCAGCACCAGCAGCCCGCGCCCGATGGCGCCGACGGTCTCGCCGCCGATATCGACCCGCGCGGCGGTAACGCGCTGCAGCAGGCCGATCACGCCGCCGCGCGCGCGACGGCCTCGGCGATGCCGCGCGCCAGGGCGTCCACCTGCTGCGCCTCGCGCCCCTCGACCATGACGCGCAGCAGCGGCTCGGTGCCGGAGGCACGCAGCAGCACGCGGCCGCCGTCGCCCAACGCCTTTTCCGCGGCCGCACGCGCCGACTCGATGCCGGGCTGCTTCTGCCAGTCGAAGCCGTTGGGCAGTTTCACATTCACCAGCATCTGCGGGTACAGGGTCAGGTCGGCACAGGCCTGCGCCAGCGTGCAGCCCTGCTGGCGCAGGGCCGCCAGCACCTGCAGGGCGGAGACGATGCCGTCGCCGGTGGTATGGCGGTCGAGGCAGATGATATGGCCGGAGTTCTCGCCGCCCAGCTTCCAGCCGCGCTCGATGAGCGTTTCCAGCACGTAGCGGTCGCCGACCCTGGCGCGCACGACGGGCACGCCCAGTTTCGCCAGGGCATGCTCGAGGCCGAGGTTGGTCATCAGGGTACCGACCACCCCTGCGAGTCCGCCGTTCGCCAGGCGGCTGCGGGCGATGACGTAAAGCAGCCGGTCGCCGTCGTAGAGCTGGCCTGCGCCATCCGCCATGAAAACGCGGTCGCCGTCGCCGTCGAGCGCGATGCCGAGGTCGGCGCCCTGCGCCCGCACCGCATCCTGAAGCGCCTGCGGCGAGGTCGCACCCACCTTGTCGTTGATGTTGAGCCCGTTGGGCGAGGCGCCGATGGCCTGCACTTCGGCACCGAGTTCGTGGAACACCCTGGGGGCGATGTGATAGGCCGCGCCGTGGGCACAGTCGACCACGATCTTCATGCCACGCAGGTCGAACTCGGCGGGGAAGGTGCTCTTGCAGAACTCGATGTAGCGGCCGGCTGCATCGTCGATGCGCCGTGCCTTGCCCAGCATGGCCGGCTCCACGCAAGCGATCGGCCGCTCGATGCGCGCCTCGATTTCCGCTTCCACGGCATCCGGCAACTTGGCGCCGTCGGCGGAAAAGAACTTGATGCCGTTGTCGGGATAGGGATTGTGCGAGGCCGAGATGACCACGCCGGCCTGCAGGCGCAGGGCGCGCGTGAGGTAGGCAATGGCCGGCGTCGGCAGCGGGCCGGTGAGCATGACGTCCACCCCGGCCGCGGCGAAACCCGCCTCGAGCGCCGCCTCCAGCATGTAGCCGGAGATGCGCGTGTCCTTGCCGATCAGCACGGCCGGGTGCTCTCCCGCCGGGAGATGCTCGCGCGCCACCAGGGTGGTGCCGGCGGCATAGCCGAGGCGCATGACGAACTCGGGCGTGATGGGCGCCTCGCCCACCCTGCCGCGCACGCCGTCGGTGCCGAAGTATTTTCGCGTCATCGTTAATCCGCTTTCTCGACGGCCTGCCAGACCGCCAGGGCGTCCCGCGTCGCCGCCACATCATGAACGCGCAGGATTTTAGCGCCATTCCGCGCGGCAAGGAGCGCCGCCGCGACGCTCGCCGTCTCGCGCAGGCTGACTTTTCGCCCGGTGAGTTCGCCGAGCATCGACTTGCGCGAGAGACCGGCCAGCACGCAGGCGCCGAGGTCGGTGAAGCGTCCCAGCCCCCGCAACAAGGCCAGATTGTGCTCGAGCCGCTTGCCGAAGCCGAAGCCGGGGTCGACGATGATGCGCTCCCTGGCGATGCCCGCCGCCTGCGCCATCGTCACGCGCTGCGAGAGAAAGTCGTGCACTTCGGCCACGACATCGCCGTAGCTGGGCGCGGCCTGCATGGTTCCCGGGTCGTTCTGCATGTGCATCAGGCAGACGGCCGCATTCGATTCGACCGCCGTTTCCAGCGCGCCGGGTGCCTGCAACGCAGAGATGTCGTTGATGATGGCGGCCCCTGCCGCGATGGCGCGGCGCATCACCGCCGGCTTCACCGTGTCGACAGAGAGCGGAATGCCGTCGCCGGCCAGCGCCTCGACCACCGGCAGGACGCGGCGCAGTTCCTCCTCCTCGGAAACGGGCTGCGCACCCGGCCGCGAGGATTCGCCGCCGATGTCGAGGATGTCGGCGCCCTCCTCGGCCAACTGCCGTGCATGGGTAATGGCCCGCGCCGGGTCGAGGTAGCGACCGCCGTCGGAGAAGGAGTCCGGCGTGACGTTGACGATGCCCATGACGAGCGGCCGCGCGAGGGAAAGACGGAAGCTGCCGCAATGCAATTCAGGCTTCATGAAAACAAGGCCGGATCGGTCGCCCGATCCGGCCTTTCGTCCTTCAACGCGGATTAAGCCGGCGCGGCCGCGTTGGGCGCGGCGCCCGGGGAATTGTCCGCCGGCGTGCCCTGCGAAGGCTTGGTGCGCTTCGGCTCACGCGGCGGCTTGCCTTCCATGATGTCGTTGATCTGCTCGGCGTCGAGCGTCTCCCACTCGAGCAGCGCCTGGGTCATGGCCTCGACCTTGTCGCGGTTCTCCTCGATCAGGCGCCGCGCCAGGCCGTACTGCTGGTCGATGATGCGACGGATCTCGGCGTCGACCTGCTGCATGGTCGCTTCCGACACGTTCTTGTGCGTGGTGATGGAGCGGCCGAGAAAGACCTCGCCCTCGTTCTCCCCATAGACCATGGTGCCGAGGGACTCCGACATGCCCCACTGCGTCACCATGCGGCGGGCGATGTCGGTGGCGCGCTCGAAGTCGTTCGAGGCGCCGGTGGTCATCTGGTTCATGAAGATCTCTTCGGCGATGCGGCCGCCGAAGAGCACGGCGATGGTATTCAGCAGGCGATCGCGGTCCTGGCTGTAGCGGTCCTGCTCGGGCAGCTGCATGGTCACGCCCAGCGCGCGGCCGCGCGGGATGATGGTGACCTTGTGCACCGGGTCGGTCTTCGGCAGCAGCTTAGCGACCAGCACGTGGCCGGACTCGTGGTAGGCGGTGTTCCTGCGTTCCTCCTCGGGCATGACCATGGAGCGGCGCTCGGCACCCATCATGATCTTGTCCTTGGCACGCTCGAAGTCCTCCATGTCGACCAGGCGCTTGTTGCCGCGCGCGGCGAACAGCGCCGCCTCGTTCACCAGGTTGGCGAGGTCGGCGCCGGAAAAGCCCGGCGTGCCGCGCGCGATGATGTCGGCCTTGACGTCGGGCGCCACCGGCACCTTGCGCATGTGCACCATGAGGATCTGCTCGCGGCCGCGGATGTCCGGCAGCGGCACCACCACCTGGCGGTCGAAGCGGCCCGGGCGCAGCAGCGCCGGGTCGAGCACGTCGGGTCGGTTGGTGGCGGCGATGACGATGACGCCGGCGGTGCCCTCGAAGCCGTCCATCTCGACCAGCAGCTGGTTGAGCGTCTGTTCACGCTCGTCGTTGCCGCCGCCGAGGCCGGCGCCGCGCTGACGGCCGACCGCGTCGATCTCGTCGATGAAAATGATGCAGGGGGCGTGCTTCTTCGCCTGCTCGAACATGTCGCGCACGCGCGCCGCGCCGACGCCGACGAACATTTCGACGAAGTCGGAGCCGGAAATCGAGAAGAACGGCACCTTTGCCTCGCCGGCGATGGCCTTCGCCAGCAGGGTCTTGCCGGTGCCGGGGTTGCCGACCATCAGCACGCCGCGCGGGATGCGCCCGCCCAGCTTCTGGAATTTCGAAGGATCGCGCAGGAAGTCGACCAGTTCGGCGACGTCCTCCTTGGCCTCGTCGCAGCCGGCGACGTCGGCGAAGGTGACGGTGTTGGCCGACTCGTCCATCATGCGCGCGCGCGACTTGCCGAAGGAGAAGGCACCGCCCTTGCCGCCACCCTGCATCTGGCGCATGAAGAAGATCCAGACGCCGATCAGCAGCAGCATGGGGAACCAGGAGACGAAGAGGTTCATGAGGAAGGACTGCTCCTCCTCGGGCTTCGCCACCACCTTGACGTTGTTCTTGAGCAGGTCGCTCACCATCCACAGGTCGGGCGGCGCATAGGAAGTGATCTTCTTGCCCTCGGTAGTGGTCGCCTCGAGCGTGCGCCCCTGGATCACCACCTTGGCGATGCGGCCGGCCTTCACCTCGTCGAGGAACTGGGAATACTCGAGCGTGTTCTGCGGCGCCTGGCGCGCGCTGAACTGGTTGAAGACGGTCATCAGCACGACGCCGATCACCAGCCAGATGGCGAGATTCTTGAAGAGATTGTTCAAGCGCTTCCTCTCTATGGCCCGTCCGGGGCCCGATAACACACAGTCATTCTAAGGCCGATTTCCCCCGGCAGGCAAACCGATTAACCCTGCTCGCCGAGGGGGCGCCGCCCGCGGCCCAGCAGGTAAACCTCGTTGCTGCGGTCGCGCGAAGATTTCGGCTTGCGCACGAGCACCTTGTCGAAAGCCTCGGCCATGGCCGCCCGGAAGGCATCGAAGCCCGCCCCCTGGAAGACCTTGACCAGGAAATCACCGCCGGGTTTCAGTTGCAGGCGGGCGAATTCCAGGGCCAGTTCGGCCAGATGCACCGAGCGCGCCTGGTCCGTCGCGGCAATACCGGAAATATTGGGGGCCATGTCGGAAATCACAAGGTCGACCGGTTTGCCCTGCAAGCGGAAAGTCAGTTCCCGCAGCACGGCGTCCTCGCGGAAATCGCCCTTGAGGAATTCAACCCCGGCCAGCGGCGCCATGTCGAGCAGGTCGAGCGCCAGCACCCGGCCGCTCCCGCCGACCCGCTGCGCCGCCACCTGCGACCAGCCGCCCGGCGCGGCGCCGAGGTCCACCACCACCATGCCAGGCTTCAACAGGCGGTCCCTTGCGTCGATGTCCATCAGCTTGAAGGCGGCACGCGAGCGCCAGCCCTCGGCCTTCGCCCGCTGGACGTAGGGGTCGGTGACATGCTCGTGCATCCAGGCCTTGCTGGTCTTGTGCTTCTTCACCGCGTAAAATCCGTCAATGATCGAACTGAACTCATCCCAACGCCGGGCCCTGCGCGCCCGCGCCCACAGCCTGCATCCCGTCGCCAGCATCAGCCAGAACGGCCTGAGCGATTCCGTCCTCGCCGAGATCGACCGCGGCCTCAAGGCCCACGAACTCATCAAGGTGCGCGTCTATGGCGCCGAGCGTACCGAGCGCGAGGCCCTGATGATCGAGGTCTGCACCCGGCTGGAAGCGGCGCCCGTGCAGCATATCGGGAATATCCTCGTGCTGTTCAGGGAAAATCCGGAAAGCGAAAAACCGGCCGCACCGTCCCCGCGCAAACCCGCGGCTGCGGCCAAACCGACACATCCCCGGCGGCGCCTGCGCAAGTAATCAGACGTAACGGACGTCGAGGACTTCGTATTCGCGCGTGCCGCCGGGTGCCTTGACCTCGGCGATGTCCCCGGCGTACTTGCCGATGAGGGCGCGCGCAATGGGCGAGGAAATGGAGATCTTGCTGTTCTTCAGGTCGGCTTCGTCGTCGCCAACGATCTGGTAAGTGACCTTGGTGCCGCTCTCCTGATCTTCCAGGTCGACCGTGGCGCCGAAGACACAACGGCCGTCGGCATCGAGCAGCTTGGGGTCGATGATCTGGGCGTTGCCCAGCTTGCCCTCGATTTCCTGGATGCGTCCCTCGATGAAGCTCTGCCGCTCGCGAGCGGCGGCATATTCGGCGTTCTCCGACAGGTCGCCGTGGGCGCGCGCCTCGGCGATGGCCGTCACGACGTTGGGACGGTCGACGGTCTTCAGGCGGTGCAGTTCCTGCCGCAGCATCTCCGCACCCGCCTTGGTGATGGGTACCTTGCTCATGGTGGAATCCTAGCCCAGTTCCGCGTGCAGCGCCTGCAAGGCGTAGGTTTCCAGCTCGGCGAGGTGGCGCAGGCCGGCGCAGGCGGCCCGAGCGCCTTCGATGGTCGTGTACAGCGTGACGCGCTGCGCCAGCGCGCTGGTGCGGATGGAGCGCGAATCGGCGATGGCCTGGCGCTTCTCCTCGACCGTGTTGATGATCAGCGCCACCTCGTTGTTCTTGATCATGTCCACGATGTGCGGCCGGCCTTCGGCGACCTTGTTCACGACCTGCACCTTGAGGCCGGCAGCCTCTATGGCCGCGCCGGTGCCGCGCGTGGCGAGCAGCGTAAAGCCGAGCTCGGCCAGATCCTTCGCCACCTCGACCGCCTTGGCGCGGTCCTGCTCCTTGACGCTGATGAAGACCTTGCCCGACTTGGGCAGCTTGGTGCCGCCGGCCAGCTGGGATTTGACGAAGGCCTCGGCAAACGTGCGGCCGACGCCCATCACCTCGCCGGTCGACTTCATTTCCGGGCCGAGAATGGTGTCGACGCCGGGGAACTTGTTGAAGGGAAACACCGCCTCCTTGACCGAATAATAGGGTGGCACGATCTCGCGCGTGACGCCCTGCTCGGCCAGCGAGCGGCCGGCCATGCAACGCGCCGCCACCATGGCCAGTTGCAGGCCTGTCGCTTTCGACACGAAGGGCACGGTGCGCGAAGCACGCGGATTCACTTCCAGCACGTAGACCGTGCCGTCCTGGATGGCGAACTGGACGTTCATCAAGCCGACGACGTTGAGGGCCTTCGCCATCTGCTCGGTCTGGCGGCGCAGCGCGTCCTGGGTTTCCTGCGACAGCGTGTAGGGCGGCAGCGAGCAGGCGGAATCGCCCGAATGCACGCCGGCCTGCTCGATGTGCTGCATGATGCCGCCGATGATCACCTGCTTGCCGTCGGACAGCGCATCGACGTCAACCTCGGTGGCGTCGTTGAGGAAGCGGTCGAGCAGCACCGGCGAATCGTTGGACACCTTGATGGCGTCGCGCATATAGCGCTCGAGGTCCTTCTGCTCGTGCACGATCTCCATGGCGCGCCCGCCCAGCACGTAGCTCGGCCGCACCACCAGCGGATAGCCGATCTCGGCGGCGAGGCGGATGGCGTCCTCCTCGGTGCGCGCCGTGCGGTTGGGCGGCTGCTTGAGGCCCAGTTCGTGCAGCATCTTCTGGAAGCGCTCGCGGTCCTCGGCGGCGTCGATCATGTCGGGGGTGGTGCCGATGATGGGCACGCCGTTGGCCTCGAGGTCGAGCGCGCGCTTCAACGGCGTCTGGCCGCCGAACTGCACGATGACGCCCGTCGGCTGCTCGACGTTCACGATCTCGAGGATATCCTCCAGCGAGAGCGGCTCGAAGTAGAGGCGGTCGGAGGTGTCGTAGTCGGTCGACACCGTCTCCGGGTTGCAGTTGACCATGATGGTCTCGTAACCGTCCTCGCGCATGGCCAGCGCCGCGTGCACGCAGCAGTAGTCGAACTCGATGCCCTGGCCGATGCGGTTGGGGCCGCCGCCGAGCACCATGATCTTCTTGCGGGAAGTCGGGTTCGCCTCGCACTCCTCCTCGTAGGTGGAATACATGTAGGCGGTGTGGGTGGCGAACTCGGCGGCGCAGGTGTCGACGCGCTTGAACACCGGGCGCACGGCAAGGGCGTGGCGGTGCATGCGCACGGCGGTCTCCGTGCTACCGAGCAGCTTCGCCAGACGCCGGTCGGAGAAGCCCTTGCGCTTCAGGCGCCGCATCTCGTCGGCGTCGAGGTCGTGCAGCTTCTGTCCGGCAAGCCGCCCTTCCTCGCGGACGATGTCCTCGATCTGGACGAGGAACCAGTGATCGATTTTCGTCAGCTGGAACACCTTGTCCAGGCTCATGCCGTCGCGGAAGGCCTGGCCCAGATACCACATGCGCTCGGCGCCGGGATTGGCGAGCTCCTGCTCGATGATGTCCTCGTCGGCCTCGATCTCGTCGAGGCCGTAGACGCTGACTTCCAGTCCGCGCAGGGCCTTCTGGAAGGATTCCTGGAAGGTGCGGCCGATGGCCATCACCTCGCCCACCGACTTCATCTGCGTGGTCAGGCGGTCGTTGGCCTGCGGGAACTTCTCGAAGGCGAAGCGCGGCACCTTGGTGACGACGTAGTCGATCGACGGCTCGAAGGAGGCCGGCGTGGCGCCGCCGGTGATCTCGTTGCGCAGCTCGTCGAGGGTGAAGCCGACCGCCAGCTTGGCCGCCACCTTGGCGATGGGGAAGCCGGTGGCCTTCGAGGCCAGCGCCGAGGAGCGCGACACGCGCGGGTTCATCTCGATGACGATCATGCGGCCGTCGACGGGGTTGATGGCGAACTGCACGTTGGAGCCGCCGGTGTCGACGCCGATCTCGCGCAGGACGGCGATCGAGGCGTCGCGCAGGATCTGGTATTCCTTGTCCGTCAGCGTCTGCGCCGGCGCCACGGTGATGGAGTCGCCGGTGTGCACGCCCATCGGGTCGAGGTTCTCGATCGAGCAGACGATGATGCAGTTGTCCTTGCGGTCGCGCACCACCTCCATCTCGAATTCCTTCCAGCCGATCAGCGATTCCTCGATGAGCAGTTCCTTGGTCGGGCTGGCCTCGAGGCCGCGCTCGCAGATGGCGACGAATTCTTCCTTGTTGTAGGCGATGCCGCCGCCGCTGCCGCCCATGGTGAAGGACGGGCGGATGATCGACGGGAAACCGAGGGCGGCCTGCACCTGCAGCGCCTCCTCCATGCTGTGGGCGATGGCGGAGCGCGCGCTGCCAAGGCCGATCCGGGTCATCGCCGCCTTGAACTTCTCGCGGTCCTCGGCCTTGTCGATGGCTTCGCGCGAGGCGCCGATCATCTCGACACCGTACTTCTCCAGCACGCCGTGGCGGGCCAGGTCGAGGGCGCAATTGAGCGCGGTCTGGCCGCCCATGGTCGGCAGCAGCGCGTCGGGGCGCTCCTTGGCGATGATCTTCTCGATGACCGTCCAGTGGATCGGCTCGATGTAGGTGACGTCGGCCATCTCCGGGTCGGTCATGATCGTCGCCGGGTTGGAGTTGACCAGGATGACCTTGTAGCCCTCGTCGCGCAGCGCCTTGCAGGCCTGGGCGCCGGAATAGTCGAACTCGCAGGCCTGGCCGATGATGATCGGGCCGGCACCGATGATGAGGATCGAATGGATGTCGCTGCGCCTAGGCATGTTGCACCTGCCTGTCCTGCATCAGCTTGATGAAACGGTCGAACAGATAGGCCACGTCGTGCGGCCCCGGGCTCGCCTCGGGATGGCCCTGGAAGCAGAAGGCCGGCACATCGGTGCGCGCCAGACCCTGCAGGCTGCCGTCGAAGAGCGAGACATGGGTCACGCGCAGATTGGCCGGCAGCGTGGCCGCATCGACGGCGAAGCCATGATTCTGGCTGGTGATCAGCACCTGGCCGGTGTCGACATCCTTCACCGGGTGGTTGGCGCCGTGGTGGCCGAACTTCATCTTTGCCGTCTTCGCACCGGAGGCGAGGCCCATCAACTGGTGGCCGAGGCAGATGCCGAAGGTCGGGATGCCGCGCGCCAGGATCTCGCGGATGGCGGCGATGGCGTAGTCGCAGGGCTCGGGATCGCCCGGGCCGTTGGAGAGGAACACGCCGTCGGGTTTCAGCGCCAGCGCCTCGGCCGCCGTGGCCTGGGCGGGCAGCACGGTGACGCGGCAGCCGCGGGAGGCCAGCATGCGCAGGATGTTGCGCTTGACGCCGTAGTCGTAGGCGACGACGTGAAAGCGCGAAGCCTCCGGCGTAACGTAGCCCTTGCCGAGCGCCCATTCGCCTTCGTTCCAGGCATAGGACTTGTCGGTGCTGACCACCTTGGCCAGGTCCATGCCGGCCAGGCCGGGAAAGCGCCGTGCCGCAGCGACTGACTTTTCCTCGTCGCCCGCGTTCATTTCGCCAGCCGCCAGGCAGCCGCTCTGGGCGCCCTTCTCGCGCAGGATGCGCGTCAGCTTGCGCGTGTCGATGCCGGCAATGGCGACGACGTTCTCGGCCTTGAGATAGTCCGACAAGGTCTGCTCGCTGCGGAAATTCGACACCTGCAGCGGCAGATCGCGGATCACCAGGCCGGCGGCATGCACCTTGGCGGCTTCGCAGTCCTCGCGGTTGATGCCCGTGTTGCCGATGTGGGGATAGGTCAGGGTGACGATCTGCCGGCAGTAGGAGGGATCCGTGAGGATTTCCTGGTAGCCGGTCATGGCAGTGTTGAACACCACCTCGCCGACGCTGGAACCCGTGGCGCCGATGCCGATTCCGCGAAATACCGTCCCATCCGCTAAGGCGAGGATGGCTTTCGGAAAATCAGACACTTAAGCGCTCCTGTCGGCACTGCGCAGGCGTGCCGGATCGATTCACGGCGCCGCTGCGGATTGTTGTAGATGTGCGAAGCGGGACGGGCTGTTGGCCCATCCCGCTCGGATAAAACTTTCGAATTTTACCTTAGAAAAGGCTTGCCCTGCAAACCGGAGAGGGACTCAACGAAGTCCGAGGACGTCCTGCATGTCGAAGAGACCGTTCTTGCGGCCCTGCAGAAAGCGCGCCGCGCGCAGACTGCCCAGTGCATAGGGCATGCGCGAAGCCGCCTTGTGGGTGATCTCGACGCGCTCGCCGGTGCCGGCGAAGAGAACGGTATGGTCGCCGACGATGTCGCCGCCGCGCACCGTGGCGAAGCCGATGGTGGACGGGTCGCGCTCGCCGGTGACGCCCTCGCGGCCATACACGGCGCAGTCCTTCAGGTCGCGCCCGAGCGCCGCGGCCACCACCTCTCCCATGCGCAGGGCGGTGCCGGAAGGGGCGTCCACCTTGTGGCGATGGTGCGCCTCGATCACCTCGATGTCGTAGCCCTGGCTGAGCACGCGGGCGGCGGTATCAAGCAGCTTGAAGACGAGGTTCACGCCGACTGCCATGTTCGGGGCAAAAACGATGGGGATGTCGCGCGCGGCGTCCTCGATCGCCCGCTTCTGTTCCACCTCCATACCCGTGGTGCCGATCACCATGGCCACACCGCGCTTGCGGCAACTGGCGAGATGCGCCAGCGTGCCCGCCGGCCGCGTGAAATCGATCAGGCAATCGGCGCCGGCCAGCGCGGCATCGAAATCGTCGCGGATGGCCACCCCGCAGGGCGCGCCGACCAGCTCGCCGGCATCCTTGCCGAGGAACGGGCTGCCCGGCTGTTCCAGGGCGACGGCCAGCTTCGCGTCTGTCGATTTGAGCACGGCCTCGATGAGGGTGCGCCCCATGCGGCCGGCACTGCCTGCGATGGCGATCTTCATGCTTATTTCTTGTCCGCTTCGGAGGCGGCCGCGTCGGCCTTCTTCGCTTCTTCCGCAGCAGGCTCCTCTGCCTTCTTCTTGCTCTCGACCGGTGCGATCTCGATCACGCGGCTGCGCGAACGGGCCGCGGCTTCGGCATCGGCCTGCTCCTGCGCGGGACCCGACTCGACGACATCCCCCGCGACGCGCACCAGCGTGTTGCCTTCGAAGAAGACCGACAGGCGCCGCTGCTGCACCTCGCCGCGCCCCGGCTTGAAGCGATAGACGTAGTCCCAGCGATCGGCGTGAAAGATATCGGTCACCAGGGGGGTGCCGAGCACGAAGCGCACCTGGTCGCGCGTCATGCCTTGCTTGAGCTGCGCCACCATGTCCTGGGTGATGTAATTGCCCTGGCGCACGTCGATCTTGTAGGGCGTGATGGCCGCTGCCAGATCCCGCATCTGCTGATTGGGGTTGCTGGAGCAGGCCGCCAGCGGCAGGATGATCGGGAGCAGGCGCAGATATTTCATGCGGGATCGAAAGCGGGAATTCTCAAGGAACGCGCGAGACTATATCATACCGGCAACACTCCCCATTCCGGCCCCCATGAGCAATTCGCAGGACCTGAAAAACATGGGTTTGAAGGCGACCTTCCCGCGCCTGAAAATCCTCGACCTCTTCCAGAAGTCGCAGGCCGACACCGGCAGCCGCCACATGACGGCGGAGGATGTCTACCGGGCGCTGCTGGCCGAGGGCATGGACATCGGCCTCGCCACGGTCTATCGCGTGCTGACCCAGTTCGAGCAGGCCGGCCTGCTCGAGCGGCACTTCTTCGAGTCCGGCAAGGCGGTGTTCGAACTGAACGAGGGCAAGCACCACGACCACCTGGTCTGCCTGCAATGCGGCAAGGTCGAGGAGTTCTACGACGCCGAAATCGAGAAACGGCAGAACAAGGTCGCCAAGGAGCGCGGCTTCCAGGTGCACGAGCACGCGCTCTATCTCTACGCCGACTGCCTCAATCCGAACTGCCCCAACAAGAAACCGGCGCGCTGAGCGCGGTCTGAAATGGAAGCTTTCCTGACGTCCACCCTGCTGGTCGCGCTGGCCGAGATCGGCGACAAGACCCAGCTGCTCTCCTTCGTGCTCGCCGCACGCCTGAGGAAGCCCGTTGCCATCATCGCCGGCATTTTCGTCGCCACCCTGCTCAACCACGCGCTGGCCGGCTCGCTCGGCGTCTGGCTGGCCACCCTGATTTCACCCCAGGTGCTGCCCTGGGCCACCGGCCTGCTGTTTGTCGGCTTCGGCCTGTGGGCGCTGCATCCGGACGCGCTCGACGACGATCCGAAGCTGCATCGTGCCGGCGCCTTCGTCACCACCACCATCGCCTTCTTCATCGCCGAGATGGGTGACAAGACGCAGCTCGCCACCGTGGCGCTGGGCGCGCGCTTCGATCTCCTGGCGGCGGTGGTGCTCGGCACAACCCTCGGCATGTTGGTCGCCAACATCCCTGCCGTGCTGGTGGGCGAGGCCCTGGCGCAGAAGCTGCCGATGAAGGCGATTCGTTACGCGGCCGCGGCCGTCTTCATCCTGACCGGCGTGCTGACCATCACCGGCATTCCCGGCATCGCTCAATAACCGAGCATTTCCGTCGCATGCTTGCGGGTGGTCGGCGTGATCTTCACGCCCCCCAGCATGCGGGCGATCTCCTCGATGCGACCGTCGCGATCCAGCGGCGTGACGCGGCTCACCACGCCATTGCCCGCGCCCTCCTTGGCGATCGACCACTGCCAGTCGGCCTGCGCCGCCACCTGCGGCAGGTGCGTCACGCACAAGACCTGGCGCTCGCGGCCGAGCTGTCCGAGCAAACGCCCGACGATCTCCGCCACGCCCCCGCCGATGCCGACATCGACCTCGTCGAACACCAGGGTCGGCGCATCGCCGGCGGCCGAGGCGATGACCTGGATGGCCAGGCCGATGCGCGACAGCTCGCCGCCCGACGCCACTTTCGACAGGGGGCCGGCCGGCTGTCCCGGATGGGCACTGACGCGGAACGCCACGTTCTCCAGGCCGCAAGAGGCGCCTTCGGGCAGCCTGTCGAGCCCGACTTCGAAGATCCCGCCGGGCATGGCCAGCTGCTGCATGGCCTCCGTCACCGCCTTGCCCAGAGAAGCAGCGGCCTTGCGCCGCCCCTTGCTCAGGGTTTCCGCGCGTACCATGTAGGCGCGCAGCGCCTCGGCCTCGCGCTCGGCCAGCGCCGCAGGATCCTGCAGGGTTTCCAGCTCGATCAGGCGCGCGCCCCAGCCCGCCAGCAGCTGCGGCAACTCGTCGGGCTGCACGCGATACTTGCGCGCGGCGTCGTGCACGGCCTGGATGCGGCGCTCGACCTCGGCCAGGCGTGCCGGATCCAGCTCGACGCGGTCGCGATAATGGCGCAGGGCATGCGCCGCCTCCTGCAACTGGATCTGCGCGCTCTCGATGATTTCCAGCGTGTCCTTCAGCACCGGATCGAAATCCATGAGCTGGCGCAGGCGCGCGCCGATGCGCTCGACCTGCCACATCGCCGCCGACTCGCCTTCGGACAGCCCCTCGAGCGCCTCGGCCACGCCTTCCTGCAGCGAGGCGGCATGCGCCAACCGCCTGTGCTCCTGGCTGGTCTCCTGCCATTGCGCCGCATCGAAACCGAGCGCGGCCAGCTCCTTCACCTGCCAGGCGAGCATGTCGCGCTCGCGCTGCATCGCCTCCGCATTCTTTTCGGCGGCGAGGCGCGCCTCGCGTGCCTGGCGCCACACCGCATGCAGCGCGGCCACCTCCACGGCCAGCGGGCGCTGCCCGGCCAGGCCGTCGAGCAACTGGCGCTGCGCCTCGGCGCGCAGCAGGCTGTGGTGGGCATGCTGGCCATGGATGTCGGCGAGAAAATCGGCGGCCTCGCGCATCTGGGTCAGCGTCGCCGGCACGCCGTTGATGTAGCCGCGCGAGCGTCCGGCCGAATCGATGACGCGCCGCAGGAGGCAGGTGTCGGCTTCGAAATCGTTGGCGGCCAGCCAGGCCGCCAGCGGACATTCCCCCTGCACGGCAAACTCGGCGGAGATTTCCGCCTTGTCACGCCCGGCCCGCACCGAGCTGGCATCGGCCCGCTCGCCGAGGGCCAGCGACAGCGCATCGACCAGGATGGACTTGCCGGCGCCGGTCTCCCCGGTCAGGGCACCGAAGCCGGCGGCGAACTCCAGCTCCAGTTCATCGACGATGACGTAATCGCGGATGTACAGGCGGCGCAGCATCAGTAGGTGCGCGGCGTTTCGCTCCAGTGCAGCTTCTCGCGCAGCATGGCGAAATAGCTGTAGCCGAGCGGATGCAGGAAGCGGATGGATCGTCCCGAGCGGGCGACGCAGACGCGGTCGCCGGCTTCGAGCTCGAATTTCTCCTGGCCGTCGGCATGCACGCGGGCGCGGTGCGGCGCATGGATGACGATCTCGATGCGACAGGCGTCGCTCACGGTGATGGGACGATTCGAGAGGGCATGCGGACAGAGCGGCACCAGGGCGATGCCGGGCACGGCCGGGTGCAGGATCGGCCCGTTGGCGGAGAGGGCGTAGGCGGTGGAGCCCGTCGGCGTGGCGATGATGAGGCCATCGGAGCGCTGGTTGTAGATGAACTCGCCGTCGATCGAGACGGCGAACTCGATCATGCGGCCAAGATCACCCTTGTTGACCACCACGTCGTTGAGCGCCTGCGTTTCAAACATCAGATCGCCGTCGCGGTGCACCGAGGCATCGAGCAGGAAGCGCTGTTCGCTCTGATACTGGCCGTCGAGCAGGTCGGCGACGCCGTCGAGCATGCTGTCCTGCGCCAGATCCGTCATGAAACCGAGTCGTCCCTGGTTCACCCCGACCAGGGGGACGTCGGATGCGGCCAGCTTGCGCGCCGCCGTCAGCATGGAGCCGTCACCACCGAGAACGATGGCCAGGTCGGCACGCTCGCCGATGCTGGCATAGGAGGCGACCGGATAGCCGTTGCCCCCGACCAGGGCCGCCGTGCCCTCCTCCACCAGCACATCGATGCCGCGGCTCTTGAGGAACGCCGCCAGGGTCATCAGGGACTCGGCGATCTCCGGGCTTTTGTACTTGCCGATCAGGGCAATGGTGCGGAAGGCAGGATTCATGGCACAGATTTAACCACAAAACAGCGGGCGCATCCGGAGCTTGCGAATACGACACCGCGCCACCATTTTTGTACAATGAGACCGATGCTGGACCAACGTTCCCAAATCCTTCTCAAGACGCTGATCGAACGCTACGTGGCGGAAGGTCAGCCGGTCGGCTCGCGCGCGCTCTCGAAATACTCCGGCCTGGAGCTCTCTCCGGCGACGGTGCGCAACGTCATGTCCGACCTGGAGGAGATGGGCTTCATCGCCAGCCCGCATACCTCGGCCGGACGCGTGCCCACGCCGCGCGGCTATCGCTTCTTCGTGGACAGCCTGCTCACCGTGCGGCCGCTGCCGGAAGAACAGATCCACGAGCTGGAAGGCCACCTGCAGCCGGACCAGCCGCAGCGGCTGATCAGCTCGGCCTCCCTGTTGCTGTCTGAGCTGACCCGCTTCGCCGGCGTGGTCGTGGCGCCGCGGCGCGTCATGCCGAAGATCCGCCAGATCGAATTCCTCGGCCTGTCCGAAAAGCGCATCCTGCTCATCATCGTCACCTCCGAGGGAGACGTGCAGAACCGCATCCTGTTCACTCAGCGCAGCTACACGCCCGCCGAGCTGGTCAGCGCGGCGAACTACCTGAACCAGCATTTCGCCGGCCACGATTTCGCCGAGATTCGCAGCCGCGTGCACGAGGAACTGCGCCAGCTGCGCGCCGACATGACCGAGCTGATGACCGCGGCACTCGAAGCCGGCGACGCGGCGGTGGCGGAGACCTCGACCCAGTACGTCATTTCCGGAGAGAAGAACCTGCTCGAGGTCGAGGACATCTCCTCGAACATGAACCGCCTGCGCGAATTGTTCGCGCTCTTCGAACAGCGCAGCGGACTCGTGCAACTGCTCGATCTCTCCAACCGCGCCGAGGGCGTGCAGGTGTTCATCGGCGGCGAGTCCGGCCTGGCGCCGCTCGACGAGTGCAGCGTCATCACCGCGTCCTATGAAGTGAACGGCCGCATCGTCGGCTCGGTCGGCGTCATCGGCCCGACGCGCATGGCTTACGACCGCGTCATCCCCATCGTCGACATCACCGCCAAGCTCCTCTCGAGCGCCCTTTCGGCGCCATGAGCAAGGCGGGTGTTCTGCTCATCAACCTGGGCACCCCCGAGGCGCCGACCGCGCCCGCGCTGCGCAAGTACCTCAGGCAGTTTCTCTGGGATCCACGCGTCGTCGAGTTGCCGCGCCCGCTCTGGTGGCTGGTGTTGAACGGCCTCATCCTCAACCTGCGGCCGAAGAAGTCGGCCGAGAAATACGCAAAAATATGGACGCCGGAAGGCTCGCCGCTCAAGGTGCATTCCGGGCGCCAGGCCAAGCTTCTGCGCGGCTATCTGGGCCAGGCCGGACGCGGCGACATCGTCGTCGAATGGGCCATGCGCTACGGCGAGCCCGCAGTTGCCGACGCACTGGACCGGCTCGTGGCGGCCGGCTGCCGCGACCTCCTCGTCCTGCCGCTCTATCCGCAGTATGCGGTGAGCACGACCGCCAGCGTCCTGGATGCCGTGGCGGCCTGGGCGTCGCGCCATCCGGACGCGGCGAACATCCGGACGGTTGAGAGTTTTCATGACCATCCCGGCTACATCGCTGCGCTGAGCGCCGCGATCAACGCCCACTGGATGGACTATGGCCGGCCGGACAAGCTGGTGATGAGTTTCCATGGCCTGCCCAAGGTCAGCATCGCGCGCGGCGATCCCTATCACGGGCAATGCCTGGAAAGCGCCCGCCTGCTGGCCGACGCCTTGGGTCTGGCCGAATCGGATTACGCCGTCACTTTCCAGTCGCGCTTCGGTCCGGCCGAATGGCTGCAGCCTTACACCCAGGCGACGCTGGAAGCACTGGGCCGCTCGGGCGTGAAGCGGGTCGACGTGATCTGCCCGGGCTTCGTCGCCGACTGCCTGGAAACCCTCGAGGAAATTGCCATCGAGTGCAAGGCGGCCTTCCTGGCGGCTGGCGGCAAGGAGTTCCGCTACATCCCCTGCCTCAACGAGCGCCACGAGTGGATCGATACGCTCGCCGCTGTCGTGCGGGAGCGCCTGCCCGCCTGAGCTACACCCGCGACATGCGCTTCTTGCGCCGCGTCGCGCCCGGATCGAAATCGCCCGCCATCTGCTTGATGGCACCCCGGCGCGCCTTCACCGCCATCTTGAACGCCCCGTCCTCGCCGTACTTCTTGACCGAGAACTTGACCCGCTTGGCGCGACCGTCGGGCAGCACCCAGGAGGCCACCCAGAACCAGCGCTTCTCCTGGGGGGATTTCTGACGTGTTTCCGACGCACAGTAACGGCACACGCCGACCACTCCGGACTTGTTGTTCTTCTTGAGGATTTCCGCATGCTCCCGCTTCGACAGCGGGGGGTGCCTGGCGACGACCTCATCGCGCCAGGCCTTGGCAGCGGCCAGGGACTTGGCCTTGCCGCCCAGGATGCCGTCGCTGAACTGCCGGCGAAAGATGGTCCCGCGGCGCTGGATGGTCACCAGCCAGCCGTGCGTGCGGCTGACTTCGTTATCGACGCGCGTCACGCCGTAGATCGGAATATTCTTCTTCACTGCCATCTCCCTGCGATCCAAAGGGCAACAAGCATGTTTTCGGCCTTGCGCAAGAAAACTTTAATATCCTGATCCGGCTTGAGTTTCCCGGCACTGCGCCGTCGTCCGGAAACAGGGTGCGCCCACCTTCGCGCTCGCGGCCGTCGGTCCGACGCGAAAAACCTCAAGTTTTGCCGATCCGGGCCGATATAGTTTTTCGAGACGCCCTGGCGCCCGAATCGCGCCGCGAACATTTACTTTCTGCGAAAGCTTCGTTCCCGGGCCAGCTTCTTTCGCCGCGCCAGGCGCGTCTCACCAAGCCCCTTTTCCGCACCATGGCGCACCGTCGCCGTGCCGTAGGGACTGACTTTTCCCGGCCGGACTATTGCTTCCCCGACTTGGGCGGCGAGTCGCCGACCGGCGGCTCGATGGGCTCCAGTTCCAGCTCGATCTCCAGCTTGTCGCTGCTCACCGGCTTGTGCGCCAGCTCGCCATGGCTGGCCAGGCTGTGGTCGGCGGCCGCCAGCCGCCTGATCGCCGTGGCGACCAGCTTCTTCTGGAAACGCTGGAAGCACTCTTCCGTCGCCAGCGCCAGGGCGGCATTGTTCACGTCGAGGTAGGTGATCGGCGTCAGCGTGACGACGGTCGCACTGCGCCGCGGCACTTCCTGGTTGAGATAGGCCATTTCGCCGACCACTTCCCCGGCCCCGAGGCGGCAGATGGCGCGCTCGTCGACGGATACCTCGACCTCGCCCTCGATGATGATGCCGAAACCCGATTCCTCGTCGCCCTCCCGCATGAGCAGGGCGTCCGCCGGAATTTCGCGCCAGGTGCTGATGCGCAGCACTTCCCATAGTTCAAGCTCCTCGAAACCGCCGAAGAATTCGAGCCTCTTGAGCACGTCGAGGCGCGAGGTGTCGAGCGCCACCCAGTTGTCGTCGACGATCTGGTAGCGCACGGCGGAGAGGTCCTGCGCCATTTCCGCGCCATTGCGGTAGCGCGAGTAAAGGTCCTTCTCCAGCGCACGCCGGATGATGTTGTCCATCGCCTGAGGCACGTTGGGATTGATCTGGCTCGGCATGGGCGGATCGGCATTGACGATCTTGTAGACGAGCTGGGCGGTGTTGGCCGCGCGGAAGGGCAGCCGCCCGGTGAGCAGATGGAACAGCACCACGCCGAGCGAATAGAGGTCGGTCTTCTGGTTGAGCGGATAGCCCTTGATCTGCTCCGGCGACATGTAGGCCGGCGAGCCGACGCCCATGATGAAGGTCGAGTCCGACTCGCTGTTCTTGGCGGTGTTCAGCGCCAGGCCGAAATCCATGATCTTCACGTTGTCCTGCTCGTCGATCAGGATGTTGGCCGGCTTGATGTCGCGGTGGATGACGCCCTGCTTGAAGGCATAGTCGAGGGCGAGACAGCACTTGAAGACGATGCCGACGACCCGGTGCAGCGGCAGCAGCTTCTCGAAAGAGCAGAAATTCGACAACTCCCGGCCCGTGACGTATTCCATCACGATGTAGGCCTGATCGTCCTCGATCACCGTGTCATGGATGCGGATGATGTTGGGGTGGTCGAGCTTCTTCGCCATCGCCCCTTCCGTGGCGAACAGCTTCTTCAGGCGGCGCGTCCATTGCGTCTCATCCCCGCCGTCGAAGCGCACCAGCTTGATCGCCACCGGATCGGGGCGGCCCGGATCCTCGGCGAGGTACACCGTGGCGGTGGCGCCCCGTCCCAGCTCACGGATCACGCGGTACTTGCCGATGGCTTCGATCTTGTCCGGCGCATTCATCGGCGCAATGCTAGGACGGCTCCCCTGTGCGGGCAAGGGAAAAGCGCACAGTCTCTCCTTCCCGCCCCCTTTCCCTTGCACGATCAGTCGCTTACAACCGCTCCGCAGCACCCCCTTGAAAAATCGCAAACCGCCTCAAGAATGCATAGATCGTTCCAGGGAGCAGAGGCATGCAAGAAACCCCACCCACTTCATCCAACCCCGCGCCGACGGCTGTGGAGCCGACGGCGGAAGGTGTGCCCGCCGCGGAGGAACTGCTGCGCACGGCCGAGCAGAAGGCCGCCGAACTCAACGACGCCTGGCTGCGCGCGAAGGCGGAGACGGAAAACCTGCGCCGCCGCGCCCAGGAGGACATCGCCAAGGCGCACAAGTACGCCGCGGAGAAGTTCGCCGGCGAGATGCTGCCGGTCAAGGACAGCCTGGAGGCGGCGCTGGCCACGGAAAACGCAACCGCCGAAAACCTCAGGAGCGGCGTCGAGCTGACCCTGAGGCAGCTTGTTGCCGCCTTCGAGAAATCCGGCGTGGTCGAGATCAGCCCGCTGGGCGAGAAGTTCGATCCGCACCGCCACCAGGCCATCAGCGCGCTGGAGGACGAAGGCGAAGCCAACCGCGTGCTGCAGGTCCTGCAGAAGGGCTACGCCCTCAACGAGCGCGTCCTCCGGCCGGCCCTGGTCATCGTCTCGAAGGCCCGCGGCGCTTGAAAAGCCGCCTGAAAACCCCATATCGAACACAAGCTTAACCAAACTATTCAAGGAACCATCATGGGAAAGATCATCGGTATCGACCTCGGCACCACCAACTCCTGCGTGGCCATCATGGAGGGCGGCAAGCCCAAGGTCATCGAGAACGCCGAGGGCGCGCGTACGACACCCTCGGTCGTTGCCTACACGGATGACGGCGAGATCCTCTGCGGCGCCTCGGCCAAGCGCCAGGCGGTGACCAACGCCAAGAACACCCTCTTCGCGGTGAAACGCCTGATCGGCCGCCGCTTCGAGGAGAAGGAAGTGCAGAAGGACATCGACCTGATGCCCTTCAGGATCGTCAAGGCCGACAACAACGACGCCTGGGTGGAAGTGCGCGGCAAGAAGATGGCGCCGCCGCAGGTTTCCGCCGAGGTGCTGCGCAAGATGAAGAAAACCGCGGAGGACTATCTCGGCGAGGAAGTCACCGAGGCCGTCATCACCGTGCCGGCCTACTTCAACGACAGCCAGCGCCAGGCCACCAAGGACGCCGGCAAGATCGCCGGCCTCGAGGTGAAGCGCATCATCAACGAGCCGACCGCGGCGGCCATCTCCTTCGGCCTCGACAAGAAGGAAGGCGACCGCAAGATCGCGGTGTATGACCTCGGCGGCGGCACCTTCGACATTTCCATCATCGAAATCGCCGAGATCGAGGGCGAGCACCAGTTCGAGGTGCTGTCCACCAACGGCGACACCTTCCTCGGCGGCGAGGATTTCGACCAGCGCCTGATCGACTACATCGTCACCGAATTCAAGAAGGAACAGGGCGTCGACCTGAAGAACGACGTGCTCGCCCTGCAACGCCTGAAGGAAGCGGCGGAAAAGGCCAAGATCGAGCTCTCCGGCTCGCAGCAGACCGAGATCAACCTGCCCTACATCACGGCGGACGCCTCGGGCCCGAAGCACCTGACCATGAAGATCACCCGCGCCAAGTTCGAGAGCCTGGTCGAGGACCTGATCGCCCGCACCATCGAGCCCTGCCGCGTCGCCATCAAGGACGCCGGCGTCAAGGTCTCCGACATCGAGGACGTCATCCTCGTCGGCGGCATGACGCGCATGCCCAAGGTGCAGGATACGGTCAAGGCCTTCTTCGGCAAGGAGCCGAGAAAGGACGTGAACCCGGACGAGGCCGTCGCCGTCGGCGCCGCCATCCAGGCCGGTGTGCTCAAGGGCGAGGTGAAGGACGTGCTGCTGCTCGACGTCACGCCCCTGTCGCTCGGCATCGAGACGCTGGGCGGCGTCATGACCAAGCTGATCGGCAAGAACACCACCATCCCGACCAAGCAGAGCCAGGTGTTCTCCACCGCCGACGATAACCAGTCGGCCGTGACCATCCACGTCCTGCAGGGCGAGCGCGAAATGGCCGGCGGCAACAAGAGCCTCGGCCAGTTCAACCTCACCGACATCCCGCCGGCGCCGCGCGGCATGCCGCAGATCGAGGTCACCTTCGACATCGACGCCAACGGCATCCTGCACGTCTCGGCCAAGGACAAGGCCACCGGCAAGGAGAACAAGATCAAGATCCAGGCGAGCTCGGGCTTGAGCGAGGACGAGATCAACCGCATGGTCAAGGACGCCGAGGCGCACGCCGAGGAAGACCGCAAGCTGCACGAGCTGGTCAACGCGCGCAACGCCTGCGACGCCATGGTGCACTCCGTGAAGAAGGCCCTCGCCGACTACGGCGACAAGATCGACGCCGACGAGAAGGGCAAGATCGAAGCCGCCGTCAAGGAGGCCGAGGAAGTCATCAAGGGCAACGACAAGGAAGCCATCGAGGCCAAGACCACGGCGCTCGCCCAGGCCAGCCAGAAGCTCGGCGAGAAGATCTACGCCGAGCAGCAGGCCGCCGCGGGGGCAGCCGGCGGCGCCCCGGGTGGCGAAGCCGGCGGCAAAAAGGACGAAGGTGACGTGGTGGACGCCGAGTTCACCGAGGTCAAGGACAAGAAGGGTTAAACACGGCGGGAAGCCGCCGGTTTAACTGGCCGGGTTGAAGCGGGCGCCTTCGGCGCCCCTTAACCCGGCCGCATTGCCGGTAGCGTATTGGTAACTGACATGGCCAAAAAAGACTATTACGAGGTCCTCGGCGTCAATCGGGATGCGTCCGACGACGAGATCAAGAAGGCCTATCGCAAGCTGGCCATGAAGCACCATCCGGACCGCAATCCGGACAACCCGAAGGCCGAGGAACACTTCAAGGAGGCCAAGGAAGCCTACGAGATCCTGTCGGATGCGCAGAAGCGCGCCGCTTACGATCAGTACGGCCACGCCGGCGTCGACCCGCAGGCCGGCATGGGCGGTTTCGGTCCCGGCGGCGCCGGCATGGGCGGCGGGTTTGGCAACTTCGGCGATGCCTTCTCCGACATCTTCGGCGACATCTTCGGCGGCGGCCGCGGCGGCGGGCGCGGCGGTGTCTATCGCGGCGCCGACCTGCGCTACAACCTGGAGATCTCGCTCGAGGACGCCGCGCGCGGTAGCGAAACCCGCATCCGCATCCCGGCCATGGAACAGTGCGAGGCCTGCGGCGGCAGCGGCGCCAAGAAGGGTACCGAACCGAAGACCTGCCCGACCTGCCACGGCCACGGCCAGGTGCGCATGCAGCAGGGCTTCTTCTCCATCCAGCAGACCTGCCCGAAATGCCATGGCAGCGGCCGCTTCGTTGCCGATCCCTGCCACGCCTGCCACGGCGCCGGCCGCGTCAAGCAGCACAAGACCCTGTCGGTGAAGATTCCCGCCGGCGTGGACGAAGGCGATCGCATCAGGCTCTCCGGCGAAGGCGAGCATGGCGCCGGCGGCGGCCCGCCGGGCGACCTCTACGTGCAGATCCACATCAAGCCGCACTCGGTATTCCAGCGCGACCATGACGATCTGCACTGCGAGATGCCGGTGAGTTTCACCGTCGCCGCACTGGGCGGCGAGATCGAAATTCCCACCCTCGACGGCATGGCCAAGATCAAGATTCCGGCCGAGACCCAGAGCGGCAAGGTGTTCCGCCTGCGCGGCAAGGGCATCAAGGGCGTGCGCAGCCATGCCCACGGCGACCTGATGTGCCACGTCGTGGTCGAGACCCCGATCAACCTTACGGAACGTCAGAAGGAGCTGTTGCGCGAACTGGAAGCCATCAACGTCAAGGACGGCTCGCGCCATAATCCTCGCGCCAAGTCCTGGATGGACAAGGTGAAGGATTTCTTCGGCAGTTAAATCAGGCGCGGCGCCACTCGGTGGCGCCGCCCGGCTTGTCTTCCAGCACGACGCCCTGCGCCAGCAGCTCGGCGCGGATGCGGTCTGCCGCGGCGAAGTCCCTCGCCTTCTTGGCGGCGGCACGGGCAGCGATGCGCGCTTCGATCGCGGCGGCATCGGGTTGGCCGGCGTTGGCCGGCAGAGCCTGCAAAAAGGCGACCGGATCGCGCTCGAGCAGGCCGAGCACGGCCGCCAGCGCCTTGAGCTGCGCGGCGGCACGGAGCGAGCGCGTACGATTTACTTCGTTGGCCAGCTCGAACAGGGCCGCAATCGCCTCCGGTGTGTTGAAGTCGTCGTCCATGGCCGCGCGGAATTTCGCCGCATGCGGCTCGTCCCAGTCTATGGCGGCCAGCGCCGGATCGAGATCCTTCAGCGCCGTGTACAGCCGGGTCAGGGCGACACGCGCATCGTCGAGGTGGGCGTCGGAATAGTTGAGCGGACTGCGATAGTGGGCGCGCAGGATGAAGAAGCGCACCACTTCCGCATCGTACTGCTTCAGCACCTCGCGGATGGTGAAGAAGTTGCCGAGCGACTTCGACATCTTCTCGTCGTCCACGCGCACGAAGCCGTTGTGCATCCAGTAGTTCACGAAGCGACAGCCGTGCGCCCCCTCGCTCTGGGCGATCTCGTTCTCGTGGTGGGGGAACTGCAGGTCCTGGCCGCCGCCGTGGATGTCGAAATGCGGCCCGAGCAGCTCCGAGCCCATGGCCGAGCACTCGATATGCCAGCCGGGACGGCCGCTGCCCCAGGGCGAATCCCATTGCGCCTCGGCCGGCTCGCCCGCCTTGGCGTGCTTCCACAGCACGAAGTCGAGCGGATCGTGCTTGCCCTCCATGATGTCCACCCGCTCTCCGGCGCGCAGATCCTCCAGGGACTTGCCGGACAGCCGGCCGTAGCCCTCGAACTTGCGCACGCTGTAGCAGACGTCGCGGTTGGCGGCGACGTAGGCGTAGCCGTTCTGTTCCAGGGCGGTGATCAGCCGCTGCATGGCGGCGACGTATTGCGTCGCGCGCGGCTCATGGTCGGGCTTCTGGACGCCCAGCGCCGCGGCATCCTCGTGCATGTGGGCGATGAAGCGGTCGGTCAGCTGGCGGATCGACTCGCCGTTCTCCTGCGCGCGGCGGATGATCTTGTCGTCGATGTCGGTGATGTTGCGCACATAGACCACCCGGTAGCCCGAGGCGCGCAGCCAGCGCACCACCATGTCGAACACCACCAGCACGCGGGCATGGCCGAGGTGGCAAAAGTCGTACACCGTCATGCCGCAGACATACATGCGGACCCGCCCTGGCTCAATGGGAGCGAACACCTGCTTGTCGCGCAGCAGGGTATTGTGGATTTTCAGCATGGAAGCGCTCTGGGAAGCCCTGTCGGGCCGGGTTCGGCGATTATTGTTGATTGGACGCCGTTCTTGCTAGAATGACATACTATTCAAATGCCTATGGCCGAAAAGTATAACATAATGACCCCTCGCCGCCTGCCTGTCCTGTCACATACGCTGACCGCCCTGCTCTGCGCGGGCACCCTCGCGCTGTCTCCGTTCCCCGCCTGGGCGGACAACGTCCAGGAAGCCACCCGGCTCATGAAACAGGGACAACTGGGGCCCGCCCTCGAGAAAACCGAGCAGGCGCTCGCCACCAAGCCGAAGGATGCCCAGGCGCGCTTCCTCAAGGGGCTGATCCTGACCGAGATGGGCAAGCAGAACGACGCCATCGCCGTGTTCACCAAGCTGACCGAGGATTACCCCGAGCTGCCCGAGCCCTACAACAACCTGGCCGTGCTCTACGCCCAGCAGCGGCAGTTCGAAAAGGCGAAAAACGCGCTGGAGATGGCCATTCGCACGCATCCCTCCTACGCCACGGCGCACGAGAACCTCGGCGACATCTATGCGCGCATGGCGAGCCAGGCCTACGACAAGGCGCTGCAGATCGATTCCTCGAATGCCAGCGCGCAATCCAAGCTGGCCATGATCCGCGACCTGATGAGCGTGTCGGCCCGCCCGACGACGCTCGCCGCGCGCAGCGCGCCGGCCAAGGCCTCCGCCAACCCTGCGCCCGCCCCGGCGGCGAAGGCCGAAGTCACGCCCGTGGCCAAGCCTGAACCGACGCAGGTCGCGAAAACCGAGCCCGCGCCGGTCGCCAAGGCGGAGCCGGCCGCACCCGTTTCGCCGGCAAGCGATTCGAAACCGGCCGCAGAAGGCAAAGCCGAGGTGGAAAAGGCCGTGCGCGACTGGGCCGCGGCCTGGTCGAGGAAGGACGTCAAGGCCTACCTGGCCGCGTATGGCCGGGATTTCCAGACACCGGGCGGTGAGGCGCGGGACACCTGGGAAGCCGAGCGCACCCGGCGCATCAACAAGCCGGAGCCGATCCAGGTCGGCGTCGACAACCTGCAGGTCACCGTCGAGGGCGACCGCGCCACGGCCAAGTTCCGCCAGAGCTACAAATCGGGCAAGCTGAAGACCGCCGCCAGCAAGACCATGGTCTTCGTCAAGCGCGACGGCCACTGGCTGATCCAGCAGGAGCGGGTCGCCAACTGATGGCTGCCGCCGTCCGCATCCGGATCGTTTCCGCTGCGCTGCTGCTCGCCGCCGGCTGCGCGCTCGCCTCGCCGGCCGAGCGCACCTACTCCGATTCCGGACCGGAACCCCTGCTCGCCGGCGTCCTCGCCCAGATCGAGCAGAACCGGCTGGATGCCGCACTGAGCCAAGTCGAGTCCCTCATCAAGGCCTATCCGAACTTCCGCCTTGCCCATCTGATCAAGGGCGACCTGCTGCTGGCCCGCGCCCGGCCGCTCAACACCCTGGGCAATGCCGCCAACGCGCCGCAGGACCGGCTGGCCGACCTGCGCGAGGAGGCTATCGCCCGCCTCAAGGCCTATCGCGACAAGCCGCAGGCGGATTACGTGCCGCGCTATCTGCTGCAGATGCACCCCGAGCAGAAGTTCGCCGTCGTGGTCGACACCCAGAAATCGCGGCTCTACCTCTACCAGAACGCCAACGGCCAGCCGCGCTTCGTCGCCGATTACTACATCTCCCATGGCAAGGCCGGCACGGAAAAGGTGCGCGAAGGAGACAAGAAGACGCCCATTGGCGTCTACCACGTCACCGCCAGCCTGCCGCGGCAGAAACTGGGCGACTTCTACGGCAGCGGCGCCTTCCCCATCAGCTACCCGAACGAATGGGACAGGCGCCAGGGCCGCAACGGCCACGGCATCTGGCTGCACGGCACCCCCTCCGACACCTTCTCGCGTCCGCCCAAGGCCTCGGACGGCTGCGTCGTGCTGGCCAACCAGGATCTCGACGCACTGGCGAAGAACCTGCAGATCGGCACCACGCCGGTGATCATCTCGAACAGCATCGAGTGGCTTTCGCTCGACGACTGGCAGGCCGAGCGCGGCGCCCTCTCCAGGAGCATCGAGGCCTGGCGCGGCGACTGGGAAAGCCTGGACACCGAGAAATACCTGCGCCACTACTCGAAGCGCTTCCAGTCGGGCAAGCAGGACATCGAGCAGTGGTCGGCGCAAAAGCGGCAGGTCAATGCCGGCAAGCAATGGATCAAGGTGAGCGCCGCCAATATCAGCATGTTCCGCAATCCCGGCAAGGAGGAGATGGTCGTCGTCACCTTCGACCAGGATTACCGCAGCAGCAACCTGAGCAATGCCATGAAGAAGCGCCAGTACTGGATCAAGGAAGACGGCGCCTGGAAGATCATCTACGAAGGCAGCGCCTGAGCCCTTTCTCTTTTCAAGGAACCCCGCAATGAATAAGCTGTTCGCGCTGGCCGCCGGCCTGCTCTGGAGCCTTTCCGTGCTCGCCGCCAACCCGTCCGTGGAGATGAAGACCAGCCAGGGCGTCATCGTCGTCGAGCTCGACGCAGAAAAGGCGCCGAAGACCGTCGCCAACTTCCTCCAGTACGTCAAGGACGGCTTCTACAACGGCACGGTCTTCCACCGCGTCATCGACGGTTTCATGATCCAGGGCGGCGGCTTCGAGCCGGGCATGAAGCAGAAGCCGACGCGCGCGCCGATCGAGAACGAGGCGAAAAACGGCCTGAAGAACGCCGCCGGCACGGTCGCCATGGCGCGCACCCAGGACCCGCACTCCGCCTCGGCGCAGTTCTTCATCAACCTCGTCGACAACCGTCCGCTCGACTATCCTTCACGCGACGGCTGGGGCTATGCGGTGTTCGGCAAGGTCACCCAGGGGCTCGATGTCGTGCAGAAGATCGCCAAGATGAGAACCGGCAACGCCGGCTTCCATCAGAACGTCCCGCTCGAACCGGTGGTGATCGAGTCCGTGCGCGTGGTCGAAGCGAAACCGAGCAAATAACCAGGAGACAACATGGTCAAGCTGCAAACCAACTTCGGCACCATCGTCCTCGAACTGGATGCCGCCAAGGCCCCCGAGACGGTGAAGAACTTCCTCGCCTACGTCGAGGCCGGCCATTACGACAACACGATCTTCCACCGCGTCATCGACGGCTTCATGATCCAGGGCGGCGGCTTCGAGCCGGGCATGCAGCAGAAGCCGACCCAGGCGCCGATCCAGAACGAGGCGGCGAACGGATTGAAGAACGAGCGCTACAGCATCGCCATGGCGCGCACCAACGACCCGCATTCGGCCACCGCGCAGTTCTTCATCAACGTCAAGGACAACGCCTTTCTCAACCACACCGCGCCGAGCGGCCAGGGCTGGGGCTACTGCGTCTTCGGCAAGGTGGTCGAAGGCATGGACGTGGTGGACAAGATCAAGGGCGTCAGGACCGGTTCCAAGGGCTTCCACCAAGACGTCCCCGTCGAGGACGTGGTGATCCAGAAGGCCGAGGCCGCCTGAACAGCGGGTCGGCGATGGCCACCCTCTTCATCTCCGACCTCCACCTCTGCCCGAGCCGGCCGGCCATCACCCGGCTCTTCCAGGATTTCCTATCCGGACCGGCACGCGCAGCCGAGGCGCTCTACATCCTCGGCGACCTGTTCGAATACTGGGCCGGCGACGACGATCTCGGCGATCCCTTCAACGCCGCCGTCTGCGCAGCGCTGCGCTCCTTGTCCGACGCGGGCGTGCCGATCACCTTCATGGCCGGCAACCGCGATTTCCTCGCCGGGGAAGGCTTTGCCCGTGCTGCCGGGCTCAGGCTGCTGCCCGAGCCCGCGCTGATCGACCTGGCCGGCACGGCCACGCTCCTGCTGCATGGGGACACGCTGTGCACCGACGACACCGCCTACCTGGCGTTTCGCGCCGAGGTGCGCTCGCCCGAATGGCGGCAGGCCTTCCTCGCGCTGCCGCTCGCCCAGCGCAAGGCGCAGATCGAGGCATTGCGCCGGGAAAGCGAGGCGCAAAAGCGCAGCAAGCCGATGGAGATCATGGACGTGACTCCGGACGCCGTCCTGCAGGGACTGACTTTTCATCGCTGCACGCGGCTCATCCATGGCCACACGCACCGTCCCGCCCATCACGTCCTGGAGGCCGCAGGGCGCCCCTGCGAACGCTGGGTCCTGCCCGACTGGTACGAGAAGGGCGGCTACCTTGCCTGCGACGAAGACGGCTGCCGCCTGCTCGACTGGCCGGCAGAAGACGGCTAAATCAGCGCCAGTCCCCGCGCCAGATCGGCCCGCAGATCCGTGACCGACTCCAGGCCGACGGCCACGCGCAGCAGACTTTCCTTTATCCCTGCGGCGGCGCGCGCGGAGGCTGAGATGCGTCCGTGCGTGGTGCTCGCCGGGTGGGTAATCGTCGTCTTGGTGTCGCCGAGATTCGCCGTGATCGAGATCAGGCGCGTCGCATCGACCACTCGCCAGGCCTCCGCGCGATCACCCTTCACCTCGAAGGAGACAATGGCGCCGCCCGATTTCTGCTGGCGCTTCGCCAGCGCATGCTGCGGATGCGAGGGCAGGCCGGGGTAGTACACCCGCGCCACCTGCGGCTGCGCCTCCAACCAGCGCGCCAGTTCCAGCGCCGCCGCCGATTGCGCCTCCAGGCGGATGCGCAGCGTCTCGAGCCCCTTCAGGATCACCCAGGCATTGAAGGGCGAAATGGACGGCCCCGCCGTGCGCAGGAACTTGAACACTTCCTCGGTCAGTTCCTTGCGCCCGACCACCGCGCCGCCGAGCACACGGCCCTGGCCGTCGAGGTACTTGGTGGCGGAGTGGATCACCAGGTCGGCGCCGAGATCGAGCGGACGCTGCAGCGCCGGCGAGCAGAAGCAGTTGTCCACCGCCAGCAGCGCGCCGCCGGCATGGGCAACCTCGGCCAGCGCGGCGATGTCGAATACTTCGGTGAGCGGGTTCGAGGGCGTCTCGATGAAGACCAGTTTCGTGTTCGGCCGCAGCGCCGCCTTGAACGCCGACGGATCGCTCGAGGCGACGAAGGTGGTATCGACGCCGAACTTCGACAGGATGCCGCCGAAGAGCTGCTGCGTCGCGCCGAAGATGCCCTGCGAGGCGACGATGTGCTCGCCCCCCTTCATCAGCGCCATCACGGTCGACAGGATGGCGGCCATGCCGCTCGCCGTGGCGATGCAGTCCTCGCCGCCTTCCAGCGCCGCCAGGCGCTCCTGCAGCATGCTCACCGTGGGGTTGGAGAAGCGGCCGTAGACGAAGCCGGGCTCCTCGCCGGAAAAGCGCGCCGCCGCCTGGGCGGCATTGTCAAAAACGAAGCTCGATGTAAGGTAGAGCGCCTCGGCGTGCTCGTTGAACTGGCTGCGCTGTATCCCGGCGCGCACCGCCAGCGTGTCCAGATCGAATTCCTTGTCCATTTCCCTGACTCCAAAAACAAAAAACCCGGCGCAGCTGAGCGACCGGGTTTTCCCTCGCTTTAGCCGCATTTATTACGCGCCCGCAAGCTGATATCAAATCGGCGCAGTTCGCAAGCTACACGCGGTTGGCGCTCCTGTCAATCCGCGACGACGAGGTTGAGGTCGAGCTGGGCGGCATCGGCATCCTCGCCCGCCAGCTGGTGGTCGCTGCGCTGGTTCTCGACGCTGCTCAGGTATTCGGCGCTGACGTCGCCGGTGACATAGCAGCCGTCGAAGCAGGAAGTCTCGAACACGGTGATCGAGGGGTTCAGCACGTGCACCGCCGCCTTGAGCGCGTCGAGGTCCTGGTAGATGAGGCCGTCGGCGCCTATCTCGCGGCAGATCTCCTCGTCACTGCGGTTGCTGGCGATGAGCTCGTGGCGCGTCGGCATGTCGATGCCGTAGACGTTGGCGTGGCGCACCGGCGGGGCGGCGGAAGCGAAATACACCTTGCGCGCGCCGGCGTCGCGCGCCATCTGCACGATCTCCTTGCTCGTCGTTCCGCGCACGATGGAGTCATCCACCAGCAGCACGCTCTTGCCCTTGAACTCCTGGGCGATGGTGTTGAGCTTCTGCCGCACCGATTTCCTGCGCTGCGCCTGGCCCGGCATGATGAAGGTGCGACCGATGTAGCGGTTCTTGACGAAGCCCTCTCGATAGGGAAGGTTCAGCCCGGAGGCCAGTTCCATGGCCGACGGACGGCTCGAATCGGGGATCGGAATCACCGAGTCGATGTCGATGTGCGGCAGGGTGTGGCGGATCTTCTCCGCCAGGTGCTCGCCCATCTTGACGCGGCTCTCGTAGACCGAGATGCCGTCGATGAGCGAATCCGGCCGCGCCAGATAGACGAACTCGAAGATGCAGGGCGCGCGCAGGGTGCGCTCGGCGCACTGCTTGCTGTGGAAATTGCCCTCGATGTCGACCAGCACCGCCTCGCCCGGCGCCACGTCGCGCATGATCTGGAAGCCGAGCGTGTCGAGGGCGACGCTCTCGGAGGCGACCAGATACTCGTCCCCTTCCGCCGTCTTGTTGCGACCGACGATGAGGGGGCGGATGCCGTAGGGATCGCGGAAGGCGAGCAGCCCGTAGCCGGCGATCATGGCCACCACGGCATAGGCGCCGCGCACGCGGCGGTGCACCCCGGCCACCGCCTTGAAGATGGTCTCGGCATCGAGCTGGTACTTGGTCGCCGCCGCCTGCAGCTCGTGCGCCAGCACGTTGAGCAGGACTTCGGAATCCGAATTGGTGTTGATGTGGCGCAGGTCCTGCAGGAACATCTCGCGCTTCAGCTCTTCGGCATTGGTCAGGTTGCCGTTGTGCGCCAGCATCAGGCCGAAGGGGGAGTTCACGTAGAAGGGCTGCGATTCGGCGGAATTGTAGGCCGAGCCGGCGGTGGGATAGCGGCAATGGGCAATGCCCCAGTTGCCCTGCAGGCTGCGCATGTTGCGCGTGCGAAAGACGTCGCGCACCAGGCCCGGGCCCTTGTGCATGTGGAAGACGCCGCCCTCGGCCGTGGCGATGCCGGCCGCGTCCTGGCCGCGGTGCTGCAGCACCTGCAGGCCGTCATAGAGCAGCTGGTTCACCGGCGTCGTCGCGACGACACCCAGGATTCCGCACATGTCTCACCTATAGCGTATGCGCTTCGCCACCTCGGGCGGCAGCCAGGGTTTGGCTGCCAGCACCGCGGTTTCCAGCGGTGGCGCCAGCCAGGCCTGCCGCCACCATGTCTGCTGGGGCAGCGGCGTGAGCCCCGCCACCAGCACGCACAACAACACCACCAGCACGCCGCGGGCAACACCGAAAACCGCGCCGAGGAACCGGTCCAGCGGCCCCAGCCCCGCCGCCCGCAGCAGCTTCGACAGGGCGAGGCGGAACAGCGCCATGGCCACCAGCACCGTCACCACGATAACGGCAGCGGCAGCGGCAAGCTGGAGGGCCGGCTCCTTCAGCCATGCGGCGAACATCGGCGCCATGCCCGGCGCCCAGGCATACGCCGCCACCAGTCCCGCCGCCCAGGCTGCCAGCGCCAGCAGCTCACCCACCAGCCCGCGCCAGGCGGCAAGCAGAACGGAGGCGGCGACGATCGCCAGCACAACGTAATCGAATGCCGTCACTGCCGCTTACTTCTGCGCGACGACGCCATCCACGCCCATGCGCTTGATGCGCTCCCGGGCCGCTTCGGCGTCTTCCTTGCTGGCGAAGGGGCCGGCCCTGACGCGCGTCCGGCTGCTGCCATCCGGGGACGGCAGCACTTCCGTATAAAAATTGTAGCCCTGCTGCTTCACTTTTGCCGTGAGGTTGCGCACGTTCGCCGGATCCTTGTAGGCACCCAGCTGCACGACCCACTCCCCGCCCGCGGGCGCGGGCGTCTGCACAGCCACCGCCGGCTTGGCCTGTGCTGCCGGTTCCGCTTTCTTCGCCTGCGGTTTTTCCTCGGGCGGCTTGCTCGCCGTGCCAGCGGGACTGACTTTTTCCGGCGCCGGTTTCGGCGCGGCCTTGGCTTCCGCTTTCGCTTCCGGCTTGCTCTCGGGCTTCGCTTCCGGCTTGGTTTCGGGTTTCGTTTCCGTTTTCGCTTCAGGCTTGGCTGCCCCCTTCGCCGGCTCTGCCGCAGCAGGCTTGCTCTCCTGCGGAGCCGCGGCGGAAGGCAAGGGTGTGGGTAGCGTGCCCGGTTTGACCGGCAGGATGCGCGAGGTGAAGGTGCCGGATTCCTGGGCGGGGATGCGGATCTGGATGTCCTGCACCGGCTGCTTGGGCGCCTGGTCCATGACCATCGGCAGGACGACCGCCGCCAGCACCGCCAGCGCAGCGGCGCCGACCAGGCGGCGGCGCGCGCGCTTCTTCAGCTCAAGTTGTGCGTCGTTTTCGCTCATCGTCTATCGCCTGCAGCACACCCGCCACGGTGAGGAAGGAACCGAAGGTGACAATTCTATCATTTTCCCCTGCCCGCCCCTGCGCCGCGCGCCAGGCTTGCGCCGGAGAATCGAAGCATCCGTCGACACGGCAACCCCGTTCCTCGAGCAGCTTGGCCAACTCGGCCGCACCCGTACCGCGCGGGCCCGGCAGCGTCGCCACCAGCCAGCGGTCGATGCGATTCCGAAGGCGCTCGATCACGCCGCGGATGTCCTTGTCGGCCAGCATGCCGAACACGGCCCAGGTTTCGGGATGGAAGGCCATGCAGCCCAGATTGTCCGCCAGCACACTGGCCGCCTGCGGATTGTGGGCGACATCGAGGACCACGGTCGGGCGGCCCGGAATGACCTGGAAGCGGCCGGGCAGCGCGACTTCGGCGAGCCCGCGGCGGATGTCCTGCATGGTCACCGGCAGCCGCTCCTGCAGCGCTTCCAGCGCGGCGATTGCCGTGCTGGCGTTCGCCAGCTGGATGACGCCGCGCAGGGCCGGATGGGCCAGCCCGCCGCGCCGGCCGCGTCGGCTCCAGAAGGTCCACTGCCCCGGCTCCGCCAGGTAGCCGAAGTCCCGGCCCAGCACCTGCAGATCGGCGCCGATGCTGTGCGCGTGGTCGAGCAGGCTTTGCGGCGCCTGCGCGTCGCCGACGATGGCCGGCCGGCCGGCACGGAAGATGCCCGCCTTCTCGAAGCCGATCGCCTCGCGCGTGTCGCCGAGGTAGTCCATGTGGTCGAGATCCACCGTGGTCACGACGGCGCAATCCGCATCGAAGACGTTGACCGCATCGAGCCGGCCGCCCAGCCCGACCTCGAGGATGACGGCGTCGACGCCCGCGGCTGAAAACGCCTGCCAGGCCGCCAGCGTGCCGAACTCGAAATAGGTGAGCGGCGTATCGCCGCGCGCGGCCTCCACGCAGGCAAAGGCGTCGCACAGCGCCTCATCGGAAGCCGGCCGGCCGTCGATGCGCACGCGCTCGTTGTAGTCGATGAGATGCGGCGAGGTGTACAGGCCGACACGATGGCCGGCGCCGAGCAGCATGCACTCGAGCAGGGCGCAGGTGGAGCCCTTTCCGTTGGTGCCGCCGACGGTGATCACCGGCACGGTCTGCTCCGCGCCGAAGGCGCGCCTGACGGATTGCACGCGCTCGAGGCCGAGCGCGATGGGCTGCGCATGCAGGCGCTCGATGTGCGCCAGCCAGTCGGGCAGGGAACGACGGAGAGCGGGTGCCAGGATCAGACCGCGGGAATCTTCTGCAGCAGGGTGAGCAGCGAGGCGAGCTTGTCGCGCATCTCGCGCCGGTCGACAATCATGTCGAGGGCGCCCTTTTCCAGCAGGAACTCGGCGCGCTGGAAGCCCTCAGGCAGCTTCTCGCGTACCGTCTGCTCGATGACGCGCGGGCCGGCGAAGCCGATCAGCGCGCCCGGCTCGGCCAACACCACGTCGGCGACGAAGGCGAAGCTCGCCGAGACGCCGCCCATGGTCGGGTCGGTGAGGATGGAAATGAAGGGCAGCCGGTTGGCCGACAGCTGCGTCACCGCCGCCGTCGTCTTCGCCATCTGCATGAGGGAGAACAGGCCCTCCTGCATGCGTGCCCCCCCCGTGGCCGTGATGCAGACGAAGGGCATCTGCTGCTCGACAGCGGTGCGCACGCCGCGCACGAAGCGCTCGCCCACCACCGAGCCCATCGAGCCGCCCATGAAATCGAACTCGAAGGCGGCGATCACCACCGGCAGGGTCTTCACGGCCCCCTGCATCACCACCAGTGCGTCGCCCTCCTCCGTCTCGTCGATGGCAGCGTTGAGCCGCTCCGGATAGCGCTTGCTGTCCTTGAACTTGAGCGGATCGACCGGCAGCACCTCGGCGCCGATCTCGAAGCGCCCCTCGGGATCGAGCAGCAGGTCGAGCCGGGCGCGCGCGCCCAGGCGGTGATGATGGCCGCACTTGGGGCAAACGTTGAGGTTCTTCTCCAGGTCCGAGCTGTACAGCGTCGCCTCGCAACTCGGACACTTGCACCAGAGTCCCTCGGGAATCGACTTCTTGGCGCCTTCTGCACGCTTGATCTTGGGCGGCAGCAGCTTCTGCAACCAGCTCATGACGCCTCCCTGGCAACGGCCAGTTCGTCCAAGGCGCGGCGAATTCCGCCGAGAAAGGCCGTCACATTAACGGCCGCCTGATCGCGCGGGCTCTGCTCGATCTCCTCGATGATGCGGCTGCCGATCACCACTGCATCGGCCACCGCCGCGATGCGCCGCGCGCTTTCGGCGTCGCGGATGCCGAAGCCAACGCCGACCGGCATGCCGACCTGCTTGCGGATGGCCGGAATGCGCCGTGCCACCTCGTCGAGATCGAGATGCCCGGCGCCGGTGACGCCCTTCAGCGACACATAGTAGATGTAGCCGCTGCCCACCTCGGCCACCTGGCCGAAGCGTTCCACGGTCGAGGTCGGCGCCAGCAGGAAGATCGGATCAATGCCGACCGCCTTGATCTGCGCCGCGAAATCGGCGCACTCCTCGGGCGGGTAGTCGACCACCAGCACGCCATCCACGCCGGCCAGCTTCGCCTCGGCGGCGAAGGCGCCGGCACCCATCGCCTCGATCGGATTGGCGTAGCCCATCAGCACCACCGGCGTGTTGGCATCGCCGGCGCGGAATTCGCGCACGATGGCCAGCACCTGGCGCAGCGACATGCCGTGCTTGAGCGCCCGCTCGGAGGCGCGCTGGATGGTCGGGCCGTCGGCCATCGGATCGGAGAAGGGCACGCCCAGCTCGATGATGTCGGCGCCACCCGCGACCAGCGCGCGCATCAGCGGCAGCGTCAGGGCGGCATCGGGATCGCCGGCGGTGATGAAAGGGATGAGCGCCTTGCGTCCCTGCGCGGCGAGCTTCACGAAGGTATTCTGAATGCGCGACATCAGAATTGAATCCCGGATTTCTCCGCCACGGTATGCATGTCCTTGTCGCCGCGGCCGGAGAGGTTCACCAGCAGCAACTTGTCCTTCGGCAGCGTCGGCGCCAGCTTGGCGGCGTAAGCCAGCGCATGCGAGGATTCCAGCGCCGGGATGATGCCCTCGTTGCGGCACAGGGCATGGAAGGCGGCGAGGGCCTCCTCGTCGGTGATGGCAACGTAGTCGGCGCGGCGACTGTCCTTCAGCCAGGCGTGCTCGGGGCCGACGCCGGGATAGTCGAGTCCGGCGGAGACCGAGTGCGTCTCGATGATCTGGCCGTTCTCGTCCTGCAGCAGGTAGGTGCGGTTGCCGTGCAGCACGCCGGGCCTGCCGGCGATGAGCGAGGCGGCGTGATGGCCGCTGGCGAGGCCGTAGCCGGCCGCCTCGACGCCGACCAGCTTCACGGCCTCGTCGGGGATGTAGTCGTAGAAGATGCCCATGGCGTTGGAGCCGCCGCCGACGCAGGCGATGACATAGTCCGGCTGGCGTCCGGCCAGTTCCGGCATCTGCACGCGACACTCCTCCCCGATCACCGACTGGAAGTCGCGCACCATCATCGGATAGGGATGCGGGCCGGCCACGGTGCCGATGATGTAGAAGGTGTTGCCGACGTTGGTGACCCAGTCGCGCATCGCTTCGTTCAGCGCGTCCTTCAGCGTCTTCGAGCCGGATTCGACCGGCACCACGCTGGCGCCGAGCAGCTTCATGCGGTAGACGTTGGCGGCCTGGCGCTTGATGTCCTCGGAGCCCATGTAGACCACGCACTCCATGCCATAGCGCGCGGCGACGGTGGCGGTGGCCACGCCGTGCTGGCCGGCGCCGGTCTCGGCGATGACGCGCGGCTTGCCCATGCGGCGCGCCAGCATGGCCTGGCCGATGCAGTTGTTCACCTTGTGCGCGCCGGTGTGGTTGAGGTCCTCGCGCTTGAGGTAGATCTGCGCGCCGCCGAGCATTTCAGACCAGCGTTTCGCGTGATAGATCGGGCTGGGCCGGCCGACGTAGTGCTTGAGCTCGTACTCGAACTCGGCCTTGAAGGCGGCGTCGGCCTTGGCCTCGGCGTAGGCGCACTTCAGCTCGTCGAGCGCCTCGACCAGCGTCTCGGCGACGAAGGTGCCGCCGTAGGGGCCGAAATGGCCGCGCGCATCAGGTAGTTCGTACATCCCCATCTCTTACTCCGGCAATGAATGCGGCGATCTTCCCCGCATCCTTGATTCCCTTGGCGGCTTCCACCCCGCTGCTGACATCCACCGCCCAGGGGCGCAGGCATTGCACCGCCTCGGTCACGTTGCCGGCGTCCAGACCGCCGGACAGAACCAGCGGCAGGGGCAGGTCGCGCGGAACGAGCGTCCAGTCGAAGATTTTGCCGCCGCCGCCATAGCCCTCGACCCAGGCATCGAGCAGCAGGCCTTGGGCGGAAGGATAGGACGCCGCGTATTTTACCAAATCGAAGCCCGGCCTCACCCGTGCCGCCTTGATGTAGGGCGCGTGAAAGGAACGGCAGAAGGATTCTTCCTCGTCGCCGTGGAATTGCAGCAGCTGGATCGGCACCGACTCCATGACGCGGCGCACGGCAAGCTTCGATTCGTTCACGAACAGCCCGACGAGGGTGACGAAGGGCGGCACCACGCGGGCAATCTCCCACGCCTGCTCGACGCTGACGCAGCGCGGGCTGGGCGCATAGAACACCAGGCCGATGGCGTCGGCGCCGAGTTCGGCCGCCGCGCGCGCATCCTCGGGACGGGTGATGCCGCAGATCTTGATGCGGGTGCGGGCCACGGTCAGGGCGTGAGCGGAAGGAAAGGCGCGATGATACGGCCATTCATGGGCAACTGCCAGCGCACTTCGTACTCGACGCCGGACAGATACAGGCCGTGCGGCGAGAAGGTCGGCGCCGCCAGACTGCGGTCGCGACTGGCGATCAGCTCGGCGATCCATTCCGGCGCATGCGCGCCCTTGCCGACATAGACGAGGGCGCCGACCATGTTGCGCACCATGTGGTGCAGGAAGGCGCTGGCGCGGAAGTCGAAGACGATGCAGTCGCCCTCGCGCCGCACCTGCGCCTCGTGCAACGTCTTCACCGGCGTTTTCGCCTGGCACTCGGCGGCGCGAAAGGCGGAGAAATCCTGCTCGCCGACGAGCAACGCCGCGCCGGTGCGCATGGCCTCGACATCGAGCGGCAGATGGAACCAGCCGACCTTGCCATGCAGGAGCGCCGGTCGCACCGCATGGTTGTAAAGCACATAGCGGTAGCTGCGCGAACGCGCCGAGAAGCGGGCATGGAATTCCTCCGGCACCTCGCGCGCCCAGCGCACGGCAACGCTGTCGGGCAGGTGCGTGTTCACGCCGCGCACCCAGGCGTTTTCCGGCCGGGTGACCGGCGTATCGACATGCACCACCTGGGCGGTCGCATGCACGCCGGCATCCGTGCGCCCGGCGCAGCTCGCCCGCAGCGAGGTGCCGGCGATCTCGGCGAGGGCGCGCTCCAGCACATCCTGCACGGTATTGCCCTGCGGTTGCGTCTGCCAGCCGGCAAAAGCGGAGCCGTCGTATTCCAGTCCGAGCGCGATTCTCATGGTCAGGCCAGGATGAATCCCAGCAGAATAAAAGTCAGTCCCGTCAGCACGGCGACATCGAGGCCTGTCAGCCTGTGGCGGCGCAGATGCAAAACCTCGGTCTGTTCCGCACCGGGCGGCCCCTCGAGCCAGGCGCGCCAATGCTGCCCCGGCGGCGCCTGCTCGACATAGCGCAGCACCAGCATCAGCCTGAGCGCGACGCGCCCGCGATCGAGTCCCAGCCATTCGAACGGCCTGAGCAGGCCGTGCAGGCCGGCGAGCAGGCTATCCATGTCATTCAGTTCCAGCAACAGGGCCAGCGCCGAGAGCACCACCAGCAGGCGCAGGGCATGTTCGAGTCCGAGCCACAGCCCTTCCTCGCTCGGCCCGAAGGCGCCCAGGGCCGGCAGCACATAGACGCCCGGCGTGGCGAGTGCGAACAGCCCCACCAGCGCCAGGATCAGCCAGCGGGTGCGCCTCAGCAGCAGCGCCAGGCGTCGTCCCGTCCGCCACATCGCCAGCCCCGTCACGGCCACGCACAGCGGCAGCAGCACATCAAGCGGCAACAACTGGGAAACCACGACCGCCGCCCCCCAGACAAGGAGGCGGACGGTCGGGTGCAGCATCGGGATAATGTGAAACGGAGGGATCGGCGGCCCTCCGTACGCGGACTCAGCTCAGCTTCGAGAGCATGCTTTGCGCCTTGGCCTGCTGCTCCGCATTGCCTTCCTTGATGACTTCGCCAAGCAACTCGCGCGCGCCTTCCTTGTCGCCCATTTCCTCGTAGGCCTTGGCCAACTCGAGCTTGGTCGCAATGTCGTCGCCCGCTCCGCCTTCAGGCGCAGCGGCGGGCTGCCCCAGATCCAGGCTGATGGCGCCCAGATCGACGCCGGGCTCGGCGGGAGGGGCCGCCTTCGCCGTCGGCGCGCCGATGTTGAAGTCGAAATCGACCGCGTTGCCGCCGGCGATGGTCTTCTCCAGGTCGACGACTTCGCTGGCTGCGGCAGCCGAGGGAGCGGCCGGCGCACCGAGGTCGAGGTCGAAATGCAAAGCCTCTTCCCCGGCCGCTGCGGCGGGTTCGTCGAGCTTGATGTCGAGCGCCAGATCGGCCGCAGGCTGGCTTGCCTGCTTGACGTCGACGATCATGGTCGCCTCGGCGTTGTAGGCGGCGGGTTTCGTCTCGGGCGCCTTGAAGTCGAGGCCGAGATCGAAATCCAGCCCTGCCGGTTCCTCTGCCTTGGCCGGGGCGGCTGCGGCGGGCGCCGCAGCGGGCGATCCCAGACCCAGGTCGAAATCCAGAGCGGGCGCCGCAGCAGGGGTGGCCTCTGCCGCCGCCTCGACGGACTTCTCCAGGATCACCGTGGCAGCACCGCCGCCCTTTTCCACGGCCTCGGAAATCTGGCTCAGCTCGCCCGGCATGGTCCACGTGTCGCGCATCTGTTTCTCGCCAGGCGGCACGACGATGGTGGTGTCGGTGTGCATGGTCTTGTCCGCCGCAGCGCCGCCGTACAGGGGGTTCGCGGGGTCCAGCTTCATGCCCATCGCGGCAGCCTTCTCCCAGTCGGCGCCGACACCGCCCGTCTGGGCGTACAGATCGCTGGCCAGGGTCTCGAACTGCTTGTTGTTCTTGCGTGCCGCGTAGATCTCCAGCAGCTTGACGTGAATCGCGGTGCGTGTCGGGTCGGTCTTCAGCGCGTCGAGGAGGATTTCCTCGGCCTGAGCGTCGCGGCCATAGGCCATATAGACGTCCGCTTCCGCGACCGGATCGACCCCCTCTTCGGCATCGATGGCGCTGATCGAGGCCTGGCTGAAATCCGTCGCCATCGAACTGCCCGTGGTATCGACGCTCTGCCCGCCGGTCGCGCCAAAGACCGAATTCGCGGTCAGGTTGGCCGTGGTCGTCGGCGGCGCCTCGACGCCTTCCTGCTTTTTCTTCTGCCGCTGGCGATAGGCGATGAAACCGAGCAGGCCCAGCACCAGGACGCCGCCGCCGAGGATGGCCGGATTGTCCATCAGCTCATCGAGGAAGTCGGGCTCGGGCGGCGGCGGAGGCGGCGGGGCCTTCTTCGGCGCGGCCTTCGGCGGCTCGGCCGGTTTGGGCGGCTCCGCCGGCTTCGGGGCCTCGGCAGGTTTCGCCGCTTCGACCGGCTTTTCGGCTTCAGCCGGCTTGGGCGCCTCGGCGGGGGCCGCAGGCTGGGCGGCCGGCGGCGGCACCACTGCCGGAGCGGGAGCAGGCGCTGCCTCGGGGGCCTTGGCAGGAGCGGGCGGAGGGGGCGTCACCGGCGCAGCCGGTTTCGGCGCCTCGACCGGCGGCGCCGCCTTGGCCTGGGCCTGCTTCTGCAGCTCGGCCAGGTTCTGGTTCTTCAGCTCGACCAGCTCCTGCAGTTTCTTGATGTTCTTCTCGAGGTCGGCCTGGCGCGATTGCGCTTCCTTGAGCGCGCGGTCCTTGGCGACCAGGTCTTCCTCCAGGGCGGCGATCTTGCCCTGGGCGGCGCGGGCATCCTTGGCGGCCTCGGCCTTCGAGACCTTGAGCTGATCCTTCGTTTCGGCCGGCGCCGGGGCCTTGTCCTCGACCTTGGCGCCGACCTTGCCCGCGGCCACTTGCTTCGCCGCTGCCTCCTTCGGCGGCTCGGCACCCGCGGCCGCGCCCGCCAGCTTCTGGCGATAGGCGTTGAAGTCCGCGGTCTGGACCGTTATGGTTTTGCGCGCCTCGCGGACGTCGACGGCAGCTGCCGTATCGCGGTCCGGAATGCTGAGAATCTTGCCCGCCTTCAGGCGGTGCATATTGTTGCCGATGAAGGCATCCTTGTTGCTGCGGAAAAGAGCGACGAGCATCTGGTCGAGGCTGACCCCCTCATGCCGTGTTTCTTCCGCGATCTTGCGCAGGTACTCGCCCTTCTTCACCTCGCGCCCCGCCTGGTCGCCAGCGGGTTTGGCTGCGGCCGCCTTCGGCTCGGCCGCTTTTTCATCGGCGGGCGCACCTGTGCGCACTTCCGGTTGCCTGGGGCTGGCCACCGGGGCCGGCTGGGCGACCGGTGCGGGCTCGCGCTTGGCCGTGGGCGGCGTAACCGGCCGCGGCGCAACGACCTCGGGGGCCGGGTCGAGCAGGAAAGTGTATTCGCGGACGAGACGTCCGGCACTCCAGTTCAGTTCGATCAACAGGTCGAGAAACGGCTCATTGACCGGACGGTCCGAGGTCAGACGAATGATGGGCTGGCCACCGGAACGCTTGTCCACCATCACCTTGATGCCGGTCAGCGCGGGAACGAATTCGATACCCGCCTGCTTGAACGCCTCGTGCGGGGCCAGGCGCGCGGACATCGTCCCCAACTCGTCGCGGGAGGCCGTCAACTCGACCTCGGCACGCAAGGGTTGCCCCAGCGCGGAGAGCACCGTGATCCTGCCCAGGCCGGCCGCATAGGCGCTCGGCAGCGCCGTCAGCGCAGCCGCAAGCAAAGAAGTCTTGAACGAGAGTTTCAGGATTTTTTTATGCACCGCGTCCCCCTCGCGGAGAGTTTCCGAACAAGTAACATAACATCATGAGCTTAGCTATGCAAGCTAAACTTCATTGTCACATTCAGGCCAAAACCGGCCGGAAAATAACCGGTTCGCAGTGGGCGGGCAGGTCCGCAACGGACCGCCGTCCTGTTGATTTTCTGTGAACAGGCCGGATGAGCGATTCCGGCCTGCCGGCTTCACGCCTCGAGCAGAATCCGCAGCATGCGCCGCAGCGGCTCCGCAGCGCCCCAGAGCAACTGGTCGCCGCAGGTGAATGCCGCGAGATACTGCGGCCCCATATTGAGCTTGCGCAGCCGTCCCACGGGCACTGCCAGCTTGCCGGTCACCGCTGCGGGCGTCAACTCCCGCATCGTGACATCGCGATGATTCGGCACCAGCTTCACCCAGGCGTTCGATGCGGCGATCATGCCCTCGATCTCGTCGAGCGGCACGTCCTTCCTCAGCTTGATGGTCAGCGCCTGGCTGTGGCAGCGCATGGCGCCGACGCGCACGCAAATGCCGTCGATGGGCACGGGATTCGCCTGGCGGCCGAGAATCTTGTTGGTCTCGGCCTGGCCCTTCCATTCTTCCTTGCTCTGGCCGCTTTCCAGTTCCTTGTCGATCCACGGGATGAGCGAACCGGCCAGCGGCACGCCGAAGCTCGTGGTCGGGAAGCGATCGTCGCGCAGGATGCCCGCCACCTCGCGATCGATGTCGAGAATGGCCGAGGCCGGATCGTCGAGCAGGCCTCTGGCGACACGATGCACCTCGCCCATCTGCGTCAGCAGCTCGCGCATGTTCTGCGCGCCGGCGCCGGAGGCCGCCTGGTAGGTCATGGCGCTCATCCATTCCACCAGGTCCTCCCGGTAGAGCGCGCCCACCGCCATCAGCATCAGGCTGACGGTGCAGTTGCCGCCGATCCAGTTGCGCCCGCCTTTGGCCAAGGCATCCTTGATGACGTCGAGGTTGACCGGGTCGAGGATGATGAGCGCATCGTCCTGCATGCGCAGGGAGGAAGCCGCATCGATCCAGTGGCCTTTCCATCCTGAGGTGCGCAGCCTGGGAAACACCTCCGTGGTGTAGTCGCCGCCCTGGCAGGAGATAATGATGTCCATCGCCCTCAATGCATCGACGTCCCGGGCGTCTTTAAGTGCCGGCACATCGTGGCCGATCGACGGCCCCTTGCCGCCCACCTGCGAAGTGGTGAAAAAGACCGGCTCGATCAGATCGAAATCGCGCTCCTCCAGCATGCGCTGCATCAGCACGGAGCCGACCATGCCGCGCCATCCCACCAGGCCTACTCGTTTCATTTCCGTTTCCCAGCCAATGTTGCCATCAGAGCGCCGCAATCACCGCGTCGCCCATTTCCCGCGTGCCCACCTTCTTCATGCCGGCCTCGTGGATATCGCCGGTGCGCAGCCCCTGCTGCAGCACCTTCTTCACCGCGCCCTCGATGCGGGCCGCCGCCGCTTCCCGGCCGAAGGTGTAGCGCAGCATCATCGCCGTCGACAGGATCGTCGCCAGCGGGTTGGCGACGCCCTTGCCGGCGATGTCCGGCGCCGAGCCGTGAATCGGTTCGTAGAGCCCCTTGCCCTTCTCGTCGAGCGAAGCCGAGGGCAACATGCCGATCGAGCCGGTCAACATCGACGCCTCGTCGGAGAGGATGTCGCCAAACATGTTGCCTGTCACCATGACATCGAACTGCTTCGGGTTGCGCACCAGCTGCATGGCGGCGTTGTCCACCAGCATGTGCGACAGCTCGACATCGGGATAGCTCTTCGCCTCGTCCGTCACCACGTCGCGCCAGAGCTGGGTGCACTCGAGCACGTTCATCTTGTCCACCGAGCACAGGCGGCGCGAGCGCTTGCGCGCCGCCTCGAAGGAGACGCGCGCGATGCGGCGGATCTCGGATTCCGAGTAGATCATCGTGTTGATGCCGACTTTCTCGCCGTTGCGCGTCTCGATGCCGCGCGGCTCTCCGAAGTAGATGTCGCCGGTCAGCTCGCGCACGATGAGGATGTCCAGCCCCGCGACGACCTCCGGCTTCAGGGTCGAGGCATTGGCCAGCTCCGGATAGAGCACGGCCGGACGCAGGTTGGCGAACAGGCCGAGGTCCTTGCGAATGCCGAGCAGCCCGCGCTCGGGCCGCTTCTCGCGCGGCAGGGTGTCGTATTGCGGGCCGCCGACGGCGCCGAGCAGCACGGCATCGGCCGCGCGCGCCAGCTTGCGCGTCGCCTCGGGGTAGGGATCGCCCGCGGCATCGACGGCGCAGCCGCCAAGCAGCGCCTGCTCCATTTCAAGCTTGATGCCATCGCTGCGCAAGGCTTCCAGCACGCGCACGGCTTCCCCGACAATTTCCGGCCCAATGCCGTCGCCCGGCAATACACAAACCTTCATTCCATTCCTTTCATACAGAAACCGTCACCGCCCAATGGCACGCGCATTCACGGCGGCGCTAACGCTGCTTATTTCGCAGCCTTTTCGATCGCCTTGCCGCCTGCCTCGATATCCCTGCCGACGCCTTGAACGGTATTGCAGCCCGTCAGCACGAGCATGGCGAACAAAGCCAAAAACAGGTTCACTCGTTTCATCGTCAGATCCCCTTCTTAAGAATGTTCAAGCTATCGCACACCATGCCGTAACCAGTAGATCGGGCCCGTCCCGGCACCCTGCCCATACGGTTCCCGCAAAGCATGCTTTTCATGAAAAGCACTTGAATTATATCGAAATCGGGCCCGTCATGCGGCACCGCAGCAGGCTCTAGGGCACATATGAACACAGTCATGCTCGCTATCGGTTTCACTGCGCTTTGTGCGGCCGGAGTATCGCTCTATGTCTATGCCGGTCAGCACAAACAACGCAAAGCCGCCTCGGAGGCTGACCGTGTCGCCGCATCTGTCCTGGATTACTTTGCCCGCAGCGGCGCCCAGGTTCGTGCGGAGTGTCATCCCGTGCGAGGCCGTGTCATGGTATTGGTCGAATCGGAGCCGCTCAAACGCTTCCGCTACTCGCACATCGTCGAAGCCTCCCTCATCGGCCATGTCGAGAAAACGCTGGGCGTGCATGTCGATCGTGTTTACTGGCGCTTCCCCCTGCCGGTGGGCGCCGCATCCGTTCAGGATACGACCGATCCCGGATCCGCGAAAACCGGAGATGAGTATGTCGTGGAGGGGGTTCACCAGGCGAAGACCCGTCCCGAGTACAACGTCGCCGAGGACACCTGGGAGCAGTTCGAGAAGGCACGCCAGGTCGAGCCCTCGGACGGCGAAAATCAGGGGCGTTGACAAGCGCCTGCCGGCCGCCAGCCGCGCCAGAGCGTGACGAGACCGAGCAGGGCAAAGCCCGCGCTCAGCGTATAGGTGATTTCGGCCCCCAGGGCATCCCACGCCCAACCGCTGACCAGGCCGCCCAGCATCCCGCCCGCACCGAAGGACAGGCTGCCATACAGCGCCTGGCCGCGCGCCTGGTGGCGCCCGGCGAACCAGCGATTGACGGCGGCGACCGAAGCGGCGTGGTAGGCGCCGAAGGTGGCCGCATGCAGCAGTTGCGCGGCAAGGATCAGCGCCAGCGAGCCGACGCCCCAGCCGATGGCGAGAAAGCGGACGATGGCGCAGGCAAAGCTGAAGAGGAGGATGGCGCGCAGCGAGAAGGCACCGAACAGGCGCGGCATGGCGAGAAAGACGATGATCTCCGCCACCACGCCTAGGGTCCACAGAAAGCCGACCAGGGTCGTGCTGTAGCCGCGCCCGACCAGATAGATGGAATAGAAGACATACAGCGCACCGTGCGCCGCCGCCATGAAGAAGCAGGCGGCGAACAAAGCGCGCACTTCGCGCCGGCGTAGGATGTCGCCGATCGGCAGGCGATCGGTCTCATGCGCGGCCTCGCGCTTGTCCGGCAGGGCCAGGGCGCAGGCCAGGATGCCGCCGAGCAGGGCCAGCGACACCCACAGCGTGGCCGACAGCGGCAGGCGATCGAGCAGCCAGCCGAGCCCCAGCACGGCCACAATGAAGCCGACCGAACCCCAGAGCCGTATCGCGCCGTAGCGATTCGCCTGCGCCCCGAGGTGGGAGAAGGTGAGTGCCTCCACCAGCGGCAGCGCGGCGCTCCAGAAAAACGCCAGCAGTGCCATGCCGAGAAAGAAGCCGGCGAAACCCTGTGCGAAAAAGAAGCAGGAGAAGCCGAACAGGCTCATCAGCGCCGCGCCGCGCACGATCGGCGTCTTGGCGCCGATGCGGTCGGCGAGCCAGCCCCAGAGGTTCGGCGCCAGCAGGCGCATCACCTGCATGAGCGACATCAGCACGCCGATGTCCCAGGCGGAAAAGCGCAGCGACTGCAGGTAGAGCGTGAAGTAAGGGGAAAAGGCGCCGATGAAGGCGAAGTAGAAAAAGTAGTACGCCGACAGGCGCCAGTAGGGAACCATCTCAGGCACGGGCGCAACGCGGCTTTGCCGCGCCCGCCCGGGTCAGCCCGGGTCAACCCTTGTGCGCGCGCAGCAGGACGTGCAGGTCGTCCTTCAGCTTGAGGCGCTGCTTCTTCATGTCCTCGAGGGCGAAATCCGTCACCGGCTCGTCGTTCTCCTCGATGCGGCGGATGTCCTTGTTTACCCGGTGATACTCGTCGAACAGCCTGGCGAAATGGTGGTCCGCCGTCTTCAGCTCGTGAATGGCGTCCTTGTACTCGGGAAACTCGTGATGCAGATCGTGCTGTTGCAGTTCCATGGTGCGTCCTTGATCGAATGAAACAAAAAGGTGTTCAGGCCTCGTCCGGCTCGGGGTCTTCCACGACCGGGCCGTTGGCGGCGCCCGCCTGCGGCGCGCGTGCGGCGATCTTCGGCGTCGGGCAGCTGACGTCGCCGCACTGGGCGCGATGGCGCAGGGCATGGTCCATCAGCACCAACGCCAGCATCGCCTCAGCGACCGGTGTCGCGCGGATGGCGACGCAGGGGTCGTGGCGGCCGTGGGTTTCCACGGTGACCGGATTGCCCTGCTTGTCGATGGAGCGGCGCGGCAGGCGGATGCTCGAGGTCGGCTTGACGGCGATATGCACGACGACATCCTGGCCGCTCGAGATGCCGCCCAGGATGCCGCCGGCGTTGTTCGAGAGATAGCCTTCCGGCGTCATTTCGTCGGAATGCTCGGTGCCCTTCTGCGTCACGCTCGCGAAGCCGGCGCCGATCTCGACGCCCTTCACGGCATTGATGCCCATCATGGCGTAGGCAATGTCGGCATCGAGCCGGTCATACACCGGCTCGCCCCAGCCAACCGGCACGCCCTCGGCCACCACGGTGACCTTGCCGCCGACCGAGTCGCCCGACTTGCGCAGTTCGTCCATGTAGGCTTCGAGCCGCGCCACGCAGTCCGGATCGGCGGCGAAGAACGGATTGCCGTACACCCCGTTCCAGGATTTGAACGGGATCGGCAGCGGCCCGAGCTGCGACAGGCAGCCGCGCACCATGATGCCGTGGCGCTCGCGCAGCCACTTGCGGGCGATGGCGCCGGCCGCCACGCGCACCGCCGTCTCGCGTGCCGAGGCACGGCCGCCGCCACGATGGTCGCGGATGCCGTACTTCTGCCAGTAGGTGTAGTCGGCGTGCCCGGGGCGGAAGGTCTCGGCGATGTTGCCGTAGTCCTTGCTGCGCTGGTCCTCGTTGCGGATCAAGAGCGCGATCGGCGTGCCCGTGGTGCGGCCCTCGAAGACGCCGGAGAGGATCTCGACGGTGTCGGATTCGCGCCGCTGCGTAACGTGACGCGAAGTGCCGGGTTTGCGCCGGTCCAGTTCGACCTGGATGTCGTCTTCCGTCAGCGCCATACCGGGCGGGCAGCCGTCGACGACGCAGCCGATGGCCGGGCCGTGCGACTCGCCGAAAGAGGTGACGCAGAACAGTTTGCCGAGAGTGTTGCCGGACATGGGGCAGCCGGGTCTGACGCTGGAGTGGAATCAGAGGCAAGTTTATCATAGGGGCCTCAGCCGACTCCCCTGCAGCCATGCGCAAAAGTCAGTCCCGGCAACACGGCGCCAAGGGCCCGAAGAAAGCAGCCCTGCCCGCGCCTGCGCCCAACCCCGCCCCGCAACCGGCCGCGCGCTGGCAGCGCACCCAGCGCTATGGCTGGGATAAAGGAGGCGCCAAGGGCGGGCGCAAGTGAAAAGGGCCGCATGCGCGGCCCCTTGCATGCTGCCCGAATAGATTATGACTTCGCCACGGTCTCGTCGCGCAGGGCGCGGCGCAGGATCTTGCCGACGTTGGTCTTCGGCAGTTCGGCGCGGAACTCGACCAGCTTGGGCACCTTGTAGCCGGTGAGGTTCTCCTTGCAATGGGCGATCAGGGCTTCGGCGCTCAGCGCCGGATCCTTCTTGACGATGAAGATCTTCACCGCCTCGCCCGACTTCTCGTCGGGCACGCCCACCGCCGCCACCTCGAGCACGCCCGGGTGCATGGCGACCACCGCCTCGATCTCGTTCGGATAGACGTTGAAGCCGGAGACCAGGATCATGTCCTTCTTGCGGTCGACGATGCGAACGAAACCCTTCTCGTCCATGACGCCGACGTCGCCGGTGCGCAGATAGCCGTCCGGCATGATGACCTTGGCGGTCTCGTCGGGCCGGTTGTAGTAGCCGCGCATCACCTGCGGACCGTGCACGCAGATCTCGCCGGCCTCGCCTATCGGGAGGTTGTTGCCGGCGTCGTCGCGAATGGTGACTTCCGTCGAAGACACCGGCAGGCCGATGGCGCCGTTGTATTCCTTCAGGTCGAGCGGGTTGATGGTCGCCGCGGGCGAGGTTTCGGTCAGGCCGTAGGCCTCGATCAGCGGAATGCCGGTGACCTGCTTCCACTTGTCCGCCACCACCTTCTGCACCGCCATGCCGCCGCCGAGGGTGATGCGCAGCTTGGAGAAATCCAGCTTGGTGAAGTCCGGGTCGTTGAGCAGGGCGTTGAACAGGGTGTTCACGCCGGTGATCGCCTCGAAGGGATGCTTCGACAACTCCTTGACGAAGCCCGGGATGTCGCGCGGATTGGTGATGAGCAGGTTGCTCCAGCCGATCTTGAAGAAGGTCAGGCAGTTCGCCGTCAGGGCGAAGATGTGGTACAGCGGCAGCGCCGTGACGATGGTGCCGTTCTCCGGCAGGAAGGGCTTCAGCCAGGCGTGCGCCTGCTGCAGGTTGGCGATGATGTTGCGGTGGGTGAGCATGGCGCCCTTGGAGACGCCCGTCGTGCCGCCGGTGTATTGCAGGAAGGCGATGTCCTCGTGGCCGACCTCGACCTCCTTGAAGTCGAGCCGCGCACCGCGCGCCAGGATGTCGTTGAAGCGCACCGCGCCGGGCAGGCTCCAGGCCGGCACCATCTTCTTCACGTGCTTGACGACGAAATTGACGATGGCGCCCTTGGGAAAGCCGAGCATATCGCCCAGGCTGGTGACGATGACGTGCTTCACCGGCGTGTTGGCGATGCACTCCTGCAGCACGCTGGCGAAGTTCTCGACGATGACGATCACCTCGGCACCCGAGTCCTTCAGCTGGTGCTCCAGTTCGCGCGCCGTGTAGAGGGGGTTGCAGTTCACCACCGTGAAGCCGCCGCGCAGGATGCCGTAGATGGATACCGGATCCTGCAGCAGGTTGGGCATCATCACGGCGACGCGCGCCCCCTTGGCCAGTCCGAGGGACTGCAGGTAGGCGGCGAAGTCGCGCGTGTGGCCGTCCAGTTCACCATAAGTGATCGACTTGCCCATGTTGGTGTAGGCCACGCGCTCGCGGAACATGCGCACGCTGCGGTCGAAGAGCTGGCCGATCGACTTGAACTCGTTGAGGTCGATCTCTGCCGGCACGCCGTCCGGATAGCTCTTGAGCCAGATTTTTTCCATTTCCCCTCCCGAAAAAGCTTGTTGGCAATTTGAAAACACAAAGACAATCAATCTCCGCGCACCCTGCGCGCGCGGAAACAAACACAACCGAATCGATCAGGTGCCGCCGGCCTCGGCCGGCCAGTCGCGGATATAGGCCTTGAGCATACGGTTCTCGAAGCTCTGCTCCTCGAGCACGGCCCTGGCGACGTCGTGGAACGAGATGACGCCCATCAGGGTGCCACCGTCCATCACCGGCAGGTAACGCATGTGCTGCTCGACCATCAGGCGGCGCAGGGCATCGACTTCCATGTCCGGTCCGGCCACGGTCGGCTCCTGCACCATGATGCCGGAGACGGCAAGGCCGCTCCAGCCCGGGCCCGCCTGCTTCAGCGCCTTGAGCACTTCGCGGAAGGTCAGCATGCCGACCATGCGCCCGGCATCGAACACGACAAGGGAGCCGACGTCCTGCTCGGTCATGATGGCCACCGCATCAGCCAGCGTCTTGCCGGGGGCAATGGTGAACAGGGCCTGGCCCTTGACCGCGAGAATTTCCCTGACTTGCATGCTGTCCCCTCTTTATTTTGTCTATGGGTACATAAATCTTAGTCGATTGCCGGTTCCCGCGAAAGAGCATTTCGCCTAAATTTCCAGCCACTCCCCTTTTGCGAAAATCAGGCCGCAGCGCACAGGCTTGCCGGGAAAGAGCTCGCCCACCGCCATTCGATAGGCTTCCAGCTGCGGGCGGTGGGCCTCCAGCGCCTGGGACGATGGCGCCCCGCTCTTGTAATCGAGCACCCACCAGGCGTCTTCCAGCTCGACCAGCCGGTCGATGCGGCCGACCCGTCCGTCGGCAAGGACGAATTCGGCTTCGTTGATGGCGCGCAGATGATGGGCCGGATCGAAGAACACCCTCAGCGCGGGCGCTTCCAGGATGTCGCGCGCCGCGTCGCGCAAGGCCGGCCAGTCCGCTGCCGTCACGCCCGGCGGGGGCCATTCCCCTGCCCCGCCCGCACTCAGCCAGTCGAGTGCGGCATGCAGCAAGGTGCCATGCAGGGCGTTCGCGCCAGCCGCCTCGCGCTGCTGGCCCGGCGGCGCGAAGGAACATGCGGGAACGGCCGCAGCAGGCGACGCCTCGGCGCGCGGCGCGGGCGCCTGATCGGCAAAGCAGGCTTCGCCATGGATGCCGTCGCGCGCACCGGCCGCCGCCAGCGCGGCGGCGATCCGGTCGTAATGGCTGGCCTTGCGCGCGCCGCCCTCCTCGGCAATGCCGCTGGCGAAGAAATACTGCCGCGCCCGGGTCATGGCGACATAGAGCAGGTTCAGGTCCTCGCGCGCGGCGCGCGCCTCCTCGGCCTCGATCAGCGGCGCGCGCCGCGCCCCGCGCGCCGCCTTGCGCCCGAGCAGGGAAAGATGGGCCGGCTGCGCCGCCTCGGGCGGCCAGTCGAGCAGCACCGACCAGGCCTCGCCCGGCCGCCGCACATGGTGCGCGTCGATCAGCCAGACGATGCTTGCCTCCAGGCCCTTGGCGCCATGAACGGTGAGCAGTCGCACGCGATCGGCCGACTCGTCGGCCCGGATGATGCCTTCGCTCGGCGCCTCCTCGTCGGCTGCGCGCTCCTGGCGCGCCAGCTCGTCGAGAAAGCGCGGCAGGCTCGGGTAGCGTCCGGCATCGACCTTCAGCGACAGCGCGAGAAAGGCCTCCAGATTCGCCGCCACGCCGGGCCACATCTGCGCCGGCACGGCGGCACGGTAGCGCGCCTCCAGTTCGCCCTCGTGGTAGATGCGGTCGAGGAGGTCGTGCACCGGCAGGCGCGCCGCCGCCTGGCGCCAGCCGCCGAGGAGGCGCGCCGCCCGCGCCAGGGCCGCCGGCGCCTCCGCCTCGCGCGCACACGCCTGGAGTCGCTGCCACCAGCCGGCTTCGCGCCGCAGCGCCAATCCCAGCAGATCGTCGTCGCCCGCCCCCAGCATGGGCGCGCGCAGCGCATGCGCCAGGGCGAGGTCATCGCCGCTGCTGGACAGGCAGCGCAGCAGCGCGATGAGATCGGCCGCTTCGAGCGTATCGAGCAGCCCGCCGCGCCCGACGCTGAGATAGGGAATGCCCGCCTCGCGCAATGCCCGCTCGAACTCCGGCAGGATACTGCGCCGGCGCGTCAGGATCATGACGTCGCCGAAGCGCGCCGGCCGCGGCTGACCGCTCTGCGCGTCGATCACGGCCCAGCTGCCGACCATCTGGCGGATGCGCGCGGCCAGCTGCTTCGCCTCCTCCCTGCGCCGGCCGTCCTCGGTCACGACCCTCGCCTCGCGCAGCGGATCGCGCAGATGGCCCGCCACCGGCGCCACCGTCCCGCGCTCGCACAGCGGCAGCAACTCGACGCGGCCGGGCAGGCCGGGATTCATGCTGCGGTGCGGTCGGAAATGCGGAAAATCCGCCTCCGCGCCGAACACGCGGTTGATCACCTCGACCAGCGCCGGTGCATTGCGCCGCGTCGCATCCTGATCGAGCGCCGCCGCGCCGTACGCCTGTCGCAGGAAATCCGCGGCATGGTCGAACACGCGCGGTTCGGCGCGGCGAAAGCGGTAGATCGACTGCTTCGGGTCGCCGACGATGAAGATGCGCGGCCGGGCCGACGCGTCGCCGCCGTAGGCGTCGAGCCAGTCGAGCAGGATGCGCCATTGCAGCGGATTGGTGTCCTGGAATTCGTCGAGCAGGATGTGGCGATAGCGCGCGTCCAGCCGCGCCTGCAGGAAGGCCGCCTGCGCCTCGTCCGCCAGCATGCGCGCCACATGCCATTCGAGGTCGGCGAAATCCATCAGGCGGCGCTCGCGCTTGTAGCGCTCCAGCAGCGCCAGCCAGGCGGCGCCGGCGACGAAGGCGTGCCGGTTGAATTCGTAGGCCCGCTCCTCCTGCCGCGCCGCGCGCGCCGCCAGTACGCGCTCGCACAGCCAGGCGTGCAGCTCGAGCAGGCGCGGAAGCTGTGGACCGAAGCGTTTCTCGGCCGCCTTGCTCGCCTCGCGCTTGCGCGCGCCGCCCTTCTCGGTGAGCAGGGTCTGCGCGATGGCGGCAAAGCGCGCCTCCGGCTGCGTCGCGGCGAAAGCCGCCTCGGCCTGCGCCGCCAGCGCGAGATCGCCCTCGAGGTCGCTGCGGCGGAGAATCGCGACATACTCCCGCAGCTTGTGCATGAACAGCTCGTCACCGAGCAGGCGTGCCACGGCCTCGGGTGACTCGGTCACGCCAAGCGCTTCGCGCAGCCGCGCGCAGGCGCGCTCGGCGCCCGCCTCCCCCGCGCCGGCGAAGGCATGCCATTCGGCGCGACGGTCGGCCAGGCCGAACATCAGCTTGCGCGTGCCCTCGATCCCAGCCTCGCGCAGCAGCCAGAGCAGGGATGCGGCCCCCTCGTCCTGGCGCCGGGCGAAGGCGTCGGCGAAGAGCTGCCAGACCTCTTCGCGCAGGCGGCTGCCCGATTCGTGCAGGGCGAAGCCGGCCAGGTCGCTCGTCAGGGGCGCGCCCTGCACCAGGCGCGCGAACCAGCCGTGGAAGGTACTCACCGTCAACGCCGGCTCCGCCTCCAGCACGCGCTCGAAGAGGCCGCGCGCGCGCGGCAGCAACGTCTCGATCTCCCCCTCCGGCACGGCGCGCGCGCGCAGGAAGTCGCGCACCTCGTCCGCTCCGGCCACCGCGAGCAGGCGCAGCCACTCGGCGAGGCGGTCCTCGATCTCGCGCGCCGCCTTGCGCGTGTAGGTGATGGCGAGGATCTCGCCCGGCGCGACGCCCGCGAGCAGCAGGCGCAGGATGCGCGACACCAGCAGCCAGGTCTTGCCACTGCCGGCGCAGGCTTCCACCACGACCGAGCGCTGCGGGTCGAGCGCGACGTCAATGAGTTCGTTGTCATTCATAACGCGGAGCCGCCGGCAGGCGGCGAACACCCGTCACCCCCGCCATTGTGGCGGGGGCCGGAGGGTGGGTCGTTGTCCCCGCCCTCCGGGCGGGGGCTGGGGGGTGGGCTGTGATAGTCCCGTCGGCACAGGCCGCGCATTTCACACCAGTCGCAGACGGCATCGATGCCGTTCGCCGGCAGCGCGGCCCCGTCGCGCAGCGCCTCGACCAGTGCCGCCAGGCGGCCGGCCTGCGCTCGCGCCATCGCCTGCACCTCCGGCAGGGCGACCTCGGCGGGCGGGTCGGCATCCAGGCTGACATAGGCCGCCTCGCCCACCTGCGCGCCCTGCAACAGCGCATAGCAGGCGAGCTGGACGTCTTCCCCAGCGTCCTCCATGCGCTTCCTCAGTTTCGATGCATCCTGCGTCTTGTAGTCGAGCACCGCCTCGCTGCCGTCGGCGCGCCGGTCGAGGCGGTCGAGCCGGCCGGCGAGCCGCAGCTCGCCGCCGCCCGCCAGGGGCAGCGCGATGTCGCGCGACTGTTCGGCGCCGGCATGGCGCCAGCCCTGTGCCTCGCGCCCCTTCTGCCATTCGATGTAGCCGGGCACCCGCTCGAGCCAGCGCGACAGCCAGGCGTGCTCGAGGAAGTTGGCCTCGATGGCCGGCGCGAAGACGTCACCGCTGACGGCCTCCAGCTGCGCCGCCAGTTCCGCCTCGGGCAAGCCGGACAGCTGCGGGAATGCGGCATGGAAGCGCTGCAGGGCGCGATGCACATACTCGCCGTAGTCGCGCTTTTCCAGCGCCTCGCGCACCGTGTCCGCCTCCTCCAGGCGCAACACGCGCCGGGCGAAGAACTGATAGGGACAGGCCAGCAGGCTGGCGTAGGCGCTGGGCGAGAGCTTCAGCGGCACGCACTGCCCGGCCCGCGGCGCGGGCTGCGGCGTGCCGCCTGCCGCCGCCGGGGCAGGCTGGGCCGTCGCCCCCTTCGCCACAAGATCATCGCCCCAGGCCTGCCGGTGCAGCAGGGAAAGCAGCTCCACTTCGGGGCTCGGCAGGTTGATCTCGTCCTCGCGCATGTGCTGCCAGGTGACCGCCACCTCGTCGCAGGCGGCGACGAGGCCGGCGAGGTCGTCGCGCAGCCGCGCGCGCGCCGCGGCCGCGCCGGGCAGGCCGAGCTCGGCGCGCACGGCCTGGTTGCCGAACACGGCGCGCGGGATGTCGGGGGCCAGGTTGTCGCGGTCGGCCCCGACCAGGATGGCGGCCTCGAAGCGGCGCAGGCGCATGGCCGCCAGATGGGTCATCACCAGACTGCTCTCGATGCCGCGATCGACGAAGGCGGCGGCCTCCAGCTCGCGGTTCAGCCATTCGCGCCATTCGACAAAAGTCAGTCGCCACGATACGGCGCCGAGCTCCTCGCCACGCTGGCGCAGCAGGCCGAGCATCCCTTCGCCGGCCGCATCGTCCGCCAGTGCCGCGAGCGCACCCAGGCCGCCCAGCGCCTGATCGAGGCCGGACAGCCACTGCGCCGGCGTGGCGCTGCCGCGCGGCATGTGGCGCTGCGCGGCAGCGATGCGTTCGAGCAGCACGCGCGCCCCGGCACAGTCCGCATCGCGGCCGAGCACCGTGGCGATGCGGCCGAGGCCGCAGGACAGGTTGTGGCGCGCCAGCCCCCGCTCCAGCTGCTGCAGCCCGGCCTGCCGCGTCTCCTCCGGCAGGTCGCCGAGGATGAAGGGGGATTTGAGCAGATCGAGCAGGTCGAGGTGGTAGGCATCCGCCGCCACGACTTCCAGCCAGGCATCGACGAGGGCAGCGGCCCGCGTGGTGGACAGCTTCCAGCCGGTCTCGTCCTGCACGAGGATGCCGTCGCGCTCGAGCAGCGCGCGCGCGCGACGCGCCGTGACGCGGTCGGCCGCCACCAGCGCGATGTGTCTGCGGCCGCCGGCTAGCCAGCGCCTGACTTCGGCGGCGACCTGCTGCGCCTCCTCCTCGAGGTTGGCGGCGCGGATCAGGCGCAGGCGGCCGGCGAGCGGGCTCTGCGGCAGCCCGGCGCGCAAGGCCTCGGCGCGCAAAACCAGCGGCGGCGCCTCGCTTTCGGTCGGCGGCCAGGCGCCGTTCAGCAGCCGCATCGTCGGCGAGGGGTCGAGCGTGCGCACCGGTTGCAGCAGCGTGGCCGGCTGCCGCGCCGCCCAGGCTGCGCAGAAGGCGGACTCGATCCGGCGCGGTTCGCCGTCGCACAGCACGAACAGCGGCGCCTGCGCGCCCTCGGCCCGCCGCGCCAGCGCCAGCGCCGCAGCCGCCTGCCGGCCCGGCGCGCCACCGACTTCCGCGCGCCACAGCCGATGCACCACTTCCGCCTCGAAGCGCAGGGGTTGCGAACCGCGTGCGCGGTAGGCTGCCTCGACCCGGGCAATGAAGGCCGCCTCGTCCCCGGGCAAATCGATGGCCTCGGCATGCAGTTCGTCGAACAGCGCAATCAGTTCGGCGCACACCTCCCACAGGGCGCCGTTGTCGAACCAGCCGTGATCGCGCAGCTGCCGGTAGAGCGCCAGCTGGCGCAGGCTGTCGGGCTGCCCGCCCGGCTGCGCCGCCGCCAGTTGCGCCAGGGTCGTCATGCGCGGCAGCAGCAGGGTGCATCCGGCCGCCGCGCCGAGGGCGCGGCGCAGCGCCGGCGCCAGCGTCATGCCGGGCAGGACGACCAGGAAAGGGGAGAGATCGGGGAACCGCGCGCGGCCGGCGTCGGCGATGTGCTGCGCGCAGCGCTCGATGAAGTCCGTCGCGAGGGGAAGCCTCAGATGTTCGACGCGGCGCGCCTCATCGAACATGGTTCGGGCGGATGCGGTTTGGCGCGGCGCGCCTCAGCGTTCCAGCTTGTCCAGCTTGTCCTTCGTCCCGGCCCACGTGTCGGCGTCCGGCAGGGGGTCCTTGCGCTCGACGATGGGCTTCCACAGCTTGGCCAGTTCGGCATTCAGTGCCGTGAAATGCTTCTGCGCATCCGGTACGTCGTCTTCGGCGAAGATGGCCTCGACCGGGCATTCCGCCACGCACAGGGTGCAGTCGATGCACTCGTCGGGATCGATGACGAGGAAGTTGGGGCCCTCGCGGAAACAATCGACCGGGCAGACATCCACGCAGTCGGTGTACTTGCACTTGATGCAGGGTTCGGTCACGACATAGGTCATGGCGGGGTCCTTCTTTTCTTCGGATGGCGGAATCAGACTTTCGAATGCAAATATTAGCATAGCGGGTCGGCGTCTCCCGGCGCGGTTGCGCCTGCCCTTCCCATGCGGCGGCTTTTTCGCTACGATAGCCCGCACAAGCAGAAGCCAACCGCACAACCGCACGATCCCGGACTCCCGTTCCACCGCTACACGTACCCCCCGGCCCCGCACGACCGGTCAATCAAACACTTTGCGAGGAAACAATGAGCGAGCACATCCATTACGTCACCGACGCCAACTTCGACGCCGAGGTGCTGCAATCGTCCACCCCCGTCCTGGTGGACTACTGGGCCGAATGGTGCGGTCCGTGCAAGATGATCGCCCCCATCCTGGACGACGTTTCCAGGGAATATGCCGGCAAGCTCAAGGTGGCCAAGCTCAACATCGACGACAACCAGGAGACCCCGGCCAAGTACGGCATCCGCGGCATTCCGACCCTGATGCTGTTCAAGAACGGCAACGTCGAGGCGACCAAGGTCGGCGCCCTGTCGAAATCCCAGCTCACCGCCTTTATTGACAGCAATCTCTGAAAGCCTTACAGTCCGCCTGAGTTTCACCCGCGCCGCGACACGATCTCCGGCGCGGAGCCGGTTGCAAACCCAAAACCAAACCCCGCAAACCCCGAGCGTTTCCCCCTGAACTGCCCAAGTTCCCCCTTCCCGCGTCCTTACCTCACCTCTCTCTAGGTCTTTATGCATTTATCGGAGCTCAAAACCCTCCACGTCAGTCAGCTGCTCGAGATGGCCACTGCCAGCGAGATCGACGGCGCCAACCGCCTGCGCAAGCAGGAACTGATCTTCGCCCTGCTCAAGAACCGCGCCAAGAAAGGCGAGAACATCTTCGGCGACGGCACCCTGGAGGTGCTGCCCGACGGCTTCGGCTTCCTGCGCTCGCCCGACACCTCCTACCTGGCCGGCACCGACGACATCTACGTCTCGCCCTCGCAGATCCGCCGCTTCAACCTGCACACCGGTGATTCGATCGAAGGCGAAATCCGCACGCCGAAGGACGGCGAGCGCTACTTCGCGCTGGTCAAGGTGGACAAGGTCAATAACGAGCCGCCCGAGAACGCCAAGCACAAGATCCTCTTCGAGAACCTGACGCCGCTGCACCCGACCGAGGTGCTCAGACTGGAGCGCGAGATTCGCGCCGAGGAGAACATCACCTCGCGCGTCATCGACATGATCGCGCCGATCGGCAAGGGCCAGCGCGGCCTGCTGGTGGCCAGCCCGAAAAGCGGCAAGACGGTGATGATGCAACACATCGCCCATGCCATCGCCACCAACCACCCCGACGTCGCGCTGATCGTGCTGCTCATCGACGAGCGTCCCGAGGAAGTGACGGAAATGACGCGCTCGGTGAAGGGCGAGGTGGTCGCGTCAACGTTCGACGAACCGGCCTCGCGCCACGTGCAGGTCGCCGAAATGGTCATCGAGAAGGCCAAGCGGCTGGTCGAACACAAGAAGGATGTCGTCATCCTGCTCGACTCCATCACCCGCCTGGCGCGCGCCTACAACACCGTGGTGCCGGCCTCCGGCAAGGTGCTCACCGGCGGCGTGGACGCCAACGCCCTGCAGAAGCCGAAGCGCTTCTTCGGCGCGGCGCGCAACATCGAGGAAGGCGGCTCGCTCACCATCATCGCCACCGCCCTCATCGACACCGGCAGCCGCATGGACGACGTCATCTACGAGGAGTTCAAGGGCACCGGCAACATGGAGATCCATCTCGAGCGGCGCATGGCCGAGAAGCGCGTCTATCCGGCCATCAACGTCAACCGTTCGGGCACGCGCCGCGAGGAGCTGCTGCTCAAGCCCGAAGTGCTGCAGAAGGTCTGGGTGCTGAGAAAGCTCCTCTACAACATGGACGACCTCGAGGCCATGGAATTCCTGCTCGACAAGATCCGCGCCACGAAGAACAACGCGGAGTTCTTCGACGCCATGCGCCGGGGCTAGCCGAGATTGCAAAGCCCCTGATTTTCGTGGATAATGTAGCCCTTTTCGGACGGCCACATCCGCCGTCCCCTGTTCTAACAGAGGAAGCCATGAAAGCCGACACCCACCCGAACTACGTCGAGATCGACGTCACCTGCAGCTGCGGCAACAAGTTCAAGACCCGCTCGACCAGCGGCAAGCCCCTGCACATCGAAGTCTGCTCCGCCTGCCACCCCTTCTACACCGGCAAGCAGAAGATCGTCGACACCGCCGGCCGCGTCGAGCGCTTCCGCCAGAAATACGGCACGAAGAAGCAGGCCGCCGCCTGAGGCGTCGCGCACCGGATGAAAAGGCAGCTGCGGCTGCCTTTTTTCTTTTCCGGCGCGGGGTAAAATCCCCCGGCCGGCATTCATTCCACCTACATTGACAATAATGCGCCTGCCGCGCTTCCCGATTGCCTTCCCGCCGCACGGTACGGTGCTGGCGGCATTGTGC
>Ga0233425_10000976_pt1 | contig 68436 bp, 56 predicted proteins | sample Watercolumn_Towu_2_FD_181712 | JGI IMG/M metagenome (GOLD analysis project Ga0233425, IMG submission 181712) | Freshwater microbial communities from Lake Towuti, South Sulawesi, Indonesia - Watercolumn_Towuti2014_140_MG | ecosystem: Environmental > Aquatic > Freshwater > Lake | place...
GTCTCCAGTCCGGAGAACGGCTCTGTTTAACAGATTATTTTTATTACCGCTTTTACGCCCAGGGATCCAATAAGGACTTGCTGGCCCTGGAGAAACGGCTGGCCCCCTATATCCGCCAAACGGCCCGGACCAGGCGGAGGGAGTTTTGGAGCGGTGCAACCATCCCTGTTCAGGAATTTACGGTTCGATCTCTGGAGAAATTGTCTGAAATCCAGCGGCTCCTTGGCGCCAGCTCACCCGGGGTCATTTTTTACAACTGTGATTTGAGCATCCCTCAAGTGTATGCTTGGGAAAAAGGTCTTTTCCCTTTGTGCGCCTGTCAAATTGAATGGGAAAGAAACAGCCTTAGGCATATCCAGGTCCTGGATTCGGCTTGGGATCCGGATGCCGTTCTGCCTGATTTAAGGGTCCTGGAGATCGGATTAAAAGATCATCCCCTGATTCCCCTGAACCGGGGGAATTCCCTGCAGGTTACCAGTGAAGGGGCCGTATTCGATTTGGAGGCTCATGGGGCCAGAGAACTTCTGGGGAAGCTGAACGATCTTTTGATCCGCCTGGACCCGGATCTAATCCTTTCTCAATATGGAGACGCTCGAATTTTTCCTTTTCTTTGGAGTTCAGCCCAAAAAGAAAAGATAACTCTGGCCTTGGATCGGGATCCTCACCCTCCCGCACGGGTCCGGATAGGGCAGGGGCGGTCCTACTTTTCCTATGGTCAGGTTATTCATCAGAGTGCGGCCTTTCCCCTTTATGGGCGTCTCCATATCGATCAAAAGAATTCCTTTTTTTATCGCGAGTCCGCCTTAGAAGGGATTCTCTTCCTGGCCCGTCTGACTAAGACACCGGTCCAGACCGTGGCCCGGACCACACCGGGCACGGCCATAACCTCCATGCAACTGGACCGAGCCGTTCATAACGGCTTTCTGGTCCCCTGGAAAAAGGGTCGGCCGGAGACCTTTAAGACGGCCTGGGATCTGTTGGTGTCGGATAAGGGCGGTCTGGTCTTCCAGCCGCCCATCGGATTATGGGAGAAGGTGGCCGAGATCGATTTTGTCTCCATGTATCCCAATATCATGGTCCTCCATAATATTTCTCCGGAAACCATGCTCTGCTCTTGCTGTCCGGAGCCGGTAGTTCCGGAAACGGGCTATAACATCTGCCGGAAACGGGAAGGATTGATCCCGCAAACGCTGCGTCCTATTTTAGGCTTAAGAGCCGAATTAAAGGCCCGGATCAAGGCCGGGCATCCCCGAAAAGCCTTTTATGAGGCCATGCAAAAGGCCCTTAAATGGATGCTGGTCACCTGTTTCGGTTATACAGGCTATAAAAACGCCCGCTTTGGCCGGATTGAGGCCCATGAAGCTATCACGGCCTTCGGGCGGGATAAACTCCTGGTGGCCAAAGAAAGTGCGGAGGAGGGCGGATTCCGGGTCCTGCACGCCCTGACCGATGCCCTTTGGGTCCATCATCCTGAAATAACAATCGAAAAAGTTGAGAGGCTTTTGGACAAAATCCAAAAAAAGACCGGAGTGCCTATCAATCTGGAGGGAATTTACCATTGGATCGCCTTTCTCCCCTCGAAAGTTAGTTCCGAACGGCCGGTGGCCAATCGTTATTTCGGTCTTTTTCGGGCCGGAAAGGTCAAGATGAGAGGAATAGCCTGCTGTTGCCACGATACGCCGCCCTTTATTAAGGCCGTTCAGGAGGAGCTTTTGTTGATCTTGTCTGCAGCCCGGGACAAATCTTCTCTCGGTGGTCGGATCCCCGTTATTTTGGATCACCTGAAAGAGGTCGCCTTCGTACTTAAAGAGGGACGGGTTGATTCCCGCGAATTGATCATTTCCCGACGTGTCAGCAGGGGTCTGGAGGAATATAAAATGAATACGCCAACGGTCCTCGCCCTGGCACAGCTGGAGAAGGCAGGGATTCAACTTTTCCCAGGCCAGCGTCTGGCCTACCTCCTGAGGGATAAGCAGGCCGACTATTCAGTTGAAAAAACAATAAAACCTGATCTTTTTCTGAATGGTGATGAAAACTACGATTTAAAGAAATATTTAGAGTTGGCTTATAGATCATCAAAAGAAATATTATCAATATTTAATATTGATAACAGTATATTAAACAATATTTTTAATTTAAAAAATTAAGTTATATTTATTTTAAGTAAAATTTTGGTATGTTAAGCTAATTATATAATGTAAAACATTTAAATAATAATATTTTTTTAAAAATAACTAAAGATTATCCTATAAATATAGAAATAATTTTAATAACTACGATCATTAGAGATCCTTATTGTGGCTAATTGTAAGAAATTTAAGATATATTTAATTGATATCTGAAAAATTTTTTAGAATTGATGAAGGATGACAGGGAAAGTGCAGGCTGCTTGTTTAGATTTTTTATCTCTGAATTGAGGATAAATGGGGTTTGGGTAAAATCCGAGATCGGATAGGTAAAGCAACCAGATGGTGAATTCATAGAATATCTTTAAATTTCTTCCATTACCTAGGCTTGTCGACCTTTATTCTTTTTATCTTGAAATGAGTCCCAATAGGGCAGAATTATTAAAGAACCGTCTCCAGTGATCATTTTATTATTTTAGTTTACATAATATATCTTATCAGACATAAATAATAAAAGAAAAATGTTAGATAGGCGTCATAAGCCACTGATAAAATATATAGAGGAATTAAAACAAGGTTATGGTTAAGAAGTCATACAGGGATTTTAGGCTGGAAAATACCTGGTAAGCGGCGGACAGTTTATCGGCAGGGAGAGTTGAGGAAATGGCCAAGCAGGTAATTCCGGCGGAATTGGCGGATTGGATTCCGGCCGGGGCATTTTCAATGACTAGGCAGGTATCGGTGGACTGCTTGAGCTCTGCCACGGCTTTTAAGTAAGGATCAGGAAAGGGCTTAAAGCGGGTAATGTCATCGGCCGTAATGATGGCCTGAAATAGATTCAGATCCTTTTCCTGCCAAATACGCTTAACCAGATTGCGTCGAGAACTGGTAACCAGGCCAAGAAGTATTCCATTTTGATTTAACTGTTGCAGTAAATTGAGAGAATCGGGGTAAAGTTTGACTTGAGAGAGATACTTCTCCTGAAACATCGCATTTTGAGTCTGGTATATTTGGAGAATTTTTTCCGGGCCAAGGTTATGGCCGTACCGTTTGAATAAATTGACGATCACCTCCGGATCCATAGCCCCTTCATGCTCATAGATGAATTCATCGGAGACGTTTATATTAAAATTTTCCAAAAGTTCCTGCCAAGTTTTGAGGTGAAAGGCCATGCTGTCAACTAAAACACCGTCCATATCGAAAAGGATGGCCTTTATCCCTTTTGGTTTGGCATCTAAGGCTTTGGTCATAGGAGTTAGGGTATAAGATAAAATGACTTGTTTGGCAAGTTGAAAGAGAACGATAATTCATTGACACCCTCCCCTCTTTTAGTTAAAAATTATTTTATTCAAAACATGGAAGGATTTACCGATGAAATTTGATGAATTTCCAAAAAGCATTCGTCCCTTTATTATTCCTGAACTTGGGGGACCTTTAGAATATCGCTGCCTAAAATGTCGTCAGGCCCATTCGATTGATAATCTCCTCTATACCTGTCCCGATTGCGGCGGAGTGCTCTTAATTTATGATCTGGGAGAAAAGAAGAAGTTGCAGCGGCCCGGGAAATTGTGGCGCCGCATCTTTGATAACCGCCGCATGGCCACAATTCCGGCCCTAAAAGGAATCTTTTTATATCACGAATTGATTGCACCGGTTATCCCCTTGGAGCATGTGCTTTATTTGGGAGAAGGTCATACCCCGCTGGTTGAAGCTAATCCTGGGTTGATCAAAAAAATCGGTATTCCCTTCTATTATAAAAATGATGGTCAAAATCCCAGCGCCTCCTTTAAAGATCGAGGGATGGCTTGTGCCTTGAGTTATTTAAATTATCTGATTTCGAAGAAAAAACTTGATAACGTCCTGGCTGTTTGTGCCTCTACCGGGGATACTTCTGCCTCGGCCGCGCTCTATGCCGCTTATCTCGGGGATTCCGTCCGATCGGCTGTTTTGCTGCCAAAAGGCAAAGTCACGCCCCAACAATTATCCCAGCCTTTAGGGTCTGGTGCAAAAGTTATTGAAATTCCAGGTGTCTTTGATGATTGTATGAAAGTTGTTGAATATCTGGCCGATCACTATCCGGTGGCTCTTCTCAATTCTAAAAATGCTTGGCGTATTTTAGGGCAGGAATCCTATGCCTTTGAAGTGGCCCAGGCCCTGGATTATCAACTGGACAATACCGTTGTGATGGTTCCGATCGGAAACGCCGGCAATATCACCGCCATTATTTCTGGATTTTTGAAATTGCATCGTTATGGATTAATCGTCGGTCTGCCCAAGATCATCGGGGTCCAATCAGAACATGCCGATCCGGTTTACCGCTATTATTTGGAACCCAACCCTAAAGAAAGAGTTTTTCGTCCGGTAACGGTAAAGTCCAGTGCGGCCCAGGCCGCTATGATTGGCAACCCGGTCTCCATGCCAAGAGTTATAAAGATGGTTGAAGAATATAATAGAATTAATGGAAAACAAACAATTTTTGTCGTTCAAGTTAAAGAACAGGATATCATGGATTATATGCTTTTAGCAAATCGAAGTGGTCATATTGCCTGTACTCAGGGCGGTGAAAGCCTGGCCGGATTGGTAAAAGCTTTATCTCGAAAGATAGTCCATCCTTCGGAAAGGGCCATAATCGATGCCACAGCCCATTCCCTTAAATTTTCCGGATTTCAGGATATGTATTTTAACGATACCTTTCCTCCTGAATTCAATATCCATCCTAAAAAACATTTGCAAAATCACCCCGTTTCAGCCGGATTAGCAAAAGGGGATCCTTATTCCGATCCACAGAAATTAAAAAGTGTTGAAGAATATAAATTATTTGTTAAAAAAATTGCTAAAACTATCACTAATATTTTAGAAATTTAATTTTATTTAAAGTTTTTGTTTAATGAAATTTCTTGTCGTTTGCATAGGGAAAATAAAGGAAAACTTTATCCTAAATGGAGTCAATGAATACGCTCGGCGAATACGGCGTTATACGGAATTGGGTTTTTTGACTATTAAAGAAGAAAAACTGATTAAAGGGTCTCAGGATTCTTTAGTTCTCCAAAAAGAAGGGAAAAGAGTATTACATACTATTCCTCAGGATAGTCCCTTGGTAGCCCTGGATCGCCAGGGAAAGGGGCTGAATTCCCTTCAACACTTTGATTTTATCAATACTCAAGCCCGACAGGGGGTTAAAAAGTTAATCTACCTCATTGGAGGGCCCCTTGGACTTTCCCAGGAAGTCCTGGATCACTCGGACCACCTCCTTAGCCTTTCCCCTATGACCCTGACCCACGAGTTGACCACCCTATTTCTCTTAGAACAGATTTACCGCTATCAAAATTTTATGGCCGGTGAAAAATACCATAAATAAGTCAAACCTTTCGGAGTCCCCCGGTAAAGCCGGGGGCTAACCTGTTGGATCGTTAATCAGCCGATTTGACATCCCTTCCTTTCTGTGATACCAGACTTCAGGTTATCCAAAAAGGGGCGATTTCTTTCAACTTCTTTTAAGGACCCAAAAAGAGAATCTATGACCGACATTACTCACAAACCAATTCAGATTACAAAACATTTTTTCCAACTGGGTACCCCCGCCTTCCCGGTTTATCTTTCCATGGGTGAAATTGGGCTGATTATGGAGGGGGGAACCGGCCCGACGTTTACCATTATCGTTGAGCAGATTAAGCAACTTGGATTAGATTTTAAACAAATCCAATATGTGGTCTTGACCCATACCCACGCCGATCATATTGGGGCCGTGCCCCACCTGAAACGATCCTGGCCGCATTTAAAATTGCTGGCCAGTCCGACTGGAGCTGAAATTCTCAAAACAAAGGATTTAATAAAAGAATTCCTTATGGTTGATTTAAGCATCGCCCAGCTTATGAAAGTTAGGGCCGAAGTGGACCGCTTACCGGCATCTCTTCATGACTACGGTTTTGCGGTGGACATGGTAGTGAAAGGGGGCGACCGGATAGACCTGGGAGCAGAGGTTATCTGGCAGGTTCATGAAACCCCGGGACATTCTCTCTGTCATCTCTCCTTTTTCGAAGAAAAAGAGGCGGTCTTAGTTGCCGGAGATGCCACTGGTTTTTATGTGCCGGAAAAAAACACGTTCTGGCCTAACTATTTCTATTCCCTTGAGGCCTATTGTGAGAGCCTGAGAAAACTCTACACCCTTCCGGCCAGGCAGGCCGCCCTTAGTCACAACGGGATGATCAATAATGATGTCAAGGGATATCTCCGCAGGGCCATGAAAGCGACGGAGAATTATCATTTAGAGCAGATCCATTTATTGGCCAGGGGACTGGCCAAGGAAAAAATAGCCCTCGAAAAGGCCCGTTTTGTAGACAGTTTGACCGACATCCAGCCTTTTAAAGTCATGTATGACCTCTGCCGGGTCCTTCTCAAGCAATCTCAAACGGCAGGATCGGATTTGTCTTTTGCCCTTCCGGAAGCTGATGGGGCCGTCCTAGACGAAGGGGAAGAAAAAAAAGTGATTTTGCCCAAGGGAAAGCGGGTGAAAGCAGTCAAACCCTCCGTAGAAAGGGTTAATCCCTTATCCCTTCATGAACGGATGGGTCTGTTGGCCTTGATCGATGAAGGCATGCGTCAGGGTCTCTCCGAAGCCCCGGTTTTGGCCGATCTTTTCAGCGATTTATGGAATCTGGTCGAGGCTACTGTTTCAGGCAGCCGTATCGACCGCTTCAAACCTGAGAGGTCTGACCATGGGTTTCAGGTCTTGGAGATAAACGCCGAAACCGGTGAGAACCTGGGGCGTCTCAATATGCTGTACCTGAAAAAGCCCCTTCCCTGTTATTACTTAGTCTATGTCGAGGTAGCCGCCCCCTTTCGGAACCGGGGTTTGGGCAATCGTATCCTGAAATATTTCGGAGATTTCCTAGTTGGTGGATCTGCCCTCGGCCTCCTGGACAATATCATACCAACGAATGATCCCACCTACGATATTTACTACAAGCATTCCTGGAAACCGATTGAGACCGTTGTCGGCGAGACTCTTTCGGATAAACATGAAAACTATATGATCTTCATCCCTCCGGCTTTGGAAGGGAAAGATCTGAAATTAGCTGTCCAAAAACTCGTTTATCACTTAAAGCGAAAACGAACAGTCATTGATATGAAAGACAATGAACTGATGGTCAAGCGGACCATAAGCGAATTCAAGGACCTCTATGAATCGCTCCTATCTTATTTCGATCCGGAAATCATACTCAGCGAACCCTCTCCGATTATGCGCTATATGTTCACCCGTTTTGTGACCAAACTAATCGCCTTCCGGCGACGTATCGGATCGTTGGTTGGTTATACCGGTGGAGAATCGTTAGAACAGATCGTCCTCACTCCGGCTGTCTCTGCCCTAAAAATGAAATCCTACGCTCCGCGGGAACTGGCTCAGCATTCCGCTCAGGGAATGGGCGAATTAGCTTTATTGGGCAGTCTGCCGGAAGATTTGAGGCATAATCCCGCCCGGATAATCGAAGGTTTGCCCAATTATCGCCGGCCAAGCCTTATGGGGTGGCTTGAACGGCAAGGAAAAACAGGCAACGATCCCTTGACCATCGGGGATCTGATGGATTTAGGTTTTGATCCCACCCGTCTCAAAGAGATCACCCTTAACGGGCTGGAATATATTTTTGAGAGAGTTCCCCTTCAGCAGTTGGAGGAGTTGAATAAAAAAAACTCCCTTTTAGAGCGCCTTTCGACCGCCTGGCCAGATGCCCAGGCAGGTCATACCCGGATCAAAACCAATCCAATTTTATTGGTGATCAGCGATAGGGGTAACAGCTATGTTCTGCGACGGAAGATCGGGGCCATCCACTGGGAAGAAGCCATCGAGCAACTGCAAAGCCAATCAGCCCTGCAGTTAGTTAACAGCTCCCTCAGACTGGACCGGATGATTCAAAAAACGATTGGGGCGATCAATGAGATCATTGCCAATAGATTAGGTCTGGAAAAAGAGGGAATCATTGACCAATTGACACCTTTCGTTCCCTGGGATCTAAAAAACAATCGCCCCAAAATGGTGGTGGAATTCGAAGTCACTTACCTGGAATCTATTTGGCTGGCCTAGTACGAAAATAACGGGTTAAAGTTTAAAGTGCAAGGTTTAAGGTAAAACCCCAAAACCCTGTCAGAGACTTCGGACTTTGAGGTTGTTTTTCATCCTTCGTGGTTCCAACCCAAAAGGCTGGGCATAGAAAATCGGCTCTTTGCCTTCAGATCTAGCCGTAACCCTTGTACTTTAGGCCATGAACCCGGTTATATCAGGCCGATTCGACGCTGGCCACTTCCGGAAGCTGTTGTTTAAGATATTTTTCAATCCCCATTTTTAGAGTCATTTGGGACATGGGACAACCCCCGCAGGCCCCGGTTAAGCGGACCTTGACTACTCCCGAATCGTTTACCTCGACCAATTCGACATCTCCCCCATCAGCCTGAAGTGAAGGGCGGATCTTATTCAGGGCCTCTTGTACTTGTTCTTTGGTCATTTTTGTTGCTCCTGTTAAACAATACTCTAGTTAGGGCCAAGACCATTCTTAACCCCTTTTGTTATAAATTATAATGCATCTCTTCTCATACTACAATCGGAATTCGGCAAAATGAGTTTCTTTTACCCCCTACCCTGCTAAGTTTCAAAATAGACTTCGGAGACTGACGGAGCTATTTTCATGCCGGATTCCGTACGGAAACCCTTAGGTCGGTGAAACCGACCGGCTGGTGCCACGCCCCAAAAGGCGGAGCATGGCGGATTAATCCTGATTTCGATTAACCACTTTTTCTTTTTCCTTTTTTTCGACCACACAATAAATCCCTTCCCCGGCCATAGCCGGACCAAAACACTGGTTATCGGAAAGGCAGAAGGCCCGACGCGGGTCTCCCTCTCTCCAACGTTTGATCAATTCCGGTTCCCGAATCAGGGGTCGACTCATGGCCAAATAATCGGCCAATCCTTGGTTAACAATCCTTTCGGCCACCGGCAGAGAACGAACCCCGCCAACCAGGATCAAGGGGATAAGGAGCTTTTCTTTAAAGGCTTTTGCCGCTTCATGAAAATAGGCCTCTTTCTCTTCTTTGACAATACCGGCACGAGAGGGACTTAAATGGCCGGAAAGAAAGGTGCCCCCGCTCAGTTCCAGGGCATCGAGCCCTTCATCCTGGAGGAGAGGGGCGATTTTTAAGGAATCTTCCAGGGAAAGTCCTCCTTCCAGGTAGTCCTGGCTGTTGATCTTGATCAGTAGCGGATAGTGAGCACCTACTGCCGCCCGAACCTTTTTGATGACTTCCCTTAAGGCCCTGGCCCGGTTCTCCGCCGATCCCCCATATTCGTCTGAACGTTTATTAAAATGGGGGGAGAGAAATTGGTTCATCAAATACCCATGAGCGGCATGAATTTGGACTCCGTCAAAACCGGCCTCTTTAGCCCTCTGGGCAGCTATTCCAAAGGCCTCTGTCAGCTCTTGGATATCCTGGATGGTCATTTCTTTCCGGGGTGATTGAGAAATTCCTTCCACCTGGGAGACGGCCATGGGAACCTGGCCCGATAACTTTGCGTTGGCAAAATAGCCAGCATGAGCGAGTTGAAGGACAATCCGTCCTCCTGATTCGTGGACGGACTGAGCCATTAACCGCAGTCCGCCGACAAGCTCATCCTTATACACACCTAATTGTTTGAGTCCGGCTTGTCCTTCGGGTTTAATATAGGCATGGCTGGAAATGATCAGCCCCACCTGTCCTTTGGCTAAACGGGCCATAAGATCGATCAGCTTGGGAGTAACCGCTCCATCATCCTCGGCCATCCCCTCCCAGGTGGCCGAGCGGACAAAACGGTTGGGCAGTTTCAGACCATTGATTTCTGTAGGTTCAAACAACTTAGACATGGGTTCTCCTTTTTATTGGCTTATGATTTTGGGCCCTTTTTAGACTATGAAAGTTTTAAGAGATAAAAGAAGCCGATCAGATGTTTTTTTTGGTTTTAAGTTGCTTTTAGCCTTCAACCTTTAACTCTTATCCTTAGGTCACTGAAAGTCCTTCCACCCGACAGGGCACATAACGATGCATGGGGGTTCCCAGAAAATCCCGGTTGGTATTTTTGGTCAAGCGATTTACATTCGCGCCGTATACCTCACCGGCATAGACCATTCCAAAACCGTGAGGAATGGCCACATGGCCCGGGCGAGCCTTATTCGTTATTTCCAGTTCAATTTCCACAGAACCGGCTTCGGTGGTCACCCGGACCTGTTGTCCATCACTGAGCATTAAGGCTTGGGCGTCATGAGGATGCATGGTTACCGTACAGGCCCGTTTGCCTTGATTCCAGGCCGGATTGCGCATAAGCGTGTTGGCGGTAACCGAGATGTGGTTTCCGGCCATTAACACCAAGGGGAAGGCTGGATCGGGCTTTAAGGCTATTTCTTCTCTTTCCGGTTCAATATCTTTTAATATCTCCATCAGCTCAGGGATAAACAGGTTGATTCGGTTATCGTCGGTATGAAGGTGTTCCAGATTTTTTTCAAGATCGGTCTGGCCGATCCACAATCCCTCCGGATGGTCGATAATTTTCTTAAAAAGCTTCTCACCCAAACTGAAACCGGGAGAAAACCCCGCCCGGGCGGCATTTTCTTGAAACGATTGGGGAGTAGTCTGCAACAAACCCCAAAGGGCGGCTAAATGGACCGATCCCAGGGCCCTTCCTAGGGTTTTACCCAGAATAAAAGGAATGACCTTAAAAGCCGCCGGCTCTTTTTGTAGGTATTCTAATAGGGCTTGACCATAGGCTGATCGAGTCTTTTCGGCGGCCAGATAAAGCGCTTCCGGAATGGGCGGAATCAATCCCAGTCGATCGGCCAATCGAAGATGAATCTCTCCGGCTTCCAACGGTTCTCCCTCCGGTTGGACGATGGGCCTCCTCATCTGGAAAAAAATACCCGGATAGCTCAAGGAGAAAAAGGTACTGTCCCAGGACTCATAACCGGACCGGGCTGGAAGAACGTAATGAGACAGGACCGCTGTTTCGGTCATGGCCAGTTCCACCGTTACCAGGAGATCAAGACGCTTAAAGGCCTCTTCATAGGCTGTCGTATCGGCATAGGACCGCAAAGGATTGGAGGCGGAAACCAAGACGGCCCGCAGTCGATCCGTTCTATCGGAAAGGATTTCTTCCGGCATGGCATTGGGCGGGAAAGTACCCAAGACGGGGAAAAGGTTGGTGGCCCCTGTCCGCCAGGTTTTAGGGTTTCGTTCATCGGAATGAGTCCCCATGGGCATGATGTGTCCAGGAAAAACAAAACCGCCGCGCACACCGATTCGGCCGCAAATGGCCAGAAGGATATTGGCCAGATAGGAGGCGGCGGCACTGTGGCGGTTCATCATAATACCCAGGTCATACCGGAGAGAAGATTTTCCCAAGGCAAAGCGTCGGCAGAGATCAAAAACTTCAGAAAATTCCAGATGGCAGGTCCGGACCGCAGCTTGGGCGTCAAAATTATGGAAAAGGGGTTTGATCTCTTCCCAGCCTGAGGTCTGTTTAGCTATATATCCCTTGTCTTCCCAGCCTTCCTTAGTAATAATGGCGATCATGGCCCGGAGCAGCAAGGCATCGGTTCCCGGACGAATAGGCAGATGGAGGTTAGCGATTTGGGCCGTATCGGAGCGTCGGGGGTCTACGACCACTAAGAGCTTATTCGGGTCCTTGGCAATTCTTAGTAAATGCCTGGGTGCCTGAGGAATTTGATGGCTTTGCATGCCGTTCCAGCCCAAGATCAGCAAAAGATCCGTTTCCGCCACATCCGGTCCGCCATGGAGGTATTGACGGCCGAACATGCGGCCATGAACCCAGAACATCCCCGAAAACTCTTGGGCCACGGCGCTGTAATGGAAGTGAGAACCCAAACCCCGTAGGAGCCGGACGCCAAAAGCCGCTTCAAAGTGGCATCCCTGACCCCCTCCTCCCATGTAGGCGAAAGAACGGGGGCCATATTGATTGATGATTCCTTTTAAGCGGTCGGCAATCTCTCCAATTGCCTGGTCCCAGGAAATGGGTTCGAAACGGTCGCCAATCCGCTTCAAAGGGGTTTTCAGGCGGTCGGCATGATGCTGGTGATAGGCCACATTCATCCCTTTCCGGCAGAGATACCCCGCACTCCGGATGTTGTCCTTATCCCCCCTAACTTTGACCAGTCGATTATTTTCGACTTCTACTTCCAGACCGCAATTTTGGGCACAAAGCACACAACCGGTTTTAACCCATTCTCCCATAATTCCTCCAAAAGCAATTTAACCGTTCTTAGCGATAGGCTTGATCCCGAAGTTTGGCCAGCAAAAGGCGAAGATTCTCATTTTCCCCTAAGGTTAATGATGAAAGAAATTCTTTATTGGCTTCTTCGAGGACTATTCGGGTCTTTCTGGCAACCGCCTTTCCCTGAGCAGTCAGGTGTATTTTGATCGACCGCCGATCCCGGGGATTACCTTTGCGTTCGATGAGTTTAGCCCCCTCCAGACGATCCAGGATGCCGGTCAGGGTGGCACTATCCAGTTCTATTTTTTTTCCTAATTCTCCGGCCATGATTTGATCTTTTTCAGCCAAAAATCCAATAACCAAAGCTTGGACAGGGGTGATACCGAGATTCGACACCTTCTGGGTAAGAAATTTTGTGCCAGCCTGACTGGCTTTGGCCAGCTGGAAGAAGATGCAGGTTTCGGATTTTATTTCAGGTTTCATGGTATAGATTGTATACAAGTAACTTGTAGACAAGATATCAGACCGGTTAGGAGGTGTCAAGACGTTTTTTAGGCCAGCGCACAAGGGAGCGAATCAACCCCCGGCTAAGAAGGGCTCAGGCCCTTTTTAAAAAAGGGGGGCCTACTGATCTGCATTCCGGGTTTCAAATAATTCCAGAGCGTTATATGAGCTTCGGATAAAGGGACCGGAGGCAACCGCTTTGAAACCCATTTCTATTCCTTTCAGCCGATAAGCTTCAAATTCCTCAGGAGGGACATACCGAGCAACCGGCAGCAGATCCAGCCGCGGTTGAAGATATTGACCGATGGTTATAAAATCACAGTCATTTTTTTTAAGATCATGGAGAAGGTCTGTAACTTCATCGACGGTCTCGCCCAGGCCAAGCATAATTCCCGATTTAACCCAGATCTGAGGATTTATTTTTTTAGACTCTTTTATTAAATCAAGAGATCTTTGGTAATCCGCCTGGAGCCGGACAAGGGGATAAAGGCGGGAAACCGTTTCCATATTATGACCAAGAATAGTCGGGTTGGCCCTTAAGACTTCGGCTAAGGGATCTCTTTGGCCTTTAAAATCGGGAATCAACACCTCGATCTTAATGTTTTGATCCACGGTCTGAAGGGACCGGATGGTTTGAGCAAAAACCGAGGCTCCGCCATCCGCCAAATCATCTCGGGTCACCGAGGTAATGACTACATAGCTTAACCCCATTTTTTTAACTGCTAGAGCGACTCCTTGAGGTTCCTTTGGGTCGGGAGTATCCGGACAGCCGTGTTCTACGGCACAAAAATGACAATTCCGGGTACATGTTTTACCTAAAATGAGAAAGGTGGCTACTCCCTTGGAAAAGCATTCTCCGAGATTAGGGCAACAAGCCTCCTCGCAGACGGTATGCAGATTAGCCTCACCCAATATCTGTCTGGTGGGTATCCGTCCTAGAGGAGAAAATTTTTTTCGCAGCCAAACCGGCTTGCCGGCTGTGCCCATTGTTGTCTTTCCTTTAACCTTTAATCTTTTAACAATTTTTCAACATACCTTAACGATACTTCTTGCCAGTCTTTTTTAAATAGAGTTCTAAAATGAAGGCTCAATGGTTTAAATAGCTCATCTTGGAAAACTTGGCGGCCTAAAATTTCGGTCATGGAAGTCATCTTTACATCCGGTAATCCGCAGGCACTGATCATTTCAAAATAACGCAAATCGGTATTGTAATTCAAGGCCAGACCATGAAAGGAAACCCCTCGCCTCAGGGCAACACCGATGGAGGCAATTTTCTTCTCCCCGACCCAAACTCCCCTATTATCAACGCTTCTTTTTCCCTTGATGGCAAAATCTTTGAGGGTTTGGATAAGGCACTCTTCTAACCGGTCTATGTATTGGCGAACATTCAATCCCAGCCCGGCCAATCGGAGGATGGGATAAACAACAGCCTGGTAGGGACCATGATAGGTGACATCCCCTCCCCTTTCCACCCGGACAAGCGGGATCTTCAGCCTCTCCAACTCTTCCGGAGAGACTTTTAAATGAATGCGGTTTCCCCGACGGCCCAAAGTAATGGTATGAGGGTGCTCCAAGAAAAGTACGGTGTCCGGTACTACCCGATTCACCCGTTTGGCCCAGAGGCGGTGTTGCAGATCCCAAGCCTGTTGATAATCAACCGGACCTATCCGGATAAAAAAGCCTTTTTCCTTCATCCCATTTCTCAGAAACCGTTGAAAAGTGATCCTCAGTCTATGGCTGGATAGGTTAATCCCTGTTCCACTCTTTCACCTTTCGGTTTTAAAGGACTTCCGGGACAGAGAAGGGGGCAAATAATCCGGTCTGGCGTGGCTAAGGGCATGGTAAATATTGCCCCTAATTTTCTTATTCCTGGCATAAAAAGCGGATAAAAAGGTTTTGATTTCCTTCCTGGAAGAATTCTGGGCGCTTGGGCAGGGATTGGGTATTTCCGGCAGTCCCCGCCGTTTGGCAAACCACTTGATCCGATCTTCTTCCAATAAAGCCAAGGGTCGAATGATGGTCAAGTCGCCCTCAAAGAGAGCCTGTTTCGGCACCATGGTGCTGAGTTCCCCACTATAAAACATATTCAGCAGCAGAGTCTCAATAATATCGTCCTTATTATGGCCGAGAGCGAGCTTAGAGAAATGTAGCCTCCGGGAGAGTTGAAAAAGATGCTTGCGCCGCAACCAGGCGCATAAAAAGCAGGGGTTCTCTTTGTTTTCCGGTCCATGGGCCTTTAAGCCGTAGTCGGTCTGTTCGAAATAAAAGGGCACCCCTAATTCGAGGCAAGCCTGCTCCACAGCTTTAGGGTTGGCCCCTTCAAACCCCATGTCCAGATGGACAGCCAGCATTTCATAGCGGACAGGGACCCATTTCAGCCGCTCTTTAAGCATATAGAGCATGGCCAGACTATCTTTTCCACCGGAAACGGCCACGGCCAAGCGATCACCCTCGGCGATCAGATCATATTCACGAATAGCTTTACCAAAAAGGCCTAGTACCTTTTTGTCGGCCGTTGACATGGTGCTAGCCATTGAATGGAATGGATCCGGCAAGGGGTTAGTTCTTCGTATATCGTATGCCGTATAACGAGGCACTTGTCTGAACTTTTTACTAACACACGATATGTGGGCTACTAAATACTATATACGAAATACGATATACGAACGACGAGCATTTATTTTTCCTTCTTTCCGGCGGATTGGGCCTTTTTCTCTCCTTTGCCCTTTTCCCCTTTCTTTACCGGGGCTTCTTCTTTAACTTCTTTCTTGCGTTTTTCTTTGGGGGCCTTGGCTGCCGCCAGCTTTTCGGCTTTGGCCTGGGCCAGATTTTGGGTTTTCTTTTCCTGGTCGGCAATGCAGGCCAGCCGATAGTCGGCTTTTCTTACTTCGGCATTCAACTTCCGGATAATAACATTTTTCTTGATTTCTTCAGCAGAGGCCCCTTTTTCTTTTAGGAAAGTCCGCTGGGCCTCAAGGTTTTTCAAGGCTCTTTTCTTCTGATTCTCTACGTTAAGTTTGTTTTTAGGGTCCATGCCATTCTCCTTCAAATAAAAATTGCCTTTTATATAACACAACTTCTCTTCGGAGTGGGAAAAAAATCAAATGGAGATGAAACAACCCGGGTTATTTCTGAATTTTATTGACGACGATCTCATCCTTAGCTAGCATAGTTCCCTAATGACTAATCTACTGCAAAACCAGTCTTATTCTAAAAAATTGTTCGGTCTTCTCCTGGGACTTTTCTGTTTCAGGCTCTTCTATGCCCATAATTTGCCGCTCTCCCCCCAAGAGGCCTATTATTGGGTATTTTCTCTCCATCCGGACCTTAGTTATTTCGATCACCCTCCCTTGACCGCTTATACGATCTTGTTGTTTACCCGTCTCTTCGGGACCTCTGTCCTGTCCGTTCGTTTAGGGGCCTTGCTCTTTTCATTTGGGTGCAGTTGGTTCATTTTTTTGATTGGCAAACGACTCTATAACGAACAAATCGGCTTCCGGACGAGTCTGTTACACAACCTGCTCCCGACCTTTTCCATTACCTCGGCCATCATGACCCCTGACAGCCCGCTGGTCTTTTTCTGGTTAGTCAGTATCTATTGCAGCCTTAGGGCCGTCCAGGAAAACCGTTTCCCCTTTTATTGGGGAGCAGGGATAAGCCTTGGGCTGGCCCTCCTGTCCAAATACACGGCGGTCCTCCTGCCCTGTTCCTTGTTACTTTTTCTCCTTATCTCTAAAGAACATCGGCCTCATCTTAAGAGAATAGAGCCTTATGGGGCCTTCATTTTGGCCCTGATGATTTTCAGTCCTGTTTGGATCTGGAACGTTCAACACCAATGGGCCTCATTAGCCTTTCAATCCATCCAGAGGGCCAGTGAAATAGGCGGCCTCTCCCCAAAACAATTTCTGGGCTTTTGGGCTTCCCAGATCGGGATTCTAACCCCTCTGGTCTTCCTCGGCCTTTGCTGGTCTATTGGCAGGGGGATAAAGCGATTTTGGTCAAACGGATTTTGGCAGGAACGGTTTCTCCTTTGTCTGGCTTTGCCCATGGTGGTTCTTTTTTCCCTGGTGGCTACCCGGGAATGGGTCAAAATCAACTGGCTCATTCCGGCCTACCCTCCCCTCCTGTTGCTGATGATGGCCTATTTTCAGAACGGGGAATTTTGGCGGAAATGGAGCGTTCAAAGCTTTAGTCGATGGTTGCATTTCAGTGTTTTGGTGGTGTTTTTCTTGTTGCATCTTTGGCCTTTTATTCCTCAACTAAAAGTCCCCGGCTCTTTGGATACTTATAGCGGCTGGATGGAACTGGCCATGCACCTGGAAAAAATTCAGAAAGAAAAAAAATCCACCACAGCCCCGTTTATTTTTAGTTGGGGCCATAAGACCAGCGCCGAATTACAGTTTTACTTGTCGGGCCATCCCCCAACCTGGGCCCAGACGGTTTTAGGGAAAAAGGCCCTGGGCTATGACTATTGGTTTGATCCCCAACCCTTAAAGGGAAAGGATGCCCTTTTTGTCTATTCCGATCTTGAACGATTTCCCCATGAAAAAACAGGACTCTTGGAAAAATATTTTGACCGGCTGGAGCCTCTGGAATCCTTTTCGGTCTATCGGGGAAAGCACGTGCTGCGCACCTTCCGCATTGTCCGCTGCTATGGCTACAAAGGCTATGACTTCATAAAACCGTAGTCTGAAACAGGGTTAAGGTCTTTGATTCTGATGAATGTCACGTTCCCCTGGAAAATAGACCGTCCTGGTTATCGGCCCCAGTTCGGGGCCTTAGATATATTTAAATATATCGGTCCCGGTCTCCTGGTAACGGTGGGATTCATCGATCCGGGCAACTGGGCTTCCAATCTGGCCGCCGGGTCCGATTTCGGGTATGCCCTGCTCTGGGTGGTAACCCTTTCGACCGTCATGCTGATCATCCTCCAGCATAATGTGGCTCATTTAGGTATTGCCAGCGGATTGTGCCTGGCCGAAGCGGCCAATCATCATCTAAAACCGATCTATTCCAAGACTATTCTCCTGACGGCCATGGCGGCTTCCGTATCCACCTCCCTGGCCGAGATCTTAGGGGGCGTCATTGCCCTGAACATGCTTTTCCATATACCGATTAAAGCCGGGAGTGTCTTAGTGCTTCTCTTTGTCCTGATCATGCTCTTCAGCCATACCTATCAAATCATCGAGAAATGGATCATCGCCTTTGTTTCTCTCATTGGCCTATCTTTCCTCTACGAACTTTCCCTGGTTCATATCGACTGGAGCCAGGCGGGTTTGTCCTGGATCACCCCGTCCTTTCCCAGGGGATCGACTTGGATTATCATGAGTGTGCTGGGGGCGGTAGTCATGCCCCATAACCTCTATCTCCATTCTGAGATCATTCAAAGCCGGCAATGGAATCTGCAGGAAGATACGGTCATCCGGCGACAGCTCAGTTACGAATTTTTAGATACGTTTTTTTCTATGGTCGTCGGCTGGGCCATCAACAGTGCCATGATTTTACTGGCTGCAGCCACCTTTTTTCAATCGGGCACCCAGGTGGGAGAACTGCAACAGGCCAAACACCTCCTTGAACCCTTACTCGGCCGCCAAGCCGCTTGGGTCTTTGCCTCGGCCCTGCTTTTAGCCGGGGTGGCCTCAACCATCACCTCCGGGATGGCTGCGGGAACCATCTTTTCCGGGATGGTCGGAGAGCCTTATGACCTCAAAGATAACCACTCCAGGCTCGGTGTATCCTTGAATCTGATTTTGGCTACCGGGATCATCTTCTTTATTGCCAATCCCTTCCAGGGACTGCTCCTCTCCCAGATGATCTTGAGTATTCAGCTTCCTATAACGATATTCCTCCAGGTCTATTTGACGTCGTCGGAGAAGGTCATGGGAAAGTACCGGAACAATATTCCGATGCAGGTGGTGCTCTATACAATTGCCGGGGTCGTCTCCGCTTTAAACCTAAAGCTTTTTTGGGAGATGATTATCGGTTAGGCCTCTAGAGCGATCTGGTTACTAATGAACATGCGAAACACATTACGAATCCTTCATCTCCTCAGCCAGCGGCCGGATTCTACCGGAAGCGGTATTTATGTACAGGCCATGCTGCGGGAATCCCGGATCCGGGGGCATGAAAATTTTTTGGTGGCCGGCATTCAGTCTTTTCAGGAGGCCGACCTGGACTGCATTGATGAAGACCATTGCCGGTTTTTGAAATTCTACGAAGCCGATGTCTCCTATCATCTCCCCGGTATGAGCGATGTCATGCCTTACACCAGCACCAAGTTCTGTGATCTTTCACCGGAAGACCTGGCTGAATATACCCGTTCGTTTTCAAACATTATTCAAAAAGCCGTAAGAGGATTCAACCCCCATCTGATTCATAGTCATCATCTCTGGATCATGACTTCCCTGACTAAACAGCTTTTTCCCGAGATTCCCATGGTCACCACCTGCCACGGCTCGGATCTTCGTCAATTCCAGAATTGCCCAAATTTGCATGATTTTGTCTTGGACGGCTGTCGCCGAATCGAAGCGGTCATCGCCCTGATGGAGGATCAAAAAAAGGAAATCGGTCGGTTTTACCAAATCAAGGAAACCAAGGTTCGAATCATTCCCCCGGGCTATAACGACAGCCTTTTTAAGGCCGGAACGAAACCTTCCCCGCCACCCGTTCAATTGGTTTATGCCGGAAAGCTCAGTCGGGCCAAGGGGGTGCCCTGGATGCTGAGAGCCCTGTCGACCATTGAAACGCCTTCATGGCGGCTCCACTTGGTGGGAAGCGCCGGCGGACAGGAAAAAGAAGAATGTCTCCGGCTGGCCGAACGATTAGGAGAACGTGTTTGGGTTCATGGGGCGGTTTCCCAGGACCGCTTTGCCGATTTTATCCGGCAAGCCCATATCCTGGTTTTGCCCTCATTATATGAAGGATTACCTTTGGTTTTACTGGAAGGTTTGGCCGGAGGCTGCCGCATCGTGGCCACCGATCTTCCCGGAGTAAAGGAGCTCTTCAGGGATTTTTCTACCGACTGTCTCGAGCTGGTCAAAACGCCACGGCTTCGGAATATCGATCAGCCCTATGCCCAAGATGAACAGGCGTTTGAACATCATCTGGCACGGGCCATCCGGTCGCAGATGCAAGCTGCCTTCAATCGGCCGCAAATCGATCTTTCGGCCTTTGACGACAAGATTGCCTCGTTTACCTGGAAAAGTGTCTTTAAACAGGTGGAAGAGATATATTATCGGATCGTCCAAAAAGGGTCGGTTTAAGGCCTAAATCAAATGGACGATCCGATCCTTTCGCCTGATGTTTTGTTAAAAGAAATATCTCTGGCGATTATATTGTGATATCAGAAAGAGACCTGCATGCCTGCGTTTATGCTATGGCCGATAAAATCCGAACGGTAGTCTCCGGCAAAATTCAGGAAAAAGGAGGTTTTCCCTGATCCCTTGGCGATTAAACCCAACCTAGGTAAAAAGCTCCAGGATGAATTATTGTAACCGTTTACCGTAAAATTTCCCGTTTGTCCGATGAGAGAAGCCTTTATATCACGATTATCCAAGGGTTGCTGAAAACCGAATCCGAGCCAGAAGTCCGGAACAATCTTTAGACCGCTTTCCAGAGAAGCGGTTCGGCTTAGGCGTAGACCACATTCCCCCCGCCAGGTCCAGCTTTCGATCTGGTCGATCTTCAGGTTCAGACTATCCGCCCCGCTTTCGGTTAAAGAGTCTTGCTTTGTATAGAACACACTCATTCGGACAAGGGGTTCCAAATCCCAGTTGCCGACCTTCTTGTTCAGCCCACCGTCTAGACCGGCGGCAAAATTATAGCCTTCAGGTGAAGAAGTCGCCAGACGGTCTACACCCGTGAAACGGATTCGCCTGTTGACGTCAGCCTTGCGGACACCACCGATTACCGTCCAGTCAACAAAGTAAGGGGAAGCCAAAACACTGCCATAGAAGCCCAGATTAATCTGGGTCATACTTCCGTCTCCCAGGTTGTCGTTCCAGGAAAAGCCGCTTCGGGAAAGACTGAGCCCACTCCCGAATAAAATATTTTCCCTCATTTTTTTTTCAACCCCGGCCAGGATCGATCCGGTTTGATAATCATAGCCGAAATGATCGCGAGAGCTGTCTTGACGGCCGAAAGAACCCATCGCCTTACCCCAGAGGTAAAGATCGCCATTGGGCACTTCAACGGCCGGTGAAGGTAAGTTACCCGGCGTTGTCTGGTCTCCCGTCATTTCTTTTTTTTGAGGAGAGGATGGCCAAGGTCCGGTTCGGCTGCGACGCCGTTCCAGCAAATTATTATTAAACTGAGCCATGTTTTGGATATCGATCTGGGTCAGCGTATCGTATCGCTCCGGCCCGATCTGATTTAAGGCCTGGGTTAAAGGGCTATTGGATAGATAACCCAACAAGAGATTGGTTACACTCCAATCGCTATACGGTTCCGGTTGAGGGAGGCTGTCCAGATAGGCGGCCATATTACCTGGATTTCCCCTGGGGACAAGAGGAGAGAAAAGCAGGTTCTGATCCACTAACGTCCTTTGTTGCGGGAAATAACTTGGATCCCAGCGGCTGATCAACAAGACCTGCTGCCCTCCCCCATCTCCCCACCCGACGATGGGGCCGGCGCTTCCGGTCTGAATGATGAAGCCAGCCGGTATTTTGACCGTCGTCAAGTAATCATTGGAAGCCGGGAGAGCAAACTTGTCTCTCACTTGGGCAACCGAAAGCCCCCGAAGAGAGTTAGGTTCCATCACCCAACTTCCGGCCGCTCCCTCTTTGGTCCTACTTGGATCCCTGAGATAGGTTCTGGCTAGATAAATGTCCCGGTTGACTCTAATTTCATAAACGGAGGTTCCGGAGGTAAAAGGCAACGTAGTGGGTGTGGCCCGCCCCTGGTTGATTAATCCCTGATTGACACTATCCGCGGAAAGGACGGCCCGGAGTTCTCCGGGAGGAAAAATTAAAGGGTCGGCGGAGTTGGCAAAAGTCGGATTGAAAAGTAGAAGGAAAGAAAATAATCCTAAACCAAGATTCAAAATTGGCCATCTGAGGAGCTTAGAAAATGGGGTTTTGGCTTCATCGGCACTGACAGATTCCATCGAGACCTCCTTGGAATGATTTTGGACTAATTTAAGAGGGTTGGAATTCAACTGCAAGAAAAATTTTGTAGAAGGATTGTCCTTCTATATGGAGATTGGAATAAGGTTTCCGGTTTCAAGCGACAGACAACTTTAATGGGCGACTTCTGCTTCTATTATGATCTGAAACCAGATCTCATTCCAATATTTGAAAATTGAATTTTTGGCTATTGAAGCTCCCTGCATCAAGGTGAGGTCCCGCCATGGCAGGATTCCAGGCAAGGAAGACGATTGGCTTTGCCAATCTGAAAAGAGCTTCCTTTGGGAAGCGGCGGTCTATTTATTGTCGTTCGGTTCGATCTGGCCTTTGGCCAGACCTTTATACGATCACTAGCCTACGCAGCAAGCTGCGGAAAATCCGCTGGCTATCTCTTTTCAAGAACCGTTCCCTGACCGGTCTTCCGATATTCAAGCACCCTATGGTTGACAAAGGCGATTCTTCCCTGGGAATCGGCCCTAAATCCATGGGAAGCGCACCAGTCGGGAAATGTTTCCGGATCGAGGTCAACGCGAAGAGCGATATGGCCGCTGTCCTTGATCATTTCCAATTGCTTTTCGACCAGGGCCTTCCAGTCCTCAAAACCGGCTGGCATATTTCCCGAATCCATAAAGATCCCCAGCGCCCGGCGGTAAACGTCCTCATCCTTATACCAGGCAATTCCAATAATATTCTTCATTCCGATCTGTCCTTAACAGAACAAGAATTGGTCTCTATAAAACTTTTCCCCCAAATCTTGTTGCTATTGGTTAACGAAAAAGGCTCGTGATTCAGTCGATTGGACTCGCAAAGGCATGAGTTCCTGATACTCCGGTGAGGCAAAGCATTCTTTCAGGGTTTGTTCATTCGGAAAACGAATCACCAGGATGCGCTCCGGCTTTATTGTCCCGGAGACCAGCGTGACATCGCTGCTCCGGATCAGGTATTCCCCCTGGTATTTCTCGTTAACCCACTGCGCCGCCTGGGCAAATTGTTTATATTTTGCTTCATCTTTGATCTGAAGCACTTCGATAATAAAATAAGTGGCCATATTCTCTGCCCTTTCATATCAATCATAGTCCATCAAACTTTCAAAATGAGCCTGAAGGTACTTCTTTAAGGAGGGGTTATGTTGTCAATACGATGACTGCGCGGAACCACGACTACTTCGGCATGCGGTATGGCAGCTTCCAGATTTCGGGTAATGTTATCTATAACCTGCTGAATCTCTGAAATGGTCCGATCGGGCTCAAATCCCAGAAAAAGTTCGATGTAAACCCTCCGCCCGGAATAGCGGGACCGTACCCCGTCCAGAGAAGTGTATTCATCAAAAAAACGAACCAACTCCCGGGTAATCATTAATTGAAGAGGCTCTTCCAGCGAACAATCGAGCAGATCCCGTACCGACCGACGAAACAGCAGCCAGGCACTTTGAACCATAAAACCCACGGTGATACAGGAAACCAACGGGTCCACGTACATGACCCAATTCTGGCGCACGGCCAAACCTAGGACAAAGCTGAAGAACATACATCCGTTGGCCAAGGTTTTAATCATAAAAAGCCGGGCCTGCGCCTCCATAATCGGGGAATCGGCAGACCGCCTTTGACGTCTGGTCCTCACCCAAAGGGACCCATTAATAGAACCAAAAACCAGGGTGGCAATGATGGCCACCCACACCCCAAATCCGGCAATCCGTACCGGATACATTATTCGGTAGGCAATTAAAAAGGCCATCAATAATACTGAAAACAGCATGAAAACGGCGATGAAGAGGCTGGCAATATTTTCGATTTTGCCCAAACCGTAATTAAAAACAGCCCGGCTGTCTTTCCGAAGGGCCCGCAGCGTCAGCCAGGAAAGGGTGATGGAAATGAATTCCAGCAGCGAATTAAAAAAATCGGCCACCAGAACCAGGGAGTTTGCCATGACCACACAAACAATGTTCAAGGCTAATCCGGCCCCACAGGTTATCACACCGGATCGGGCTGTTCGTTCTGCCTGGGAGTAAGAATCCATAATCAGTTTTTAACCAAATAGACCTCCGTGAGTTGGATTGGAGAAAATCGATTTCCGTTTAGGGTTTTTGTTTTTTGGGTTCCATGATTTCGAAGGTTGGTTGAAATTCATCCAATAGAGAAAATAGTTCTCCCAGCTTAAATAGATTTCCTTTATAGATAATCTTTCCCGATTGTAACGCCTCAGGGATAGTCAACTGTTTTAAAATAATCTCATTGAGGGTTAAACGGCTCAGGGTCAGGCCGACATCGGCGTCCTTGGCCTGCTTATTCGGCACATAAGTCAGGGCCGAGTTTTCCAGGTTCAAGACATACTGTTTTTGAATATCGGTAAAATTCCAGTTGATGGTGATCTTCTTTCCCTCGGCCTTGGGGCCGTTCAAACGGACCCCGAGGAAGTCAAAAAAGAATTCGGTACTCAAGGCCTGCAAACTGTCCTGGGTAAATGAAACGCCCCCGGGAAGTTTCCGAACGCCCTGCCGCAGCTCCAAGGCACCTAAAAGGTAGGCATTGCGCCAGGTGGCCGACTCAGCCATATAACCCAACTGCTCCAGGGCATCGGCGCCCAATTCCCGGGCCGCCTTATTGCCGGGATCGGCGAAGACCAGATGCTTCATCACCTCGGCCACCCACCGATATTGTCCGTTCTTGAAATCTTCCCTAGCCCTCTGGAGTGCGGCTTCGGCCCCGCCCATATACTCGACATATTTTTTCCCGCCTTCCTCCGGCGTCAACGGATTGAGGTTGGCCGGGTTGGCGTCATACCATCCCAGGTACCGCTGATAAACGGCTTTGGAGTTATGGCTTAAGGTCCCATAATAGCCCCGGGCAGGCCACTCCTTGGCCAGGCTGGGGGGGAGCTGCAGGACCTCAGCGATTTCCGTAGGGGTATAACCGAGATTGAGGAGACGAACAGATTGGTCGTGGAGGTACTTATACAAATCCCGCTGTTTCTTAAGCACATCTTGGACCCGCGCCCGGTCCCAGGTGGGCCAGTTATGTTGAAGGATCATAATCTCGGCCTGGTCCCCGAACAGTTCCAGGGCCTCGCTGATATACTTGGACCAGGACAGGGCATCGCGCACCTCGGCACCCCGGAAGGGCAGCAGATTATGCAGACTTTGGCAGACGTTATCGGCCATATTGAGGACCTTGAACTGGGGGTAATACATGTGGAATTGCGCCGGGGCTTCAGCCCCGGAGGCCAACTGAAAGACGATTTCTATGCCGTCGACCACCCTTTGCTCCAGATTTTTGTGGATCACATCGGTTGGGGCGATAAGGGTGATCATCCCTCCCATAGAGGTGGTCTTGCCCAGTCCGGCGTCGACCTGGCTTTTTTCCCCTTTGGGGAGCACGGGTCCGAATTGAAAAAGGGACCTTCGGACCATGGCATTGCCGGCGATGATGTTTTCGGAAACGGTGTATTCCATGAACCCGGCCGGGGCGATCACCTGGACCTTTCCTGCCCGGACATCGGCTTCACTGACCACTCCTTTGACCCCCCCCCAATGATCGGCATGACTGTGGGTGTAAATGACCGCCACTACCGGCCGTTTGGGCCGGTGTTGATAATAAAGGTCCAGGCCGGCGCCGGCCACTTCCAGGCAGATCAAGGGATCGATAATAATCAGCCCTGTTTGTCCTTCGATAATGGTCATATTGGAAATATCAAAACCCCGTATCTGATAGATGCCCTCGGTAACCTTAAATAAACCGTTATTTAAATTGAGTTGGGCCTGCCGCCACAGGCTGGGATTGACCGTGGGCGGGGCCTCCGATTTGTTTAGGAAGGCATAGTCTTTGAGGTTCCAGACCACGCGTCCTTGGGCATTTTTGATTATTCCTTGGGGCAGAGTGGCTATAAAGCCCCTTTGGGCCGCATCGAAATCCCGACGATCGGAAAAGGGTAAGGTCTTGAGCACGGCGGCATTAGCCGCTTGGGTGGCCGGTTCGGCCTCTTTAGGCCCCTGGGCCATGGTTGAAGAAGAGAATCCGCCCAGGAGGAAGGAGATTATTAAAATGCCCCTGGAAAGGATCAAGAGAGGGAAATGGGACTTCATGGATATTCCTTTCATTGTAATAAATGACCAGCATCGGATCAAGAAGATCTCAGAAAAAAGTTAGGTCACCTTGATGAGCCTTTCTTTCAAAAAACTATGTCGCAGTTGAGGCTTGTTGTTCTTGATGCCGATGGCCAGGGCCTTTCGGGTCCCAATGAGAACGACCACCCGTTTGGCCCGGGTCACGGCCGTGTAAATCAAATTTCGTTGGAGTAAAATGAAGTGCTGGATCATGACCGGCAGGACGATGGCCGGGTATTCGTTGCCTTGGGACTTGTGCACGGAAATGGCGTAGGCCAGAACCAGTTCATCCAGTTCGCTGAAGTCATAGACCACAAAGCGTCCGTCAAAATTGACCCAAACCTCCTGGTTCTCCCGGTCGATCTTGGATAATCGGCCGATGTCCCCATTGAAAACGTCCTTATCGTAATTATTGCGGATCTGCATGACTTTGTCCCCGATTTTGTAAAGCCGGGGGCCTCTCTGAATCGAACGCTGGTCCGGGTTAAGATGCTCCTGCAGAAATTGATTCAGATTCTCCGCTCCCACCGCCCCTTTGTACATGGGGGTTAAGACCTGGATGTCCTGCAGGGGGTCGAAGGAGTAGCGTTTGGGCAGTTTTTCCTGAACCATCTCCAGGATCCAGCGGGCGGCCTTTTCCGGGTCTTCCTGATCCAGGAAATAGAACTCCTTATTTCTCCCCTCCTCTTCCCGGACCAGTATGGGCATCTCGCCCTGATGAATGCGATGGGCATTGACGACGATCAGACTGCCTTCACCCTGTCTAAATATCTGGTCCAGATGGACCACGGGAATGCGCCCGGATTCGATAAAATCGGCAAGCACATTCCCCGGGCCTACGGAGGGCAATTGAAAGACGTCTCCCACCAGGATAAGGACCGCCTGATCGGGCACCGCTTTGAGGAGATGAAACATCAACGAGGTGTCCACCATAGAGGCTTCATCAATGACCACCAGATCGGCCGGAAGAGGATGGTCTTCATCTTTCTGGAAACCGCCCATTTTGGGATTATATCCCAATCCCCGGTGAATCGTGGCCGCCGGGAAATGGGTCACTTCCGCCAACCGTTTGGCTGCCCGCCCGGTAGGGGCCATCAGGACACAGCGTCGGTCCAGTTGTTTATAAATTTCTAAAATAGAGCGTATAATCGTCGTCTTTCCGGTCCCTGGTCCGCCGGTGATGATCAGCACTTTTTGGGACAGGGCCTTGTGCACCGCCTCTTTTTGCTTAGCCGATAGCCTAAGACGTAAGGTTTTCTCTACCTGCACCAGGATCTCTTCGGCCTTTGCCTCCATCCGAGTCTTGGCCTTGACCAGGGCCTTCATGCGCCGGGCAATCCCCTCCTCCGAAAAATCGAGGTAAGGCAGGAAAATTAGAAGGGTCCCCCCTTCCGTCTGTTGGGTGTGGAGTACTTTTTTTTCGATCAGTCCTTTCAGGGCCTGATCGATCAGATGGGAATCCACAGCCAGTTGGGTGGCGGCGGCCGGCATCAGGGCCTCTTCGGGAAGGCAGACCTGGCCTTCTTCACTCTTTTGCTGGAGGATATAAATCAGTCCGGCCTCAAGGCGGATCAGGGCCTCTTTGGCCATGCCCATTTTTTCGGCGATGCGGTCAGCCGTCAGAAAGCCCACTCCGAAGATATCGGTGGCCAGGGTGTAAGGGTTTTCCTGGAGGCGTGTGACGGCCTGCTGACCGTAGGTTTTAAAAATCTTTGTCGCCAGGCCGGTGCTGACCCCATAGCCCTGCAAAAAGATCATGATCCGACGGATCTCTTTTTGCTCCTTCCAGGCCTCTTTGATCTGGCCGATCCGCTTCGGTCCGACCCCCTCGACCTTGGCCAGTTTCTGGATATCCTTTTCGATGATGTTCAAGGTTTCCAAGCCGAACTTTTTGACGATCCGATTGGCCATTTCCGGACCGATCCCTTTGACCAGACCGGAGCCGAGATATTTTTCTATCCCTACGACCGTGGCCGGAATAACCGATTCATAGTGGGTAATACGGAACTGCTGCCCGTATTTGGGATGCCTTTCAAAAGACCCTTGAACCTTTAGGACCTCTCCGGGAGTAAGGGAATAGAGGTGGCCGACGATCGTCAGGAGGTCCCGGCGGCCTTTGATTTTCATCTTGGCTATGGTGAAGTGATTTTCTTCGCTGTGGAAGGTGATGCGCTCGACCGAGCCTTCCAGGGTTATGGGGAGGATAGTGTTCAAGGTTATTTTTCCAGGGCCATCCGCACATCCAGGACCTGGCACCCTTTACCGTTTTCGTAAACCATGATGGGGTTAATGTCTATTTCGGCGATCTCCGGAAAATCCAGCAGAAGCCTGGAGAGGGCCAACAGGGCTTCGACTACGGCCTCAAGATCCGATGGTTTTAGACCACGCACCCCCTGGAGCAGTTTAATACCCTTGATCTCCCGGATCATGGCCCGGGCCTCGGTCCTATTGATCGGGGCCACCCGCAAAACCACATCCCCGATGACCTCCACATAAATGCCCCCGATGCCGAAAAGCATCACCGGACCGAAGTTGGGGTCCTGCTTGCCCCCCAGGATGATCTCCCGGCCTTTGGTGCTCATCTTCTGCAGGACCACGGTGAAATAATCCAATTCGCCCAACTCCCGCTGCACCGCCTCCTGGAGTTGATAATAGGCGGCTTCTAATTCTTTTGGATTTTTGATCTGGAGGATCACCGCACCGACATCAAATTTATGGGCGATATAGGGGATGGCCAGTTTCATAGCCAAAGGAAACCCGAGTTCCTCCCCTTTTTGTAAAGTCTCTGCCAAGGTGCTGGTCTGGGCAAAGGGTATGACCGGAAACCCGTAATGACCCAGGACTTCCAGGCCTTCAAAGAGGTACAAGGGTCGGCCTTCGGCCCGGGCTCTGGCTAATATGGGGATCACCGCCTGACGATGTATGGCGGCGGGCAGATCATCGCCTGAAAGGCCTTGGATTTTTTGTTGGGTCAGGGAATGGGAGAGGTGCAGGGCCTGAGTGGCCTTTTCCGGAGAAAGGAAGATGGGCATGGTAAAATGTTTTTTGATATAGGCGATCTCCCATTCCTCGGCGAAGATGCAGACGGCCACAGGCTTTTGATAACGGAGACTCAATTCCTCGGCCTTCTGAATCAGTTTCCGAGATCCTTCGATCTCTTTTTCCGCCCGATAGACATGAATCAGGATGAGGCCGTCAATATCCTCCCGTCGGATGGTCTCTTCGACGATCTGGACATACACCGGCAGATCGAAGAGGTCCCCCAGATCCAGGGGATTGGACAATTTGATTACGCTGGCCCGAAAATGCTTTTCAATCTCTTCAAAAAAAGCCTCGGGAAAATTTGGCAGATGGAATCCGTATTTGGAGCAGGAATCGGCCGCCACCACGGCATGCCCACCGGAGCGGGAGACCACGGCCAGCCGGTTTCCCTTCAAACGGGGCAGGGTTAAAATCTTCAGGTAATTAATGGTCTCTTCAAAATCGTTGACCCGGACGGCTCCGGCCTGCTTCAAGGCCGCCTCCACCACATTGTTGTCGGAGAGGAGAGCGGCCGTGTGCGAAAAAGCGATCTGGGCGCTCACGGGACCGATGTTCGATTTATGGACGAGGATCGGTTTGTTGGAACGACCGATGATCTCCATCATCCGGCGACCCTCGGAGATTCCTTCCAAATACAGGCAGATGATTTCCGTGCCCGGATCTTCAATCAGGAACTCCAAAAGATCATTTTCATTAACATTCAGCTTATTGCCCATGCTGACGAATTTATTGATCCCGATATTCTCACTGGCTAAAAAGCCCATATAACTCAGACCCACCCCGCCGCTTTGGGCCAGGATGGAGATATGACCCGGCCGCATATCCCGATGCATGACCATGAAAGGCAGACAGAGTCCGTTCTCCAGATTGATCGTGCCGATGCCGTTCGGGCCGATGAAGCGGATGCCGTAGAAGGCCACCAGCTCCAGAATCTCCTTTTCCACCCTGGCCCGATCCTGAGCGAATTCCCGGAACCCCCCGGACTCAATGACCACCCGCTTGATACCTTTTTCGCCACACTGCTTAAGGATTTCTCGTACGGTCATGGCCGGGGTTAAAATGACGGCCAAATCAATTCGGTCGTCGATGGCCTCGAGATTCGGGAAAATCTTTTGTCCGAAAAGAACTCCTCCTTTGGGACCGACCGCATAAAACCGTCCGTTGAATTGATATTCAATCAGGTTGGAGATGATATTTCTCCCGAGATTATCCGGAGAATTAGAGACGCCGATGACCGCCACACTGGAGGGATAAAAAAATTCCTTCATCTATTCAAACTCCGTCAGGGCCGTGCTCAGATACCGTTCCCCGGTATCCGGAAAAATAACGACTATCAGCTTACCCTGGTTTTCAGTCCGTTTGGCCACCTGGAGGGCCGCCCAAAGGGCCGCCCCGGAGGAAATCCCGCAACACATACCCTCTTCTTTGGCCATTCTTCGGGCCGTTTCAATGGCCTCCTCATTTCCGACCTGAATGATTTCGTCAATAAGGTCTACCTTGAGCACCCGGGGGATGAAACCGGCCCCGATGCCTTGGATCTTATGGGGACCGGCCTGTCCGCCCGAAAGGACCGGGGAGGCCTTGGGTTCCACGGCCACAACCCGGAAAGAGGGTTTTCTGTCTTTAATAACTTCGGCCACCCCGGTCAAGGTTCCTCCGGTTCCGACTCCGGAAACCAGAATATCCACTTTCCCATCGGTATCCTGCCAAATTTCTTCGGCCGTAGTCTTCCGGTGGATCTCCGGATTGGCCGGATTGTTGAACTGCTGGGGAATGAAAGAGTTAGGATTGGACTGGGCCAATTCCTCCGCTTGGCGAATTGCCCCCTTCATCCCTTCAGACCCCGGTGTCAGGATCAGCTCCGCTCCCAGTAGCTTAAGCAGCTTGCGACGCTCCAGGCTCATGGTCTCCGGCATGGTCAGGATGAGCCGATATCCCCGGACTGCACAGACGAAGGCCAGACCGATTCCGGTATTGCCGGAAGTCGGTTCGATAATCAGGGTATCCGGCCCGATTTTTCCGTCCTTTTCCGCCTGATCGATCATGGCCAGGGCAATCCGCTCCTTGACACAGCTCAAAGGATTAAAGGATTCCAGTTTCCCCACAACCTCGGCCACGCATCCTGCGGCCAGCCTTGTTAAACGGACCAGGGGAGTTTTTCCCACCAACTGGGTCAGGTTGTCATAGATGTTCATAGGTCACCTTTAGTGTATGGAATCTATTTTGCTGTTTTTATTTATTTTAGTTTAATTTCCCCAAGGGGTCAATGGCTAATACGAAAACCAGGGGCCGAGGATTCAAGGATTGAAGGAACCTGATAAAATCAGGTGTTTCCGGTAAGGGAAATCATATTGATTGAAATTCGCTTCTTTCTGGCGAAAAAATTTGGCCTTCGAGAAGTCTCCCGGTCCAGAGTTCTAGTGGGTTTACCTCCGTGCCTTTCACTTTAATCCTCTAACCCTTGAATCCTATTTGTTTTCGTTTTATTTCTTGACATCTGAACCAAAGGAACTTATGTATCTTTCAAGAAAAATATATGATCACCATGAAACCATCCTTTTTAACCCTCCGTTCCCTTAGAAACTCAAAGCGGCAGGTTTTATTTATACTCCTCCTCTTATCGCTCGGAGAATGTACCCTTCCCCTCAGTTCAGTATTGGCCTATAAACCCTCTTGGCCCATATTTGACGAAGTTCAGGGAGGAGAGCATTGGTATACGGTTAAAGATAAAGATTCCCTTTATGCTATTGCCGGACGTTATGGCTCTACCTGGGGATATTTGGCCGAAAGGAATCTCCTCAATGTGCCGCATAAGCTGACCATTGGCCAGCGCTTGGTGGCCAATAACCGCCATATTATTCCCCGGAACCAAATGGTCGAAGGGCTTTTGCTGAATATCCCCGGCCATATGCTCTATCTATTCGAAAAAGGAGCCTTGGTTAAACGCTTTCCTGTTGGATTAGGACGGTCCGATTGGCCTACTCCGGAAGGGTCCTTTACCATCACCGGTAAAACCAAAAACCCCACCTGGACGGTGCCGAAATCGATTCAAGAGGAAATGAGACAGGAAGGCCGGGTCGTTATTGAAAAGGTTCCGCCTGGCCCGGACAATCCTTTGGGCAAATACTGGCTCCCCTTATCCATACCGGGATACGGGATTCATGCCACCATCTGGCCTGAGAGTATCGGGCATTCCACTTCCCACGGCTGCATCCGGATGCTCACGGAAGATATCGAAGATCTCTTTGAGCGAATAAAATCCGGGGCCCCCTTGACCATTGTTTATGAACCTTTGAAGATGGCGGTTACTTCCGACAAGAAAATATTTTTGGAAGCCCATGCCAATACCTATCAGAAACCCATCTCCTACTGGAAGCATGTCCAGAAGTTAGCCCAGGAGAATGGTCTGGCCAATCGAATCAATTGGGTTAAAGTCAATCAAGTTCTCACCGAAAGAAACGGACTGGCCGAAGAGATAACCATAAAATAACCCCTCTCCTCTTTCCTTTGCTTGACTTTCTTTTTTGATCCCTTTAAACTAATCAGACCAAAGATAATGATCTGTTTTATGACTTGAAACACCAAGAAAAAGGTCTAGGTCACCCATATCGGTTCATGGAATCGGCTTCTAAAATAGAAATTTATCGTGCCTGGTGCAAAAATTGCGGTATTTGTACGGCCTTTTGTCCCAAGAAGGCCCTGCGGAAAGATACCGAGGGTAATCCCTATTTAGCGGACCCTAAGGCCTGTATCGGCTGCCGACTCTGTGAACTGCATTGCCCTGATTTTGCTATCTCTCTAAAAAATTCAGAAAATGAAAAACGTGACCCGTCATAAATCTCCAAAATTTTTCTGGCAGGGGAATGAGGCTATTGTCGAAGGCGCCTTAGCCGCCGGATGCCGGTTTTACGCCGGTTATCCTATAACCCCGGCAACCGAGATTCTGGAATGGATGGCCCAAAAAATGCCTGCCTTGGACGGGGCCTTTATTCAGATGGAAGATGAAATCGCCAGTCTGGGCGCGGTCATTGGGGCCTCCCTGGCCGGAGTCAAAGCCATGACGGCCACCAGCGGTCCGGGCTTTTCCCTGATGCAGGAAAATCTAGGATTTGCCTGTGTTGCCGAAGTGCCTTGCGTCATTGTTAATGTCATGAGAGGCGGTCCCAGCACCGGTCTACCGACGGGTCCGGCCCAGGGAGATGTCTTGCAGGCCCGTTGGGGCACCCATGGTGATCACCCCATTATCGTCTTAGCACCTTCGACTACCCTTGATTGCTATCTGGTCACCAGACAGGCCTTCAATTTTTCTGAAAAGTACCGTACACCGGTCATCATCCTTTCGGATGAGGTCGTTTCCCATACCCGAGAGGTGGTCACCCTTCCTTCAAAAGATGATTTTCCGGTGATTGACCGGACCCGTCCAACCGTGCCTCCGGAGTGGTTTATTCCTTTTGAGACACAAGGCCGTTTGATTCCTCCTATGAGCGCCTTTGGTGACGGCTATCGCTACCATGTGACCGGTCTTGTCCATGATGTACGCGGATTTCCGACCATTCGACCGGATGAAGTCCACGCCTTTCAAAGACGGATGCAACAGAAAATCAGCGAACACTATACCGATATTCACTGGGTGGAACCATATTATCTGGAAGACGCCGAACAAATCATTATCGCCTACGGTTCAGTGGCCCGGTCGGCCCTCCATGCCGTTCGTCTAGGCCGAGAAATGGGCAAGAAGATAGGCCTGCTTAAATTATTGACCCTATTCCCTTTTCCCCGGGCGGCCATAGAAAAAGCCAGCCTGTCCTGCCAGGATCTTTTAGTCCCGGAAATGAATTGGGGGCAGATCTCCCGAGAAGTCAAAAGGGTTAATCGGGGAAGGTGCCGGGTCCTGACTTTAAATAAATTTGACGGCACCATAATCACCCCCCAGGAAATTTTGAAAAAATTATCTCAAAATTGAGTCATGAAAGACATCACTAAGCTAATTCATCATTATCTGAGGCACGATAAAAAATTTCCTCACGTCTGGTGCCCGGGCTGTGGCAACGGCATTGTTCTCGGGGCTTTGATCAGGGCGATCGATCATCTGGAGTATTCCAAAGATGAAATTGTCCTGGTTTCAGGGATCGGCTGCTCCGGTCGGATGAGCGTCTATGTGGACTTCAATACCCTCCATACCACCCATGGAAGGGCCCTAACCTTTGCCACCGGGGTTAAGTTGGCCAATCCGAAACTGAAAGTCATTGTGATTATGGGCGACGGCGACGCCCTGGCTATCGGAGGAAATCACTTCATTCATGCCGCCCGCCGGAACATTGACTTGACTACCCTGATTATCAATAACAGCATTTACGGGATGACCGGGGGACAACATTCTCCGGCCACCCCTTATGGAAAAATGGCCACGACAACGGCCTTATACAATATTGAACGAGCCTTTAATATTTCCGAGTTGGCCGTCACGGCCGGGGCGGTTTTTGTCGCCCGGGGTACGGTTTATCATGCCGAGATGCTCCACAAACTGATGGAAAAGGCCTTACAGAAAAAAGGATTTTCTTTAACGGAGATCATCACCCATTGCCCGACCTTTTTTGGACGAAAAAATAAAATGGGTTCGGCTGTGGAAATGATGGAATGGCAGCGCGACTTTGCCGTTCCAGTAGAAAAAGCGGGGAAGCTTCCTCCTGAACAGATGGAGGAAAAATTCACCATCGGCGTTTTGGTGGACAAAGAAGCCCCCGGGTTTTTGGAAGAATACGAAAAAGTCAAAACTAAGGCCAAACGGATCCATCAACAAGGTTAATAACATTGAGAAAATCAAAAAGGAGACGGCACTGTAAAATGCTCCAGATGCAAAGCGCGCAAACCGAAAACCGCCCCGAAGGGGTGGGACTGAACATTATTTCTTGTGCGAAGAAGTTCTGAGGAGTGAGGCGTACCCAGAAGTACGCCGCAATGACGAAGGACGCAGCGCAACACAGCAGATGGACTTTTTACGAAGCCGTCAAGGTAGTTATGATTCCTCGATATGAAATCCGTCTAGCCGGGTCCGGAGGTCAGGGATTGATCCTGGCCGGCTTGATTCTGGCCGAAGCTATTGCCATATACGAGCATAAATTCGTGGTCCAGTCCCAAAATTATGGCCCTGAGGCCCGGGGAACGGACAGCAAATCAGATGTCATCATCAGTGACGAAGAAATCGACTATCCAAAGGCCATTAACCTGGATGTGCTGCTGGCTATGAATCAAAAAGCCTTGGATGCCAATTTTCTTGATTTGAAAAAAAATGGGATTTTAATCGTCGATTCCGATTTGGTCAAAGAGGTTCCGACAACCCGGTTAATCTCCTTACCCCTGACCCAGATCGCCCTGGAAGCGACGAACAGCCCACAACCGGCCAACATGGCCGCTTTAGGGGCCCTGGCGGTCTTCACCAAACAGGTCTCTCCCCAATCTCTGGCCAAAGTTTTGGAGATCCACATAAAAAAAGAATGGCTGGAACTGAACCTGAAAGCCCTTAAGGCCGGAGCGAAGTCCGTAAAGAAGCAGCTCTTAAAAACCCCTTTGGGGAATGATAGAACCTGAAATGAGGTTTGAGGGAAATTTCAGCCAGATTATCGGCAATCGGTCTGACCAGGCTAGCCGGAATACCGGCAAATAATTCATTCTTCCCCGAGGGTGAGGCAAGCCGATCCCCGATCCCATTGACCGTCAAATTAACCTTCTTATGCAGTAAAGGGTAGACGATAATATCTCCACAGACTCCTTGGTAACCCGTTCCGACACTCAAGTGGGTTCTGTATCCGGTTTGATATTGGGTGGCCGTCAATAACCAAAAAGCCTGTTCGGAATTTACCTTAAAGATAACCACATCAACACCCAAAACCGCCTTTTCCAGAGGGCTCATGGCAATAGCTTTGGTTTGGCCGGCCGGTAAGCTAATACCTTTCGAAAAGGAATTCCGGGAAGCCTCTTCGTTTCCAAACCCAACATTTTTAAAAGGTGGTTTTTGTTTCCCTAATTTTGAGCCTTCTTTTTTTAAGCCTAAGGCGGTCAGCCCTACATCACAGCGAACGTCCCCCCTTCTTAATAGCAAGCTCTTTCCTTTAAAGGCCTCCATAATGGCATGACAAAAACTTGGCAGAATCGCCTCCGGCTTTTTTAATTGCACGGGCAATTCTTCCTGGTCCTTAATAATCCGGATAGCCACCGGGTTAGATTTTAACTGAAGGATACGTCGATAAATCCGGGAGAGTTCCTGTACATTGTCCATAAAAGAGTATCCCTAAGAAAAGGATTCAAGTGAATGGCCTTAAAGATAAACCCCTCTAAACCTAAAATACTGTTCCCCTATTAAGGGAATTAAATGCTAATTTATCCATTTTTGGGTCTTCGATCTTTTAAAGAAACGACTTTACCCTGTTGCTTGGGGGCTGAAGGTCCCGGGAATTTCTGGGGAACCTTAACTTTTTCAATCCTAACTTTTTTGCCCCCCATGGTAAATTCTTCGCCCTGAATATATTCCGGCAGGAGGATCCATTCTCCTAAAGAAACCGGAACCTGGAGAATCAGAAAGCTCATCCGAACCCAGCCGGGCTTTACATCCGGAAAGATGTTTTCAATCCTGGCGAAAAAAACGGGCTGATTTTCTAAATAGATCAAGACGAGATCCTGTAATCCCGTCATAATAGTGTCAACCTATCTCTTAATTTTCTGGAAACAAAAGATGTCTAAAAAAGAGAGCGTCTAGATTCCCCGAAGGGAGTCAACATGCAATTAAAGGATACTATCTTATTAGAGACCTTGCCCCTAAATGTCAATAGAAATGTCGGGTTGAAAAAATTTTTTATATCCAAAGGATTTTATTTAATAAATTTTTTAAGCTAAAAAGTCCTTGGATTTATCTTTGACATTAACTTCGGTTCGTATTATTAATTAAAGCCTATTCCTTATGTGCGCCTGTAGCTCAGAGGATAGAGCAACGGACTTCTAATCCGTAGGCCGCAGGTTCGAATCCTGCCAGGCGCGCCAGTAAATCAATATGTTACAAGAATTAAAGTAATCGTTTTCAAAATCAGTTAATTTCTCTCCCCACTCTCTCCCCATTTATTTATTGTAACCCTATCCATTGGCCCCAGAGATGGCATGAAGTTTCTTGGTTCCTAATTCAGCCATATTCAACTTTTCGGCCAGGCCGCCAGCTTGGAAGAGGGGCTGGAGGAAACCCTCACCCTCCATCGCCTGGGGCTCTATAAATATCTGAGGAAAAGATTCAAGACAACTAATCCAATCGAATCGATTATGTCCCATGTCGGTCAACGCATGGATTAAGTCGATTACTGGAAAAATTCATCACAGAAACAACGGTGGGTAGCTCCGGCTTTATTGGCGATTGAACCCTCTTTGCGGCGGGTTCATGGATTCCGTTACCTCGATCGATTACGAGATACTTTTCGAAACGAAGTATTGCGGTTTGACAAGGCCGCTTAGAAAAAATGAGCCACTATATATGAGTTTCAACTAACTTTGGGATTGATTCTAATATTACACAAATAATGTGAGCAATCTTTACCTTTGGCATTATATATACCCCCTATCCCGCTCTCCTCGACAAGCCTAGCCCTGCCCTCTCCGGAAGAACAATAGCCCCAACTCCGCTAATGGTCCTTTGTTTCATTTCCCATTATTGACATTTATAACTTTTGGGTTTAAAATGAAATCATTCCATTCTCGGGAGAAGACAAATGTCCGAAATTAATATTTTAAAGACCGATAACCGCGGTCGGGTTACCCTTCCCCTGCCTTTCCGCAAAGAGCCTTTATTCGAATACCTTATCGAAGGGGAACAACTTGTTCTTTATCCCGTTCGAACAGTTCGGAAATACCCGGACATGTCCGGCCTTCCGGAAGAAATTCTTTCCTTCCAATGGAAACAAACGGAAGAAAAGATCAATCGGGATACCCGAAAAGGGGTTCGAGCCTCCTCGGTTTCGGAAGCCTTGAAAAAGTTTAAAAAATAGCCCCCTATGCCCGGCAAAGCCCCTCCTTTTCAGCTCTATTTTGAGCCATTTTTTCTGGAGCGATACGCTGTTTTGAGTCTTAAGGAACAGAAAATGATTGATAAGGCTCTGGTCTATTTAGCTGATAATCCCCGTCATCCTTCCCTTAATATTCATAAGGCCAAAAACGTTTTGGCTAAGTATCCGGTCGGGGGCAGGGAGGTCTTTATCGCCTATGCCTCTCAATCCATTCGGATCACCTATGAATATGGACCGGAACCGGCCATGATTGCCGTCCGAAATTGCGGCCACCATGATCCTACTGAAAGAAAAATCTAACTTTTTCCCTGATTATCTTTATGTAAATCCCATTATTTCGAGATTATTGGTCATAAATTTGATCTAAACCTTGAATTTAATTTCCGGCGTATGAATTCCGGATTCATGGAGGCTATAATCGGCGGGGTAAATTTTTCTTGCCTTTTTTCTCCAACCTGTTAACATCAAAAGACATATCGGTGGACAGCGATTATCGATCCAAATACCGGGGTGGAGACCTTGACCCGGGGCGTGAGGAAAGTCCGGATCACCTGAAACGCCCTCTCATTTAATACGCTGCCCACCATTTCTATTTTTATTTCAGGAGGATTCCTTATGGCCAATCGCCAAGCCGTTATTCAAACCAACAATGGGACCATTCGCTTTGAGTTATTGGAAGCCGATGCCCCAAAAACAACCGAAAATTTTATTACCCTGGCCGAGAAAGGGTATTACGACGGGGTTATCTTTCACCGGGTCATTAAGGGATTTATGATTCAGGGCGGAGATCCGACCGGTACGGGTCGCGGCGGCCAATCGGCCTGGGGAGGCCGCTTTGATGATGAGATCAACAAAAACTCCGAGGTCTACAAACGCGGCTACAAAGCCGGGACCGTGGCCATGGCCAATGCCGGTCCCAATACCAATGGGTCACAGTTTTTTATTATGCACGTAGATTATCCCCTGCCCCCTAATTACACCATCTTTGGAAGGGTCATGGAGGGGCAGGAAGTGGTTGATGCCATTGCCTGCTGTAACACCGGTCCGGGCGACCGTCCGGTCAATCAGGTTGTCATGGAAAAAGTGACGATAGAATAAACTCGTATTGAGGATTCGAGGGATCGAGGATTCAAGGATTGAAGTAGATGGAAAGAATTTAGATCGCCTGAATCCTTGAATTCTTAAATTCCACTTTTTTTTTGATTAGGGGAATCCGAATTCCGCAATCCAAAAAACGAAATTTCAAGTATGCCTACCCGACAAGACTTACGTAATTTAGCCATCATCGCCCATGTCGACCACGGGAAAACCACCTTAGTTGACGCTATGCTTTGGCAAAGCGGAATTTTTCGCGAAAACCAGCAGGTTGTCGAGCGGGTTATGGATAGCCTGGACCTGGAACGGGAAAAAGGCATCACCATCATGGCTAAAAATACGGCCATCGTTTATAAGGGAGTCAAAATCAATATTGTCGATACCCCCGGTCATGCCGACTTTGGGGGAGAGGTGGAACGGACCCTGAATATGGTCGATGGAGTCATGCTTTTGGTCGATGCCACGGAAGGTCCCCTGCCCCAAACCCGCTTTGTCCTGGGCAAGGCCCTGGAGCGGCGGCTTCCTCCTATAGTGGTCATTAATAAGATCGACCGGCCTGACCGACGCATTAAGGAAGTGTTGGATGAAGTCTATGATCTTTTCATCGATCTCGAGGCTATGGAAGACCAACTCGATTTTCCGGTTCTTTATACCAATGCCCGAGCCGGTATAGCTCTAACCGATCCGGAGGGCCAGGGCCAGGGGCTTGTTCCCCTTTTTGAAACGATTTTGGAGGCCATCCCGGCCCCTTCTTGCGACTCCGGTGCCCCCCTGCAATTTTTGGTGACCAGTCTGGATTACAACGACTATGTGGGCCGGATTGCGGTCGGGAAAATTGTCAGCGGCCACCTGAAGCCAAGGCAGGAAGTGGCTCTGTTGAAAGGCGGGGAGATGGCTTCCAAAGGCATCCTCAGTCAGGTCTATTCCTATGAAGGACTCACCCGGGTGGAGCAAACGGTCATCGAAGCCGGAGATATCGCTGCCGTAGCCGGGGTAGACCAGGTCTTTATCGGCGACACCTTGGGCGACCCCATTGATCCCCGGCCCTTGCCGAGTATTACGGTCGAGGAACCGACCCTATCGATGGTTTTTTCCGTCAATACCTCTCCTCTGGCCGGCAAGGAAGGCCGGCTATTGACTTCCCGTCACATAAAGGAACGACTGGAAAAAGAGCTGCTCTACAATGTCAGTATCGCTGTTGAACAAGCCGAAAATCGGGATTCTTTTATCGTCAGCGCCCGTGGGGAGTTGCAGCTGGCCGTGTTGGTGGAAATGATGCGGCGGGAGGGTTTTGAACTCTCCCTTTCCAAACCGAAAATCATTACCCGGGAAGTTAAGGGACAACTCCTGGAGCCTCTGGAGCTGGCCGTTATTGATATCCCGGAGAGTTATGTCGGCGTGGTCAGCGAAAAATTAAGTGCACGGCGCGGGAAAATGACTAAGATGATCAATCACGGCTCCGGCCGGGTTCGTCTCGAATTTGAAATCCCTTCCAGAGGATTGATCGGATTGCGCAGTCAGTTTTTAACCGATACCCGAGGGACCGGGCTTTTCAATACCCTGATCATCGGCCACACGCCTCATGCCGGGCCCATCCCAGCCAGGCCTAACGGGGTCCTGGTTTCCGACCGGGCCGGCAAGGCTGTGACCTATGCCATTTTTCATCTTCAGCCGAGAGGGATCATTTTTGTCAATCCCGGAGACCCGGTTTATCCCGGTCTGATCGTCGGGGAAAACGCCCGCCCCGAAGACCTCTGGGTGAATATCACAAAAGAAAAAAAACTGACCAACATCCGGGCCGCCGGGGCCGATGAAGCCTTGAGGCTGGTCCCCCCGAGGCGTTTTACCCTCGAACAGTCCATGGAGTATATCAATGACGATGAACAAGTGGAAGTTACTCCCCTTTCCCTACGTCTGCGAAAAACCAAGACCAGTCGTTAAGAACCAAGTCAGGCCCGGTCTCAGTATTGGTCCTCAACATACCCTACCTTTCAATAAGGATCTTGCAACAAAAAGGAAACTTTAGTGGCCAGTCAGCAACGAGGAAATTTGGTCCTGGAAAAGGTGCCCACTAGCCTGATAGAAAAAAGGATCATAAACTACCTTCTCAAGCTGAGGCAAGGATCTTCGAGAAAGGCCATAGCCGAAAAAATCAAAGAGACGCCTGCCGTTCTCTTTCAAGATATCTCGATGGACCGGGGGTGCATGATCGCCGGCGAATTAAAGGCCCTGGGAGCCGTGGCCTTTTTTGTTCCTTATCCGACAGAAGAGGGACCCGAGCAGGGGACAACTCCACCCGCCCCCCCCGAATCACCTCCATCCGTGGAAATCAAAGTAACGACCATCCCCAAGCACAAAAAAAGAAGAAAGTTTAAGCTCTTTCTCCTCATCCTGCTGTTGATTATTCTAACTGCTCTTCTGGCCCGGGAGTTTTTTCCCCACCCTTCTTGGTTGGAAATGTTCCCCAGGGAGAAAACCTCCTCGAGGCTACCCCCCGCTTCGGATCTCCTTCCCTATTTTTCGGAAAAAGCCAGGGTTCCATCTCTCATGGAGGTCTCTTCACAAGATCTTTATAAGACCTTTCTCCAACAATACCGACTCAGACCGGATTTCCGGTTCATCAAGGCCTTTGAAAGTTTGGCTGTCCGCTTTGGGGATTATCGAGGACTTCAGCCCGGATTAAGCCCCTTTAAAATGGGCGAAGTATTCTCCAACGGAAAAGAAATCTTTATTCTCCTGATCAAAGATAACCAGACCCTCCTCAAGACCCAGCTCCCTTTGCCCTTGACCTTTTCGGAAGTCCTCTTGGCCCTTAATCAATGGATAGCGGCCATGGAGAAATCGTTTCCCAAAACGAAAAGCCCGACCCTTCCGGAAGAATCCTTAAAGGAGTTGTCTGCCGCCGATCAAGAAATCAACCAACTCGACCCCCGATCCATTATTTTTGGTTTGCGGAAGTTAGAGGATATTCGGGGAAGAATGGGCCCTGATCCTAAAATCTTCCGCTCGGCTGCCAGGGCTTATGCCCTGCTTCTGCTGGTTCTTACCCCGGACCCCTTAGAATATTCAGACCATTTGGCTGTTGAGGCCCTGATCTATCTGGCATTGGGCAGGTGGCTTGATCCCCAGTTGCCCCTTAATCAAGAAGAGGCCCTGGTAGCCCTGAATATGGGCTATACGGCCCATGCCCAGGGTTTACTTCAAGCCGGCTCATTAAGATCGACTGATCCGGAGAATAAAAAGATATCGGCCTTTGTCCAAAAAGATCTAACCAAGCTGAAATCTCCAGAGGAAAAAGGTACTCCTCTCTTAAGTTCTTATCTGCTTATCCGTCTTTTTCGGGAAATGGGTCTGGAGGAAGAAGCCGGAAAGAAGGCCAACCCGTTTTTCGAGGAGTTTCCTTTTTCCTATTCCTCTTTGGTCGAAATGGTCTATTCCGGGGACCTTGAGGACGCCAAGGCTTTGGCCTTTTTATATCCCGGAGATATCATCACCCATTTGGAGCAGGGCTTTACCACTGAATCGATAAAAAATGAAAAAACCTGGCCGGACCGTATAAGAACTTTTTCCAAAAACCCACCCAGCCGAACCCTTTCCTTGACACATTTTGAAAGTCTACTGGATAAATGGACTCCTTTAGGCCAAGAGGGGGCCCAGGGATATTTAATCGATAACCAGCGCATCAAATTAATATTCCGAACCCTCTATAGCGGAGCCCTGTTTCTGAGGTTCAATCTTTACTTTAATCGTCTGGGAGACATGGATCAGACCCAAAGATACATCGAAGAGTTGGCGGTTAAAGACAAAAACCATCCTTTAGTCCTCAGGATGCAGGCGGCCCTCTTCAGCAGAACAGCCAAAGGCAAGGAAACGGATAGCCTTTGCACCAACCTGATCAGCCAGACCAACGGGTCGGGAAGGCTGGTCCATTATGCCTATTCCAAATTAAACGACCCTTTAGCCAGAATTAAACTTGCCCGAATCGCAGCCCAAAAACTGGATGGCCGACCGGAACATTTGTTTTTTATGGGTACCATTTTTCAGAAACTTTACAACCTGGACCTGGCTGAGAATTATTTTTTGTTTGGTTTGAACCAGGCACCCTTCCAAGCGCCGATCTATATTAATCTGGCCCAGGTTTCGGGGAAAGATGATCCTCTTTCCCAGGCCCTTACCAAGTACCCCTTTCATTTCAGTCTGCAGGAAGAGGCCGGCAATTATTTTGCTCAAAAAGATGAGACCTCCCCAAAAGAAAAGGCCTTGAAATGCTATGAAAACGCCTTGAACCTGGTTCCCACCAAAACGAGCCTTTATCTGGAAAAGGTCAAGGTCTTAAGGCAATTGAACCGTTATCAGGAAGCCGTCTCGGTAATCAAGCATTGGCTTAAAGAATTCGGCAAACAGAATGCCGCGACAACTCTCTTTAAAATCACTTTGGCCCAAACCTATCTGGACATGAAGAAGCCGAAATTGGCCTTAGAGACAATCGCTAAGGAAATGGTCACCCATCGGGCTGAGGCCATGCTCATCGGCGCCAGGGCTTATGAAGAACTTAGACAAATGAAACAGGCGGAAGGGCTCTATCAAAACATTTCAGGCCGTTTTGCCCTGGTTGACGGGGTGCTCTCCGGAACGGCCGCCTTTTATTGGAGACAAGGGCGGGATGGTGAGGCCGCGGCTCTGATCGCCGCGGGACGCAAGAATCAGGACAAATTTTCTACCTGGTATTTTAAAGAGTTCTTGGATGTGTTTATCCAAAGCACCGTTGAACGAATCATCAAAGCGGTAACCCCTCTAAGCAAAGACAGCCAAGCCGCCTGGGAGATCACCATCCTGGCCCGGGAATTTGAACAGAGAAAAAGGCCGGAGGTCGCCTATATGCTCCTTAACGAGTTCCAGCCAAACGCTTTCGGGGGCCGCTTGGAGCATTTCATAACCATTTATAAAGTGATTAAAAATTGGAAAGGTGAGGCCGAGGCCTTTAAATATTTAAGAGGAGTGGTTTCCCCTCAAACCATTATGCCCCTGACCATGACCTTAACTAAACATGGATTGTTCGACCTGGTACTCTCTGAACTGAATGCCCCCAATTCCTTCCCCTCTGGTCAGCAGGAATATTTATGGCTTCAACGATTGATTGCTTGGCTGGTCTTGGATAAAAAACCGGCCCATCTGGAAACCGAAATGATCAATCACTATCAGGGAAAATGGATGAATAGGCTTAGCAGCAAAAAAGAATCGGACCAATTTTATGTTCTTGGGCAATTTCTCCTGGGACAGATCACCCGTCAGAACCTTCTGGCTCTGATTGAAGCCCCAAAGCAGCGATCCCTATTTTCCTATTACATCGGACTTTCCGAACGGCTCAAATCAAATTTTCCCGAAGCGACCAACTGGTACCATCTCTGTCAGGAAACCCTCTTTCAGAATAATGAGGAGTTTCTCAAGGCCGGTGAAGAGCTGTTCTGGTGGGCCCAAATGGGAACTAAAAATCGAAATCGATCGTTGGGCATTGACCGGGAAATGGGCGCCAAAATGGAATTGAGCCGGTCCATGAGTTTTGTTTCCACTTTGCTTTAATTGGTTTTTCCCTCCCTCCTCTTCTCTTTTTCTGCTTTTTCCCTTGCCTCTCTTTTTGACCCATATTATACTCCCAATGCGATTTAAAAGACCTCGGGCCTTTTTCCTTTTTAGGCTGTTTCAAGGTTGACAATAATTAAACGGGGAGGAAGCATTATGCCAAAAAAATCCTTGGGGATACTGATTATCATTCTTTTCTTGGTTGGAACAGCTGCCGGGGGATTCTGTCAGATCTATAAACCGGAATATAAGATGAGTATTGTCGTCGGCCCTACCGGTCCCTGGGGGGAAGGGGCCGCCCGCTTTGCCGAAGCCGTGAAAAAGGCCACAGATGGCCGCATAAACATTAAGCCCTATTACAGCGGACAATTATTTGCCGGGAAACAGACCAATGAATTTCTTTTGATGAAACAAGGCGTCATCGATTTCGCACTCGGCTCGACCATCAACTGGTCAACGACGATCAAAGAGTTGAACCTTTTTTCCCTACCTTTTATCTTTCCCGACTACAAGGCCCTGGATGAAGTAGAACACGGAGAGACGGGAAAACGGCTAATGAAAATCATTGAAGAAAAAGGTGTGGTCGGTCTGGGTTGGGGAGAAAACGGCTACCGGGAGTTGACCAATAGCAAACGGGCCGTAAAAAGACCGGAAGATCTGGAAGGCCTCAAGATCAGGGTTGTAGGCTCGCCCCTGTTCATCGATACCTTTAAGGCCCTGGGCGCCAATCCCATCTCCATGAACTGGGGGGAGGCCCTTTCCGCCTTTCAACAGGGAACCGTAGACGGCCAGGAAAATCCCGTGGTTTCGGTTATCATTCCCAATAAATTATGGCAGGTCCATAAATATATGACCGTCTGGAAATATGCCATTGATCCCCTTATTTTGAGTGTCAGCAAGGTGGTCTGGGACGGTTTTTCTCCCAAAGACAAAGAGGCCATACGAAAAGCGGCGGAAGAAACCGTCAGGTGGCAGAAAAAAGGGGCCCGTGAAGGGTTGGAAGGATCTATGCCGGCCCTGGAACAATTAAAGAAAAACGGCCTGGAGGTCACTCTCCTTACACCGGAGCAAAGTAAAGCCTTTATCACCAAGACTAGACCGGTCTACGAAAAGTGGGAGAAAGAAATAGGATCAGATTTGGTCAAACTGGCCGAAAAGGAAATCCAACAGGCCCTAAAGAAAAAATAACTCATAAAGATTTTTTTGACTGGATTAACAGGATCTCAAACGATTAGGATTGGCCTTTCTTCCAGAAAGGTCCAAAAATCTAATTAACCCTGTAAATCCTGTCTGAATTAAAGTATAAATGCTCAAAAAGATTTTCGAACATTTAGAAGAGGCCTTGGGTGTTGCCTTGCTCTTGGTCATGTGCCTGCTCGCCTTTGTCAATGTCCTGACCCGCTATTTTATTCACTATTCTTTTGCCTTTACCGAAGAAATCGAAGTGGCCTGTCTGGTTTGGGTGACCATGCTGGGAGCGGCTGCCGGGTTTAGGAGGGGTATTCATTTGGGGTTTAACCTGTTGTCCCTTCGCTTTCCGGCCTTGGGGAAAAAAATCCTTTCCCCGCTCTCAACTGTCCTGACCCTGGCTACGGTTTGCCTCTTGATCTGGTATGGATTCCTCCAGGTCAAAGATGAGTTAAATCTAAACATCCAAACCGAGGCCTTAAATATCCCCCAATGGTGGTATACCCTGGCTATCCCGGTGGGCGGACTGCTGATTCTCTTTCGGATTCTGGAAGAGGCCTGGAAAGAGAGTAAAGGGTCGGACTGATGGAGGCGGTCCTTTTATTCTTTTTAGTCTTTTTAGTTCTGCTCCTCTTAGGGGTCCCTGTGGCCACTTCTTTGGGCTTTACCTCTATTCTGCTTATCTGGAAGTATCATCTCGGGATACAAGTCATTGCCTCTAACTTTTACGCTAACGTAGCCAAGTTTCAACTCCTGGCCCTGCCCTTTTTTATCCTGGCCGGTCTGATCCTGGATCGCTGCGGCATATCCAGGCGGCTGATCCGTTTTGTCAGCCTTTTAGTCGGACCTATTCCAGGAGGGTTGGCCATTGTGACCATTATTGTCGGGGTCATCTTCGCCGGCATCTCCGGCTCCGGCCCGGCTGATACGGCCGCTCTGGGAGTGATTCTCTTTCCGGCCATGGTCGCCCTGGGATACAAGCCGGGATTCACCGCCGCCCTGATCGCTGCTTCCGGATCTTTGGCCATTGTTATTCCCCCCAGTATTGCCTTTATCATCTATGGGGTGATCACCAGCACTTCTATCCCGGCCCTCTTTGCCGCCGGAATTATACCGGGCATCATCACCGCCCTTTTTCTGATCATTCCCTCATATTTCATTGCCCGAAAATACGGTTGGAAAGGCCAAAGATGGGGAACCCCGGCGGAAATCTGGCAGGCTTTTAAAGAGGCACTCTGGGGACTCCTGGCCCCGGCAGTCATTTTAAGCGGGATTTATGGCGGAGTATTTACGGCCACTGAGGCGGCCGTAGTCGCTGTGGTTTACGGGCTTTTCTTGGGGCTGGTAGTCTACCGCAGTCTCACCCTTACAGCCCTTTACGAAATCTTCAGGGATGCGGTTTTATCATCAGCCGTGGTCATGTTCATTGTCGCCTTTGCCGGCCTTTTTTCCTGGACCGGCTCAACTCTGGGGGTTATGGACAAGGCCTCTGCCAGCCTTCTCTCTCTTTCAACAAACGCTTTGTTTATCCTGCTCCTGATCAACCTGATGCTGTTCATCGCCGGCATGTTGATGGACGCCATTTCCATCTATTACGTCTTCCTTCCCATTCTGATTCCTATCATGAACCATTTTCATTGGGATCCGGTCTGGTTCGGGGTGGTCATGACCCTCAACCTGGCTATTGGCCAGATTACCCCACCGGTGGCGGTCAATCTGTATGTGATCGCCAATATCGCCGGCCTCTCCCTGGAGGAAATTTCCAAGTCGGTTTTTCCCTTTGTGCTCATTATGCTCATGGCCCTTTTGGTAACCATCTTATTTCCCGATCTGGCCACTTTTTTACCGGACTGGTTTGGGCTGAAATGATTGGTAAGGAAATGAAGGGTGGTAAACTCGTGGTGAGGTCTCCCCGGCGAATAGTGCGGGTCGTCTTAATAAAACCGTCAGGCAGTCATACCAGCGAAAGCCAGGATCCAGAGATGTAACTCCGTTTGGATCCCGGCATTCACCGAAAGATCAAAGAGGTTGACTTTATTTTTTCCGTTTTGGTTTTGAGCTTTCAGCTTTGGGCTTTGGGCTTTCTGTTCTAATTTCCTGCACCTTTGGTTTGGCTCGTTTGCCTTTTTTCCCTGGCCAGAGATAGACAATGGGAGAAGCCACAAAGATCGATGAATAGGTCCCTATAATGACGCCCAGAAGCAGGGCCAGGGCAAAGTCGTGAATCACCACGCCGCCCAGGAAAAAGAGGGCCAGCACCACCAGAAAAACGGTCAGGGAAGTGATGATCGTCCGGGAAAGAACCTCATTGATGCTCACATTGATGATTTCGCCGAAGTCCTTTTTCCCGCTGCGGTTCATGGTCTCCCGTATCCGGTCGAAGACCACCACCGTATCGGTCAGTGAATAGCCAGCCAAAGTCAAAAGAGCCGTGACGATTAATAGGGTTATTTCTATATCAAAGAGATAAAAAATCCCTAAGACCGCTAAGACGTCATGAAAGGTGGCAATGGCCGCCGCCACTCCGAATCGTAGTTCAAACCGCCAGGCCAGATAGATAATGATGCCGGCCATGGAAATGGCAATAGCCAACAGGGCCGCCTTTTTTAAAGCCGCACTAACCGAGGCGCCGATCTCCGATTTCCCTTCCACACTGAATTGAAGTTCCGGAAAGTCCTCCTGCAGGGCTTTGGCAATGGCATCGGTTTCTTTGCCCACAGAAAGTTCTGATTTTTTGGCCCGGACCATTAAGATATTTTCATTGGCCACCTGTTGCAGCTCCAGGTCCTTGAATCCCCTTTGGGTCAGAGCGCTTCGGACCTTATCGAGCCTGAAGGCCTTGACGGACTTAAACTGGGCTAAAGTTCCCCCGGAGAATTCTACGCCCAGATTGGCCTGACTCCGGTTAATCTGGGCAAAGGCAATCAATCCCAGCAGGGAAAGGATACCTGAAAAAATAAAGGCATATTTTTTCAGGCCGATAAAATCGATCTTGGGTTTTTTCAGAAACTCGACAAAAGAAAGGGCTTTGAGCCGCTTCTTAATACCTAAATAGTCATACACTACTCGGGTACAAAACAGGGCCGTAAAGAGATTAAAGATAACGCCGACGCTCAGGGTTACGGCAAATCCCTTGATCGGTCCGGAGCCGAAAAGGAATAAGGCAAAAGCGGTGATCAGGGTCGTGACATGGGAGTCGATAATCGTCCAAAAAGCTTTGTCATAGCCGCCGTCAACCCCGGATTTGACCGGCTTGCCCTGCTGGAATTCTTCCCGCATCCGTTCGAAGATCAAAACGTTTGAATCCACCGCCATCCCTATCGACAGGATGATCCCGGCAATACCCGGAAGGGTCAAGGTGGCCCGAACCAGGCTCAGGGCGGCCAGCATAAAGATAATATTTAAAAACAAGGCGAAATTGGCGATGAGGCCGGAAAAACGGTAGTAGTAAATCATGAATAGAACTACCAGGGCCGTCCCGACCAGCCCCGAGATAAACCCTTTTTGAATGGAATCCAACCCCAATGTCGGTCCGACCGTCACATTTTGAACGATGTGCACCGGTGCAGGCAAGGCACCGGCCCGAAGGACAATAGCCAGGTCCGTGGCCTCCTCCATGGAAAATGAGCCGGTAATTTGGGCATGACCTCCGGAAATACGTTCCTGGATAACCGGGGCCGATTGGACCACCTGATCCAGGACAATGGCCAACTGACGGCCCACATTATCCCGAGTAACTTGATCGAAAACCCGGGTCCCGTGGGCATTGAGTTCCACGCTGACGTAGGGTTCGTTAAAATTGCCGCCGATTTGCACCAGGGCTGTTTTAATGGCATCCCCGGTCATCAAGGCCTTGGAAAACAAGAGAGCCGGCACCCGGCTGACCCGCCCGGTCTCCCGGTTGACCTCTTTCCGGATGGCTACTTCCCTTTCCGGTGGAATGAGGTCTTTTAAAGCCTGATTAAGTTCATTATGGTTATACTCTCTCTTTAATCGGCCGCTGTTAATGGCTTGCTCAATCAGACCGCCCAGATCAATCTTGCTGTCGCTGTCCAATAATTTAAATTCCAACTGAGCGGTCCGGCCGATCAAGTCAATGGCCCGTTGAGGATCCTTGACCCCCGGTAACTGGACCACAATTTCATCGGTCCCCTGACGGATAATGACCGGCTCGGTTACCCCAAACTGATCAATCCGGTTGCGGATGATTTCCAGACTTTGAGACAAGGCGTTTTCCTGGATAGAATTTAACTCCTTAGGTTTCAAAGCGATCTCTATTTGAACCCCATCCTGTTTACGATTGGTGGTAACCAAATTCAGATTCGGGAATTCCTCCTGGATTATCTTTTGGACGGTCGAAAGATGATCGGCATTGGGCAGGAGAAAAGTGAGACTTTTCGACGCTGTAGCCTCTCCTCGGCTGGCCGGAATCTGTTTTTTTCTCAGACTTTCCCTGAGATCATTTTGGGACAGTTCCAGATAATTTTGGGCCGCTTTATCTAAATCGACCTTGAGAATCAAATGGATGCCGCCTTGAAGATCGAGGCCCAGTCTCATCCCTTCACTGGGCAAGACCTGTTTCCACCAGGAAGGAAAATTCTTGGTAAAAGAGGGAATAGTGAGAATAATCGAAAGGGCCACCAGGATGGCGATAAAGGTAAATTTCCAACGAATTTTTTTAAGCATAAGGCATCCTTATTTCTACAAGCGATAAGAGAGATTTTAGGGAAAAATCCCTGTTTAAAACTTTTTTGTTTGTCATTATTTAGGCCAAATGTCAAGTTTATAATTTTGACCGGTTTCTGAAACGACGTATCGCCCCGCGGAGGTGGGCGTGGGCCGGGATATGGGGCCCAAAAAATACCCTCTACGGCCTTGGCCCTAGACCTGTAATCCTTATTGTTCAGGAGGAGTTAAAGGCAAACGGATAATTACCACGGTTCCCTGATCGACCGCACTTTCGATCTCCAAAGTCCCCCCATGGGCCGATATGATCTTTTGGGTTATGGCCAGCCCCAAACCCACCCCTTTTTCCTTGGTGGTAAAATAAGGGGCCGAAATTCTTTTTAACTCTTCTGGGGGTATGCCCTTTCCGGAATCGCCAACAGAAATTTCCAAAAAATCCGCGCCCAATTCAAGCGGTTTGGAGGTTAATCTTAAACCCCTTCTTTTTTCAATCCGAACCCCGAACTCCGAACGCCGGACTTGTTTTATCTTGAGCCGAAGCTCTCCCTCTTCAGCCATAGCTTCCAAAGCGTTATTGAAAATGTTCAAAAAGGCTTGGGTTAATTGAAAACGATCGGAACGAACATGAGGGATGGTCTCTTCCCAATCGGTGAATACCCGGATCTTTTTTTGGCGAAACTCCTCTCCCATCACCTCCAGAACATAATGGATAACTTCAATCAGCGAACAGTCTTCCAATCTCATTTCCAAAGGCTTGGCCATCATCAGGAAATCCCCGATGATCCGGTTGACCCTGGCGATTTCGTTGCGGACGATTCCGGTGAAGCGTTCGTATTCTTTCTGTTCTATAGGGTCATCCCGGATGAATTCCAGCTGTAATCGTTGAACCACCAGTCCGATGGCATTGAGGGGATTCTTAATCTCATGGGCCACCCCGGCCGCCAGTTGGCCCATAGCAGATAATTCCTCTTTTAAACGGATTCGGTTCTCCAATTCCTGCATCTTTTCAAAATGGCGGCCCTGGAGACGGAAAATAAAAAAAATACCGATCACCCCCAGCCCCAAAAGAAGGATACTGATCAGGACAGTCGTTCTCCCGGCCTGCCGAAGAATGGGGTTAACTTCTTTTAAGGACATCCCCAATCGTATAACTCCCAGATTTTTATTAGCGGGGCTGAATGGTCGGACGACCTCCAAGAAATCTTCGTTGGGCCCCTGTATCCAAATAAGGCCCCCATCTCCGAACCGTACCATTTTTTTCCCGACTGTTCCGATTTGTTCGGCTGGATCGGGCGATCCATGCCGGGCGAACACCTTACCGCCCTTTTCCTCAACCTGCAGATAAGCGATATTGCCTTTTCCGGAAAAATCTTCCAGGAAGCCCTGGATAACAATCTGCCGGCCCCAAAATACATACTCCTCTAAAGACAAGACGATCAGGATGGCCCCCTGATCAAATCGACGCCCCACCGCCACGGCCAGAGGGATCGTTTCTCGCCTTATCCCTTCACCCCGAAAAACCGCCAGGCGGGTCTTTCCATTTAAGACCTCTTGAAAAAAAGGAGGGTTTCGCTTTAATGGCCGAGGCAAGTCGGGCCAATCGGTAACATTCTGGGTGGATTTGAGAATAAAAACTTGTTTCGGTCCCTTTTGGACTAATCTCTTTGTTAGGATCTCGGGGGAAGAGCCTTTTTGGGCTGCTTCTTGATCAAGTTGAAGGGCCAGGTTGATCAGGCGTTCTATCAGGAGATCCTCGATACCCAAAGATTCCTCTGTGCCGTCCCCTGTCCCTGGACCGGGAGTAGATAAACGGTCAGACGAAAAAGCCCCGATCAAATTTCCGGCATTTTTTTCAATGCCCTTGACCACCAGTAAGGCTTCGGTCTCCAAAATGGTAAACAATTGAATTCGGGTGCGCTGGATTTCAAAATATCCGTTGATGATCAGGATTCCTATCAAGACCATTAGGACTAACGACAGGTAGATAGGAAAACGAACCGGTTTTTGCTCGTACCAGGATTTCAGAGACTTCATAATGCGTTTTCAGGCCAGTTAAAGGTGGGGCTTTACGGTTCTTGTTAATTAGTGTCCATCCGGAGATTCTGAATTCCCGCCGGAAACCAATTCGTCTTTTCAATCACAGACTTTACACTCCGAAGCTGTTTTTTATCGCGGCTGGATAGTCCCTTCATCCTGATAAGCAGGGGGACTCCATTCCCTTCTAACAGGCCCCCTTCTCATCCCTCCCCGGTAAAACCAACCGCCGCAATGGAAGCCGAGGTCGCAATCCGGAGGCAACTGTTTCTGTTGTTCCGGGGTCAGGACGGCCATCACCTCGTTTTGATAAACGAGAGAGCGCTCCCTGGCCTGTTGCATAAGGGTTTGAATCTGACGTCGAAGGTCCTCTCCTTTTTCTCCCCTGGCCTCTTCCGGGGATAAGGTTTTCAACTCCATTCTTTTAAATATTATTTTTTTCTGGAATTGAATGAGTTCCTGTTGAAACCGACTTTGCGAGGTTTTTAGGGTTTGGGCCTGTTCGGGGCTGAGGTTGAGCTGTTCCGTCCAGCTATCGGGTCCTCCCCTCAGTGGACGAGCATCCATCCCTGAAGGGATGAGCATCAAGATGAACACCATAACCAAAAAAAAGGACAAATGACTCCGCAACGAATGCTCCGCAATCTAAAATTTAGTCATTCTTTCCAAGGCCAAATAATAGAGCTTCAGATATTCCCGGGCCGAGGCCTCCCAGGAAAAATCTGTAGACATGGCGTTTTTCTGTAACCGGAGCCAATGGACCTCATCAGTATAAATCAAAAGGGCCTTTTGGATGGCCATCCACAATTCCTCAGGCTGATAAGCGGAAAACTTAAATCCGGTCCCTTCTCCAGTCGATGGATCATAGGGGATAATGGTGTCATCCAGTCCGCCGGTGGCCCGGACGATCGGGATTGTCCCATATTTTAGGCTGTAGATCTGGTTTAAACCGCAAGGTTCATAGAGGGAGGGCATAAGGAATATATCGCTGCCCGCCTCGATTTTATGGGCCAGGGCATTGTCGAAAGCCAGACGAAGGCCGATCTTCCGGGGGTTTTTTTCGACCAGTTGAGTAAAGAGTCGATGATATTTTTCCTCACCGGTGCCCAAAATAACCAGAGAGACCTCTTCCTGAAGGAGACGATCCATAACCGCCGCCAACAGATCAAATCCCTTTTGATCAGCCAGACGGGAAATAATCCCCAGAACCGGAAAGGCCAAGCGGTCCTCAGGTAAATGAAACTGGGCCAATAAGTCTTTTTTGCAGACCTTTTTCCCCGAGAGATTTTCGGAATTATACGGTGCGGCCAGATACGCATCGGTTTCCGGATTCCATAGATCATAATCCACCCCGTTGACGATCCCGAAAAGATCATCTCGGCGATAATGCAAAACCCCTTCTAAGCCGCATCCGAATTCTTCCGTTTGAATCTCCTGGCTATATTTCCGGCTGACTGTATTGATGATCTGGCTGTAGACGATGCCGGCCTTCAGCAGATTGGCCTTTCCCCAGAACTCCAATCCCGAAGGAGAAAAACTATCCCAGGGCAATCCGGCCAATTCAACGATCTCAGGACTGAAAGACCCCTGATAGGCTATATTATGAATAGTAAAAACAGAGGCCGTGTGCTGAAAGAAGGGATCAGCCGGTCGTCTGAAATGGATATCGGCGGGTACCAGGCCACACTGCCAGTCATGACCATGCACGATATCCGGTTTGAATCCCAGGGCCTGGGCTACCCGTAACGTTCCCCGGGCAAAATAGACAAAGCGGGCGTCATTATCAAAATAATCTCCCTTAGCGGTTCCATAGAGATGATCTCTGTCATAAAATTCATCTCTCTCAATAAAATATACCGGGATCCCCTCTTCTAGTTCCCCTTTATAGATATCGGCAGGAATCTCATGTCGGGCAAGAGGTATGGGCAGATTATCGAAAATTTTTTCCAATGGATAATCCCCAACCCGAATGGAATGATAAAGGGGCATGACCAAACGAACGTCGCAGCCCAAGTTTTTTAGAGCTTTGGGCAGGGAACCGGCTACATCGGCCAGCCCGCCGGTTTTGGCAAAGGGGACAACCTCCGGGGAAACAAAGAGAATTTTAAGCGGAACGGCAGAAATCATGAAGAGACCCCCAAGAAATCAAAATTTCCCTTGGTCACTCGGTGGGACGAAGACAAGGGAAAGTGAAAAAATCAATGTAATATGTTACACCATTATCCTTTAAAAAACAAGTTAGGGAGTCAATTAAGACTAAGATTAATCTATTAAACGGTATTAGGGATTCTAAAGAAACGACGTGTCGATCAGGGTCGGTTTTTGGGAGTATAATTAGGGAACACAGGTGTAAAGTCAGCTTACCTCATTAGGAGGTTTGTGGTGCGCTCTCGGAGTTCAGGATGATTGGAATGGTGAAGGTGAACTGGCTGCCTCGTCCCAAGCCACCACTCTCTAGCCAGATCCTGCCGCCATGGAGTTCGATAATGCTTCGAGTCAAGGTTAGACCCAGTCCCATGCCGCTGTACTTTCGGCTGGAGGAATTATCCGCCTGCTCAAAACGATTAAAAATGCGCTTCTGATCTTCCGTCTCTATCCCGATCCCCGTATCGGCAATAGACACTTTGATATATCGATCATGCCCGGGGGGCATTCGTCTGCGGCTATCGGCCTCATAGGGAGATGCCGCCGGATTGGCAACGCCATCCGAGTTGCCGGCTGACTTGGAGGAGTGATCAACCAGGCAGGCGTGAATGTGAATGGTTCCGCCCTCGGGAGTAAACTTGATGGCGTTAGAGAGCAGGTTATACATGACCTGTTTAAGGTTACGCTCATCAGCCATGATCCTAATCGGTAGTCGCTCTATATTCGTTACCAATCGTATCCCTTGTGTTTGGGCCTTTACCTTAATCAGAGAGAGGCTGTTTTCCACCAGGCTATTAAAATCTACATCCAAAAGATGGAGCTCCAGCTTACCGGATTCGATTTTAGCCAGATCTAAGATATCATTGATAAGTAATAGAAGATGTTGGCTGCTTTGATGAATATCGCTTAGATACTCCAACTGGGTTTCGTTCAGGTCTCCCATCTGCTTGTCTTTGAGCAATTCAGTGAACCCGATGATATGGTTAAGGGGCGTTCGGAGTTCGTGGCTCATATTGGCCAAGAACTCACTTTTGGCTTGATTGGCTGCTTCGGCCTCCTTCTGGGCCTGTATACGTCCAACAATTTCTTGATGCAATTGCTCGTTAATCCGAGCCAAGGAGACTCTCGCTTCTCTTTCAATTATTCGAATTTGCTGAATGAGATAGACCACGCAGGAAGCTACAATCAAAGAGACCACGCCTCCCGTTATGATATAATCGGAGGCGATCCTGCCCCTGAGAATGAGACTCATGATCCCGGTAAATATGAGTGAGGATAAAACCGAAATCCAGACAAAATGCCAGAGACTAATATTGATGATTTTGTCTTTAATCCACAATGAAAGTTTCATAAGATAAAAGCTGCGCGGACCCCTTATGATTTATTGGGTCCGAAACGTAAAAGAAAAGCTCCGTCGTCATGTCCTAGAGCGAAAGGCACGATAGTCACTATTAACTTCACCGATCTTTTTACCCAGACCTTCGCCGGCGACATAACCTCAAAAACAACATAAACCTTAAAAAGCCCCTCTAGGCCGAGTCTTCTCTCCCCGCTTAGAAAACGAAGACAGAGAAGACAATCTGTTTATGTTATCTATTATCATAGATATCCAGTAAAAAACAAGTTGAGATGCAGGAAAGGTAAAGGATAAAAATTCATTTCACTATCCGGAAAAGGCTACTGGCCAACCTAGATCAGAGACCTGGTGGAAAGCGGGGGCGTCAACGGAAGCAACAAATCCATTCATAAAGGGAAAGTTGTCTGTACCGTCGTCGAGGGAACCAGGAGGCTATCCGACTGGCTCCAGAATAACCGAGCAATTGAATTATTTCCCGTCGACTCTACCCATAATGTCCACGTTATCGCCCAAAACAATAAGATGGGCAGCATTAACGCCACCATTGAAATTGATCTGTTCGGGCAATAGGCCTCCTTGAAGTTCAAGTTCAAGGTGAGCCTTTTCCTGTCCTCGATTGATAGACGAGGTCAGGGAAAGGCTCACCTTCAGGAATTACTAGTACGTTATCACTTGAAAAACAAGTTAGGGAGCCAGAGGGAAATTTGGGGGAAGAACAAAAAGATGAACAGACAGATATATAACCCTACGATAAAAGGATAAATGCCTTTATAAATGGTCCCTATCGGGACTTTGGTCACTCCGGAAACCACAAAGACATTGATGGCCATAGGGGGCAAAATAATGCCGATCATGGTGATCACACAAACAATGACCCCGAACCAGACCGGGTCATAGCCTAATTTCAGAACGAGAGGTAGAAAGATGGGGGTAGCTAAAATCAGAAAGGCCATGTCTTCAATAAACGAACCGCCGATCAGGTAAACCAAAAAAATAAGGATCATGATGATATTGCGGTCTACCGGCAAACTCCCCAGCCATTCGGCGGCCATATAAGGGGTCCGGGTCACCGCAAAAAAGTGGCCCAGGATGGTGGCCCCGGCGATCAGGGTGATCACCATACAACCGATGCGCAGCGTATCTTTTACGGCCTTAATAAATTTTTTCATATCCATATCCCGCTTAGCCAGGGTCAGCAAGAGGACGGCGAAGGTGCCGACACTACCCGCTTCCGTAGGGGTAAAAAGGCCCAGCATCAATCCCCCTACGACCAGGATAAAAATGATTCCCACCAGGATGACCGGCGGCAGGCTGGCAAAGCGTTCCTTCCAGGTCGACTTTTCCCCTTTGGGGCCCAGTTTGGGGTTGATCACACTCCACCCGAAGAGGGTCACGACAAAGGACGAGGCCACGATAAGGCCGGGGATAATTCCGGCCAGGAACAACTTGCCGATGGACGTTTCCGTCAGGATACCATATATAATCAAGGTGACACTGGGAGGGATCAGCACCCCCAGGGTTCCGACGGTGGCCACGGTTCCGCAGGAAAGCCGTTTGTCATAATTGTAGCGGTCCATTTCAGAAACGGCAATGGTGGCAAAAGTAGCGGCTGTGGCCGGGGAAGATCCGCAGATGGCCTTGAAGGCCGTGGCGGCCGCCACCGTGCCGATGGCTAATCCCCCGGGAATGTGTCCGATGAACTTATATCCCGCATCATACAGATTGCGGGCCACTCCCCCGCTGGCCCCTACCTGGCCCATGAAGACAAAAAGCGGGATAACCGTAAACCCGTAAGAGGAAAAGACGGCGTAAATATCCTTGGCCACCAGATTTAGGGCCGCCGGCACATTGACAATCCAGGCAAAACCGATAAACCCGGCCAAGGCCATGGAAAAGCCGATTTCCAGACCCATCAGGAAAAAAACAAATAGCAAAAGAACCGTCAACAGGCTGATCATCTCCAGACTCATATTTTTTCCTCCTTTATCAAGATCAGATCGGTGGCCAAAACCAGACATTCGATAAAACTGCAAATACTGACGCCCATGGCCACAGGAAATTCCGGAATTTTAAGAGTCAGGGAAACCGTCCCGGTTTGTCTTAAGTCCAGTCCCAAAAGCCACATATTCCAGCCGATGATAAAAAAAATAAGGATGGCTAGCAGTCTGGATAAAAAGTGAAAAATCCGTTTACCACCGAAAGGGAGTCGGCCGGTTAAAAAATCCATCAGCACATGCCCCTTTTCAAGGGTCGTTTGCGGAACGGCAAACCCAATGACTACGGCCCCCAAAAGGGAAACGATCTCATAGGTCCCGACAATAGGCATTTTGAATATCCGGAGTATGACATCGGTCACAGTTAAAAAAACAATACTCACCAGGGCCGCACCGGCGATTCCATACATGGTTCGGGCCAGACTCTTGATCAAGGAATTAATCATCTGCATGAAATACTCCTGAAAGGGGGCTCCCCCCCTCTCAGGAAGGGAGGAGCCGGAATCAATTGAGGTTTAATTCTTTTTGATATAATCTTGACAGAACTTTAAGGCTTCATCGCCCGGCAATCCTTTGGCCTTCATGGATTGCACATATTCATTTAAAATCGGCAGAACCAATTTGGCCCAACGGTCATCTTCCTGTTTGGACAAGGTGATGATCTGGTTTCCCCTGGCCTTGGTGAACTCGAATCCGCCTTTATCAATATCATCCCAGGCCTTTCCGGTCTTCTCAATCCATTCCTCGTTGACCTTTTGGATAATGGCCTGATTCTCCTTGGATAAGGAATCCCATTTCTTCTTGTTCATGGTCACGATGAAGGCCATGGAGTAGTCGGATTCATAATTAAGGGTAGTCGATTTGATCACTTCGCCTATTTTCCAGCCTTTTAAGGCTTCCATAGGATTCATGACGCCGTCGACAACCCCTTTCTGCAGGGCATCATAGGTCTCGGTCTGAGGCATGGCCACCGGGGTACCGCCTAAATGGGAGACGAGCTTGGCGGAAGTCCCGGTGCAGCGGATTTTCATTCCTTTCAGATCCTCCAGTTTAGTGACCGGTTTTTTAGTATGGAGGATACCCGGGCCGTGGGCGGAGAAATACATGACCTTGGTATCATCAAATTCTTTGGGTTTGAATTTATTATAAAACACATTGGCCATACGAGTGGCTTGGAGAGCGGATTTATATCCCAGAGGTAGATCGATGACTTCCATTAAAGGGAACCGGCCGGCCGTATAGCTGCAGACCGTCATGCATATATCCGATATGCCTTTGACGACCCCGTCATAGGCCTGATTGGGCGGCGTCAAGGTGGCCCCGGGGAACATGGTCACTTTCACCTCGCCCTTTGTCCGCTTTTCAATTTCTTTACCCCATTCAGTAGCCAGAACGGTGTGGGTATGGGTTGCAGGAAAAAAGATGGAATAGGTGAGATCGGTTTTCGCCTGAGAGGTGCCCACCCCGATAACTAGAATGGCTGCCAGGAAACATCCAACGAAAAATAAAGACACGCCTTTTTTAAACATGAAAACCCTCCTTAAAAAATTGTTCTTAAAGGTTTTAAAACGTCTGTTGATCCAGATGATTAGCTTATGTACTTTACCGAGGTCGCCCTCACCCCCCCTCTTTCAGGTTATTCAGATAATTCCCCGATTTGGATACAATATAAATACATTGTAATCATTTTGGGAGTATACTGAGATTTCCGAAAAGTTGTCAAGAAAAAACCAATCTTTTCCCGACAACTTTTTATCCTCAATAGTTATATTCAGCCGGAAGCCGGTTCTATTATCCGGCACACCGTTTTAAACACTTCAGCCATTACCAAGGCTCTGTTTGAGGGCGACATCTTGCCTTACAGCCAGGACGTTATCGTTGGGAAGGATAACCGAGACAAAAGCCAGTCAGTTATCTGGGGTATATCCCCTTAGGGTCATCAGACCAGATTCAATAGATCACTAAAATTTATTTCCAGCATTTTAGTACTGGCTAATATTCTATCGAGGTTGCAGTCTAATGCCTGGATACCCCCAAAATGATCCTTTAATTCCAGAGAGGCTTTTTTTATAATCTGGATCTGTTCATCAATTTTTTGAAGTTGCTCCATAGAGTTCATTTCCATGTGTTACTCCTGTGAAAACATACATGTTTACGAATAAAGATAATCGAATTGGGTTAGGGCCAAGCCGTCTTCCTTTTTGTTTTGACTGATTTAAAGAAACCCGCCTTAAGGGCCAACATCAATGCTTTCGCAGATCTTTAAACCGCCTTGCTTTTCCTTCCGGACGGGGCAGACTTTGAAAGGGATGAACCTCTATCAGATAATTCAAGTTAGTCTGAAGTCTCAACTGATCCTTCAAACGGGCCAAAATCTCCTGCTGAGCCCCTTCCTGACCGGGTCTAATTTCTATTTTCAAGGAGATATCGTCTGTATCCCCTTTCTTGGTGACGATAACTTCGTATTCATCGCCAAGTTCCCGAAAGCTACGGACCACTTCTTCAATGGCCGAAGGGGAGAGCAGGACCCCTTTAACCTTGGTGATATCATCGGCCCGCGCGGAGACCCCTCCTTTAAACTGCCGGAACGTTCGGCCGCAGGAACAGGGTGCTTCTTCCCATTCAACCACGTCCTTGGAATCGAAACGCAGGCAGGGCTGGGCCTGACGATCTAAGGCCGTGATGATCATTTTTCCCTTTTGGCCCGGCCGGGTAATCGGTTCGCCAGTATCCAGATCTTCCACTTCCACCAGGAACAAGGCCTCATTGATATGGATACCGGATTGCTCTTGACATTCATACCCCCAAGCCCCAATCTCTGTAGCACCCACATGATCATACACTTTAGCTCCCCAAGCCTCCTCCATCCTTCGGCGGGTGCTGGGGATACTGGCCCCTGGTTCCCCGGCGCAAACAATTCGTTTGATGGTCAGATCTTTAGCTGGATCAATGTTTAAACGATTTTTAGCCGTATCTGCCATGGTCAGGACATAACTGGGGGTGGCCATTATGCCCGTGGCCTGTAACTCCTGAATCTTGAGGATTCGGGCGGCCGTGTCCAAAACCCCTCCGGGAACGACTTCACAGCCCATTTTTTCCGCCGCATAATGGGCGGCCCAAAAGGCCACAAAAACATTGTAGCCGAAGGGCAGAAAAACCCGGTCTGTTTTTCGAAAGCCTTGGGCATAAAGGATGAACGACCAGGACTCGGCCCACCATTCCCAATCCTGCCAGGTATCGGGCTGGTAAACCGGTTGTCCGGTAGTCCCGCTGGTCTGTCTGAATTCGACGACCTTTTCTAGGGGAACACAGAGGGCATCGCCATAAGGGAACGGGTCTTTGCGCTGGATGGAACGCATCATGGATTTCTCTACCTTGGGAACCTTACGTATATCCTCATAGGTCTTGATATCCCCCGGCTCCATACCGGCTTCCTGATAAAGACGGCGATGAAATTTAGAGTTCTGATAGGTATGATCCAATAATGTTTTAAATTTTTTTAATTGTAATTGCTGGAGCCGTTCCAAGGGAAGCGTTTCCAAAAACGGATTCCAATAGAGGTCTGTCTTCTGATTTCTGTTCATAGGTTATTCCTCAAAAAAGGGGTCAAATTGTTTAAACAAATTCTAAATTTCCAAGAGATCTTTTCCGACAATAATTTTTCCGTTAAAGAATTTCCGAGCCCCTTCCAACCAGTGCTCATCCGTTAAGGAAGGGTCATCAACCGGCACAAAATGAGTCAGGACCAGGGTCTTAACCCCGGCATCCCTGGCCACTTTGCCCACTTCCTCATGGGTCGTGTGGGAGGCCACGATATGTTCCACCAGACGATCAGCATTGGGAATACGGGCCAACAAACGGGCCAGGGAAGGTTTATGGATCACTTCATGGACCAGGAAATCGGCACTTTTAGCCAGGCGGAGCAAGGAATCACAGGGTGTCGTATCGCCCGAAAAAACAATCGACCGATCAGCCGTATCGAAGCGGTAAGCAAAGGCCGGGACGACCGGCGGGTGGTTGACCAGGGCGGCCGTCACCTTGACCCGGTCATTTTCCAAGATGATTCCGCCCTGGCTGATCTCATGGGGAAAAATCATCGGTTTCAGGGGAGAGCGCCCCTCATCAGGGATCCGAATATTAATATCATAAGCGTTCATTTCTAGAAAAAGATCGGTCATCTTGGCCAGAGGTGGGGGGCCATAGGTATCGATCCGGCCCTTAAACCCGCTCACCCAGGCGTTGTACATAAGATTTCCGTATTCCAAATTATGGTCGGAGTGCTGATGGGTCAGGAAAATATAGCGAAGTTTCTGGAGGGAGATATTGGCCATGACCAATTGCCGGCTCACCCCTCCGCCGCAGTCGACGATATAAGGAACGGAATCGACGACCACCACCCAGGAGGACTGATTATGCCGTTTGTTAGGCCGAGGCCCTCCTCCGTTTCCTAATAGGATCAATCGGGTGCCGGACTTGGCGGCCGGTTCCGGCCCGGGTTTGGTCTGAGCCAAAAGGTCTTTGGGCATCAACCCGGCTAAAGCCGTTGCCGCCGAGGCGGTCATAAATGTTCGTCTTGAAAGGCCTTCCTTTAACCGTTTCATCCCCTCCTCCTTTTTCCGGATACGATTATCCGTCAACGAGTTTGGCCAGTTGCCTCATTGCCCCTTGATTACCAATATTTCATCTAGTGAACTAAAAATTTCATTTAGTGAATAATACAAATTTAGAAAAATAAGTCAAGAAAAAAATAAAAAAAGCCCGGTCCGCCCTTTGGAGGTGGCCGGTTAACTATTACTAGGTAATCCCATATTCCGGGAAATCATTTGGGCCGTTTGCTTGGCTTCTTTGATGATCTGTTTCAAGTTTTTGGAATCCACCGCCGAGGAGATGAAGGCCACTCCCAGGGAGGCAATAACTTTTTCTCGTGAATCCCGCACCGGAACAGCAACCCCGGTAATGCCGTCAAAAGTCCTTTCCTCATCAATGGCCACCCCCTCCTCCTTAACCCGAATGAGCCATTTTTTAAATTCTTCTTTCTTATTGAAGGATTTTTTGGTGAATACCTTAAGAGGATGCTCCTCCAACAGTTTATCAACTTCAGATTCAGGCAAATGGGCCATAAGCATAGGCCCCAGCATTCCCCAATAAGGTGGACGGCGGGTACCGATCTTCGAGGTAAAGGTGATCGGGTTTTGGGTATCTTCACGCTTGTCGATATACAGCAATTGCCCTTGCTCCAAGATGGCCAGAAAAATCGTTTTGCCTACTTTGGCATGCAGGCGGTCCAAGAAAGGCGAGGCTGTTTTTCTTAGGGAAAAAGAATGAAAAAAGATACTTCCTAACTCAAATAAGCGAGAGCCTAAAGAATATTCCTTGGAAGAGGAGTCCTGATGAAGAAAACCGTATTGGACCAGGGTAGCCGATAGTCTTAACACCGTGGCCCGGGAGAGATTTAGGATTTCTGAAAGTTGACTTAAGGTTAGCCGTGTCTTTTCGCCGGAAAAGGCATTCAAGATCTGCAAGGCTCTCTCCAAGGAACGGTTATAAAAAGTTGTTTTTTCATTGTATGACATGAGAGTTCACCTTATAAAATTATAATCAACTCGTACAACAGGCTGATCTCTTTGTCAACGGAAAACTCTCATAGGGAATCAAACGGCCTTTTCTTGTAACTGATTGATAAAATGAGCCAGGTCATACACTTCCACCTTATGCCGCCGCAGGGGAGAATATCTTTTCTTGGCGTTTTTCAAATTATGCAGGCAGGAGTTGCAACCGGTCAGCAGAAAATCAGCGTCCGTGGCGATGGCTTCTTGAAGGCGCAATCCGGCCATAGCGATGGAAGGTCCGGGATAGGCCCCGCGCATCCCGCCGCCGGCTCCGCAGCATATGGCCTCCTCGCGAGAGTGAGCCATCTCAACAAAATCAGGAGCCAGTTTACGGATAATCTGTCGGGGATCTTCATATATTCCCGAATGCCTTCCCAGGTCGCAGGGATCATGATAGGTTACCCGTTTAGTCGTGGTCACGCCGAAGTCAATCTCCTTTAAAAACCGAACCAGAGGAAGCACTTTAATTCTTTCTTCCCGTAACCGTTGATATTCCGGTCTATGTGTAAACGTCCGATAACAATAGGGGCATCCCGTCAGGACCGTTTTGGCTCCTGTTGCCAGGATAGCCTCGATATTGTGATTAACCAGGGAGGGATTCAGTTCGTATCCGACCTGGGCTAAAACCCCGCTGCAACACACTTCATCAATCAGGGTATAGTCGATCTTGAGCCGGTCCAACAGAATCAACGTTTGGTGAGTGGAATCGGTTTCCCGGAAAGACCCGACACAGCCGATAAAATAAACGATCTTTGCCTTGCGGATTTTTTTCGGAGAAGTGAGGGAATTTTGATTCTCTTGACCATAGATATTCTTCTCTTTCCCCAGTATCTCCGATAACCCTTTGGAGGTAGGATGAAAGATTCCCTCCCTTACCAGATCTTTACGGGCTTCCTGGAGGATTTCGGCCACTTTTACGCCGGCCGGGCAATGTTGGGCGCATACCGCACAGGACGTACATTGAAAGAGGGTGTCCAGTAGTTCAGGGTTTAAAGATAAACGCCCTTCAAGGAGATCTTTTAAGATCTGCATTTTTCCCCGGGGATTCAGGGCCGGGCGAAGGGTCACTTGATAAACCGGGCAGGAAACCTGGCAGAAGCCACACCGAGAGCAATGAATCAGTTGATCATGAAATTTTTCAATAAATTGATAGGGATTTGTCATCTATATTTCCAAACCCATCTTGCCGGGATTCAGAATATTATTAGGGTCGAAGAGTTTTTTCAGGGAGGCCATAACTTCCAAAGCCGCCGGATCGTGTTCGAGGCTCATAAACGGGGCCTTGCTGAGTCCAATGCCGTGTTCTCCGGTCAGGGTTCCTCCTAAGTCACAGGCCAATTTAAAAAGGTCGGCGGCCGCTTGCTCTACCCGGCTTACTTCCTCACGATTGGAGCCGTCATAAAGGGCATGGGGATGAAGGTTGCCGTCTCCGGCGTGCCCGAAGGTGATGAAATCCAGTTTATATTTTTGGGCAATGGATTCGATGCCTAAAAGGAGGTCCGTGATCCGGGACATGGGCACCGTCACATCTTCAACCAGAAAGTTGGGTTTAGCCCTGGTGATGACACTCCCCAAAGATTTCCGGGCTTGCCAAAGACCGGCGGCCTCTACGGCCGAATTAGCTTTTTTGATTAACACGGCCTGATTCTTTTTGAAAACTTCAATAATCTTGTCCATCTGAAAATCCGCTTCACCCTGGGTGGTGCCGTCGGTCTCCACCAGGATCAGGGCCGCACATCGGGGCAGATCCGCCTGGGTGTGATCCAGAAGCAGATTAATGGTATACCGATCAAGGATCTCACAGACGCTGGGGATAATCCCGGAATGCATGACCTGACTGACGGCTTGGCCGGCTAGGCTGAGTTGATCAAAGGCCCCTAAGGCTGTGGCTGTGGCCGCCGGAATGGGATTGATCTTCAAGCGAATCTCAGTAATAACGCCTAGGAGGCCTTCCGAACCGACCATGAGACGGGTCAGGTCAAAGCCGGAAACCGATTTCATGCAACTTCCGCCGGTCCGCATGATTCGACCGTCCGGCAGAACTACCTCCAGACCGAGGACATAATCTTTAGTGGTGCCGTACTTGGCCCCTTTGATCCCCCCGGCATTAGTGGCCACATTCCCGCCGATGGTGGCCACTTTTCCGGAGGCCGGATCAGGAGGAAAGCAAAACCCGTGATTGGCAAGGGCCTTTTGCAGATCGGCATAAACTACCCCTGGCTGAAGCACGGCCAAACGATCTTCGATGCTGATGCGTAGGATTTTATTCATCCGCACCAGATCCAGAACAATTCCGCCTTGGATGGGAACGGCCATTCCCGTAGCCCCGGTACCGGCTCCCCGGGGCGTGACCGGTATCTTCAAACGGTTGGCCAGTTGAAGAATTTGAGAAACCTGCTCGGTGGAGGTCGGCCAAACGGCTCCTTCGAGGTCATGACGGTGATCGGAGAAATCCATGGAATAGGTAATTCGATCGATCAAGGCATCGGAAAAATGTTTTTTCCCGACGATTTTGATCAACTCATGTTTAACGTGCTCGTCCACTCTGTTATCCCTTATCGGCCCTTATGTCTCAACAAAGCACCCTATGGCCATAAACCGGCTATTGCCGAAGGGTATCTTCGTACATATTCTTCTGGCCCATCTCAAACGGCGCTCAACGTGAGGTGAAATTCATATTCGAGATCTTAAGTTTGTCATTCCGACGAAAGTCGGAATCCAGGTTACCCGATCACGAAAAAACCTCTGGATGCCGGATCAAGACCGGAAGGACGGACAATCAAACAACCTCAAAAAGTATTTCAGGCTGTTTTCCTAGAACAGTTATTTCGCCTTATTCAACAATTTTTTCAGGTCCGCTCCGGTCTTGGGATTCTTTTGGAGGATATCTTTCCAAGCCTCTTCATAAGCCACGGTCAAAAACCTTTCACTTTCAGCCGGCGGCAAGGTGATCACTTTGATGCCTTCTTTCAGGAGTAAAGGCCGTTCCTTTTTCTCTAATTCATCAAAATAGGCCACAACCTTTTTCTCCGCTTCCTTAGCGGCTTCCGTTAACAGGTCCTGAAGCTTTTTCGGCAGCTTATTCCAGGTTTTCAGATTGATGAGCAAGGGATTTGGAACGGTATAAAAGGGCGGATCAACCACATATTGGGTCTGCTTCTGCCAGCCCCAATCACGGATACCCACCGAGGTCCAGCAATACCCATCCACTACATTTCTTTCCAGGGCCACATAGACTTCCGTCGGCGGAATAACAATAGGGTTTCCGCCCAGGGCCTTGATCATCTGCAGGTACATGGGCGAAACCCGAATGTTCAGCCCTTTTAAATCAGCGCTCTTGATCGGTTTTTTCAAAAAGAGTTGAAATTTTGTATCCAGGCCCAGTCTGGCCAATAAATGAACCCCGATCTTTTTTTCATGGAGATCGTTCAGATAAGCGAGGGCGCCATTAGCCCTTTCCTCAGCCGGAGTCAACTGGGAAAGCTTGTAGGCATCCACATCCGACAGGACGGAAAGATAATAGGCGGTGGTGGTATAAACCATGTCCACCATGCCCCTCTGCAGGGCCTGGACCTGGTCCGGCGATTTGACCGCCTCGGGTCCTCCGACAAAGTGAATCTTCAATTCTCCGGGGGCTTTTTTAGCCACCATCTCGTCCACTATTTCCATAAAGATGGTAAAAGCCTTGTATTCCCCGGCTGTTTTTGGCCATCCGGCCACGGCTTTAAGCGTTAAGGTTTCCGCTCCGGCCGTTCCGCAGACTAGCCCCAACATCGCTAAAATACTAATCGAGAGTAACCATTTGTTCGTCCGTTTTTGACTCATAGCTAACCTCCTTTTTATCTTAATTCCCTTTTTATTCCAGATCATTGATCATCTATCTTAGATTCTTCATTAGACCATATATTGAATCCTATTTAGCCATGGCCATTAAATTCGTTACCACGGTAGCTAGAATGGGGAAAGCCATTACCAGGGCAATACAAATAATATCGATAATAACATAAGGAGTGACCGCTTTCCAAATATCGGACATGGTCACCTCCGGAGGGGCTACCCCTTTCATCACAAAGAGAGTAACCCCGAAGGGAGGCGTAATCAAACCTGTTTCCAGGGCAATAAGCATCATCACCCCGAACCAGATGAGGTCGAATCCCAAGGCATTGACCACCGGCATATAGATGGGAATGGTGATCATCATGATAGCCACGGTTTCCATGAAACAGCCCAGGATCAGGATGACCACCAGCATACCGCTCAGGATAACGATCGGCGGAATGCTCAGATTGCTGATGAAACTGGTCATACCGGCCGCCGCACCGGTAAAGGCCAAAATCTCTCCGTAGGTACTGGAAACGATGATGATCATAAAAATCATCACCGTTACCCGAACGGTCCCCATAACCGCCTTTTTAAAGACCGCCCAGCTCAATCGCCGGTATATCAGGGCCAAAATGAATGATCCCAATGTGCCGGTGGCCGCAGCCTCTGTCGGGGTGGCCACACCCAAAAAGATAAATCCAATGACCATAAAGATAATAAAACCGAGGGGAAGGAAGTATTTTAGGGTG